>ERZ1370068.8669-contig-7504_pt1 | contig 62672 bp, 100 predicted proteins | sample MGYA00561227_ERZ1370068 | MGnify/ENA primary metagenome ERZ1370068 (study PRJEB38410, sample SAMEA6850437) | metagenome | study: Metagenomic assessment of the ecological functions of the soil: analysis of the soil microbiota associated with the...
AGGTTACGTATTGCTCAGCGTCGCTGCGCTGCTCGGCGTGGGGGTGCTGAGCTGCGGCCTGTGGGCGCATCACATGTTCTCACGACTGGCATGCCGCACCTGTCGAGCCAGCCATCTTCTCCGCGGCGGCTGAGCATGGCCGTCGCGGTCCCGACCGGCGTCTCAGATCTTCGCGTGGATCGCGGACGCTGCGGCAGCGGCCAGGCTGCGCTTCGCCGCGCCGGACGTGGTTTCCGCCGGGTGCCCCGCGACGTTCGTGCATGGGCGGCCTGACCGGTGTGATGCTGGCCAGTGCGGTGCCCTTCGACTGGCAGGCACACGACACCTATTTCGTCGTGGCCCACCTGCACTACGTGCTGATCGGCGGCATGGTGTTTCCGCTGTTCGCCGGGCTCTACTACTGGGCGCCGGCCGTGGGCGGCAGGCGGCTGTCGGAAGCGGTTGGGACCGCTGGGCCTGCGCGTCTGATGTTCGCTCGGTCTCCACGCTGACGCTTCTGTCCGATGCACGTGACCGGGCTCGCCGGGACGCCGCGGCGGGTCTACACCGATCAGCGCACGGGCTCGGGCTGGGGCGGCTCGAACCTGGTCTCGACGGCAAATCGGAGCCCGTCGGCGCGGCCGGGTCTTCCGATCGTGCTGCGCGGACCTGGTCACTGCACCTGCGCACGGCCGGCCAAGGTGCGACGCCAACGTGTGGGACGCGAGCCGCGACTCGAGTGGCTGCCCGCGGACGACTACGCGACTGCGGAGCATCCCGCCGCGTGCTGCCAGCTGCGATCCGCTGTGGGCGAATCCGGGACTGGCGGCCGAGGTCGACAGCGGCCGCCACCACTACCCGGCACGGCAAGCGGCAAGCGCGAGACGACGCCACCAGCGGTGAGCGCAGCCGCAGTACGTGATGATCCTCACCGGCGACAGCTGGCTGCTGCTGGTGGCGGGGCGTTGACGGCCGCGTTCCTTCCTGCGTTCACCGTCAAGATGATGGTGCCCGCGATTGCGTCGGCGGCGCGGTCGCACTGGCGGCGATCCTCCGGTGGCTGTGGAGACGGATCGCGCGCCGGCCGGCGTCGCCGCGATCGGCGGCGGCATCGAGCGTTCTTCAGCATGGCCGACGCATGTCGTACTCGTGGTGGGCGATGGTCGTCCTGCTGCTGGTCGACGCGACCGTGTTCGCCTCGCTGCTCTTCGGCTATTTCTACCCGGTGGAGCGGCAGTCCGGCCTGGCCGCTGGCAGGCATGCGCCGCTGCCGCAGTGGATGTGGCCGGCCATCGCGGCGGCGTCAGCGCGGCCGGCGCAGCGGCGCGATCGCGGTGGCAGACGGACCCCGCGTGCCAGGCCCCGCGCGCCGGCGCTTCGCCTTGCTCATGCTGGTGGCGCTGGCGCTGACAGGCTTGCGCGCTCTTCGCCGAGCTGTGCGGCCAGCGCGAAGCTACCCGATCCACAAAAAAGCATGCTTTACGGTGCCGTGGTCACGCGGCGCTTGCGTACCAGGGGGTTCCAGTATGTGGTCGTGCTGTTCGTGATGGCGGCGTACGCTGGCGCGCTCATCATGTGACTCGTTGAATAGGCGCCCGGCGGCTACCTTCGACAACACCCGGATCCTCTGCACTACACCGTCGGGCAGGGCCTCGTCGCGCTCGTGGTGATCAATGTGCTGCCGCGGTGGTGGGGTTAGTGGTTGTTGGGCTACAGCAACATTAGTCAACCGCCGCCAGTACCAGCATCACCGCCGCGCCGACGCCTGCCGGAATCCCGTAGCGCTCCCACTTGACATGTCGTCGGCGGCGGACGACTTCGACCGGCACTGCCGAGGTCCGTTCGAGGATCTTGTTCGTGAGCGAGTTCTTTCGACCATGCGCGCGCCAGCGAATTCTGCGCGCGGTGGCCAGGATGATGTGGTCGCAGTGCAGCCTGGCTTCGCCGCGTCGGTTACGGCTTTCGCCAGCTCGCCAACCTCGGGGATGTGGACCGCGAACGGAATGCCTGCGGCGCTGGAGCTGCTCGCGCACCGGGGCGAGCGCCTTCTGCGCTTCTTCGAGGTGAAAATCGCGCAGCGTCCTGCCGTTGATGAATTGCGCCACGTCGCGCCGGAAAGCCGGTCGCACGTTGAGCGGTGGATCTCCATCGCGGTGTTCTTGCGGGAACTCCGCGATCACGTGCCTGATCGCAACCTGCGAGCCAGGCGCTATTGATCGAATCTTCAGGGACCTTGCTGCTGGCAAAGGCTTCCTCGTGCGTTGTAAAAGGTCATTGCGGGATGATGCGGGCTTGGCGGCCCCGCGCCCGATGGCGTGACCTCGGCACCGGAGCGCGGCGCGGACGTTGCCAGCCGCCGCCAAAATAAGCTTGAGCAGCTCCATCGCGATCGGCGACGCGAAGAAGAAGCGGCGACATGGCAGCCAGTCGCCAGCGCTCAGCGGAACGGTGTCGAAGAACGGCTGCAGGAACGCGGCACGTAGACCACCATCAGCACGAGGCACGAACGAAGCGCCACTGCCCACACCATCCAGCGGTTGCTGAGAACGAGCCCGATCGAGAAGACGCTGCGGTACTCGGAACGGGCGGTGAATGCGCGAGCAGCTCGGAGCGTGCACAGCGTCATGAAGGCGATGGTCTGCGCCGCCTGAGATATGAGCCGGGTAGCGCTGCAGCGCGAGCTAGAACACGGTGAGGATGGCGGCGCGTATCGACGGCGCCGACGACGCCGATGCCGATGGCCATGTCTCGGTTGATGCGGGCTCCTTGGGCGACGCGCGGCGGCTGCTCATGATGTCCGGGTCGCCTTTTTCCAGGCCCGAGCGCCGAGCGCGGCGCGCCGTCGCTCACCGAGATTCAGCCAGAGGCAGCTGCACGGGCCGTAGCCGGCATCGGGCATGCCGAACAGCATGGCGCCGAAGATGATGGAGATCTCGCCCACGTTGCAGGCCGAGCAGGAAGTACGACGAACTTCCGGATGTTCGAATAGATGATGCGGTCCTGCTCGACCGTGGCCGCGACGATGCGTCGCGAAGTTGTCGTCGGTGAGGATCATGTCGGCGGCCTCCTTGGCGACCTCGGTGCCGGTGATGCCCATCGCCACGCCGATGCTTGGCGCGCTTTCAGCGCCGGTGCGTCGTTGACGCCGTCGCCCGTCATCGCAACGACGTGGCCGCGCGACTTCGAGCGCTTCCACGATGCGCGTCTCTGTGCTGCGGCGAGACGCGGCGGCACACCTGCCGAGCCGGTCGACGTTGTCCGCCAGCTCCTGCGTCGCTCAACAGCTCGATCTCGGCGCCGGTGAGCACCAGGCCGCCGGGCGTGAGCAGGCCGATATCGCGCGCGATCGCCAGCGCCGTGTCCTTGTAGTCGCCCGTGACCATGATGTTTTTGAGCCCGGCGCCGCGCCAGCCTGAGCGCCTCGACGACCTCGCGGCCGCGGCGGATCGATCATCCCCAGGAGTCTCGGCGAAGACGAGATCCGCGCTCGATCGTCTCAGGTGCCGGACGATCGGCGGAATCGTGGCGATCGGGCGGCATCGCGACGCGCGAGCACGCGCGCGCTGCCGCTGGCCATGTCGCGGTTCTGAGCGAGGATCGCTTCGCGCATCGCCGGCGCGCCAGCGTCGGCACGGGACCGCCCGTCGACGACGACGTGCACGCAAAGCTCGAGGACTACGTCGGGCGCGCCCTGACGAATGGCGGCCGGCGGGGGAGTGGCCGAAGCCGCGCGGCGCTGCGCGCCGGCGTGTGCTGTGGATCGTGCTCATGCGCTTGCGGTCGGAATCGAACGGAATCTCGTCCACGCGAGGCAGGCCGCGGCCGACATCAGCGCGCAGGTAGCCGTCCCTTCGCTGCGCGCGCGACCATCATCGCGCCTTCGATTCGGGTCGCCAGATGATGCTTGCGGCACGATGCCGCCTCCGGCTGCGCCTGTGCGCCGCTGCTCGCAGCGTGCGCGTCGTTGCAGGCAGCGCGCCTTCGCAGCAGGACGCGCGCATCGGGATTAGCGCGCGAGTCGAAGCATCTGCTCGCCCGCAGAAGAAGCTGCCCCGATCGGGCCGTAGCCTTCCCGTGACTGCAGGCGCAGCGCCCAGCCCAGCTGCTGCACGACGGTCATCTGGTTCTGCGTGAGCGTGCCGGTCTGTCCGGAACAATCACTGGTCGCGCAGCCCAGGTCTTACCGCGGGCAGCTTCCGGATCAGTCGCGTGGTGCTGATCATCCGCTGCATGCCGAGAGCCAGGCAGATGGTGACGATGGCCGGGCAGGCCCTCCGGGCACCGCGGCGATTGCCAGGCTCACCGCCGTCATGAACAGGTTGACGATGTCCTTCGCTCGCGCCTGGCAAGCTCAGGCGAAGCACGCCCATGGACCAAGGCGGTCCGATGCGCGTGTCGCGGAAGAGGCCGTAGACGAACATCCACGCGCGCAGATTGCGATGCAGGCGGTCCCGAGCACCTTGCCCAGGTGCTCGAGCTTCTTCTGCAGCGGCGTCGCCTCGTCCTCGAACGACTGGATCATCTCGGCGATGAGGCCGATTCGACGCGTTCATCCCCGTGCGGTGACCAGGCCCTTGCCGCGCCCATAAGTGACCACCGTGCCCATGAACGCCGTGTTACTGGCGGTCGCCCGAGCTGGGATGTCCTGCTCGAGCACTGCGCCGGGCCTCTTTGTCGACGGGGGACGGACTCGCCAGGCCAGCGAGGCCTCCTCGACCTGAGGTTGACGCCTCGGATCAGGCTGGAGGTCGGCCGGGACGTAGTTGCCGGCTTCCGAGCAGAGGACGACGTCGCCGGCGACGAGCTCGCGGCCGGGCACCGCGGCTCGGCTGGCCGTCGCGGATCGCCTGCGCACTGCGGGCGCGGCCATCTTCTTGAGCGCGGCGAGCGCCTGCTCCGGCCTTCACGGACTCCTGGACGACGCCGACGATGGCGTTGAGCACGACGATGACCAGGATCGCGACTCGAACCGACGCGCACGTCGCCGGGCGAGCGAGATCAGCTTTGCCGCGACGAGCAGGATGATGACGAGGTAGTTGTTGAACTGGTCCCAGGCAGCAGCCAGAAAGCCCGACGCGGCTTCGCTCAGCTCGTTAGCCGAGGCGCTCGAGCCGCGAGCGGCCTCGGCCGCGACAGGCCGCGCTCGAGATCGGTCTCCAGGTCGCGCGACGTCGGCGATCGGCTTGCAGTGCGGATTGATGGCTTGCATGCATCGTCCCTTCCGTGACAGGCACTGGAATGACTCTGAGGGCCCGTCTCGCGCATGTCGCGCGCGGCCCCGGATCTGGCGTAAAGGGAACCCAGTATCGCCGCCTGCTCGCACGAGGACAATTTGTTCGTGATGCGTGCCATTGCGAAAGCGAATAGGCGGGTTCGCGCAGCCATTACGTTTCGTAATGGACAAGGGCGCGGCGGGCGTAGGTCAGTTTGAACTTCCATTGTGGCGGTTCGAACCTTGCTGTCGGCGGTTGCGGAAGGCGATCGTTGCGTGGTGGTGGTGGCGGTTGCGGAAGGCGATCGCCGGGTTCGCTTCTGAACTTCAGGCGCTCTCCCGGCGATCGCCTTCCGCAACCACGTCGAGCCGCGAAGCGTTGCGCTGAAAACCGGCAAGGAAGAATCAGCAGCGACGATTCGGCGACCCGGATCACGTCGATTCGGCCGAGCCCGAGACATGCCGCCCGGAAGCAGGCTGTTGGTCTCTCGCCTGGCCCGCTTCCGGGCGTCATGCCTCGTACGATCATGGCGGCTCGCAGGCGTCGTGGCTCGACGCTCGGCAACGCAGCGGCGGCTCCAGCGGGCAACGGCGCGTGCACCGAACGTCGTCAACTGCGTGAGATTGCTGCCACTCGCGTGACCCGATCATTGACGTGGCCGAACTGGGCCGTGCTGGTTCGCGGGCCGGCGAGGCGAAGACCGACAGTTGCCGGTCCGCGGACGGCACGGCCCAGCGCCCATGCGGGCCCGGAATCGCGTGGACTTCACAAACGATCATGGGAACAGCGACCGAGCCGCCAAACGTGAAACGAGCGGCCTGGCAGCCAAGAGGGTTGTCATCCGAGGTTTCCGCTTCCCCATAACCAACAGTGAAGGGGTTCGCGAAGCCGATCGCCGGGAGAGCGCCTGAAGTTCGAAGTGAACCCGGCGATCGGCTTCGCGAACCGCCACAGAGCCACGGCCAGCACCCGGCGATCGGCTTCGCGAACCGCACGGACTTCCCGACCTCAGTAACCGGTTGCTGATTCAAACTGACCCCGCCGGGCGTAGCGGGCAGCGTTGAAGCGCGTCACGCTTCGCTATAACTGCGGCGCAAGCCCGTGGTTCGCGCGCCCCTCCAAAGGGGAGTAGCTCAGGCAGCCTAAAAAACTGCCGTGACGCGATCGTCAATACGGGCGCACGTTGCTCCGGTCGCGTCGGTATCGTTCCACGGTGCGAGCGAGGCCTTTGCCTGCCGGCGACGGTCGTTTTTCTTTTTCGAAGACGAGTCCTTCGCCGCGGTGAAGGCGCTGCCGCTGCGCGGCGGCATGGCAACGATCGAGGAGAAAGAGCCATGCTGCAAACCCTGCATCAAACGTTATTCGGCACGGAACGCTGCCGCAACTGCGCGTCTTCGAGGCGAGCGCGCCTCGGAAATTTCACGCTGGCCGCGCAGTGAGCTGCACATGGCGCAACCGGACGGCGTCGGTGCAGATCAGGAAGCTCACCGAGATGGTGGGCTGCCAGTTCGAACAGGTCGGCTGCCGCATGTATCTCACCGATGCCGGCCGCCACTTGTACGACGGCTGCCACGAGTTGTTCCAGGCGCTGTCGTCAGATCGAGGCCGCGATCGACAACCTTGCGCGCGCTCGAATGCGGACACAGCCTGGCTGGGGCGGGTGTCGGCGACGGCATTTCCGGCGCTGCGGCGCTGGATCGGCGCCTTCATCGAGCGCCATCCGGGCATCCGCGCGGTGATGAGCGTGCACAATCGCGCGACGCTGGTCGGGCGGCTCAAGCAGAACGCCGACGACCTCTACCTGCTCAGCGTCGCCGATCGAGCGCGAGGGACGTCGTGGCCCAGGCGCTGCTGGAGAACCCGCTGAGTCGTGTTCGCGCGACGATCATCCGCTGGCCCGCGCGCGCCGGATCATTTCGGAGCGGCTGGCGCGCGAACCGATGCTGTTGCGCGAGGCCGGGTCGGGAACTCGCGCGATGGCGATCGCGCACTTCGCCGCGCGGGGGCTGACGCCGCGGGATCGGGCATGGAGCTCAACGACGACGAAGCGATCCGCGAAGCCACGCTCGCCGGCATGGGCGTGTCGATCATGTCGCGCCATACGCTCGGACTCGAGCCTCAGCCGGCGCGACTGATCTGTCTGGACGTCGAAGGCTTCCCGCTGGCCAACCATTGGTGCCTGGCGTATCCGACCGGCAAGCAGTTTTCGGCGCGACGGCCCGCGCCTTCTCTGACTTTTCGCGCACCGATGCGAAGCGCCTCGCCGGGCTCGGTGAGTGGCCTGGCGTAAGCCCCAGGCGGCTGCTGAATGCCTCGTAGAGACGGGCGGTCCACCTGGACTTGACTCGCCGGGCAGGAAGCTCGCCTCGAAGCTGTTGCAGAGGAGCTCGTACGCGCGGGGCGCCGAGCGCGGGCAGCGCCTCAAAGGCGGCGACGTAGCGGTCGCCCAGCGTAGCCGCCGAAGTACGCCGGGTCGTCGCTGGCGGATCACGCAGAGCCCGGCATCCAGGAGCCGCGCCAGATTGTGGTCGGCCATGGTGCTGAAATTACGTGGAGCTTGGACGCTCGACAGCGGGCAGACGGTTCAGCGGCGTAGTGCTGCCGCGACTGGCGGACCAGCGCCAGCTCTCGAGGCAGCGGACGCCATGCGATCGATCCGTTTCGATCCGTAGACGTCGAGCGCCGCTTCGATGTACGCGGGTGGCCCTTTCTTCCCCGCGTGGGCGACGGCCCTTAGGCCCAGCTCGCGGGCGCGGCAGCGCGGCTGAATTTCTCGGGCGGATGGCCGCGCTCGCTGCCGTCGAGCCCGGACGCCGGCGAGCGGTCGCGCCACGGCAGCGCGCCATCGAGCGTGCGTGGCGGAAAGCCGCGTCTTCGCTCGATGCCGCAGGGGCAGGAGGATCAGCGCGAGGTGATTCCGTGCGGCGCGCGCCTCTTCGCAGGCGCTGTGCAAGCCTTCGATCACCGTGCCGATGTCGACGCCGCGCTCGGTGTGCGTCTGGTGGATCGAAGAAGATCTCGAAGCGTGGACCACGTTGCCGGCCGCGGCGCGCGCGAAGTAGGCGGCCCCCATGTGCCGCGAAAGTCGGCCGCCGTCCGCACGCTCGCGCCGGCGTAATAGATATCGAGGAAGCTTTGCAGATCGGTGCGCTGGGCAAGGGAGCAGAGCAACATGAGCAAGGTCGCGGAAAAGGCGGGACTCGAGCGCACGCATCTCTATCGCAAGCTCAAGCAACTGAACATCCGCTTCTCGCGCCGCACCGACGAAAACCCGACGTAGCCGCGCTAGGCGTCCCGCAGCGTCCACACGGCGTCCGGCGGCATCGCCCGTGAGCAATCCTCGCCCGACAAGCATCGCATGCCGCGCTGGTGGTCGGCGCCATCGGCGTCGTCTACGGCGACATCGGCACCAGCCCGCTGTACACGCTGCGCGAGGCGTTCGCACGGCCAGCACGCGCTGCCGCTGACGCCGCGCAACGTGCTGCGGCGTGCTGTCGGTGATCTTCTGGTCGCTCGATCATCGTCGTGACGCTCAAGTACGTGACGCTGATGCTGCGCGCCGACAACCGCGGCGAGGGCGGCATCCTGGCGCTGACGGCGCTCGTGTCGCGCGGCTCGAGGCGCAGCCGCGGCGGCGCTGGTGGCTGGTCGGCTTCGGCATCTTCGGCGCGGCGATGTTCTACGGCGACGGCATGATCACGCCGGCGATCTCGGTGCTGTCGCGCGGTCGAGGGCTCGAAGTCGTCAGCGCACGCGCTGCACGCCGTTCGTCGGTTCCGATCGACGCTCGTCATCCTCGTCGCGCTGTTCGCGATCCAGCGGCACGGCACGAGCCGCGTCGGCGCGCTGTTCGGGCCGGTGATGTGCGTGTGGTTCGTCGACGATCGCGGTCTCTGGGCGGTCGGGCATCGCGCGGGAACCCGGCGTGCTCGGCGGCGCTCAATCCGACGTCACGCGGTCGCCTTCTTCACGCGGAAGCCCGCCGTCGGCGTTCCTCGCGCTCGGCGCCGTCGTGCTCGCGGTGACCGGCACCGAGGCGCTCTACGCCGACATGGGGCATTTCGGAAAGTCGCCGATCCGCCGTCGCATGGATCGCTCTTCGTGATGCCGGCGCTGGTGCTCAACTACTTCGGCCAGGGCGCGCTGATGCTCGCCGATCCGGCGGCGGTCGAGAATCCGTTCTACCTGCTCGCGCCCGACGTGGGCGCTGATCCCGCTCGTGGTGCTCGCGACTGCGCGCGACGGTGATCGCGTCGCAGGCGGTGATCTCGGGCGCGTTCTCGCTCACGCGGCAGGCGATCCAGATGGGCTACTGCCCGCGCCTCACGATCATGCACACGTCCGAGCGCGCAGATCGGCCAGATCTACGTCCCGTTCATCAACTGGGCGCTGCTGATCGCGGTCATCCTGCTCGTCATCGGCTTCCGAAGCTCGAGCAATCTCGGCCGGCGCGTACGGCATCGCGGTGACGCTCGCGATGCTGATCGATTCGATCTGCCCTGTTCGTGGTCATGCGGCGGCTGTGGAATTGGCCGATCGCCGCTCGCGCTGGTCGTCGCCGTCCCGTTCATTCTCATCGACCTCGCGTTCCTCGCGTCGAACTCGCTCAAGATTCCCGACGGCGGCTGGTTCCCGATCTTGAGTCGGCATCGTCGTGTTCACGCTGCTCACGACGTGGAAGAAGGGCCGCGCGCGTGCTGATGCGACGCGCTGTCCGACGACGCGATGCCGCTCGACCTGTTCATCCAGGGCATCACGGCGTCGCCGCCGACGCGCGTCGAGGGCACGGCGGTGTTCCTGACCTCGGCGCCGAACAGCGTTCCGCACGCGCTGCTGCACAACCTGAAGCACAACAAGGTGCTGCACGAGCGCGTCGTGCTCCTGACGCTCGTGACGCGCGACATTCCGTACGGTGCCGGTCGACGAGCGCTGCGAAATCACGCCGCTGGGCTGCGCGTTCTTCCAGGTCGTCGCCGACTACGGCTTCAAGGACGACCCGGACGTGCCGGAGCTGCTCGGAGGAGTGCGGCCGCCGCGGCTTCGTCGTTCGACATGATGGAGACGTCGTTCTTCGTGTCGCGCGAGACGCTGATCGCCACCGTGGCGCCCGGCATGGCGCTGTGGCGCGAGCGGCTCTTCGTATCGATGTCGAAGAACGCGACCAAGGCGTCCGATTTCTTCCGCATCCCGTCGAACCGCGTCGTCGAACTGGGCACGCAGGTGGAGCTCTAGGCCGTCACCGACAAGAAAACGCCGGCAGCGAGGCCGGCGTTTCAGGGGCGGAAGATGTCGTTACGAAGCGTGCGCCATCCGCGATTGCGTCATCTGCGGTTGCGCCATCTGTGTCATCTGCACGCGAATCGATCTTCATCGCCTTGCTTTCGATCTGGCGGATCCGCTCGGCGGACACGCCGTACTCGTCGGCCAGTTCCTGCAGCGTCGACGTCGAGTCATCCTCGCGCAGCCAGCGCGCCTCGATGATGCGGCGGCTGCGGTCGTCGAGTTTCGCAAGCGCCGTGCTGAGCCCCGCGTGCGATTCTGCGCGGTCTGCCTCGCGCTCGAGGATCTTGCCCGGCTCGTCGTCGCTGTCGGTCAGGTAGGCGATCGGCGAAACGTGGGTCTTCCTCGTCGGCGGTACCGGGTCGATCGACGATGTCGTGCCCCGAAGGCGCGTTTCCATTTCGACCACTTCCTCGGGCTTCACGCCCAGATCCTTCGCGATGGCTTTCGCCTCGGCGACCGACAGCGCGGCCGAGCTCGCCTTCATGCTGCGCAGGTTGAAGAACAGCTTGCGCTGCGCCTTGGTGGTCGCGACCTTGACCAGCCGCCAGTTGCGCAGGATGTATTCGTGCATCTCCGCGCGGATCCAGTGCAGCGCGAACGAAACCAGGCGCACGCCGCGCTCCGGGTCGAAGCGGCGGACGGCCTTCATGAGGCCCACGTTGCCTTCCTGGATCAGGTCGGCCTGCGGCAGTCCGTAGCCCACGGTAATTGCGCGATACGGCGACCACGAGCCGCAGGTGCGACAGCACCAGCTGACCGGGCGGCGTCGATGTCGTCGTGCTGCTGCAAGGCGCCGGCCCAGCGCAGTTTCCTGCTCTGCGTCAGCAGCGGGAAACGGTTGACCGCCTGGATGTAGTGGTCGAGGCTGCCAAGCGAGGCAGGGGTCGGGAAAGCCAGCGTCGTACTCGTCATGCCAGGTCTCCAAAGAAAGGGCGCGGCGGTCGGATTCTCGAGAATTCGACTGCCAGCACCCGAAGTAATTTTAGCACTCGGAGATTGGAGTGCTAACCGCAGGACAAGTTCCCGATCAAATCGGTCGGGTATATGGACTTCCTGCGGCGTCGTTCGCGCCGCGCCCAGCGATCAGCGAGCGGTCGAAATCAGCAATAATCGACGAGGTTACAGCCGTGAATTGCCGACAAAGCGGGCCGCGCGACGTGGTGGCCGAACGGCAGTCCTGAACGCCAGCGCGGCCTCGATGTACGCCGGTCAGCTCGGCGGCGGCAGCAGGCGCGTCGACGAACTCGCGCGCCGCGAACGGACGCAGGTCGTCGACCGCCTTCGCCTACGCCGATGAACTTGAGCGGGATCGGATGCTGCTTGGCGATGGCGGCGACGACCCCGCCCTTTGCGCTGCCGTCCAGCTTGGTAACGATGAGGCCGGTCAGGCCGACGGCGCTCGTCGAACGCCCCTGACTTGGGCGAGCGCGTTCTGGCCGGTGTTGGCGTCGAGCACGAGCAGCACCTCGTGCGGCGCGCCCTCCTGCGCCTTGGCGATGACGCGCTTGACCTTGCGCAGCTCGGCCATCAGGTTCGCCTGCGTCGGCAAGCGTCCGGCGGTATCGGCGAGCACGACATCGATGCCGCGCGCGCGCGCGGCGGCGATCGCGTCGAACATCACGGCCGCCGGGTCGCCGCCCGCCTGCTGGATCACCGCGACGCCGTTGCGCTCGCCCCAGACGGCGAGCTGCTCGCGCGCGGCCGCGCGGAAGGTGTCGCCCGCGGCGAGCAGCACGGACAGGTTCTGCGCCTGCAGCCACTTCGCGAGCTTGCCGATGGACGTCGTCTTGCCCGCACCGTTGACGCCCGTGCAGCATGATCACGAACGGCCGCGCAGTCCCGACGGCCAGCGGCTGCTCGAGCGGCCCGATCAGGTCGACCATCGCGTCGGCCAGCGTCGAGCGCGGGATCGGCATTCGCACCCGCACGCCTCCAGCGCGCCTTGCAGGTCGTCCAGCAGGTGCTGCGTCGCGTCCACTGCCGACATCCGCGCCCAGCAGCGCGGTCTCGAGTTCCTCCAGCGCCGCTTCGTCCAAGCACGCGGCGCGCGAAGACGTCGGTGAGCGCGCCGGCAAAGTTTTCGCGCGTCAGTCCCGAGCCCGGACTTGAGGCGCTCGGCCCAGGACAGCTTGTCCGGCGCACCGGTCTCCGCGGGTGTTTTCTTGAACAGGTCGAACATCGGGAGACCAGCGGCGGCAGGAACCGCGAACGCCGGGGCAGCTGGCGACGAAGCTAGAATTCTACCGGTCTCCCCGATACCTTTTCCGCTCCATCCGTCCATGTCCAAACCCGCGGCGGCACGCGAATCGCGTCCGCATCATCGGCGGCAAGCTCCGCGGTCGCGTGATTCGCTTTCCTGCCGTGGAAGGCGTGCGCCCGACGCCCGACCGCGTGCGCGAAACGCTGTTCAACTGGCTGGGCCAGGACCTGACCGGACAAAGCGACGCTCGACCTCTATGCCGGAAGCGGCGCGCTCACGCTGGAGGCGCTTGTCGCGGGGCGCCGAATGCGCAGTCGCGGTGGATCGCAACGCCGGAACTCGTGCGCGCGCTCGCGGAAACAGCGAAGCGCGATCGGCGCCACCGGATTGCAGGCGCACGCCGCCGACGCGCGCCGCCATCTCGCGCGCGACACCGGCTTCTACGACGTGATTTTCCTCGATCCGCCGTTCGCGACAGGACGAGTGGACATGGCTGCTGCCCGCGTGCGCGCGCGCGGCTCGCGGGCGGCGGGTATGTCTACGCCGAAGCCGGCCGCGCGACTGGAGGCGGCCGAGGCACTCGCGCGTCTGGCGCCACGCCAAGGCGGGTGCCGTGCATTATCATCTGTTCGTCCGGGCCGGCAGTGCTGCGCCCGCGGCACTTCCAACCTCGCTTACCATGATCAAAGTCGTCTATCCCGGCACCTTCGACCCGTTCACGTGCGGCCACGAGGACCTCGTGCATCGCGCGTCCGCGCGTGTTCGACCGTGTCGTCGTGGGCGTGGCCGACAGCGAGTCAAGCGCCCGATGTTCACGGCGGTGGAGCGCGCGTCGATGGCGCGCGAGGCGCTGGCTTCGCTCCCGAACGTCGAAGTCACCTGCTTCTCCGGCGCTGCTGATGGACTTCGTCCGCGTGCAAGGGCGCGAAGATCATCCTGCGCGGCCTGCGCGCGGTGTCGGACTTCGAATACGAGTTCCAGATGGCCGGAATGAACCGCCACCTGTATCCGGATGTCGAAACGTTGTTCCTGACGCCCTCGGAGCAGTACACGTTCATTTCGGCCACGATCGTCCGCGAAATTGCGCGGTTCGGCGGCGACGTTTCCCATTTCGTGCCCGCGGCGGTCGGCGCCCGGATCCGCGCGCGCGTGACGGAAATCAACGCCGCGGCCGTGAAGGGCAGCTAAAGGAACCGACCACGGATCTGCCATGGCTCTGATGATCACCGACGAATGCATCAACTGCGACGTGTGCGAGCCCGAGTGCCCGAACGCCGCGATCTCGCAAGGACCGGAGATCTACGTGATCGACCCGCCAAATGCACGGAATGCGTCGGCCATTTCGACGTGCCGCAATGCCGCGAGGTTTGCCCGGTCGACTGCATTCCGGTGTCGCCCGGACCACATCGAAACGCCGGCGCAGTTGCGGTTGAAATACGAGGGCCTGATGAGAATCAAGGTCGGGGTACCCAACTGAAGGCCGCACCGCAAAGCAAAAACGGCCCGCGTGCGGGCCGTTTCCGTTCAAGAGTGTCAGGCGTTGGCGGCCAGCGGCAACGCGTCGGGCTGCAGGACGATCAGGTCCACGCTCGCGACTTCCTGCATGAGCCCCTTGATCTGGAGCTTGACGCCAGCTTCCGCTGCTGCTCGAGCTCGGCGATGCGCTCTTCGAGTTCGTCGCTCGCGTGGTGGATGCGCTTGATGCTGTCCAGCCGGCGGCGCAGCTGCAGGTGATGCTCGCGGACCTGCGTTTCCAGCGGCGACATCACGGCCTTGAGCCACGCCTCGACGTCGCGGTTGGCGATGTCGTAGACGTGCTTGACGCGCGACGCGATGGTCTCGAAGAAGCGCTTCATCAGCGCGAACTTGGCCTTGCTGACCATGTTCCACAGCGTGTTGAAGTGCGTGTTGTACGCGCGCTCAAGCCGCTCGATCTCCTTCTGGTACTTGAGCACCGAGAACGGCGGCGGGTTGAACGGCTCGAGACCGTGTTCCTTGGCGAAACGCGCGTACATGGCGCGCATCATGTCGTGGATCTCGACCGGCCTGCCGCGCCGCGGCATCGAAGTCGTCGCGGATGCCGGCGAAGAAATCGTTCATCGCGCCGCGCACGCCGCTGGTGAACGGGCTGTCCTCGATGTTGCGGCGCGTGCGGCCGGCGTTGCTGCGCAGCGCCTCGAGTCCGATGTGGTCGAAGAGTTCGTTGGTCTGCTGCGTGAACACGTTGCGCAGCGCGGTGTAGCGCGCGAGGCCGCGCTCGAAGAGCTCCTTCTCCTGCGCGCACGCGCTCCATCATGTGGCCGACGACGTCCTGGTTCTTGCCGCGCAGCGCCGTCAGTTCCGCGAGCTGCTCGGCGATGCCGGCGACGCGCGCGTCGAGGATCGCGCGCACGCGCGGCCGCGAGCGCGCGCACTCGGCCTGCGACGCGGCGCCCACGATGTCGCGCTTGGCGGGAATGAGCTTCTGCGACAGCGAGTGCCTCGAGCGCGGGCAGCCGGCTGCGCGCGAGCAACGCATCGTCGCCGTTGACCTTCGCGAGCAGCGCCTTCTGCGCCGACGCGGCGAACACCTGCGACACCGGGACGCCCAGCATCTGCGCGCGTGTTGCGCATCTGGCGGCTGATCTCGGCGTCGATCTCGGACTCGGACTTCAGGTCGTCCCACAGGCCGTCGATCTTGTTCAGGATGACGATGCGGCCGGCCTTGGTGGCCGGGTCGTCGCCGGCGAGGTGCTGGTTCCAGACCTCGAGGTCGGTCTTGGTCACGCCGGCGTCGGCGGCCAGGATGAACAGCACGCGCGTGCGCATTGGGCAGCAGGTTGAGCGTCAGTTCGGGTTCGGTGCCGATCGCGTTCAAGCCCGGCGTGTCGAGGATCACGAGGCCCTGCTGCAGCAGCGGGTGCGGGAAATTGATGACCGCGTGGCGCCAGCACGGGATGTCGACGGTGCCTGCGTCGCCGTGCTCGAGCGCGGCCAGGATGTCGTCCTCGCCTTCGCCGTAGAGCCCGTACTTGCGCGCCAGGTCGACCGGCACGCGCTTGACCTGCGACACGCGCGACCAGCGCCTCGCCCATCTTTTCGGCGGCGCGCAAGTCGAGCGGGAACGTCACCCACTCGTCGGCGTAGTTCTTGAATTCGGCGACCGTCGCGTCCTTCGAGCCGCGTCTCGATCGGCAGCAGCCGGATCGACGGCGGGCGCGCGCGCGTCGTACGAGGAGTTCGGTCGGACACATCGTCGTGCGGCCCGCGGACGACGGAAGGAGCCGCTGGCCGAAGTCCGCGAAGAAGATGGCGTTGATGAGTTCGGACTTGCCGCGCGAGAACTCGGCGACGAACGCGACGATCAGCTTGTCCTGGTGCAAGCGCTCGAGCAGCTGCTGCACCCTGATGTCGACCTGCGCGTCGGCCAGGTCCTGCTGCTGCAGCCAGTCGTGCAGCGCCGGAGATGCCGGCGGACAGCCGGCGACGCCAGTCGCTGTAGGCCTCGAAGCGTGCCGCGAGGTCGCGGGAGTGAGCCATGCGCTCGGTGGGCGGTATGGGGTCGCGATGCCGCCAGTAGGCAGGGCGCGTAACTCATAGCACATGGCCTGTCAAGCACAAGTCATGCCGAATTGGGCGAATTTCGGCGGTATCGGCCGCATCGGCCGGTACGTCGCCGAGCGCTCGGTGACGCCATTCTGCCGGAGGCGCGATTCAGGTGCCCAATCCGAATCCGTGCCGGATGCCCAGCGCGTCGTCCCTGACCGAGGCCGTCAGCGCTGGCACTGGCGGACAGTAGAACGAGGCGCGGGCGCCCAGCCGGCGCTGCCGGATCGGGCGTCCCGCAGACGCGGCAGGGTTCGCCCTCGCGGCCGTAGACGAAGTAGTCGAGCTGAAAGTAGCCGGGCTCGCCGACGGCGTCGACGTAGTCGCGCAGCGTGCTGCCGCCCTTGGCGATGGCTTCGGTCAGCACCGCGCGCACCGCATCGACGAGGCGCGCGAGCCGCGGGCCGCGATACGCTGGTTCGCTCGCACCGTGCGGCCGGATGCCGGCGCGGAACAGCGACTTCGTTCGCGTAGATGTTGCCCACGCCGACGACGACGTGGTTGTCCATCAGCGCCAGCTTGATCGCCGCACGGCGCGGCCGCGCGTCGCGCGCCACAGATACGGCGGCGTCGAACGCCGCGGTCGAACGGCTCGGGTCCCAAGTCTGCGCAGCAGCGGATGCGCGAGCTGCGGGCGTCGGCGACCCACAGCATTGCGCCGAACCGCCGCGGATCGTGGTAGCGAAGCAGACGACCCGTCGCCGAGCACGATATCGACATGATCGTGCGCGCGGCGCGGCGGCGGCGCGCGTATGGACGCGCAGGCTGCCGGTCATCCCGAGGTGCACGAGGAGCGTATCCTGCGCCCACGCGAAACAGCAAGTACTTGCTTCGCCGCGAAATGCCATCGATCGTCCGCCCTCGAGCCTTTCGAAAGGTCGCCGGGAACCGGCCACCGCAGGCGCGGGTCGTACACGATAAGCTTGGCGATGCGGCGTCCGACGACGCACGGCGCCACGCTGCGGCGGGTGGTCTCCACTTCGGGCAGTTCGGGCATCTGGCAAGGCGGGCGATTCGTGAGCGCGGTTTGATGCGAGCGTTTGTTGCGGCGCCAAATATAGCCTAACATCGATGCGGCTTACCGTCCTCATTGCCGGATGCTCCCGTCGCCTTCGCGAGTCCGTATGGCGCAAATTCGCAAGCCGCCCCGCCGTCGCCCGTTCCGCTCCGCGCGCCGTTGCTCGCCGCGGCACTGCCGCGTCGCTCGTGGCTGGCGTCGCCACCGGGCACCGCGCAGCAGCCGGGATCGCCGAGCGACCTGCCGGAGCAGACACGTCCGATGCCCGCAGGCGAGTGGCGGAATCTCCGCAGAACTTTTCTACAAGCTGCATCCTTGGCGGACGTTGCGCTACAGCGCGGCGAAGCATCGCTGGCGGCCCGGGCCTATTACGAGGCCGCGCGCGAATCGCAGGGACCCGCGCGTGGCGCGGCGCGCAACCGAGGTCGCCCTCGCCGCACGCCAGCGCAGGCTTGCCGCAGAGTCGGCCACGCTCTGGGCCACGCTCGAACCCGAAGCCGCCCGTCCCAAGCAGATCCTGGCGGCGATCGCCAGCGGCACGACAGGCAAGGACATTGCGGATACCGTCGCCGACGATGAAATCCGAGTCCGGCTCGAGAAAGCTCCTTAGCGACGCGGCCGTCTCCGGCAAGGCGTGGGCGAGATATTCCTGCAGATCAACCGCTTCTTCGGCGCAGCAGCGGAGCGCAGACAGGTCTACGAGCATCATTCGATCGCTCGCGAAACCGTATCCGGCGAGTCCCGAGGCGCATTTCGCCGTCGCGCTATGCGGCCTTCGGCGCGCAAATACCACGCGTCGCAGGCAGTCGACGCCGGCCTTGATCGAGGTCGATCGCGCGCTCGGAACTGAAGCCCGACTGGGAGCGCGCGGCGCTTCTCAAGGCCGACATCCTTGCGCGCAACTTCGCCCGACGCGGCCATTGCTTTCCTGACAACCGTTTCGTCGCCGCCAATCCCGACGCCAAGGCCACGGCCGGCGCGCTCGGCGCAGATCTATGTCGAGCAAAAGCGCTACGCCGAGGCGCGCGCGGTGTTCCAGGCGCTGTGGGACAGCGATCGCAGCGCACGCGACTTCGAATTCCGGCGTCGCCGCCATTTCGATGCAGATGAAGGATTGGGCGACCGCCGAGGCGCTGCTTCACGGACCTGCAAACGGCTGAGCTACGGCGAAAACGGCGTCGTGGAGTTCTATCTGGCGCAGGTCGCCGAGGAGACCGGCCAATACCAGCTAGCGATCGACCGCTATCTCGGCCGTGCCCGAGGGCGAGCGCGCGTGGCTCGCGCAAGCTCCGCGTCGCGGCGATGATGGCGAAGCTAGACAGCGTATGCCGAAGCGCGACGTTATCTGGCGGACCTGCCCGCGGTGACGATCGAGCAGCGCGTGCAGGTGCGGCAGGCGGAGGCGGCGCTGTTGCGCGACGCCAACGACAACGCCGCGGCGCCTACGCGGTGCTCATCACAGGCGCTGATCGAGCATCCCGATGCGCCGGACTTGCTCTACGACGCGCGCGATGGTCGCGCGAAAAGCTCGACAAGATCGACGAGGCCGAAGCGCAGGCTTGCGCCGCGTCGTCGAGGTGAAGCCGGACGACGCGCAGGCGCTCAATGCGTTGGGCTACACGCTCGTCGACCGCACGCCGCGCACGAGCGAGGGCTTTGCGCTCATCGAAAAGGCCTACAAGCTCTCGCCCGAGGATCCGTTCATCCTCGACAGCATGGGCTGGGCGTTCTACCGGCTCGGCAATCTCGACGACGCGGAAGTCGTACCTTCGCCGCGCGATGACGCAGCGCCCGGACGCCGAAATCGCCGCGCACCTGGGCGAGGTGCTGTGGAAGAAGGGCGATCGCGATGCGCGCGCAGCGAAGTCTGGCAGTCGCAACTCAAGACTACGCCCGCCAACGAGGTGTTGCTCGAAACGGTGCGGCGCTATTCGAAGTGATGGGTTCGCCGGGCGCCGCAACTACTCGCGGCATGTCAGGCAAGCCGCAGCAGCGCTGCGACCATTGGCAGGGCGCTGCCGTGCCTGGCGTTCGTCCTCGCTTCGTGCACGACCGGCCCTCTCCTGCGGGACGACGCCGCCACGCTCGATACGATCGACCAGCCGTTTCACATCGGCGGTCGGCTGTCGGCCAAGCGCGGCACGTCGAGGGCGCGCGCGAATTTCGAGATGGGACCATGCGGGCAATCGCGACCGCATCGATCTCGCCTCGCCTTTCGGCCAGGTCTATGCGCGCATCGACGGCACCCCGGAAGGGATCGTCGTCGAGCGTCCCGGTGGCGCGACGCAGACATATTCCGACTGGAGCGCGATGACGCGTCGCGCTGCTCGGCGCGCCGTTCCCATGGATGACCTGGCGTACTGGGTGCGCGGCGCCGCGCGCGCGGGAACGCAGTGTTTCCGTCGAACGCGATGCGCAGCGGCCGGGTGCTCGTGTTGCGGCAACAGGCGTGGGAGATCGTGTACGCCTATCCCGACGATGCGCCGTCGGCGCGTCCCGCCCGCCTGGTGCTCAAGTATCCGGACGTCGAGCCCGTCGAGGTTCGCATCGTCGTCGACCGCTGGAACGCGACGCAGGCACAGCCGTGAGTTGCGCGAAGATCACGAACGATGAAAACGGCTAATCGTTCCCGCGCCGGCGAAGGTCAATCTGTTCCTGCACGTCACCGGACGCCGCGCGGACGGCTACCACACGCTGGAATCGCTGATCGCGCTGATCGACCTCGCGGACACGCATCACGCTCACGCGGCGCGACGACGGCGTCATCCGCCGCGATGGCGACGTCGCGCGGCGTGCCGGAGGAACATGATCTCGCCGCTGCGTGCGGCGCGCGCGCTGCAGCGCAGCAACGGGTGCGCGCCACGGCGTCGACATCATCCTTGCCAAGCGCATTCCGCTGGGCAGCGGCCTGGGCGGCGGCAGCTCCGATGCCGCGAGTGTCCTCCTCGCGCTTGAATCGCCTGTGGGAACTCGGCCTGCCGCGCGCCGAGTTGTCTGCGCTGGCACTTGAGCTGGGCGCCGATGTTCCTCTGTTCGTCGCCGGCGAAAACGCGGTCGCGCGCGGCAATCGGCGACGTGCTGGCGCCCGTGTCGCTGCCGCCTTGCTTTGTCGCGCTCGCATTCCCTCCTGCGGCCGTGTCGACGGCCGACATCTTCGCGGCGCCGGAATTGACACGCTGCGACCCGCGTCGGCGAAATAGACGTCTTTTCCGAGGGTTATGGCCGGAATGATCTCCGCGCCCGTCACGGCATGCCCGATTCCCGGCCGTGGCCGCGACCATCGAGCGCGTTGTCGCGCGCATCGCCGCAGCGCGCGCATGACAGGATCGGGCGCATGCGTTTTCGCCGCCTTTCCCACCGAGCGCGAAGCAGCAGCGCGCGTTGACGCTCTTGCCGCAAGACAAGCGGCCGGATGCGTTGCACGGAACGCTTGCGCGCGACATCCGCTGGCGGCGTTTGCGTGAATGCTGGAGAAGAAGGATTCGAGGGCCGCGGTGTTCGGGGAATTCGCGGTACCGAACGATGCAGATTTCCGCTGGGAGTCGCCAAGTGGTAAGGCACCGGATTTTGATTCCGGCATTCGTAGGTTCGATCCCTACCTCCCCAGCCATTTAATTCAGGTAGCTACACCGCGCTGCGACGGTTTCAGATCCTACGGTTTCGGACCCCAGAAGCACCCGTTAGGTGCCGCTTCTGGCGACGGCGCGCGCGGCGCAGTCGCGTGGTCTGCATCAATCGTGCGCCCCTCACTACCAGACCGCTTGCACGATGTGCTCAAAGCGGTGCGAAGACCCTCGCGCGCTCCGGGCTGCGTTGGTCTTTGCGGCATTCGTCGTCATCGCCGTTCTCGTGGCAACGGTTGGCCGCACTCCTGATCTGTCGCGCGTCAAGGCCGCGTTCTTGTCGGGCAGCCAGGACGGGAACTATCACGCGATCGTGGCGAAAGTGGCCGCGGAAGCGCACGCCAGCGCGGTCGCATCGACGATCTGACCAGCGCAGGTTCCGTCGAGAACATCGAGCGTCTGGCTGCGGCAAAGAGCATCGTGCGACATCCAGTTCGCGTTGGTGCAGGACGGACTCGCCGTGGCCCGAGTCGCATCCGTTCCAGCTGATCGGACGTCTGCCGATCTCTGAATCCTTCGTCGTGCTCGGGCGCGAGGCGGATCGCATCCAGTCGGCGGCGGACCTGCGAGGCATGCGCATGGGCATCGGCCCCGTGGGAAGCGGCAGCGAGCACGTGGCGCGACAGGTGATGGCGCAACTCGCGGAGCTGGACATCAAGGTGACCACACAGCCTTTGCGAGAGCAGATCGCGATGCTCGACCGCGGCGATCTCGACCTTGGCGCCATGGTCATTGCCCCTGAGTCGCAGCTGATGGTGCAGGCCGTGCGCGATCGCAAGCTTCAAATCGTCGATATCTCCGTTGCCGAGGCACTCGCGCGTCGTCTCCCCTCCGCGCGTGGCGGCACCATCAAGGCGGGCTATTACGATCCCGTTCGGCAGCTGCCTCCGACGGACAAGCGGATCATCGAGATCGACACGCTGGTCATCGGCAACGGCTGCGCCCGCGAGTCCGTCACGCAAGGCGTGATCACCGCGCTCCAGCGCGTGTTCCCTAACTTCGTCACCGTGAATCGCGAGCAGGCGAATCTGACGGGACTGGAGTACGCATCGGCGGCGCGCAGCTACCTGGACAACCAGGGTCCCGATCCGGTAGGCGAGTACGTGCCGTGGGTCATCGACATCATGCCCACGGCACGCTGGGTGCAGCTGATCTTTCGCGTTCTCGCTGCTGTTCGGCGCGCAGGCTGTGTGGCACCGCTTCCGTCTCTGGCGATCTGGACGCGGGGCGCGTGCGATATCGAAGGCGACGTCTCACGCCTGTTCGCGCCGGGCATGACGGTTGCCGAGATCGCGGCGGCGGTGCCGGAGCCGCAGCACCGGACGCCGGAAGCGCGCGCGCAGGTCGATGCCGCGGTGAACGCAGCTCGCCGAGCTTGGCGGAACGGTGCCGACGGCAGTCGCTTTCGATGCTGGTTCCCATGGGGCAGGAAATGAGCTATCGCTATCAGGAAAAGCTCATTGCCGAACTCCTGCACGCCCTCCGGACAATTCCGCGCCCGGCTAGATCGCTGAACGCAGGGTTTCAGGCGTCCTATTCCACTCAAGAGCGCAGCATGCCCGACCCCTTTATGGCAGTCGATGCAGGTCGCCTTGCCCTCGAGCACCGGCGCGTGTATCTGCCGCACCATTTCCTGCTGCTTCGCGAGCACTTCCTTGGAGAACTGCGTGGCAGCCGCGGCACGCGCGCGAATCGTTGGCCTTGTATTCCGTCCACACGTGCACGGCCATGCGCATCCGCTCCTTCCTGAACATCTCCTCCGTGGAGATGATGCCGCGGATCTCCCCAATGACGTCCCTGGTGCCCGCCACCGCCTTGTACCAGAGGAGCTCGGGGTATTCCCTGGGGATGTGGCAGTCGTGGCACGTCGCGCGCACGCCGGTGCGGTTCGCGCCATGGATGCTCTCCCGGTGTTCCTTCGCGACCCATTGCATCGAGTGGCACGCCGCTCCGCAGAATTCATCGGTGCCCGTGACATGGACCATCACTTGGGTGCCGATGATCGCGATGGCGCCAACCACGAAGCCCAGGGTGACGAGCGCCAGGACCGACCAGCGGGCGCTCGGGCTGCGCAGCCGGCGCCACGCGCGCGTCAGCAGGCCAGGCTGGCCGCGTGTTCCATTCGTTTGTGGAATTCCGGCCATCGCCCCTCAGGGCTTCGCCGGCGGGGGTGGCGGAATGTTGACCACGGGCACGGTCGGCTTGAAGGCCGGGTCACGCAGCGCAATCTGGCCCTGGCGCGCGAAGTCTATCGACTCGCCCAGGATGCGCGCAGCCTCCTGCGGCGCATGGAAGCCCGTGGAATTTTCCGCCTCGACGAAGTCCAGGTAAAACTGCGAGCGCCGCTGCAGGTAGCGGGCGGCGAGCAGATCCGCATCCTTGCGCCCCGCGGCCTTCGCCGCCTTCAGGTCGTCGATCAGCGCGACCACGGCCGCCATCGCCTTCTCGCGAAGCGCCCAGTGCCGGTCCTGGATCTGGTAGACACGAGCCTGCAGGTCCTCCGCGGTGACCTTCTCGTCGTGCTTCTTGTGGCAGCCGACGCATGCAGCCTGGATGTTCAACAGCGGGCTGCGCACCCAGTGATCGGTGAACGAAGGGGAAATCGATGGCATGTGGCAATCGGCGCAGGTGACACCGGCGCGCGCATGCGGGCCCTGGTTCCACGTCTCGAACTCGGGATGCTGTGCCTTGAGCGCGGGAGCGCCGGTATCCTTGTGGGTCCAGTCACGGAAGCCGATCTCGTCGTAGTAGGCGGTGATCTCCTCGATCTTGAGGCCCTTCGACCAGGGATAGACGAGGCGCTTCTCGGGACCCTTGAAGTAGTACTCGACGTGGCACTGGCCGCACACGTAGGCGCGCATTTCGGCGGTGGAGGCCTGCTTGTTCACGTCGTAGTCCTTCACGCCCTGCGAAGCCTTGTAGGCGCGCATGCCCTCGATGAACGCAGGGCGGGTGACTCGCAGTGCGAGTGTCGTGCCATCGTGGCAGTCGATGCAGGCGACCGGATGGCTCACGAGCTTTGTCGCCTCCGCGTAGGGCATCGCGTTGATCTTCTCGAAGCCCTTGGTGATGTCGCCGTTGCCCGCCTTCTTGTAGGCAAGGTACATCGACGCGTGGCAGTTCACGCACGCGCCCGGCTGCTTCACGACCACCTGGCGCTTCGTGAGCCGCTGGTCCTCGAGCATGTAGGCGTGGCCGCGCTCTTCGCGGAAATCTTCGGAGAAGGCGTAGCCCTGCCAGATGGCCTTGAGGCCCTTGTCCTCCTCGACTCTTGGAGCGCGCGACGACCGAGCGCGGGTCGGCCTGGGTCGGCGTGTGCGGCACGGCCTCGCTGCCGCCGTGCTTGGTGCGCTGCATGTCGTCCGACTTCTTGTAGAGCTCGTAGTGCTTCGGGAACGCCTTGCCCCATTCGGCCGGGTCGTCGATGTTGTCGTTGAAGCGGCGGGCCCGCGTCCTTCTTCGCGTCGGATTGCGGGATGCCGGTTGCGGGAACGAGCAGGAGGATGACCGCGAGCGCGGCCAGGATCGTGCCGGTGAGAACTCGCAGCGGGTGGCGCAGTTTGCCGTCATGCGGTTGCTCCTGGGAGTCGGCGATGCGTCCGCGGCATTGTATCCCTGACGGCGGAAATCTTGGGAAGCGGCCAGTTCCTCGTGAGGGAAACTGAGGGACAATCGCGGCCATGGCCTTTGAACGCATGCGCATCTTCACCGGCAACGCGAATCCCGAAACTCGCGGCCGCCGTGTGCAAGCACCTCGAACGTGAGCCTCGGGCGCTGCGCGGTCGGCCGCTTCTCCGACGGCGAGGTCGATGGTCGAGCTCATGGAGAACGTGCGCGGCCGCGACGTGTTCATCCTGCAGTCGACGTGCGCGCCGACCAACGACAACCTGATGGAGATCATGGTGATGGTCGATGCGCTGAAGCGCGCGTCGGCCGCGCGGATCACCGCGGCGATTCCCTACTTCGGCTATGCGCGGCAGGACCGCCGGCCGCGCTCGGCGCGCGTGGCGATCACGGCCAAGGTGGTCGCCGACATGCTGTCGACCGTCGGCGTGCAATCGCGTGATGGTGATGGACCTGCACGCCGACCAGATCCAGGGCTTCTTCAACATCCCGGTCGACAACATCTACGCCACGCCGATCCTGCTGGGCGACCTGTGGAAGCGCAACTACGAGGACCTGATCGTCGTGTCGCCGGACGTCGGCGGCGTCGTGCGCGCCCGCGCGATCGCCAAGCGCCTCGACTCCGACCTCGCGATCATCGACAAGCGGCGCCCGAAGGCGAACGTCGCCGAGGTGATGAACATCATCGGCGACGTCGAAGGCCGCACGTGCGTCATCATGGACGACCTGGTCGACACCGCGAACACGCTGTGCAAGGCCGCCTCCGCGCTGAAGGAGCGCGGTGCGACGAAGGTCGTTGCCTATTGCACGCATCCGGTCCTGTCCGGGCGGCGCCGTTGAGCGGATCGCCGACGTCGGACCTGGACGAGGTGGTCGTCACCGACACGATTCCGCTGACGCCGGAAGGCGCAGGCGCTGCCGCGCATCCGCCAGCTCTCCTGCGCGCAACTGCTGGCCGAGACGATGACGCGCATTTCCAACGAGGAGTCCGGTGAGCTCGCTGTTCACCGACTGAATGGCGGTAGCCGGATCCTCTGGCACATCGCTCCGAATCGGGTTATAATTCAAGGCTTTCCCGCTCCGGCCCGGCAGCACCTCGAAGGGTCGCGGCAGCGGTTGTCGCCAACCACTCGAAACTCGAGGCGGACGAGCCGGAGCGCTCACGACGACGCGCATGCCGACGGAAGGCCGCAGACAACCGGAGTCATCGCATGAACATCGAATTCACCGCGTTCCCGCGCAACACCGAAGGCCGCGGCGCGTCGCGGCGCATGCGCCGCGCGGGCAAGGCCCCTGGCATCGTCTACGGCGGCACGGCCGCGCCGACGCCGATCGAGCTCGACCACAACGCGCTGTTCCATGCGCTGCGCGGCGAGGCGTTCCATTCGTCGATCCTGACGATGAAGCTCGACGGCGCGGCCGACGAAGGTGCTGTTGCGCGACGTGCAGATGCACCCGTTCCGCAACGAAATCCTGCACGTGGATTTCCAGCGCGTCGACGAGAACAAGCAAGATCCACATGAAGGTGCCGCTGCACTTCATGAACGGCGAGATCTCGCCGGCCGTGAAGCTGTCAGCGCGCGATCATCAGCCACGTGACGGCGGACCTCGACATCATTTGCCTGCCGAAGGACCTGCCCGGCTTCATCGAGGTGGACCTGATCGGCGCTGGACGTCGGGCACGCGCTCCACGTGTCGGCGGTGAAGCTGCCGCCGGGCGTGACCGTCGTGTCGCGCGGCAAGATCGATCCGGTCGTCGCGACGGCGATCGTGCCGCGTGCGCAGGTCGAGACCGAAGAAGAAGCTTGCGGCAGCGGCCGAAGCCGCGGCCGCAGCGGCCGCAGCCGCGCGCCGCCGAAGCGCGAAGCCCGGCCGCGGGCGACAAGACCGCGCGAAGAAGAAGGAAGACAAGAAGGACGACAAGAAGGAAGCGACAAGGACGACAGAAGAAGTAGAGCGCTCAGTCGACGGCTCGCTGCAGAACGAGGCCCGCGGAAACGATGCGGGCCTCTTTTCGTGCGGCGCAGCGGCCGGGTGCATCGCGAATCCGACCATGAACACGCCCATCCGCCTGGTCGCCGGGCTCGGCAATCCCGGCCGCGAATACGCGCACACGCGCCACAACGCGGGGTTCTGGTTCGTCGACGAACTGTGCGGCAAGCTTGGCGCGTCGTTCGCGCGCGGAATCGAAGTTCGGCGGCGACGTGGCGAAGGCCGGCGCGTTGCGCCTCGTGAAGCCGATCGACGTTCATGAATCTGTCGGGACGCGCGGTCGCGCGCGCTCGCGCGGTTCTTCGCCGTCGCGCCCGGCGAGATCCTCGTCGTGCACGACGAGCTCGACTTGTAGCCCGGCGAGGCGAAGATGAAACTCGGCGGCGGGCACGCCGGGCCACAACGGATTGCGCGACATCCAGGCGCAGTTGGGCTCGCCGGATTTCTGGCGCCTGCGCATCGGCATCGGCCATCCGCGCGATTCGGAACTCACGCAGCAGGACGTCGTCGACTACGTGCTGAAGCCGCCGCGCGCTGGAAGAGCGCAGCGCGATCGATCGACGCCATCGGCGCGCGCGCTTGACGGCGTGGCCGGCGATCGCCGCCGGCGACATGGAAGCGCGCGATGATGACGCTGCACACCGGAAACTTCTAGTGGACGGACAGCGTAGCCAGCCGACTGGAATGACGTGAGCTTGAAGTGCGGCATCGTCGGGTCTGCCGAACGTCGGCAAGTCGACGCTTTTCAACGCGCTGACCAAGGCGGGCATCGCCGCCGAGAACTATCCGTTCTGCACGATCGAGCCCAACGTCGGCATCGTCGAGGTGCCGGACCCGCGGCTCGACGCGCTGGCCGCGATCGCCAAGCCCGGAGCGCGTCGTGCCGGCCGTCGTCGAGTTCGTCGACATCGCGGGCCTCGTGGCCGGGCGCGTCGAAGGGCGAAGGCCTGGGCAACCAGTTCCTCGCGAACATCCGCGAGACCGACGCGATCGCGCACGTCGTCCGCTGCTTCGATCGACGACAACGTCGTGCACGTCGCGGGCAAGGTCGAATCCGGTCTCGGACATCGAGACGATCAACACCGAACTCGCGCTCGCCGACCTGGCGGCGGTCGAGAAGCAGTTCGCCAAGCACGAAAAGGTCGCGCGCTCGGGCGGCGACAAGGAAGCGCAGCGCATCATCGCGGTCGCTGACGAAGGTGCATCGCCGGTCGCTGAACGAGGCGCGGCCGGCGCGCACGGCCGGATCTGTACGCGGAGGAGCAGGACGTGCTGCGCCCGTTCTTCCTGCTGACGATGAAGCCGACGATGTACGTGGCGAACGTCGCCGAGCACGGCTTCCACGACAACCCGCTGCTCGCCGCCGTCGAGCGCGCACGCGACGACGGAAGGCGCGCCGGTGGTCGCCGTGTGCGCGGCGATGGAGGCCGAAATCGCCGACCTGGACGGCGACGACAAGCAGGCGTTCCTGACGGACACTGGGCTTAAGCGAGCCGGGACTCGACCGCGTCATCCACGCCGGCTACACGCTGCTCGGGCTGCAGACGTACTTCACCGTCGGGCCCGAAGGAAGTCCGCGCGTGGACGATCCGAGGTCGGCGACACCGCGCCGCAGGCGGCGGGCGTCATCCATACCGATTTCGAAAAGGGCTTCATCCGCGCGGAAGTGATCGCCTACGACGACTTCATCGGCGTGCAAGGGCGAGCAGGGCGCCAAGGAGGCCGGCAAAGATGCGCCTCGAAGGCAAGGAGTACGTCGTCAAGGACGGCGACGTCATGCACTTCCGCTTCAACGTCTGACCTTGAAGCTCCTGGCGCGCCTCGCTCTTGCACTTCCGCTGCCGTGCTGGCGGCGTGCGCCGACGCGCCGCGGCTCGAGATGCCGCGGATCGCCGTGGATTCCGTGAGGCTGGAACGGATGACCGGCGCGGAGGCGCATCATCGTCGTGACATTGAACCTCGCCAATCCCAACGCCCGCGAGATCGCCGTCGACGCGATCGACGCCAACGTGACGCATCGAGGACGTTGCCGGTCGGCAGCGCGCACGCTCACGGCGCCGGTGCGGCTGCCGGCCAACGGCGAGGACGACGGCAACGCTGCAGGCGCGCGCCGGGCTCGCCGTCGTCCTGCGCCTTGCCGCGGATATCGCGCAGCGCGCCAGGAGCAGAAGGGATCGGCAGGCCACGCCGGGTCCGCTACGCCGTTTCGGGGACCGCAACGCTCGAGAGGCGGCCTCGATCCCGTTCTCGCGCAGCGGCGAATTCATCGGTGCGCCCGTCGCGCCTCCCAATAACGACGCAATGACAGCACTCAAGGTTCACCAAGATGCAGGGTCTCGGCAACGACTTCGTCGTGCTCGACGGCGTGCGCCAGAAGCGTCGACTCGTCGCCTGCACAGGTACGCGCTGCTCGCCGATCGCCGCTTCGGCGTGGGCTGCGACCAGGTGCTGCTGGTCGAGAGCGCGCGAGGCGACGCGGACTTCCGCTACCGGATCTTCAACGCCGACGGCGGCGAGGTCGAGCAGTGCGGCAACGGTGCGCGCTGCTTCGTCGTCTTCGTCCGCGACCAGGGCCTGACCGACAAGCGCGAGCTGCGCGTGGAGACGGCCGGCGGGCTCATCGTGCCGCGGCTCGAGGCCGACGGGCAGGTGACCGTCGGACATGGGCGTGCCGCGGTTTGCGCCCGGAGACGTGCCCTTCCTGGGCGGCAGCGGGGCGATCGAGGAAGCGCTCGACGTCGACGGACGCCGTGCGCGTGTCGGTGCTGTCGATGGGCAATCCGCACGCCGTGCAGGTGGTGGCGGACGTCGACGCGGCGCCGGTGCGCGACGCAGGGCCCGCGGATCGAGCACCACCGGCGGTTTCCGCAGCGCGTCAACGCGGGCTACATGCAGGTCGTCGATCGCGCTACCATTCGCCTGCGCGTGTGGGAGCGCGGTGCGGGCGAAACGCTCGCGTGCGGAACCGGCGCGTGCGCGCGGCGGTCGTCGCCGGCATGCAGGCGCGGCCTCCTCGATTCGCCAGTGCGGGTGCAGCGTGCGTGGCGGCGAGCTCGGCATCGCATGGGCGGGCGATGGACGCGCCGGTGCATGATGACCGGGCCGGCGGTCGAGCGTGTTCGAGGGGAGTGGAACGTGCAGATGATGCGCGGCCGCGGACGAGCGAACGACGGAACCAGCATTGGGAAGCAGTGAATGAACGCAAGTGACGACGCATGGACGCAGCGAAGTCGCGCGAATATCTGAAGAAGAATCCGAAGTTCTTCGAGGAGTACGCCGACGTCATCGCGGAGATCTTCGTGCCGCATCCGCATGGCGGCCACGCGATCCCGATCGCCGAGCGGCAGATCGTGACGCTGCGCGAGAAGAACAACGAGCTCGAGGCGCAAGTTCCGCGAACTCGTCGCCTACGGGACCGAGAACGACCAGATCGGCGAGAAGCTGCATCGCTCGACACTGGCGCTCTTCGCCGCGCCCGACCTCGAGACCACGCTCGCCGTGCTCTACCACAGCCTGAAGGAAGACTTCGGCGTGCCTCAGGTCGCCGCGCGGCTGTGGGGCAAGGTGCCCGAGCAATCGTATCTGCCTGAACTCGCGGCGACGTCCACGGAGATCCGCCAGTACGCCGACCAGCTGGGCCAGCCGTATTGCGGGCCGGTCGCAGGCTTCGAATCGCGCGAGTGGTTCGAGGACGGCGACGATGCTGCAGTCGTTCGCATTCATGCCGCTGCGCACGGCGCAAACGTTCGGCCTGCTGGCGCTCGGCAGCCCGGATCGCGCAACGGTTCCACGCCGGCATGGGCACGTTGTACCAGACGCGCCTGGCGGAACTTGCGAGCGTCGCCACCGCGCGGTTCCTGCCGCCGACGTAGAGTTCCCAGGCGCAAGGTCGACGCTCCGCCCGATGCCGAAGCGACCTGCCCCGGCCGACGCCGAAACCCACAACGCGAACCTCAGGCCGCGTTCGCGACGCACCTCGCCACCCGGCCCGCGCACACGCGCGACGCCTATCTGCGCGACCTCGCGCAGCTTGGCGGCGCTCGCAGGCGACGACGCCGCTGACCGACCTCACGCGCGCAGCTCGCGCGCGTTCCTGGCCATGCTCCACGGCCGCGGCCTCTCGGGCCGAAGTCTTGCGCGCATGCTCTCCGCGTGGCGCGCGTTCCATCGCTTCCTCGCCGACCGCGGCGGTGCGCATGCAGCGACGATCCCGAGCATCGGATTGAAGGCGCCGAAATCCCCGAAGCAGTTGCCCGTCCGCGTTGACGCCGGACGAAGCGGTGCGACTGGTCGAGAGCGCCGGCGACGACGCCGCTGGCGCAAGCGCGATCACGCGCTGTTCGAGCTCGCGTATTCGTCGGGGCTGCGGCTGTCCGAGCTGGCCGGACTCGATGTCGACCGCGTCGACCTCGCGGCCGGCGAAGTGCGCGTGTGGGGCAAGGGCGCGAAGGAGCGGATCGTGCCGGTCGGCGCGGCCGCGCGGAGGCGCGCTCAAGACGTGGCTCGCCGAACGCGCTGCGATTCCGCGGTGGACGAGCGCGCACTGTTCGTCGGCGCGCGCGGACGCCGCATCGCGCCGCGCCAGATCCAGCGGCGACTGGCTACGCTGGCGATCACAGCGCGGCATCAACCGCCACGTGCATCCGCACATGCTGCGCCACTCGTTCGCCTCGCACGTGCTGCAATCCTCGGGCGACCTGCGCGCCGTGCAGGAAATGCTCGGGCACGCGTCGATTGCCAGCACGCAGGTCTATACGCACCTCGACTTCCAGGCGCTGGCCAAGGTCTACGACGCGGCACATCCGCGCGCACGCAGAAGAAGCGGAGCCAGGCGTCTAGTCGACGAACGTGCACGACGCCGGGCAGGAACGGCAGGTCGGTGACGCCGGTGTCCTTGCCCGCCTGCTTGATCAGCGTCGTCAAGCTGTCCGCGGTGGTGAGTCGCGTGCTGGAACATATGCGCGGCGGCGATCCATGCCGGTCCAGACGGCGCAGTCGCGGTCGGACACCGAGCGGTATTCGAGCACTCCGGCGAGCCACTCGGGCGTGAGCTTTCCCGTCCAGTCGAGGATCGCCGTGTCGGTCGTCGCGCGCTCGCGCGTGAGTTCCGCGAAGTCGGCGTACATGTCGGCGCCGAAAGCCGGGACCGTGCGAGCCTGGTTCGTGAAGCGGGCGAGCCAGATGCGATCGCCCCACAGGATGTGATTGAGCGTCCGGTGCATCGAACCGAAGAACGCGCCGCGGTCGCGCGTGCGTTCCTCTTCGCTGAATTCGTGAACGACCGCGTACAGCCGTTCGTTCATCCAGCGGTTGTAGCGCGCCAGGAGCTGGCAGTACTCGACGGAAATCATGGGCGCTTTCGATTGTAGCGGACGGATGGCGGTAGTAGATCCGCTCGTCGTACAGGCCTTCTTCGGACAAAAGAGGGGCGCGTTTTGGCGCGCCCCGCAAGGCCACGGAGGAGAAACTGCAAGTACTCGGGGAGGAGTTGCGATCCCCGTTCTTACGCGCGGGCGGGGAGTAGGTCCGCCCGCGCCATAACCTTGGACCGGTCGCTTACGCCCCAGCTTATGTCCGATACGCCGATTCGCCGTGCGACGCGATGTCGAGGCCTTCGCGCTCCTCTTCCCTCGGCGAACGCGCAGGCCGATGGTGAGATCGACGATCTTGTACGCGATGAACGCGACGACGCCGGACCAGACGATCGTCGTCACGCACGCCGGTGCCCTGGATGACGAGCTGGCCGATCATGTCGTAGTCGGCGCTGATCTTGTTCGCGACGTAGTCGTAGATGCCCTGGCCGCCCAAGCTCGGCGACGCGAACACGCCGGTCAGCATCGCGCCCAATATGCCGCCGACGGCGTGCACGCCGAAGACATCCAGCGCGTCGTCGGCGCCCAGCAGCCGCTTCAGCCCGTTCACGCCCCACAGGCAGACGACGCCCGCGAGCAGTCCGAGGACCAGCGCGCCGTTGATGCCGATGAAGCCGCACGCCGGGCGTGATCGCGACGAGGCCCGCGACCGCGCCCGACGCGGCACCCAGCATCGACGGCTTGCCCTTGAACATCCACTCGCCGAACATCCACGACAGCACCGCGCGCGGCGGTCGCGACCAGCGTATTGATGAACGCGAGCGCCGCGGTGTCGCCGGCTTCGAGCGCCGATCCGGCGTTGAACCCGAACCAGCCCACCCACAGCAGCGACGCGCCGATCATCGTGAACGGTCAGGTTGTGCGGCGCCATCGCGTCCTTGCCGTAGCCGATCGCGCTTGCCGATCACGTAGGCACCGACCAGGCCGGCGACACCGGCGTTGATGTGCACGACGGTGCCGCCCGCGAAGTCGAGCGCGCCCTTCTGCCACAGCCAGCCGCCCTTGGCCGTCTCGGAGGCGAGCGTCGCCGCATCCTTGATGCCGTCGGGGCCGGGCCAGAACCAGACCATGTGCGCGATCGGCAGGTACGCGAACGTGAACCACAGCACGGCGAACAGCAGCACCGCCGAGAACTTCGCGCGTTCGGCGAAGGCGCCGACGATCAGGCCACGGTGATCGCCGCGAACGTCGCCTGGAACACGACGTAACAGCAGCTCCGGGGATCGACGACGCCCTTGCTGAACGTCGCCGCGGTCGCGAACGAGCCGACGCCATCCTTGATCGTGAAGATCCCGCCCAGCAGCAGCCGGTCGAAGCCGCCGAAGAACGCGTTGCCCTCGGTGAACGCGATGCTGTAGCCGTAGACGGCCCACAGCACGACGATCAGCAGAAGATCACGAACACCTGCATCAGCATCGACAGCATGTTCTTCGAGCGGACCAGGCCGCCGTAGAACAGCGCGAGGCCGGGGATCGACATCATGATCACGAGCGCCGTGGCGACGATCATCCACGCGTTGTCGCCCTTGTTGGGCGTGGCGCGGCGTGTCGCCGCAGCTGCGGAGCCGCGGCGGGAGCCGCTGCCGGCGCTGCCGGCCGGCGCCGTAGCGGGAGCAGCAGCCGGCGCCGCGGCAGGGGCAGGCGCCGGAGCCGCCGCAGCGGCCGGAGCGCCGCCTTGTCCTGGGCCATTGCACGGCGCGGCGAGACCGAACGCGCCGAGCATGGCGAGCAGCACGAGAATTTTTTCATGGTCATTCCTTTACAGCGCGTCCGGCGCCGGTTTCGCCGGTGCGGATGCGCACGACCTGCCAGCAGGTCGAAAACGAAGATCTTGCCGTCGCCGATCTTGCCGGTGTTGGCGGCCTTTTCGATCGGCCTCGATGACGCGGTCGAGCATGTCGTCCTTGACCGCGGCCTCGATCTTGACCTTCGGCAGGAAATCGACGACGTACTCGGCGCCGCGGTAGAGCTCGGTGTGCCCTTTCTGCCGGCCGAAGCCCTTGACCTCGGTGACGGTGATGCCCTGCACGCCGATCGCCGAGAGGGCCTCGCGGACCTCGTCGAGCTTGAACGGCTTGATGATGGCGGTAACGAGTTTCATGGTGTCCCCGTTGCATGTGTGCCGCCGCTTAGGTCTGTTGCCTCTAGAACGTCTTCTGGACGTAGCCGACGAACTGGCTGCTTCGATGTGTCCTTGCCGTAGATGATTCGTACAGTATTGGGCCTCGCGTTGGTGCCGGTGCCGTAGATGCCCACGGTCGAGGCCGTAGATCTCCGTCGACGCGCCCGACCTTCCAGTCGCCGTAGTTGTAGTAGCCGTTGTTCGAGAGCGTCGGAGGAGTCCTAGTGAACCACTGGTGCCCCACGTCGAAGAGCGTCACCTTGCCGATCGCGTCGTTCACCTTGTCGATGACGTCGTAGGCTCGCCGTTGAGGTCGACGGTAGCTCGAACCGCGCGAGTCTGGGATGCCGAAGGTCTTGTTGTTGACGCTGTAGCTGTACTTCGCAGACAGGAACTTCCAGGTCAGCGCCGGCGTAGAGCTCCGGTCGTGTCGGGCTTCGTGTAACCGCTCGGCGCGTTGTCGTAGTTGCCCGGATACCAGTAGTAGTAGAGGACGCCCAGGTCGTAGCCGAAGTCCGCAGGCAGGCTTCCCTTGTAACCGCCGTAGAAGTCCCACTCCGATGCTCGCCGAGACGCTGTTCGGCGGGTGGACCAGATCGGAGATCCAGCTGACGTTCGACGCCCACGTGCCGACGTAGAAGCCGCTCTTGTGGCCGAGGTCGAAGCCACCCTGCACGGCCGGTTTCTCGTTGGTCTGCGTAGATGCCGCGGAACACGTACTGGCTGAAGAGGCCGACGTTGCCGGTGAACGTCCAGTCAGTCGGGGGCCGGCGCCGCGGCGGCGCAGCGGCAGGCGCAGGGCGCAGGGGGCGCAGGGGCGCAGGGGCTGGTGTCTGAGCGGACACGGAGCCGGCGCAACAACGCGGCGCACGCAGCAGCTACGACCAAGGGCGAAGGCCTGTTGTCTTCATGTCGGAATCCCTTGCGAGGTGGTTGATAAGGAAAACGAGGAAGACACTTACGGTCTACAGTCAGCATTTCGTGTGCCACTGAAAACACATCAAATAATGTTCAATGAGGTTGAGTCAATAATATGGCCGCGGGAGTCCGTGCGACGCGGGTATCGATTGGCACCATCGTGGTGCGCCGGATGTTGCGGTAGCACATTAATGAGCGATCGTGCCGCGCTTGCACGGCTCTGGACCGATCTATGCGCAGCTCAAGAGGGACTACAGCTGTGTTTCGGGGCGTTTGCTAGACTCGCCGAGAGGTCTTCAGGAGGGCTCGCGCTGATAATCCGCATCGGCCCTTGGAGGTGAATCCATGCAACCGTTCAACGCCAAAGCCACTGGAAGAATTGGCGCGCACGGATCGGCAAGGCGATCGAACCGGGTCCCGCCGAGGACATCGAGAAGAACGTCCGGGCTGTCCTGCAAAGCGGTCTCGCGCGCCTTGATCTCGTCACCGCGCGAGGAGTTCGACACGCAGGCCGCGGTGCTGTGCAAAAACGCGCGAGAAGCTCGGAGCGCCTGGAAACGCGTGTTGCCGAACTGGAAGCGCGCTTCCGGCCGCCTTCCACCACGCACTGACCCCGAGCTGCCGAATCGAAGCGGCTCGGCCGAAGGGTCGAGTGCGCGTCCGCCTTCGCGTGCCTACACTTCGTTCCCGTGTTCCTGCACGCAAGGCTTCACAACCCCCATGGCGGTCGCGATCCTGCACAGCCGCGCGCTCGCCGGCGACGTGGCGCGCCGCGCGTGGCCGTCGAGGTGCACATTGCCGGAGGATTGCCCGGGATCCATCTCGTAGGCTTGCCCGAGGCCGAGGTGCGCGAGGCGCGCGACCGCGTGCGCGCCGCGTTGCAGAATCGCGCAATTCGGAGTTTCCGGCGCGCAAGGTGACGGTCAACCTGGCGCCGGCGGACCTGCGCAAGGAATCCGGACGCTTCGATCTGCCGATCGCGCTCGGCATCCTGGCCGCGACCGGCCAGATCCCTTCGCATCAGCTGGCCCACTATGAATTCGCGGGCGAACTGGCGCTCACCGGCGACTTGCGACCGGTCCGCGGTGCGCTGGCCATGGCGCGCTCGGCGCGCGCCGACGGGCGCGCGTTCGTGCTTCCTGCGGCGTCGGCTACCGAAGCAGCGCTCGTGCGTGACGCGACGATCTTCGGCGCGCCGTCGTTGCTTGCGGTCTGTGCGCACCTGACCGGAATTGCGCCGCTCGTACAAGTTGCGCCGAGATTGCCGGTTGTGGCCACCGCGGGCCTCGATCTCGCGGATGTGCGAGGACAGGCGCAGGCGAAGCGCGTGCTTGAAATCGCCGCGGCCGGCGCGCATTCGCTGCTGTTCATCGGGCCGCCAGGCACCGGCAAGTCGATGCTCGCACAGCGCCTTCCGTCACTGTTGCCGCCGCTTGCCGGAGGACGAAGCCCTCGAAGTCGCGGCCGTCGGCGTCGATCGCCGGGCGCTTTGTCCCGGAGCGGTGGGGCGAGCGCCCGTTTCGCGCGCCGCACCACACGGCGAGCGGCGTGGCGCTGGTCGGCGGCGGCAGCGATCCGCGTCCCGGCGAGATTTCGCTCGCTCACCACGGCGTGCTGTTCCTGGACGAGCTGCCCGAGTGGGACCGTCGCGTGCTCGAGGCGCTGCGCGAGCCGCTCGAGTCCGGCGTGATCCACATCTCCCGCGCTGCGCGGCGAGACTACCTTCCCGGCGCAGTTTCAACTCGTGGCGGCGATGAATCCCTGCCCGTGCGGCTGGCTGGGCCACGCGAGCGGACGGTGCCGGTGCACGCCGGAGCGCGTCGCGCGCTATCGCTCGCGGGTCTCGGGCCGTTGCTCGACCGCATCGACCTCGCCATCGACGTTCCCGCCGTCCTGCCCGAGTCGCTCGCGCTGAATGTCGCCCAGCCCGCACGCGGCGCGGCGATGCGCGTGATGTCGCCGTTGCCGAAACGGAAATCGGCGCGCACGAGACTGCGCGAATCGTCGGCGACGGCGCGCATGCGTGTCGAGCGTTCGCGCGGTCGACAGCGCGATCGCCAGGGCAAGGCCAACGCGCGCTCCTCGCGGCGGAAGTCGCGGTGCATTGCGTGCCGGAAGCCGCGGCGGAAGACCTTCTCGCGCAAGCGATGCGCCCGAATGGCGCTATCCGCGCGCGCCTATCACCGCATCTTGAAGGTGGCGCGAACGATTGCCGATCTTGCCGAGTGCGAGCGCATCAGCGTGACGCACGTCGCGGAGGCGATCGGCTACCGGCGCTGCGACAACTCGTGACGGAACGATCCGGACTGCGAACGCGCTCGTGTTCTCCCGCTAACGGCGCTAAGGAATCACAGATCAGGGCGCTTGGCGGCACCGACATCCCGTGGCGCGAGAGACCGTGACGGACAGGAGTAGCCGAATTCCGCACGTCGCCGCATCGCAGGTTGTTCGATTCTTCTGTCACCAACGCGGCCATCGCGTGGTCGTCGGCGGAAGGTGCGTAGCGCACGATGAGCGGCGAACCCAGGACCAGCGCCAGGTAGATCGCGGCGAACACCGTCGCAGCGCGAGCCGTCCCTGCCGGCGGCTTGACTCCGCTTCTCGGACTCGGATCCGGGTGACAGTCGTCCCTGATTCGTTCGTGAGTTAGCGCTTCCATGGCTTCTCCCCTTGCTCGGGCACCTCACGGCCAGCCGCCACCAAAAACCCCGCGAAGGCGTCGCCAAATCGAATGGCTTACGACTGCGGACGCACTGCCCGTTTCCAGTCGGCGCGCCCTCGCGGGTGGAGGTAACGGTTGTTGGCGTCCGGCGCCCTCCATGAGGCTGCGGTTGGGGACCGATCGCAGCTTTGTGGGTGACCATGGCGCAACGATAGGCTGCTGATTCCTGCCGCGCGTCGGAACTTTCGTCCTCGCGGAAGCGGAAAATTCGCATTCTTGAGGCAAAATGGCCGTTCAATGACGCAGGACACGATCTCTCCCGGCGACGCCCCAGGCCGAAATCCCGGCCGACCAGGCCATCCGTCGCTTGCCTTCTCCGATGCCGACGGCGCCAAGCGGTGGGCAAAGCCCCTGCTGCTGACGCCGGTAGGCCCGCGGTACGAGGCGCTTCTCGGCCAGTTGCGCGCGCTGTCCGCGGCCGCGTTCGCGCGCCTCGCGAGCGGGCGACGATCGCCGAGATCCTGCGCGACCAGGTCGTCGAATTGCGTATACCGAATTGGCGCGCCGCTTTGCCGTGCAAGCCCCAGCCCGCCGCCGAGCGCGAACAGGACGCGGCCGAGCAAGCCATTGCGCTGTGGCACGCGCTCTGGGAACAATATTCCGCGTGCCTGAAGCCGCTGCTCGAAGGCGACGCTGAACTACAGGGCGTGAAGGCCAAGCTCCTCCCAGCGCGGCCTTTATGTCGGCAAGCAGCTGGTGCTGGTCTACGGGCTCGCGCGCCGCGCCGTGCCGGCGGCGCTGTGGTAGGAACTGCACGCCTACTATCGGCTGACGGAGATTCTCGATTGCGCGCGTCACGGCGGTGTCGGATGAGCTGACGCCGAACGCGGTCGGCATCTCGTGCTATTCGACGTATTGCCACGCGCCGCTGTTGGGCCTGGCCGACCCGCCCGCGATGTCGATCAGGCAGATCGAACTGACCGATCGCTGGCTTTCACAGTGGGCGCGGAAGGTGTTCCCCATGCGCAACAACGGGAGACGGAAGGTCCGGTCAGTGCTGGTCGACCTGGACGGCCGTACCGGCGCCACGCTCGCCGCCGCGGCGCCCGGCAGCCCGCCACGGTCGATGCGTTTCTGTTATCCGGGCAAGCTCGCCACCAGTGTCCGTGGCCGCCTGAAGCGCCTTGCTGCCGGCACGAGCCCCGCGGAGTTGCAACTCGGGCACGACCTCTCCGTCGAGATCTGCACCGCGCTCCTGTCGCACCTCGACGCCCACTGGCACCAGCTGCCGCGGGCGAAGCGCCGACAGCAATCACTCGTGGCTCGAACTTGTGACGGGGGGCGTCCCGGCTGCCTATTTCCGTGTCGGCGGCCGCACGTTCGATCGCCAGGATCCGCTGGGACGATTGACGTTCCAGGGTGCGCAATACCTGCAGACGTTGGGGCCCTCACCGATTACGACCGCCACCGGGAGGAAGCCGAGCGCAACTGGCCGTGGGAGCGCTGGCAAGGACCCGACGAATGGCGGGAGGCGGTGTTGTCCCGCAACGACGGGGGACGCTACCGCTGGTTCCTGACCAGCTCGTGATCGCGCGCGACGACGAGCGCGTGCGCCTGGGCCACGTCACTGCGCGTCTGCCTCGATCCGCAGGGCGAGTTCAGCATATCGGTTGTGTTGTGGCCCGGTGCGCCCAAAACGCTGGCGATCCGGCCGACGTCGCTGGCCTATGTCGAGGAACCGCCCATGCCTGCGCTGCTGCTGCTGGAAACAGCCGACGAGCGCGTGACCATGATCCTGCCACCACGCACATTCAATGCCGGCCGACTGTTCCGGTCGATGGACCCGGGGCCGGAGCGCAGATTCCGCCTGACCAAGCTCGTGCAGCGCGGCGGGACTTCGAGCGCGTCGCCTTCGAAGAGTCCTGACACCGACGGGCACGTCCCCGCGGGGCAGCGAAGTCCCGATGACCAATCGCCTCCAAGGCGCAACCAGCCCGGTACCTGCAGCAGCACGCCGCCAATCCGGTGGACTGGTATCACCTGGGGCGACGAGGCGCTTGCGCCGCGCCCGCGACGAGAACAAGCCCATCCTGCTGTCGATCGGCTACTCGGCGTGCCACTGGTGCCACGTCATGGCGCACGAATCGTTCGAGGATCCCGCAGGTGGCCGCGGTGATGAACGAGCTCTTCGTCAACGTCAAGGTGGACCGCGAGGAGCGCCCCGACCTCGACCAGATCTACCAGACCGCGCATGCAGCTGCTGACGCGGCGCTCGGGCGGCTGGCCGCTGACGATGTTCCTCACGCCCGACCGGCGACGCCGTTTTTCGCCGGCACCTATTTTCCCAAGGAGGGCCGGTACGGACTTCCCGGCTTTCGCGACTTGCTGCCGCGCGTGGCCGCGGCGTTTCGCGAGCAGGGAGACCAGATCGCGCTGCAGAACGAGCGGCTGGCCGAGGCGATGGCGGGCTTCGAGCCGGCCGGCGGCGGCGCGGAGCTTCCCGGGCAGGCACCAGCGCGGGCCCTGGCCGCGCTCAAGCAACGCTTCGATCCGGAGTACGGCGGCTTCGGCGGCGCGCCGAAGTTTCCGCATCCGGCCGAACTGGAATTCTGCCTGCGCGCATGGGGAACCGGGCGCGACGACGAGGCGCTGACCATCGTGCGCAAGTCCTCGCCTGCATGGCCGACGGCGGGATCCGCGATCATCTTGGCGGCGGGTTCTGCCGCTACTCGGTCGACGCGCAATGGACGATCCCGCATTTCGAGAAGATGCTCTACGACAACGGGCCGTTGCTCGGTCTGTATGCGGACCTGGCGCGCGCGACGGGTGACCCGCAATCGGCGGACGTCGCGCGCGACACGTCGGCTGGTTGGCGCGCGAGATGCGGACGATATCGGCGCCTTCTACTCGAGCCTCGACGCCGACAGCGAGGGCGAGGAAGGCAAGTTCTACGCGTGGTCGCAAGAGGAGGTCCGCAGGCTCGTCTCCGCTGACGAATGGGCCGTCGCTGAACGCTATTTCGGACTGGACCGCCCGCCCAACTTCGAGGGCCACGCGCTGGCACTTGCGCGTGATGCGAGCCGCTCGAGCGCGTCGCCGCCCAACTCGACATTTCGCCTTCCCGATGCGCGCACCGCGCCTAGACGGCGCGCAAGCCGCGCTGTTTGCGCAGCGCGAGCAGCGCGTTCACCCCGGCCGCGACGACAAGGTCCTGACGGCGTGGAACGCGCTGGCGATCCCGGCCTCGCGCGCGCCTGCGCGGGCGCAGGACGAGCCGCGCTGGGCCGAGTTGCGCGTTCGCAGCCGCCGATGCGCTGAAACGCACGGCCTGGCGCGATGGACGTCTACTCGCCACGCGGCTTTCGCGATCACGCCGACCTGAACGGCTATCTCGACGACTACGCGTTTCTGTCCTGGCGGCACTCGCTCGAACTGATGCAGACGCGGTTCCGGCGGGAGGATTTCGATTGGGCGCGAGAACTTGCGCGACGCGCTTGCTTGCGCGGTTCGAGGATGCCGTGCACGGCGGCTTCTCTTCACGAGCCACGACCACGAAAATCTGTTCCACCGCACGAAGCCCGGGATCTGACAACGCCACGCCGTCCGGCAACGGCGTGGCCGCCTGCGCGCTGATCGCATTCGGGCACCTTGCACCGGGAACTGCGCTACATCGAGGCGGCCGAACGCTGCGTGCGGCTGTTTGCGCCGATCCTCGCGGAGTCGCCCGGCGGATGTTCGACGCTGCTCGCGGCGCTTTCCGATCTCCGAATCGCCGCCCGTGGCGGTGCTCATCGATGGCGCAGCGCTCGACGAGGCGCTTTCGGCTGGCAGCGGTGCGCTGGAGACGCGATACCGCCCCACGTGTGCGCATCTTCAACGTCGTACAGGCGTCGGCGGCGCTCCCGCCCGCGCTGCTCGCCAAAGGCGCACGACCGGCAAAGGGCGCCGTCGCCTGCGTGCCATGGCACGCGCTGCCTGCCTCCCATCGCCACGCTCGCTCAACTCGAGCGCGAACTCGACGTCAACGTAATGCCGTCCGCCGCGTTGGAGGGCATGCGCGCCCCCGGCAACCCCTAAGGCGCCCGGCGGGCTTCCTGGGTAACATCTTTCGCGCCCGATCTGAACCGTCGCTTGCCACCTTTCGCCTGGAGACCGGATGAAATTCGTACTGCTTACCCTCGCCGCGCTGTGACCGGCACCGCGCACGCCGCGCTCGACAACGCGGCGGCCGGAGGCGATGATGAAAAGGATCGGCTGCGCCGCTCGCCACTGCGGTCGACAAGAAGATCGTCGGTCCGAGCTACGCGGAAGTCGCAGCCAAATACAAGGGCGACAAGGACGCGGTCGCGAAGCTGCTCGAAGAAGGTGAAGGAGGGCGGTTCGGGCGTCTGGGGTCCGGTTCCGATGCCGCCCAACGCCGCGGTGTCCAACACCGACATCACGGATCTCGTCACCTGATTCTTGCGCTCAAGAAGTAGCGCCACCGGCATCCTTTGACCGGAAGGGGCCGGTCGCCGGTAGAATCCGCCGGGTTCGTGCAGGAGAGCGTGACGGCGCGGGGGTTAGTCCACCGAGAGCCCAATGAGGCCGCGCATCGTCGCCGCCGAAGGCGTATTCCCGAAATCGCTCAGGTACCGAGGACTGCACGTAACGCAACGCCGATCTGGAGAGCGGCTGTGGGGAAGCCAGGCAGGCAGCCTGGCGCCGACGCAGCCCACCGAAGGGGCACCGGGTGACGAGGCTGACAGCGCACGGCTCGCCACTCCAAATCTCTCAGGTAAAGAGGACAGACGGGGCGAAGTGGAGGTTTCGCTTCCGCCCATTTGCTGTTCGCTGCCGGAGACCTTCAGTGCTGAAGCAGACCCCGCTCAATGCCACCCACCGCGCCGCGGGCGCGCGCATGGTCGACTTCGGCGGCTGGGACATGCCGGTCAACTACGGCTCGCAGATCGACGAGCACCATGCGGTGCGCCGCGACGCCGGGCATGTTCGACGTCTCGCACATGCGCGCGGTCGACCTCGACGGCGCCGGCGCGCGCGACTTCCTGCGCCTGCGCGCTCGCCAACAACGTCGACAAGCTGAAGGAGCCGGGCAAGGCGCTCTACTCGTGCCTGCTCGCGCCGGACGGCGGTGTTCTCGACGACCTGATCGTCTATTTCCTGCGCGAGGATTTCTTCCGCATCGTCGTCAATGCCGGGACGACGGACAAGGACATCGCGTGGTTCCGCGCGCCTGATCGCCGAACACGCGCCGCAACTGTCGCTCACGCCGCGCGAGCGACCTCGCGATGATTGCCGTGCAGGGTCCCAACGCGCGCGCGAAGGTCTGGCAGGCGTTGCCCGGCAGCGAAGCCGCGAGCGCGGCGCTGCAAGCCCTTCACGGGCGCCGCGTGGACAGACAAGGCGGGCGAAGTGTTCATCGCGCGCACCGGCTATACGGGTGAGGACGGCTTCGAAATCATGGTGCCGGCCAAGCGCCGCGGAAGCGACGCTGGCGCGCACTCGCCGCAGCCGGCGTGCGACCGTGCGGGCTGGGCGCGCGCGACACGCTGCGCCTCGAGGCCGGCATGAATCTCTACGGCCAGGACATGGACGAAACGGTGTCGCCGCTCGTGTCCGGGCTTGGCCTGGACCGTCGATCTCGCGAGTCCGCGCGATTTCGTCGGCAAGGCCGCGCTGCTCGCGCAAGCCGCCCGCGCAGCAACTGACCGGGCCTGTTGCTGCAGGACGCGGGCGGCGTGCTGCGCGCCCACCAGAAGGTGCGCACCGCGCACGGCGACGGCGAAATCACCAGCGGCACGTTCAGCCCGACGCTCGGCAAGTCCATCGCGCTCGCGCGGCTGCCCCGCGGCGTCGCGCCGGGCGACATCGTCCGCGTCGCGGTGCGCGACAAGCAGCTCGCGGCGCGCGTCGTCGAAGCCGCCGTTCGCGCGCAACGGCAAGGTTCTCGTGTCCTGATGCTTCATCCGATGTTTCCTATCTTCACATGCCCTACGGAGAAACCGCATGAACGTTCCCGCCAACCTCAAATACGCCGACAGCCACGAATGGCTCCGCGCCGAACCCGACGGCACCGTCGACCATCGGCATCACCGATCACGCGCAGGCGGCGCTGGGCGATCTCGTGTTCGTCGAGCTGCCCGCCGTGGGCCGGCAATTGAAGGCCGGCGAGGCGTGCGCGGTCGTCGAGTCGGTGAAGGCGGCCAGCGACGTGTACGCGCCGATTGCCGGTCGAGGTGGTCGCGGTGAACGAAGCGCTGCCGGGCGCGCCCGAGTCGCTCAACGCCGACGCCTACGCCGCGTGGCTCTTCCGGTTGAAGCCCGCCGACGCCGGACGCGCTTGCCGGGATGCTCGATGCGGCAGCCTATGAAAAGTTGATCGGCGAAGCGTAAAGGGCATTGCACATGAAGATGAACGAACCCATGCACCGGCACGGCGCCGACGACGCTGCGCGAACTCGAAGATCGCTCGGCCTTTCGTCGCGCGCCACATCGGCACGACGGACGAGGACCAGGCGGCGATGCTCGCGACGCTGGGCTTCGCCACGCGCGCTGCATTGATCGACGCCATCATCCCGCCGGCGATACGCGAGCAGCGCGCCGATCAAGCTCGCCGCGCCCGTGCCGGAAGCGGAGGCGCTCGCGCAGGCTGCGGCGCGATCGCCGCGCCAGAACAAGGTGCTGAAGTCGTTCATCGGACAGGGCTACTACGGCACGCACACGCCGGGCGTCATCCTGCGCAACGTCCTCGAGAACCCCGCGTGGTACACCGCCTACACGCCCTACCAGCCGGAGATCTCGCAGGGGCGGCTCGAGGCGCTGGTCAATTTCCAGACGATGGTGTGCGACCTGACCGGCATGGCGATCGCCAACGCGTCGATGCTCGACGAAGCCACGGCGGCGGCGGAAGCGCATGACGCTGGCGCTGCGCGTCGGCAAGAGTGCGAGCCGGCGCTTCTTCGTCGCGGACGACGTCTTTCCGCAGACGCTGGACGTCGTGCGCAACGCGCGCACGCCCGCTCGGACATCGAAGTCGTCGTGGGCCCCGCCGCGGACGCTGCGGCAGACGCGGCGCGTTCGCGGTGCTTGCTGCAGTATCCCGGCGCGACGGGCGAGGTTCGCGACTGCCGCGCGCTGGCCGACGCCGTGCACGCGCAGGGCGGCCTGGTGATCGTCGCCGCGCCGACATCCTCGCGCTGACGCTGCTCACGCCGCCCGGCGAATGGGGCGCCGGACGTCGTCGTCGGCTCGACGCAGCGCTTCGGCGTGCCGATGGGCTACGGCGGTCCGCACGCCGGGCTATCTCGCGACGCGCGACGAGTTCAAGCGCTCGATGCCGGGACGCCTGGTCGGCGTCACCGTCGACGCCGACGGCAACGCCGCGTATCGCCTCGCGCTGCAGACGCGCGAGCAGCACATCCGCCGCGAGAAGGCGACGTCGAACATCTGCACGGCGCAGGTGCTGCTCGCGGTCATCGCCGCGCATGTACGCCGTCTATCACGGACCCGAAGGGCCTCGACGACGATCGCGCGGCGCGTGCACCGGCTGGCCGCGATCCTGAAGGCGGGCCTCGAGCGGCTGGGCTTCACGGTGCCGCCACGCAGTCGTTCTTCGACACGATCACCGTGGCGACGGGCGCGCAGACCGCGCGACATCCTCGCGAGCGGCGTCGCGCACGGCTTCAACTTCCGCCGCGTCGACGAGCGCACGCTCGGGATCTCGTTCGACGAGACGACGACGCGCGACGACGTCGCGCGCATCTGGCGACGTCTTCGCCGGCGACGACGCGCCGTTCACCGTCGCCGACCTCGACGCCGCGCGCGACCGAGGCGCTGCCGGCGGCGCTGCGCGCGCACGTCGCCGTTCCTGACGCACCCGGTCTTCCATCGCCATCGCTCGGAAACCGAGATGCTGCGCTACCTGCGCCGGCTCGCCGACCGCGACCTGGCGCTCGACCGCGCGATGATCCCGCTCGGCTCCGTGCACGATGAAGCTCAACGCGACGTCCGAGATGATCCCGGTGACGTGGCCCGAGTTCGGCGCGCTGCATCCGTTCGCGCCCGCGGACCAGGCGGCCGGCTATCGCCGAGATGATCGCGCGAGCTCGAAGCAGATGCTGTGCGCGGCGACCGGCTACGACGCGGTGTCGCTGCAGCCCAATGCGGGATCGCAGGGCGAATACGCCGGGCCTGCTCATGATCGAGGCGTATCACGCGAGCCGCGGCGAGCCGCACCGCAACGTCTGCCTGATTCCCGTCGTCCGCGCACGGCACCAATCCGGCGTCGGCGCAGATGGCGGGCATGCAGGTGGTGGTCGTCGCCTGCGACGCGGAAGGCAACGTCGACCTGGCCGACCTCGAGGCGAAGGCCGATGCACACGCCGCGCGACCTCGCGGCGATCATGGTCACCTATCCGTCGACGCACGGCGTGTTCGAGGCGGGCATCACGCGGATCTGCGAGATCGTGCACGGCGCACGGCGGGCAGGTGTACGTCGACGGCGCCAATCTCAACGCGCTGGTCGGGCTCGCGGCGCCCGGGCATTTCGGCGCGCGACGTCTCGCACCTCAACCTGCACAAGACGTTCTGCATTCCGCATGGCGGCGGCGGCCCGGGCGTGGGCCCGGTCGCGGTGAAGGCGCATCTGGCGCCGTTTCTGCCCGGACACCGCGACCTGCGCTCGCGGAAGACCGCTCGCGCGCGCGATCGGCCCGGTCTCCGCCGCGCCCTACGGCAGCGCGTCCATCCTCCCGATCTCGTGGATGTACGTCGACGATGATGGGCGGCGAGGGCCTGCACGGCGGCGACCGAGAGCGCGATCCTCGCCGCGAACTACGTCGCGAAGCGCCTCGCGCCGCACTACCCCGTTCTCTATTCGGGCCCCGGCGGTCTGGTCGCGCACGAATGCATCCTCGACCTGCGCCCGCTCAAGGCCACGTCGGGCGTCGAGGTCGAGGACGTCGCCAAGCGGCTGATGGACTACGGCTTCCACGCGCCGACGATGAGCTTCCCGGTCCCGGGCACGCTGATGGTCGAGCCGACGGAGTCCGAGTCGAAGGCCGAGCTCGACCGCTTCATCGACGCGATGATCGCCATCCGCGCCGAAATCCGCGCCATCGAGGAGGGCCGCATCGACCGCGCCGACAATCCGTTGAAGCACGCGCCGCACACCGCGGCCGCGGTGTCGCGCCGATGAGTGGACGCATGCGTATTCGCGCTCGTCGCGCGGCGTATCCGCACGGCGCTGCGCAGAAGGCGCGAAGTACTGGCCGCCGGTGGCGCGCGTCGACAACGTGTACGGCGATCGCAACCTCTTCTGCAGCTGCATTCCGCTGGCGGAAGTCGCCGACGCGCGAATGACGATTCGGCACCCGCTGCGCCTGATGCGCATCCTGGTCCTCGGCGCGGGCGTGGTCGGCGTCACGGCCGCGTGGTACCTCGCGCAGGACGGTCACGACGTCACGGTCGTCGATCGCCACCCCGGTGCCGGCGCTCGAGACGTCGTTCGCGAACGGCGGCCAGATCTCGGCGTCGTACGCGGAGCCGTGGGCGAATCCCGAGTGCGCCGCTGAAGATCCTGCAAGTGGCTGGGCGTGACGACGCGCCGCTCCTGTTCCGGCTGCGCGCGGACCCGCAGCAGTGGCGCTGGGGACTGCAGTTCCTGCTACGAGTGCCTGCCCTCGCGCACGCGGCGCAACACGATCCAGTGCCTGAACCTCGCGCTGTATTCGCGCGACTGCCTGCAGCGACCTGCGCGCGCAGACCGGCATCGAATACGACCACCTCGAGCGCGGCATCCTGTCGTTCTACACCGACGCGAAGGAATTCGCGCACGGTGTCGCGGCGGCCGCGCTGATGCGCGCACGTTCGGCTGCGACCGCGACGTGAAGACGCGTCGACGAGTGCGTCGCGATCGAGCCTGCGCTCGCGCCGTGCCGCGAGCAAGCTGGCCGGCGGCATCTTCACGGCGTCCGACGAGTCCGGCGACGCGCAGCGCTTCACGCAGGAGCTGGCGCGCATGGCGCGGAGCGCGCGGCGTCAAATTCCGCTGGAGCATGGCGATCGAATCGCTGGCGGCGGAAGGCGACGCGATGACCGGCGTGCGCTGCATCAACGCGGATCACCGCAAGGAGAGTGCTCGCGGCCGACGCCTACGTGCTGGCGCTCGGCAAGCTACAGCCCGTTCCTGCTGAAGCCGCTTGGCGTGCCGTGCCTCATCTATCCGGCGAAGGGCTATTCGGCGACCATCGCGATCGACGACCACGCGCGGCGCGCCGACCGTGTCGCTGACCGACCTCGCCGTGGAAGATCGTCCTCACGCGGCCTGGCGAGCCGCTGCGCGTGGCGGGCACCGGCGGAATCGTCGGGCTGGCAACAGCGACTGAACCTCGTGCGTTGCGAAGCGCTGATCCGGCGCAGCCTTCGAATTGTTTCCTCGACGCCGGCGACCGCGACAGCGCGCAATTCTGGACCGGCCTGCGCCCTGCCCACACCGTCGAACGTGCCGCTGCGTGGGCGCCACGCGCTATCGCAACCTCTTCCTGGACACCGGCCACGGCACGCTGGGCTGACCATGGCTTGCGGCTCGGGCGCGCGCGCTTTGCCGACCTCGATCGCCGGCCGGCAAGCCCGGGCGTCGAACTTTGCCTTCACCCGAGGCTGACGACGTGCCGGCAATCGGACGATGGACAAGCAACGAACTCAGTCCTTCGGCCGATCTCATCTCTCGCGCTGCTCGCGCCGGCAGGCGGCACTCTTCCACCTGGCTATCAGCGCGTTGGTCGCGGGAACGACTTGCGGGGATGGTTGCTCGTCTGGTATCCCAGTCCGTACTCGTAGGCGCGCCGGCGGCAAAAAGCTCCTGATGCTCGATTGTCGCCGTCGATGTCATTCTCGGGCCGCTTTTGACCTTCATCGTGCTTCAATCCCGCCAAGCCGCGCCTGGTCTACGATCTCGCGGCCATCGTGATGGTGCAGATCGCGGCGCTCATGTTACGGCGTCGCCATGTGATGGCGTCTGGCGCGTCCGCGCATTTGTCGCCTATTCCACGGGCGTTCGCCGGCGGTAGCCGCCAACGAGCGTGGCCGAAGAAATGACCGATGCCAAGCTCCGCGGAATTTCGAACGATGCCGCCCGCAGGACCGCGGCTTCGCCGCGCGCGCGTCCCGGTCGATCCGGGGCTGGAGATGGATCACCATGGAGCCATCAACGGCGGGCCCCGACTTCCGCCCATCCCGGCTCTACATTCCTGTATTCCACGGCCGCGCGGAGAAGCCGCGCAGCGGGGAGGCCCCTGGCCAAGCTCGCTCAAGGAAAACCGGAAAGGCAGGCCGTCGCCAGTCTTGCTCGGCGCGTCCGGCAAGCCCGATCGATGAACTGGTCTATCTGCCGCTGCGTGTTTCACGCGCATGAGCGAACTGACGATCGTCCTCGAAAAGGCGAACGGCAATGTCGTCGGGTGATTTCATTGCACCACGCCGATCTCCGCCGCCGCGCAGCATGTCCGGCCACGAAGATTTGCGTTGCCGCCGTGTTGCAGCGCTTCGCCGGAATCTTCTGCTCTTCGGCACCGACCGCGCTGGCCGGGGTCACCGTCGCGCGCCTTGGGTGCTACCGACTCCGGAGCGGGCCCGCAACTGAAGCGTACTTGCGCCTCACCAGGCACCGAAGACGCCACGCTGAAGGAGGCCAGGTCGCAGATCGCGACCAGCGTCGTAATACGCGCCGCCGGAAGCAATTCGAGGACGCTGCCACAGCTGGCGTTGCCGGCCGGTGTGCCAGTCATTCTCGCGCCTGACTCCGCCCGTCTGCAAGTTGCGGGGACTTGCCCATCCGCTGGCGGTCGGCGATCGGGTGCCGCCATGGCTGACCATCGAAGCGGCCGACGGCTCGCGCCACGTGATTTCCGTCGACGCCGAGGTGCGCTTGCGTCCACCCGCGGACGACGAGCGCGCGCGCCTCGCTGAAGATTCCGCGAGTGCAGTGGCGCTTGTCGCCGGCACGGAAGCGAATGTGTCGCAACCGGTATAATGGCGTGCTTTTCCCGCCGCATATGTCCCTACACGCCGCTTGTTGTCGCGCTCGTTCTGCGCGACGCTCGCCGCTCCGCGCCTTCCGGCGACCCCCGCGGGTTTCCGATGCGTCGCAGTCCGCAGAAACGGATTCCCCGCGCCAGCGATCGCGGGCGGCCGCGCATCTGCCTGGTCGACGTCACGAGCGGCCAGACGCTCGCGAGTGTCAATGCCGATGCGCGAAGCGGATCCCGCGTCACTGACCAAGCTCATGACGGCGTACCTCGTTTTCGGCGCGCTTCGCGCGAAGACGATCGCGCCGTCGCAGATGGTGAATGTTTCCCAGCGCGCGTGGCGCGCGGAGGGCTCGCGGATGTTCATCGAGCCGCGGCGCGCGGTGTCGGTGGACGAGCTGCTGCGCGGCATGATCATCCAGTCCGGGCAACGATGCGTCCGATTGCGCCTGGCCGAACTCACCGATGGCAGCGAAGAGGCGTTCGTCGCGCAGAATGAACGCCGGAAGCGGCGCGGCTCGGCATGGCGAATTCGCACTTCACCAACGTGACCGGGCTTTCGGCGCCGGAGCATTACTCGACCGCGGCGGACATGGCGAAACTCGCCAGCGCATTGATCACGCGACTACCCGGAGTTCTATCCGCTCTATTCGCAGAAGGAATTCCGCTACAACAACATCACGCAGCCCAACCGCAACCGGCTTCTGTGGACCGATCCCAACGTCGACGGCGTCAAGACCGGCCACACCGACGCCGCCGGGTGGTGCCTGATCGCGTCGGCGAAGCGCGGTGAGCGGCGCGTGCTCGCGGTCGTGCTCGGCGCCGCACTCGGACGCGGCGCGCGCGAGCGAGGCGCAGAAGCTGCTCAACTGGGGCTTCCAGGCGTTCGACACGGTGCAGCTCTACCAATCGGGCAAGACGATTGACGACGCTGCGGGTCTGGAAGGAACGCTGCTCGGAAGTGCCGGCGGGATTCCTCGCCGACCGTTACCTGACGCTGCCCAAAGGCAAGGCCGACAAGCTCGACGCTGACGATGGAGGCGCAGGACCCGCTGGTCGCGCCGATCGCGCGCGCGCAGCGCGTGGGGACGGTGAAGGTCGCGCTCGAAGGCAAGCCCGTCGGCGGAGTTTCCGCTGATTGCGCTGGAGGACGTGCCGCCGGCGAGCTTCTTCGGCCGCGCGTGGGATACGATTCGCCTGTGGATCAAGCGCACGTGATGAGTCGCGCGACGTCATCGCAGAACGAAAGAGGGAGTGCCTGCCGACCATGTTCGACGCAGATCAGATCGTGTTTCTCGATGGTGAATTCATTCCACTGGGCGAGGCGAAAGTCTCGGTCCTCGACCGCGGCTTCATCTTCGGCGACGGCGTTTACGAACTGATTCCCGTGTACGCCGGCGAGCCGTTCCGCCTGCCGCATCATCTCGCGCGGCTGCAGCGCAGCTCTCGATGGCATCGGCCTTGCCAATCCGCACACCGATGCGCAATGGGAAACGCTGGTGCGCGACCTCGTCGGCCGCCAGCCGTACGCGGACCAGGGCGTCTATTTCCAGGTGACGCGCGGTGCGGCGAAGCGCGATCACACGTTCCCGACGGACGTGCGCGCCGACGGTGTTCATGATGAGCAATCCGCTTGCCACGCCGTCGCGCGAGCAGGTCGAGCAGCGGCGTCGCGGTGGTCACGGCGGAGGACAACCGCTGGCACCGCTGCGACCTCAAGACGATTTCGCTTGCTGGGCAACGTGCTGCATGCGCCAGCTCGCCGCGGACCAGGGCGCCGTCGAAACGGTGATGTTCCGCGACGGCTTTCTCACTGAGGCGTCGGCGTCCGAACGTGCTGATCGTAAGCGACGGGACGATCGTCGTCCCGCCGAAGGACAACCTGATCCTGCCCGGAATCACCTACGACGCGACGATGGAGTTCGCGCGCGAAGCGGAGATTCCGCTGCGCGTGCGGTCCGGTACCGAAGGCCGAGGCGCTCGCGGCCGACGAGATGTGGCTGTCGTCATCGACGAAGGAAGTGCTCGCGGTCACGACGGTCGACGGCAAGCCGTTCGCGGGCGGCCGTCCTGGCCCGGTATTTCGCAGGATGTGGAAATCTTCCAGGCGAAAAAGCCGAAGGCGTACATGCGACTCAGGCCGCAGCGCGCTCTCAGGCTTCCGGCATCGGCACCACCGGAACCAAATTGGCCGTGGTGGAAGACAAGCCCGCGGCCGTTCTGCGCTCGCAGGTCGTCAACCTCGCCGATGAAGATGACTGTGATCGCCGGCGCGATGCCGCGCGTGGTGGCGGCACTCGAACCATGCCGCACGCAGCCGTCGATCAGCGGCGCGTTTGCCCAGCCCATACGGAAAGCCAACGCCGCGCAAGCGATCCTGATGCGGCCGCGAGAAGCGCCGCGCGAGTTCCGCTCTGGTCCGCGGAGAGCACGTTGACGCAATACCGCTCGCGCGCCTCGAAGGCAGGCAGGCTTGCCGAGCGTCGCGAGAGGCTCCACGAGCACCAGCGGCGGGTCGAGCGACACCGAATTGAAGCGAGTTGGCGCGAGCCCGACGTAGCGGCCGTCGCCGGTGCGCGCGCAGATGATCGCCACGCCAGTCGCGAACTGCGCCGAGCGCATCGCGAAATTGCCGGGCATCGAAGGCCTGCGGCGGCGCCGCCACCGTGGTTGCCATCTAGCCAGGGTCGACATGGAGGTACGAAGTTGGCGCGAATGGTCGCCCGCGTGCCGCGTTTGGGATGCCCGATGGTAGGCGGCGGGTCGAAAGCTGTCAAAACGAACGCGGCGGAGCCACACACATCCGGCCGCGCATCTTGCTACGAATTGTGCAGCAGCTGTGCCGGCGGCGGATGCCGCCACGAGTATTTGGCTATAAGGACTTCGCCAACACCCGAAGGGGACGAAGGCCATGGCCGAAGTGCTCCAGCAGTTCATCGCGAGCCGCTACGACGGGCAGGACCTTCCGGTCACGCTCGTCCTCGCCTGACGGTGCGCGCGTGCCGCTGTCAACCGCGCCTCGCCGTCGATATCGTCGCGCCGGTCCTGGAAGGGCCTGCGCGGCATTGGCGAAGCCCGCATTGGGTTCGCTGGCCACGGCGTACGTCCGCGGCGATCTCGACTTCACCGGCAGCGCGCGGCGGATGCTCGCCATCGCCGGAAGTCGATGGTGGGATCGGTGTCGCACGGCCGCGACCGCGCGCGCGCGGCTCGAGGCCTATTTCAACAGGCAGTGCAGAACCGCCGGAACATCGCGCACCACTACGACGTCTCCAACGCGTTCTATCGAATGTGGCTGGATGAGCGGATGGTGTACTCGTGCGCGTATTTCCGGCACGACAGCGACACGCTCGACGCGGCGCAGCTGCAAAAGCTCGACCACATCTGCTGCGCAAGCTGCGCCTTGCGTCCGGCGAGCGCTTGCTCGACATCGGCTGCGGCTGGGGCGCGCTCCTGTTCCACGCCGCCGAGCGTTATGGCGTCGATGCCACCGGCATCACGCTGTCGCAAAACCAGTTCGACTACGTGACGGCAGGAGATCGCGCGCGGCCTGTCCGGGCGCGTGCGCGTCGAACTGCGCGACTATCTCTAGACCTGCCCGAGGAACCGGCTCTACGACAAGATGGCGAGCGTGGGCATGTTCGAGCACGTGGGCGTGAACCACTTCCCGCGGTACTTCGGCAGGATCTATCGCGTCCTGAAGCCGGGCGGGCCTGGTGCTGAACCACGGCATCACGCATCAACTCGGTCGACGCCAGACAGCCTGGGCAGCGGTATCAGCGACTTCGTCGACGACTACGTCTTCCCGGCAGGGCAGCTGACGAACGTCGCCCGCGTCGATCGAGGGCATGGCCGAGGCAAGGACTCGAGCCCGTCGACGCCGAATGCGCTGCGCGAGCACTACGCGAATGACGCTCTGGCACTGGGTGGATCGCCTCGAGGCGCGCGAGGCGACAGCGCGGCCGAAGTCGGCGACGAAACGCTACCGCATCTGGCGCATCTACATGGCCGGGTCCGGCGCACGCCTTCGACCGCGGCTGGCTTTCGCTGTGGCAAGTGCTGGCCGGCAAGGCGTGTCCTGATGGCCGGCTGCCCCATCCGCTCACGCGCGACTACATGTACGGTGGCAGTGTGGCAAATGAGGTGCCAAATAAGGTGCCAAGTGAGTGTGCCCGATAAGCGCGGGTTGCAAGCAGGGCGCACCGTCCACATATTCACCGGATCACTGGGCCCCATTCGAAGCCAAGGCAAACGAAGGAAAATTTTGGGCCCCGGGGAAAGCCATGACCAAGTCCGAACCCACCCCCGATGCCCTCCACACCGAAGAGCGTGAATCCGCGCTCACGTTCCCGTGCGATCGTTCCCGATCAAGATCATGGGCCGCACGCAGGACGGCTTCGCGCAGGCGGTTGCCGATGTCGTGTGCAGGCACGCGCCCGATTTCGATCCCGCCGCGCTGGAAATGCGCGCGTCCAAGGAAGGCAACTGGCTGTCGTTCACGGCGACGGTCAACGCCAACGTCGCGCGAGCAGCTCGACAATCTGTACCGCGAGCTGGTCGCGCATCCGATGGTGAAGATGGTCCTCTGAGGCTCCCGGAGCCGGGGTGCCATTTCGGGGGCGCTTGCAAAGGTTCTTTCCTTGAGGAACAATATAGTCAATTATTTTCCTCCATGAATGCTGCTATGAGTGCCCTCACGAATCCTCTCCCCCAAGCCCCTTGCCGCCCCTGACTGCGTCCGGCGTCCGGTGTCCGACGCGGCCGTGCTGAGCAAGGCCGTCGGTGCGCGCGGCCAAGTTGCTTGACCTTACGCAGCGCGACGTCTCGGCGGCGCTGGGCGTTTCGGAGGCGACGGCCTCGCGGCTGTTCGCCGGCAAGTACTTGCTCTCACCCGACCGCGCCAAGGAATGGGAGCTTGCTCGCCTGCTCGTGCGCATGTTCCGCTCGCTCGATGCGCTGTGGGGCACGAGGAGACGGCGCGGCAATGGCTTGCCAGTGACAACCTGGCGCTCGCGGCGCGCCCTAAGGACCTGTTGCGCTCAGTCGAGGGAATGGTCCGTGTCGTCACGTACCTGGACGCCGCGCGCGGTCGCCTCTGAGGCCGCGTCGCTGCGCCAGGATGTCTGGCGCTGCGGTCGGAGGCGCAGCATGTGGTCGCGACGCAATGGCCCTTGTCGACACCCTCGCCGAGCAACATGTGCTGGAGCGGATCCTCGACGGACGGAAAACCTCGCCGTTCCCGACGGTGCCGCACGGCTGCACTACCTGCTCTTCACGCCCTTTCGTTACGCGCCGCCACCGGGAGGTCGCGCTTTCGCGGACCCAACGATCACCGGCGTGTTCTATGCGGCGGATGCCGTGCGCACGGCATGCGCTGAACTGGGGTACTGGCGCTGGCGCCATTTGCTCGACGTGCCGGCATTGCAGTTCGATGCCGCACGAAGCCGCAGACGGTCTTCCGGGTCGAAGGCTTGCCACGGACGCTGTGGACCTGCGCGAGCCGCCGTTCGTGCGGCGATCGCGACATGTGGACGCACCGTGACGATTACGCCGGGCACCCAGCGCTTCGGCGTCGCCGCGCGCGGAGGCCGGCATCGGCGCGATCCGCTATGAATCCGTGCGCGACCCGCAGCACGGCGGATGCTGTGCCGTGCTGACCTGGAACGCCTTCGCACGACCGTCGCCACTCGAGCAGCAGACCTGGATGCTCGTCGGTCGCGCGCGAGCGCGTTGTCTGGCAGCGCACCGCGCGCTTCACGCCGAGGAACACGAGTTCACCGGCCAGCGGCATGGCCGTCGCCAAGGGCGTCCGTGGCAAGCTCCCCGCGGCGCATCGCGCCGCGCCAGTACCGTGAGCGCGCTCTTCCTCGAACGTCCGGATCAACGTGCGGCGGCGCTCCGCGCCGGTGGATGCGTCCGCGGATCGTCGTGGTTCGCTCGCTCGGGCCGGACCGACTACGAAACGACGTGGCGGGCGATGCGTGCGTTCACGGACTGCGCGCGATGCCGGCACGCCCGGACGAAATCTGGCTCACCGAGCATCCGCCGGTCTACACGCTGGGGCTCGCCGGCCGGCGCGAACATCTGTTGCGCGACAACGGCATCCCGATGCTCAAGGTCGACCGCGGCGGGCAGATCACCTATCACGGGCCCGGCCAACTCGTCGCGTATACGCTGTTCGACTTGCGGCGCCGCGCAGCTCGGCATCCGCGACGATGGTCCGGAGCATCGAGGCAGCGGTGGTAGAATGGCTTGATTCGCGTTGGGATTTCCGCGTACGGAAAGCCGTCGGCGCCGGGCGTCTACGTCGCGACGCGCAGGCTGACGAGGCCAAGATCGCCGCGCTGGGGCTCAAGGTGCGCAACGGTTGCACTTATCACGGGCTCGCGGTGAACGTCGCAATGGATCTCGCTCCGTTCGCGCGACATCGATCCCGTGCGGATTTCCCGGGCTCGCGGTGACGCAGCTCGCCGATCTCGGGCGTCGCGCGCACCGTCGAGGACGGCGGGCGCCGAGCTTGCGCCCATTCTCGCCGCGCATTTGCACGGCACGCTGAGCATGGACATGCCGCTCCGACCGCTGCCGCCGCCAACGCCGCCGGCGTCAAGCTACAGGGGCGACGCGAAGACGGCGCGCGTATTCGCCAAGTTCGCCATCAAGGTCGTCGCGGCCGAGACGCTGAAGAAGCCCGACGTGGATCCGCGTGCGCGCGCCGTCGTCGCCGCGCTTCTACGAGATCAAGAAGATCCTGCGCGAGCACCACCTGCACACGGTGTGCGAGGAAGCGTCGTGCCCGAACATCGGCGAGTGCTTCGGCAAGGGCACGGCGACGTTCATGATCATGGGCGACATCTGCACGCGCGCGCTGCCCGTTCTGCGACGTCGGCCACGGCCGGCCGCTGCCGCTCGACGCCGACGAGCCGCGTCAACCTCGCGCGAGACGATCGCAGCGCTGAAGCTGCGCTACGTCGTGATCACGAGCGTCGACCGCGACGACCTGCGCGACGGCGGCGCGCAGCATTTCGTCGACTGCATCCGCGCGGTGCGCGAGCATTCGCCCGCGACGCAGATCGAGGTGCTGGTGCCCGATTTCCGCGGCCGGCTCGACCGCGCGCTCGACATCCTCGACGCGCGCGCCGCCCGACGTGATGAACCACAACCTCGAGACCGTGCCGCGCCTGTACAAGCAGGCGCGCCCGGGTTCGGACTACGCGCACTCGCTCGCGGCTGCTGCAGGACTTCAAGGCGCGCGTTCCCGGACGTTCCGACCAAGTCGGGACTGATGGTCGGCCTGGGCGAGACCGACGACGAGATCCTCGCGGTGATGCGCGACATGCGCGCGCACGAGCATCGACATGCTGCACGATCGGCCAGTACCTGCAGCCGACGGCCGGGCACCTGCCGGTGCTGCGCTACGTGCATCCGGACGCGTTCGCGATGTTCGAGCGCGAGGCCTATGCGATGGGCTTCCGGCACGCCGCGGTCGGCGCGCTGGTGCGCTCGTCGTATCACGCCGACAAGCAGGCCGAAGACAGTCCTGCGCCGAATAGGCGCTGAATCTGCCTCACGGCGAATCAGCGAGCGCGCGCGGCGTCGGCGCCTTCGGCCACAGGAGCCACATCCGCCCGTCCTGCCGCATGCGCCCGGCTTCGCGCCCGGCCTCGGCGCCGAAGCCCCAGAAGATAATCGGCGCGCACGGCGCCGCGGATCGGCGCCGCCGGTGTCCTGCGCCAGCACGAGCCGCGTCGAGCGGCGCGTCCGACAGCGGCATACGTCGTGGCGAGGAAACACCGGAGCGCCCGAGCGGAATCGCGCGCGGATCGACGGCGATCGTGCGCCTCGCGAGCAGCGGCACGCCGAGCGTGCCCAGCGGGCCGTCGATCATGCGCGTCGAGCGAGCCCGGCGCCGGAGCGGCGACTTCGCGGAAGAACACGTAGCTCGGATTTTCGTCGAGCAGCGCGCGCAGCTTGTCCGGATGCGCCTTCGCCCAGGCGCTGATGTCCTGCATCGACGCTGCGCTCGAGCGGCAGCTCGCCGCGATCGATCAGCACGCGTCCGATCGAGCGGTAAGGATGGCCGTTCTGGTCGGCGTAGTTCAAGCGCATCACGCTGCCATCGGCGCAGCGCGATGCGGCCCGGACCCCTGGATCTCGAGAAAGAACGCCTCGACCGGATCCGCGACGTACGCCAGCACCTTGCCGGCGAGCGACGGCGCGCCGCTTCTCGATCTCGGCGCGCGTCCAGTACGGCACGACCTTCCTGCCGTCGACGCGGCCGCGCACGCTTGTCCTTGAGCTCCGGATAGAGATCGCGCGAGTTCGACGGTCAGCAGATCATCGGGCGGCGGCATAGAACGGCACCGTGAATTGCGCCGTGCGCGCGCGCGAGCCGCGCGAGCAACGGCTCGTAGTAGCCGGTTACGAGTCCGCACGTCGTTGGCCGTCGGCGGCGCAACGCGGTATGGGCTAAAATGCGCGTCGAAGAATGCGCGCACCGCGTCGCGATGCGTTGCATCGACGTGCTGCGCGCGGCGCCTGCGCACGGCGTCGTGCCAGAGCGGCTGCGTCTTCGGGTCGGCGAGCAGCGCGCGGCAGCCGATCGAGCGAACGCGGGCCACGCGGCGGCGACCGGATCGGCGCGCCAAGCCCGGCAGCTCGGTCCACGCGGCCGGCGTGAACACCGGCGCGTGGCGAAGGTGGCGTTGGCGGCAGCAACGACGGAGCGGTGCGGAGCCGGCGGCAGGCGTCGTCTGACAGCCGGCGAGTCGGCGAGGCAGGCAGCGCACGGCTAGAGCGGCAGGCGATCGCGCGCGCAGGTGCGCGCGGAGCCGAAGGGAAGGCGTGGCCATGGAGTGGTTTCTGCTCGAAGCGCTGGTGGCGCTGCTGATCGCGGTGGCCATCGTGTGGTGGACGATGAACGCACGGCGCAAGCCGCCAGCACGCGCCGACGCCTGATCCGCCGCGACCGACGACGGTCCACGAATGGAGCGTGCGCGGCACCGGACAGCGTGAAGGGCGGAATCGGGCGCATCGAAGGTCTGTCCGTCCTCGGCGCGCATCTGGTAGCTGCCGCGCATCGTTCCAACGGCCGTCGGGATGGAGGCGCCGCTCGTGTACTCGAAGCTTTCGCCGGGCTTGAGCAGCGGCTGCTGGCCGACGACGCCGCAGGCCCGTGACTTCCTGCACCTTGTGCTCGCGCGTCGGTGATGATCCAATGCCGGCTCACGAGCTGCGCCGCGATCGTCGCCGGTGTTGGTGATCGTGATCGTGTAGGAAAAGACGAACTGGTTCTTCCTCGGATCGGACTGATCGGCGAGAAAGCGTACGCCGTCGGGCACCACCGTGATCTCGTAACGCTTGTCGTCCGCCATCTGCAGCATTACCCACATTCCCGACTCAGCGGATTATAGCCCGATGCCCCACGACCTACCGGATTGCACCCTCGATCCTGTCCGCCGATTTCGCGCGCCTGGGCGAGGAGGTGCGCGCGCGTCGATTGCCGCGGGCGCGGACGTCATTCATTTCGACGTGATGGACAACCATTACGTGCCGAACCTGACGATCGGGCCCGCTGGTGTGCGCAGGCGATCCGGCCGCACAGCGAGCGTGCCGATCGACGTGCACCTGATGGTGAAGCCGGTCGACCGCATCGTTCCGGATTTCGCGCAAGGCCGGCGCGTCGCATCATCAGCTTCCATCCGGAAGCGACCGAGCACGTCGACCGCACGATCGGCGCTGATCCACGACATCGGGCTGCAAGGCCGGGCTCGTGTTCAACCCGGCCACGCCGCTCGACTGGCTCGATGCATGTGATCGACAAGCTGGACCTGGTGCTCATCATGTCGGTGAACCCGGGCTTCGGCGGCCAGTCATTCATTCCGCGCACGCTGGACAAGCTGCACGCGGCGCGCAAGCTGATCGACAGGCGAGCGAGCGCACCGGGCGCGAGATCCTGCTCGAGGTCGACGGCGGCGTGAAGGTCGACAACATCGCGCGAGATCGCGCGCGGCGGGCGCCGACACGTTCGTTTCCGGCAGCGCGATCTTCGGCGCGTCGGATTACGCGGCGACGATCGCGCAAATGCGCAGCGAGTGGCCCCGGCCTCGGCCGGACGATGAACGCTCGCCTCGCCAACACCGGACGGCATGCTATAGTTGACAGACGTGAACTTCGACCTCCGACTCTCGCACCCGCCTCCGATCGACGGGCGCGCGGGCAGTGGCGCTGGCAGCGCCCTTCCTGATCCTTCGCGTTCCCGCGTCGCGCGCAACACAAGCCCAGAGCGACGCCCCGTTGCATGAGTCCGTTGAAACAAGAAGATCGAGAGCATGATCACCGAAGCCGAATTCCGCGCGCTCGCCGCGCAGGGCTACAACCGCATTCCGCTCGTGCTCGAGACGTTCGCGGATCTCGACACGCCGCTGTCGCTCTACCTCAAGCTCGCCAACGCAGCGCTATTCGTTCCTGCTCGAATCGGTCGTCGGCGGCGAGCGCTTCGGCCGCTACTCGTTCATCGGCCTGCCGGCGCAAGTCCGCGTCGCGCGCGCGCGGACGCCGCGATCGAGGTCGAGGACGACGGCGGCGTCGTCGAGCGCCACGACGGGCGATCCGCTCGCGTTCGTCGAGTCGTTCCTGCGCGCGCTTTCGCGCGGCGCCGCTGCCGGGCTTGCCGCGCTTCTGCGGCGGGCTCGCCGGCTATCTTCGGCTACGACACCGTGCGCCACATCGAGACGCGGCTCGCGGACACGGCCAAGCCGCCGACGCCGCGGACTCGCCGACGTCCCGACATCCTGCTGCTGCTGACCGAGGAGCTCGCGGTCGTCGACAACCTGGCCGGCAAGATCTCGCTGATCGTCTACGCGGATCCCGGCGCAGCCGGACGCGTATCGCGAGGCGCGCGACGCGGCTCGCCGAGTTGCGGCGCAAGCTGCGCGAGCCGGTGGCGATTCCCGTTCCAGACGGCGACGCGCGATCACGCACGCGCGAAAGCGAGTTCGGCGACGACGGCTACAAGGCGCGCCGTGCGCGCGCGCGAAGGAGTACATCGCCGCCGGCGACATCATGCAGGTCGTGATCTCGCAGCGGATGACGCATGCCGCTTCGCCGCGTCGCCGCTGTCGCTGTACCGCGCGCTGCGCTCGCTCAATCCGTCGCCGTACATGTTCTATTACGACTTCGGCGACTTCCACGTCGTCGGCGCGTCGCCCGAGATCCTCGTGCGCAAGGAGGGCGACGGCGATCACGCTGCGGCCGATCGCCGGCACGCGGCCGCGCGGCGCGACGCGCGAGGCCGACGAGGCGCTGGCGCACGAACTGCTCGCCGACCCGAAGGAGATCGCCGAGCACGTGATGCTGCTCGACCTCGGCCGCAACGACGTCGGCCGCGTCGCGGCAGACCGGGCACCGTGCAGGTCACCGAGCCGCATGGTCGATCGAGCGCTATTCGCACGTGATGCACATCGTGTCCGAACGTCGAGGGCACGCTGCAGCCGGGCTCGACCAGCATCGACGTGCTGCGCGCAGCGTTTCCCGGCGGGCACGGTCAGCGGCGCGCCGAAGGTGCGCGCGATGGAGATCATCGACGAGCTCGAGCCGACGCAAGCCGCGGCATCTACGCGGGCGCGGTCGGCTACATCAGCTTCCAGGACGACATGGACACGGCGATCGCGCTGCGCACCGCGGTGCTGAAGGACGGCGTGCTCTACGCGCAGGCGCGGCGGCGGCATCGTCCACGACTCGTCGCCCGAAGGCGAATGGCAGGAGACGCTGAACAAGCTGCGCGCGCCGTGCTGCGCGCGGCGGAGATGGTGCAGCAGGGCCTGGACGAGGAGGCCTGACTACGCGCCGGTCGAGGCGGAAGGGAGCGTACATGACCGAATGGAAAACGCCGGCGTCGGAAGAAGAGTGGGAGGTGGAGGAGACCCGCAAGCAGCCCGTCTGGGTTCGCGATGGGCGGCTGTTTGCTGCGCGCGCTCTGGGGGTTTCTCGCGGGCAACGCGCTTGCGACTGTATTTCGCCTTTGCCGTAGCGTCGGTGCCGCATCGGGCCAATAAACGCCGCCCTTTTTGTCGTCCTTATCCGGGATGGCTGTCTACCCAATCATGGTCGGCTGCGCGACGCTGACCTGGTTGGCGGCGTCGATATGGTGCCGGCCTTTCAGCGCCAGGTACCGGGCCGCCGCGTCGCTGGCGTTTTGCGGGTTCGTCGCCGTCGCCGTCTACGCGATGGATCCGCTGGCCGCGCCATCGGAATCTGCGCGAAGAGCTGGCGCGGCCTCCAAGCTGGAGGCGCGCCCGGACCCGAAGGTCGCCGCGCGCAATGCCGAACTGGAGCGGCGCAGGCGGAACAGCGCGCATCACGGCGACTATGTGCCACGGAAGGCGAGGCAGTTGCCGGCGCCAGTACGTTCGAAAGTCGAGCCACGGAAGCGGAGGACCTCGAAGGTGCGGAGATCCATGTGTCGCGTCCCAATGGGGATGTGCTGCTGACCAATTAGCACGCAGGTGTTGCGCGCATTTCCGCCGCTCTGATGGCGCCGGCCGGCATGCGCTTTTCCGGCTGCGGAATTGCGGAGGCTCCGGGCCGGGCTTCACCGAGGACTCGGTGGTGCTGAAGCCGCGCCAGGCGATTACCTTGCGCAGGCGCGACGCCTGTGCCGGAACGGAAACGGCTGCGTTTTTGGCTGGGTGTGGAACGACCAACGGCAGGCGACGCCGTTCCGGCTGATCCACGAACGATAGACTTCACTGCACGCCACGCGACTGACCCAAACCACGGACGCTCCCATGCTGCTGATGCTCGACAACTACGACAGCTTCTGCCTACAACCTGGTGCAATACCCTGGGTGAACTGGGGCGAATTGCAGGTGTTCGCAACGACACGATCACGGTGGACGCGGTGGCGCGGCTTGCTGACGCAGATCGTGGTTTCGCCCGGGCCCTGCACCCAACGAGGCGGGAATATCGGTGCCGCTGATTCGGCGTTTGCCGGCGAGGTGCCGATTCTGGGGGTGTGCCTGGGCCACCAGGCCATCGGCCGAACGGCAATACGTAACT
>ERZ1370068.4352-contig-3429_pt1 | contig 62658 bp, 97 predicted proteins | sample MGYA00561227_ERZ1370068 | MGnify/ENA primary metagenome ERZ1370068 (study PRJEB38410, sample SAMEA6850437) | metagenome | study: Metagenomic assessment of the ecological functions of the soil: analysis of the soil microbiota associated with the...
CATTACGCCGCTGTGATGGCGCCGGTGCTGTGGAACTGGAAGACGTCATCGCCCACTGGGACCGGATGATCTCTGCGCGCGCATGCGCCTGGATCGATGGCGCCCGCAGTGCTGTACCAGGAAGGCTCCCGGTTGAGGACCTGCGCGGCAATAAAGCCTCCGGACGGTTGCGCCATGTTCGGCGGTACCTTTGCCGCCAAGGGTGCATCCGTCCTGTAAGCCGGTTTGAGTACGAGTCGCGGATCCTGCGTCGTAAGCGCATCAAGCATGCGTACGCTGACGTGATCGTGCTGCCGGTGTTGTTGTTCACATACGAAGTGAAGCGAAGCAATCCAGCTTTTTGGGCTGCAGTTGATTGCTTCGTCGCTTACGCTCTCGCAATGACGGGGAAGTTCTTCCGGAAATCGGCAGGAACCGTCGTGGGTCTTCGCGAGACTGCACTCTTTACGCGCGATATCATCAGCAAAAACATCCTCCGCCCGTGCCCCCATCCGCCGCCGGGCGTCGAGGCGATCGGTTGGGCGCAGGCGACTGCTGATCTCGATGCAGGGCTGCGCCGTGCTGAAAGGGCCTGCTCCCGCCGGATGACGCGCCGCGCTCGCTGCGCTCGTATCCCGACGACAGCCATTTCCGCAGCCGCATCGTCGATGGGCCGCCACGGTTTCTGGCCGCGGCGAATACAAACATATTTCTGCCTATCCGCTGCCCGACCTGATCGCGCAACTGCGCCCGGCGCTCTATGCGCGGCTTCGCCGGCATCGCCAATCGCTGGAACGAGGCGATGGGGATCGATATCCGCTATCCCGCTAGCGCATGCCGCGTTCCTGAAGCGCTGCCACGACGCCGGCCAGACGCGGCCGACGCCGCTGCTGCTGCAATATGGCGCCGGCGACTATAATTGCCTGCATCAGGACCTCTACGGCGAGCACGTGTTTCCGCTGCAGGTCGCGATGCTCCTGTCGCGAGCCCGAGCGCGGATTTCACCGGCGGCGAATTCGTGCTGACCGAGCAGCGGCCGCGCATGCAGTCGCGGCGCCGAGGTGGTGCCGCTGAGCCAGGGCGACGCGGTGGCTTTTGCTGTGCATCACCGCCCGGTGCAGGGGACGCGCGGAACTCTATCGCGTTAATCTGCGCCACGGGCGTCAGCCGGATCCGCTCCGGCCACCGCCATACCGTCAGGCGTGATCTTTCATGACGCGAAGTGAGTGCGAGGCTGAATTGACCGCTGGATTTGTTCGACGGCGTTGCCGATGCGCGGCCCGTCGCGTGAAGCGATGGCGGAAGGGCGCTGTGTTGCTGCGCGGATTTGCCAGGCCGTTCGAAGCCGAGCTGATTCGCTGCGGAAGAGTCCGTTGCGCGACATCGAAAGTCAGCGTTCAGTCGTATATCCGACGCATGCGTCACGTCCAGGTGGTCGCAGCAGATGTCGGTGGCGATGACCAATTGCGGCAATGCTGGTTGGGTCACCGATCCAGCGTACCGGTTATCGCTATGACGGCATCGATCCCAGACCGTGAAACCTGGGTCAGTCCGTGAGACCCGAGAATGCCGCGTGTTTCGCGAATCTGGCCGAGCAGGCGGCGAGCCGAGGCAGGCTTCGACGGCTTTGCGCCGGATGCCTGCCTGATCAACCGCTACGAGCCCGGCGCGCGGATGTCGCTGCATCAGGACAAGGACGAGCAGGATTTTGCTGCGCGCCGATCGTCTCGGTGTCGCTGGGCCTGCCCGGCGATCTTCCTGTTCGGCGGACTGAAGCGCAGCGACAAGCCGCGCCGGTTACCGGCTCGAGCATGGCGGGATGTCGTGGTATGGGGCGGGCCGTCGCGGCTGTGCTTTCACGGCGTTGCGCCGCTCGCCGACGGCGAACACGCCGTGCTGGGCCGCCAGCGCATCAACCTGACCTTCCGCATGAGCGGTCGGCTTCTTCTTCTCCCCTGTGGAGAAGGTGCCTGCGCGGAAGGCGGATGAGGGTCTCTATCCGCGGAGACAGGCCGTGCATCATGCGTCTCGCATCTGCTTCGGCGACCACTCTCCCACAAGGGGAGAGGGGAAGAAGCGGCTTCCCATCGACTGTCCGCTCCCGGCTACGGGGAGCGCAGCAGCCACAGAGTGATCAAGCCGACAGCGGCGCGAGCGCCAACCGCACCGGCGTCTATCTTGCGATGCTGCAGCTGGTCTTCACGCTGGGCTGGACCACTTACGTCATCTATCTGCCGAAGCTTGCCGCCGAGGTCGGGATCGCGCCATCGGCGGTGATCCTCATCCTGATGCTGGACCAGGCGATCTTCACCATCACCGACACCGCGATGGGGATCGCCGCCGACAAGATGCGCGCCGTTTGTCGGCCGGCTCGGCGTGTTCGTCGGCGTCTTGACCGCGATCTCCTGCGCGGCCTTCGTGGCGCTGCCGTTCGTCGCCGGCACCGGGCCGGGCGCGCAAGGTCTGGTTCATCGCGCTGATCGTGATCTGGGTCGATCACGTCATCGGCGCTGCGCGCGCCGCCGCTGACGCTGCTCGGCAAGCATCGCGCGCGACCAGCGATCCCGTTCCTGTCGGCGCTGGCGATGCTCGGCTACGGGCTGGCCGGCGCGGTCTCGCCCTATCTCGGCGTGGTGCTGCGCAATCGAGGACCCGCGGCTGCCCTTCGTGATTTCGAGCGTGGTGCTGCTGCTGATCGACGCTTGGCGCTGTCCAAGGTCGAGCGCGAGTCATCGCGCAAGATCGCCGTCCGCCAGGCCAGCCGGTGCCCGGCAAAACCGCTGGGCAGCGTGCCGATGATTCTTCATCGCATCGATGGTGATCCTCGTCGCTCGGCTATCAGCTGCATTTCAGCCATCAACAGCGCGCCGTTCTACCTGCGCTTCGCACAGGCCAGATGATCTGCCAGTGGCTGATGCCGGTGTTCTGGATCGGCTTCAACATCGCGATGTTTCCGGCCAGCGTCGTGGTCGAAGCACCGCGGCGGGCTGATCGTGATGGGCGCGGCGGGCCTGCTCGGGCGCTGGCGGTGCTCGGCGCGGAGCTCGCCGGCAATCTCAACATGCTGATCGCCGCGCAGTTCTTCGCCGGCGCGGCCTGGGGCTGCATGCTGATGAGCGCGGTCTCGGCGGCGCTGGCGATCGGCGAGACCGGCGCGGAGGGCAAGGTGCGTCGGCCTGGTGCTTCTCCGCGCTGGCGCTTGCGACCTTTGCGCGGATGGCGGCTGTTGCCGGCGGCCTGCAGAAGCTGCCGGAATACGCGCCGCTGCTGCAATGGGCGCCGGTCGCGTGCTGGGCGGTCGCCGGCGCAGGGCTGCTGCGTGATTGCGCGAGCGTCGCGCGCGTCAAGGAGGCGCGAGTCTCGGCGAGGCGCGATCGGCGTCTGAAGGACGTCTACGGTTCGCCGGATGGATGAACGCCCACGGGACTGACTTCCGAGATCCGTCGGCACCTCGACCGCGATCAGGTAAGGCCCGCCGTCGGCCAGCGCCTTTTCCAGCGCGGGGCGAAATGATCCGGCGAGGTGACGCGCGCCGCGCCACGCCAAAGGATTCCGCGAGCTTGACGAAATCCGGATTGACCAGGTCGGACGCCACCACGCGGCCGTCAAAACGCTCGCGCTGGTCGCGCCGCACGTTGCCATAGGCGTTGTTGTTGAACACCAGCGTCACCACGCCGATGTTGAACTGCACGGCGGTCGCACAGCTCCTGCACGCCGAACATGAAGCCGCCGTCGCCGGTGATCGCGACCACCGGCCGGTCCGGATGCGCGACCTTGGCGCCGAGCGCGGTCGGAAAGCCCGAGCCGAGCGTGCCCTGATAGCCCGAGGTGATGAAGGTGCGCGGCTCGTAGACCGGAAAGCCGTACCAGGAGGCGAAGCCGACCTGCGACAGCTCGTCGGTGACGATGGCATTCGCGCGGCAGCACCTCGCGCAGGATGTTCAGATAGGCCATCTGCGGCTGGATCGTCTGGATCTCCGCGCAGCGCCGCCGCCGATGGCCTCGCGGATCGCGGCGCGGCGGCCGCTGGTTTTGCGTAGCCGGCCTTTCGCACCGCGGCGAGCAGCGTCGCGCGTGCCGGCTTTGGCATCGGCGACCACGGCGGCATCCGGCGTCGAACCGGCGCATTTCCGACGGGATCGATATCGATGCGAATCGATTTCAGGCCGTCGGGCCGGATACGGCCAGCGCGAACATGGTCGGCAATTCCATGCGGGTGCCGATCCCGATCATCAGATCGGTGTGTCGGCCATAGCCGATAGGCCGCCGCCATCGTCAGCCCGAGTTCGTGCGCATTGCTGACGATGCCGCGGCCGCTGCGGAACGCCACCACCGGCGCGTCGATCAGTTCGGCAAGCTCGAGGATTTCATCGCGGGCGTGAATGGCGCCGCTGCCGACGAAGATCATCGGCGTCTTGCTGGCTGGCGATCAGCGCGGCGGCGGCCTTGATGCGATCGGGGTCGGGCTGCGGCGCCGGGAACGGATCGAACGGCTTTGCCGCGCCGGTCTCGCGCGCGCTGCGGTGAACACGTCCCAGGGCATTTCCAGCGCCACCGGGCCGCGGCGGCCCGACAGCATCTCCTGAAACGCGCGCGACTGACCAGCGTCGGCGCGGCGTCGGGATATTCGATGCGGTCGGCCCATTTCACAAAGCTGCGCAGCGTCGCGAGCTGATCCGGCATCTCGTGCAGATGGCCGCGGCCCTTGCCGAGGAATTGCGTCGGCACCTGGCCGGTCAGGCACAGCACCGGCTCGTTTGCATCCGAAGGCGGTGAGCAGGGCCGCACCGGCGTTGAGCACGCCCGGGCCGGGCACCACGCTGAACACGCCGGGCCGGCCGGCTGGAGCGCGCATAGCCATAGGCCATGTAGCCGCAGGCCTGCTCGTGACGCGCGCCGATCGACCTTCAGCTGCGCCTGCTGGAACGCGTCGAACAGGCCGTAGATCTGCGCGCCGGGCAGGCCGAACACGGTATCGACGCCGTGCGCGACAAGGCCGCTGACGATGGCTTCGCCGCCGGAAGTTGACGTCATTACGCTGTCCAATCCGTCTTGAGCTGCTCATGTGTCTTCGTCGACCACGCCGTTGCGCAGCACGCCGATATTTTCGGCCTCGACTTCGACCGACGTCGCCGGGTTTGCAGATAACGCGGCGGATCGAACCGCGCGCCGGCGCCGGTCGGCGTTCCCGTGACGATGACGTCGCCGGGCACCAGCGTGGTGAAGGTCGAGATGATAGTTGATGAGATAGCGGAAGCCGAAGATCAGCCGGCCGGTGCGGTCGTCCTGCCGCAGCTCTCGCCGTTGACCCGCGTGCGTCAGCCGGATGTCCGCGATCTGCGATTCATCGGTGTAGGGCACCAGCCATGGGCCAAGGCTGCCGGTGGAATCGAAGTTCTTGCCCTGCGTCACATTGAACTTGGCGTGCCGGACCCAGTCGCGGATGGTGCCTTCATTGCACAGCGTGATCGCGGCGATGTGATCGAGCGCCGTGCTTTCCGGAATGTGCCGGCCGGCCTTGCCGATGACCAGAACCACTTCGCCCTCATAGTCGAGCTGTGCCGAGGCGCGCGGGCGAACCAGCGGCGTCTGGTGTGCCGACGAAGGAGCGCGGCGTGCGCATGAACATGCTGGGATATTTCGGCGCGTCCTGGCCGTCCTTGTATTCCGCGTTGCGGTCCGGATAGTTCACGCCGATGCAGATGATCTTCTCCGGCGTGGGATCGGCGGCAGCCAGGTAGATAGCGTCAAGCGCAAACATCCGGCGAGCGCCTTGCGGCCTCATCGGCGAGCTTCGCATCAAGGCGCCGGCGGCGATCACCTCGCGCAGCGTCGGAAAATCCTTGGCGTATCGCGCGGAGAGATCGACGATACCGCCATCGACGACGGCGCCGTATTTGATCGATCCGTTCGTGGAGAAGGTGGCGAGGCGAGGAGGGGGTCATGGTTTTCCGATTTGATTTCGATCCGAGGCGACTTCTTTCTTCTCCCTCCCCTGCGGGGGTCGGGGTGGGGGTACAACACAAAGATCGTTGATGTTGACCCTCACCCCGACCCCTCCCGCAAGAGGGGGAGGGGAGCTGCGTCCGCTCTACCTGCGCGGCGGACCTAGTCCGCAATCGTGCACGTCGGCGACAAACGCGGCTCGCGCACCGCCTGTCCCGGGAATGGCGAGCCCTGCTCGAACCAGGAACGCGGCGCCGGCGCGCCCCACAGCGTCTGCCGCCGCGGGTCGCTTCAACGACCAGCGCAGCGGCTCGTGGTCGTGGTCGCCTGGTGAAGTAATCGCTGGTGTAGAGCTCCGAGGCGATGGCCGTCGGGATCGCGGATATAGAGGAAGAACGCATTCGAAATGCCGTGGCGGCCGGGGCCGCGCTCGATGTTCTTCAGGAAACCGCTGGAGGCCATCACGTCGCAGAGATGCAGAACGTTCATCGCGGTCGGCACCCAATAGGCAAAATGGTGCAGGCGAGGGCCGCTGCCGTTGGTGATGGCAAAATCGTGCACGTTGCCCTTGCGGTGCATCCATGCCGCGGCGATGCGCCCGTTCGGTCCGTCTTCCTCGCCATATTCGGTGAGGCGGAAGCCGAGCCGCGCGTAGAAATCGACGGTGTCCTGCACTTCGGCGGCGAAGACGTTGAAATGGTCGAGCCGCTGCGGATGGCAGCCCTTGTAGAGGTCGTAGCGCCGCAAGCAGATGCGGGCGCTTCTCCATCGATGGCATAGAGCTCGATCTGGAAGCCGAAGGGATCGGTGAACTGCAGCGTGCGGCCCTGGAACGGCTGCTCGGCGAATGCGTAGGCGATGCCGTTCTCGGAGAAGAAGCTCGCCGCCTTGTCGAGATCGCCGTCATTGCCGACCTTGAAGCCGAGCCGGTTGCAGGCCGGCGGTGCTGCGCCTTGCGCAGCACCAGCGAGTGATGCTGATGCTCCTCGCTGCCGCGCAGATACGACCGCCTCGTCGTCGCGGTCCTCGACATGGAGGCCGACGGTGGTCTCGTAGAACGCGCGGCTGGCGTCGAGGTCGGTCACGTCGAGCACGACGTGGCTGCAGCGGATGATGTTGAACGGCGGATCGAAGACGTGCTGTCGGAACGGGCATGCGTAGCGTCCTTGGTTGTCGTTCGTCAGTCCGGATGGTCGCGAAGCGTTACCAGACCCGAAGTCACGAGTTCGATTGCTTCGACGCGCACTCGCCCCGGAATGACGGTCGGATGTAGGCACTCCCAGTCGCTGAATCTTGTGCGTCCCGCGCGCGAGCGAGACGTGCTTGGTTTCCATGTAGAAGTCGAACGAATAGTCGCCGCCGTCGCGGCCGATGCCGGACGATTTCATGCCGCCGAACAGGGTCGGCAGATGGCGGACGTTTTCCGAATTGAGCCAGATCATGCCGGCCTCGAGCGCATCCGCGACGCGCAGCGCGCGGCCCATGTCGCCGGTCCAGACATAGCCGGTCAGGCCATACTGCACGCCGTTGGCGATCTCGATGGCGTCGTTCTCGTCGCGGAACGGGGATCACGGTCAGGAACGGGCCGAACACTTCTTCCTGCGCCACTCGCATTTGTGCGTGCGCGCCGGTGACCAGCGTCGGCTGCACATAGTGACCGCCGCCGGGGCCGTCATGCGGCTTGCCGCCGACCGCAATCGTCGCGCCGTCCTTCCGCGCGACGTCGAAATAGCAGCAGACTTTCGCCAGATGCCGCTCGTGGATCAGCGGCCCGATTTCGGTCGCGGGATCGAGGGGATGGCCGACCTTCAGCGCCTTCACCCGCGCGGTGAGCTTTTCGATGAACTTTTCGGCGATGCCCTGCTGCACCAGGAGCCGGCTCGACGAGGTGCAGCGCTCGCCGTTGAGCGAGTAGATCATGAACACGACCGCATCGAGCGCGCGGTCGAGATCGGCGTCGTCGAACACGATCACCGGGTTCTTGCCGCCGAGTTCGAAATGCACGCGCTTCAGGGTCGGCGCGCCCTGCGCCATGATCGCCGAGCCGGTCGCGCTTTCGCCGACGAAAGCCGATCGCCTTGATCGCCGGATGCTCGGTCAGCGCCTTGCCGGCTTCCTCGCCGAATGCCGTGCACGGTGTTGAGCACGCCGTCGGGCACGCCGGCCTGCTTGCACGAGCTTCGCCAGCAGGTCGGCCGTCACCGGCGACCATTCCGCGGGCTTGTGCACCACGGTGCAGCCGGCGGCCAGCGCCGGCGCGATCTTCCAGGTCGACAGCATGAACGGCGTGTTCCACGGCGTGATCACGCCGACCGGGCCGATCGGCACGCGGGTCGAGATGTTCCAGTGCTCCTCGCTCGGCGTGTTGAGGCCGTCGCGGGCCTCCGCGCATTTGTCGGCGAAGAAGCGGAAATTCTCGGCCGCCCGGATCGCGGCCTTGGCCATGAAGCGATGGGCCTGGCCGGTATCGATGCATTCGAGCACGGCGATATCGTCGGCGCGGTCCTCGATGGCGTCGGCGACGCGATGCAGCAGTTTCTTCCGCATCGCCGCCGGCATGTCGCGCCAGGACTTGAAGGCGCGCGCCGCCGCGGTCGCGGCGCGATCGATATCCTCGGCATTGCCGCGCGCGACGGAGGCCAGCACCGCGCCGTCGATCGGAGATTTGGTCTCAAACGTCTGGCCGGAGATCGACGGCACGTGTCTTGCCGTCGATCATATGCGCCGATGCCCTCGGCCTTCAGTTGCTTGAGCAGCAGGGGCGGCGCGGTCGCGATTGGCCTGAAACACGATCCTTTCGGCGGTGACCTTATCCATGGGCAGTCTCCGCCTTCAGCGCGTCGTGGATGTTGTTGCGCTTCCAGCTGGTTTCCTTGTCGTTGATCTGCATGTCGAACGACAGCGCGAACTTGCGTCGCCGCGAACACCGGATCGAGATGGGCGGACAGCGCCTTGAAGATATGCTCGCCGGCCTTCTTGCGGGTGGCGAGATCGCGGCCCTCGCCGAGCCGCAGCACCATGTCGAGGAAGCCGTAGATCATGGCCGCCGTCGGCGATCGCATAATGCTCGCATCTGATGGCGCGGACGCGAATGCCGCCGAGCGGGAAGATGCCGGTTTCGACCGCGGCCTTGCGCACCACTTCGACGACCGCGCCGATGTCGACGCGCGCGCTCGAGATTGGCGGAATATTCGATGGTGAAATGCGGCATGTCTGCTACTCCAGCGTATCCCGTTGCAGGCGTCAAGCGAAGTAACAGCTCACCGAGCCGTAGGGACCATAGTCGGCCTGGATCGTGTCGCCCTTGCGGGTCTCGATCGGGCGGATTGAACGATCCCGCCAGCACCACCTGACCCGGCTTCCAGCGCGAGGCCATTCGGCGCGATCTTGTTGGCGAGCCAGGCCACGCCGGTGGCGGGATGATTGAGCACGCCGGCGGCAAGCCCGGTTCTCTTCGAGCTGACCGTTGCGATAGCACAGCGCGCCGATCCAGCGCAGGTCGGCATCCAGTCGGGCGTGATCGGGCGGCCGCCGAGCACGATGCCGGCATTGGCGGCGTTGTCGGCGACGGTGTCGAATATCTTTCGCGTCGATTTGGTCTGCGGATCGACCCGCTCGATCCCGGTGTCGAGAATCTCCAGCGCCGGCACCACGAAGTCGGTGGCGTTGAGCACGTCGAACATGGTGCAGTCCGGACCCGATAGCCGTGCTTCATCACGAAGGCGAGCTCGGCCTCGACCCGGGTGGCGATGAAGCGGTCCGAAGGCACCAGGCCGCCATCGGCAAAGAACATGTCGTCGAGCAGGATGCCGGAATCCGGCTCGTCGATATTGAGCGCGCTCTGCATCGCCTTCGAGGTCAGGCCGATCTTGTGGCCTTTGACGACGCGGCCCTGCGGCTATCTTGATCTCGATCCACGCCTTCTGAATGCGCGTAGGCATCCTGCGATCGTGATGCCGGGATGCTCGAGCGAAATCTGCCGGATCTGCGTGCGGCTTTTCTCCGCATGGTCCAGGCCGCTCGGCGGCACTGGCGGATTTGGTCGGTGGAAAGGGCCATGGGCGTCCGGTCAGCAAAAAACGGGTGCCGGGAAATGATTAACATGTTAAGTGAATCCGGTCAAACCGAATTGACGCTTGCTGCACCGCAAAACATATACGCCCTTCGATCAGCCATTGCTGACGGACAGAACGCGCGATGGCGCGAAGAAATCGCAGAAAGAACCCGACGTGGGCGCGGCGGAGACCGCGCGGCGCGCCGATGCGCGAGTTCTCCCGATCGCTGCCGATGTCGCTGCTGCGCGCCCGCGAAGCCGTGATGCGGCAGTTCCGCCCGTCGCTTGCGCAATCACGGGCTCACCGAACAGCAATGGCGGATCCTGCGCGCGCTGACGGCGGTGGATCGCCATCGAGGTCACGGAACTGGCGCGCGTCGCCTTTCTGCTGGGGCCGAGCCTGTCGCGGATCCTGCGCGATCTCGAAGCGCGCGATTTGATCGAGCGCCGCACCGCCAAAGCGGATCTGCGCCGCGCAGTGGTGTCGATCTCCACCAAGGGCTTGAGGCTGATCGAGGCGGTGGCGCCGACTTCGGAAGCGATCTACGCCGAAATCACCGAGCCGTTACGGCGCGCGCAAGCTCGCCGAACTGCAGGACATGCTCGGGCGTGCTGGAACGCAGCCTTGCAGCCATGGAAGTGGCGGACGAGGAAGGTGGCTGAGGCGGAGGAGTAAGCACAAATTTGCATGATGCTAGCGGCCCGATGCATAGCGGCCGGGCAAATGATCGCAATCATCGCTTGAAGGCGACTGAGGCGATAGACACGCGCGCGATTTTTCGCTCAAAGTGCCGGCCAAGCCGGTCGTGAAAACCGGCGTGGGAGCGAGGGTTTGTCGCACGATGATGCGGCCGAACCGGCGCTAGGACAGGCTGAAATCCAGACATGGTCACCATACAAGTTCAACAATCTGATCGATTTCGTTGCCGAGGTTTTTGCCCATTCGGAATCCTCGCCTGAAGAAGCCAAGGCGCATCGCGACCTACCTGACGACCGCCAATCTCACCGGCCATGACAGCCACGGCGTGATCCGCGTGCCGGTCTATATCCGCTGGAAGAAGATGGGCTCCGTCGTTCCAGACCAGACCGCCGAAGTCGTGGTCGATACGCCGTCGCTCGCGGTGGTCGACGGCAAGTTCGGCTACGGGCAGACCGTGACGCCGCAGGCGGTGCAGGATCGGCATCGAGAAATGCAAGAAGGCGGGCCTTGCCGCCGATCGCGCTGCGCAATGCCGGGCATATCGGCCGCGTCGGCGACTGGGCGGAGATGGCCGCCGCCGAAGGACTGGTGTCGGTCCATTTCGTCAACGCCGCGGGCTCGCTTTTGGTCGCGCCCTATGGCGGCGTCGAGAAGCGGCTGTCGACCGCGCCCTATTGCGTCGGCATTCCGCGCGCAGGGGCAGGATCCGATCGTGCTCGATTTCGCAACCTCGATCGTCGCCGAAGGCAAGGTGCTGGTCGCAAGCCGCGGCGGCAAGAAATTGCCGAAGGGCGCGCTGGTCGATGCCGACGGCACGCTGAGCGAGGATCCGGCTGTGCTGTACGGACCGCTACACGCCGGAAGGCCCGCGCGACCACACCAAGGGCACCGGCGCGATCCGCGCGTTCGGCGAGCACAAGGGCTCGGGGCTGGCGTTCATCTGCGAACTGCTCGGCGGCGCGCTGACCGGGACCGGCGCGACCGCGGCGGACCGGCGCTTCGCCAACGGCATGCTCGCGTTCTATGTCGACCCCAAGGTGGTCGACACCAGCAATTTCTTCGACGGCGAAATCTCGCGCTATCGTCGACTTCATCCGGGCGACCAAGCCGGTCGCCGGCGTCGATGCCGTGCTGATCCCCGGCGATCCCGAGCGGAAGATGCGCGCCGACCGCACCAAAAACGGCGTGCCGCTGCCTGACGATACCTGGGCCGCGATCGTCAACACCGCCCGCGAGGTCGGCGTCAGCGAAGCCAGCATCCAGCGGGCACGTCTGAGCTCGAGCGACAAGTGCAAAGCCAGCAAGTGACAATCGAATCCGGTTGCAACGACCAGCACAAAGGAAAGCGATCAATGGCTACAAACAACGTCAAGAAAGTCTGGGCCTCGGGCAAGGCCGTGGTGAACGCCTGGCTCGCGATCCCGTCGGGCTTCTCGGCCGAAGTGATCGCGCAATGCGGCTTCGACAGCGTCACCGTCGACATGCAGCACGGCGTGCAGGATTACCTCTCGATGGTGCAGTGCTTTCCAGGCGATGAACGGCCACCCGGTGACGCCGATGGTCCGCGTGCCCTGGAACGAGCCCGGCATCATCGGCAAGGTGCTCGACGGCGGCGCCTATGGCGTGATCTGCCCGATGATCAACACGCCGCAGGAAGCGAAGAACCTGGTCGCCTACGCCAAGTATCCGCCGAAGGGCACGCGCTCGAACGGCCCGATCCGCTCCGGCATGTACGGCTCGGCCGGCACCTATCAGCAGACCGCGAACGACGAGATCGTGCTGCTGCCGATGATGGAGACCAAGACCGCGGTCGAGAACATGGAAGCGATCCTCGACGTCGAGGGCATCAACGGCGTCTATATCGGCCCGTCCGATCTCGGCTTCTCCTATGGCCTGGTGCCGAAGCTCGACCGCGACGAGCCGGAAATCCTCAAGATCTACGAGAAGATCGTCAAGGAATGCGGCAAGCGCGGCCTCTATCCCGGCATCCACTGCTCGGGCGCCGACGGCGCGGTGCGCGCCATCAACATGGGCTTCAAGCTGGTGACGCTGTCGAACGAGAGCGGCTTGATGATGACCTACGCCAAGATGCAGGTGAACCAGACCCGCAAGGATTCCGGCGGCAAGGCGTAAGACGCGTCGATCACGAATAGCGAGTGGCGAGTGGGGATCGTTCAATTCGCCACTCGCTATTCGCCAACTCCGAGGAGGTACCCAATGGCCCCGGCACCCGTCATCCGCCTGCATCCCGACGATGGCGTGCTGATCGCGCGCTCGAGCCTGCCGCCAGGCATGGTGGTGGCCGACGGCGTCACCACGGTCGAGCGGATCCCGGCCGGCCACAAGGTCGCGATCAAGCCGATCGCGGTCGGCGAGCCGGTACGCCGCTACGGCCAGATCATCGGCTTTGCCGACCGTGCCGATCGCGCCGGGCCAGCACGTCCACACGCAAAACTGCGGCATGGGCGATTTCGCCAAGGACTATGCCTACGGCGTCGACGTCGAAGCCGGTGCCGAATTTCGATCTGCCGGCGACCTTCGAGGGCATCCGCCGTGCCGACGGCCGCGTCGCGACGCGCAACTATATCGGCATCCTCACCTCGGTGAATTGCAGCGCCCATGTCGCCGGCATGGTCGCCGACATCTTCAAGAAGAATCCGTTCACCGGCGACAATCCGCTGGCCGATTTCCCGAATGTCGACGGCGTGGTCGCGCTGACCCACAAGACCGGCTGCGGCATGACGCAGGACGAGCCGCTGGCGCTGCTGCGCCGCACGCTCGGCGGCTATGCGCGGCATGTGAATTTCTCCGCCGTCGTCGTGCTGGGCCTGGGCTGCGAGGTCAACCAGATCGGCGGGCTGATGCAGGAGCAGAAGCTTGCCGGCCGCCTGCGCGCGATGGACATCCAGGAAGTCGGCGGCACCCGCAAGACGGTGGAAGCCGGCGTCGCCTTCGTGACGCAGGCGCTGACCGACGCCAACAAAGTCAAGCGCGAGCCGGTGCCGGCCAGCGAATTGACGGTGGCGCTGCAATGCGGCGGCTCCGACGGCTATTCCGGCGTGTCAGCCAATCCGGCGCTGGGTGCGGCGAGCGATCTTCTGGTGCGCCATGGCGGCACGGTGATCCTGTCGGAGACGCCGGAGACCTACGGCGCCGAACATCTGCTGACGCCGGCGCGCGGTCAGCCGCGAGGTCGGCGAGAAAGCTGGTCGGCGCTGATGCGCTGGTGGGAAGAATACACCGAGCGCGAAGGCGCCGAGATGAACGCCAATCCGAGCCCCGGCAACAAGGCCGGCGGCCTCACCACGATTCTGAGAAATCACTGGGCGCGATGGCCAAGGCCGGCAGCACCAATCTGGTCGATGTGCTCAACTACGCCGAGCCCGTCACCAAGAAGGGTTTCGTGTTCATGGATACGCCGGGCTACGACCCGGTGGCGGCGACCGGGCAGGTGGCGGGCGGCGCCAATCTCGTCTGCTTCACCACCGGCCGCGGCAGCGTGTTCGGCTGCAAGCCCGCGCCCTCGATCAAGCTTGCGACCAACACGCCGATGTACAAGCGCATGGAAGACGACATGGACGTCAATTGCGGCACCATCCTCGACGGCGAGGAGACCGTGCAGCAATGCGGCCAGCGCATCTTCGAGCTGATGCTGAAAACCGCATCGGGCCAGCCGACCAAGAGCGAGAGCTTTGATTTCGGCGGCGCCGAGCTTGCGCCGTGGGTACTCGGCGCGACACGATGGTGCGGTTTTGACGGGAGAAAAGCATGAATTGGCGCACGCTTCAGTTCGGGGCTTGCTTGCATGGCTGGCATCGCTGGCCGTCTTGAGTTTCGGCGCTCTTCGTATCGGCTGACGCCGCAACAATCGTTGCGCTTGGTGCGAGCAATACCTACGGCAAGGGCGTGGCGCGCAGTCAGGCCTATCCGCGCAACTCGAAGCGATTTTGCGGGGAAGGGTCGAACGCCCGGTAGTGAACGCCGGCATTAACGGCGACACCACCGAAAGCATGTTGGCGCGCCTGGACCGGGCCGTGCCGAACGGGACGAGTGCCGTTATTTTGCAGCCCGGCGGCAATGATCGGCGCGAAGGGCCGGCCCGATCGCACCGCGGATATTCAAAATCGCCTGAGCGCCCGAGGCATCCCGGTGATCATGTCTCGCAAAACCGCATGCTGCGTGGATTGCCGCATCAGCCCGATGGCCAGCATTTGACCCCGAGGGCTACCATATGCTCGCCGAGTCGCTCGCGTCGCAGGTAGCGGGCGCGATTGGCCGCTAGCCAGCGAGGGCGACAAGCGGCGACAACGTGCGGATAGTTCCTAGGCATCCGCTGCCCGTTGTTAGTGCTTGATCCCACGCCGGAACCAGTGTTCTGCTTAAAAAGCTGCTGGAGTAGCCCGTCCGTGTCGATCTTCGTCGCACTACATCACGTCACGCACTACAAATACGACCGCCCGATCGATCTCGGCCCGCAAACCATCCGCCTGCGCCCGGCGCCGCATACGCGACACCGATCCTGAGCTATTCGCTCAAGGTCACGCCAGCAAATCATTTCGTGAACTGGCAGCAGGATCCGCAAGGCAACTGGCTCGCGCGGTTCGTCTTCCCGGAGAAGGCGAACGAGCTGAAGATCGAAGTCGATTTCACCGCGCAGATGACGGTGGTCAATCCCTTCGATTTCTTCGTCGAGGCCTACGCCACCTCTTTTCCGTTTCAATACACCGCCGATCTCAAGACCGAACTCGCGCCATATCTCGCCACGACGGAGCAGGGGCCGCTGTTCGCCGCGCTACCTGAAGGATATTCCGCGCGAGGCCGACAGCACCGTCAATTTCCTGGTCGAGCTCAACGCGCAACTACAGAAGAAGATCAGCTACGTCATCCGCATGGAGCCGGGCATCCAGACGCCGGAGGAAACGCTCGCCTCCGGCTCCGGATCGTGCCGCGACTCCGGCGTGGCTGTTGATCCATATCTTCCGGCATCTCGGCCTCGCGGCGCGTTTCGTCTCCGGCTATCTCATATCCAGTTGCGCCCCGACATCGATCCGGTCGAAGGCCCGCGCGAGGTCGAAAGCGATTTCACCGATCTGCACGCCTGGGCCGAGGTCTATCTGCCGGGCGCGGGCTGGATCGGGTTCGACGTCACCTCGGGCATGCTGACCGGCGAGGGGCACATCCCCGTCGCCGCCACGCCGCACTATCGCTCGGCGGCGCCGATCTCGGGCAGCGCCGGCTTTGCCAATGTCGAATTCGGCTTCGAGATGAGCGTCAAGCGCATCCGCGAAGCGCCGCGGATCACGCGGCCGTTCTCCGACGAATCCTGGGCGCGTCTCGACAGGCTCGGCGAGCAGGTCGATGCCGATCTCAAAGCGGATGACGTGCGGCTGACCATGGGCGGCGAGCCGACCTTCGTCTCCGTCGACGATCTGGAATCGCCGGAATGGAATATCGCCGCCGTCGGCCCGACCAAGCAGCGCGCTCGCCGACGAGCTGATCCGCAAGCTTGCAGGCGCGTTTCGCGCCGGGCGGGCTGCTGCATTACGGGCAGGGCAAATGGTATCCGGGCGAAAGCCTGCCGCGCTGGGCGTTCGGCCTCTATTGGCGCAAGGACGGCGTGCCGATCTGGAAGAACGCCGACCTGATCGCGAAGATCGAGAACCCGCGCAAGGCGGAGATCGCAGACGCCGAACGCTTTGCCGGAAGGCACCGCGAAGCGGCTCGGCCTCGATGCTGACTACGTGCATGCCGGCGTTCGAAGATCCCGCGCACTGGCTGCAGAAGGAAGCCGGCGCTGCCGGTCAACGTCGATCCCAGCGATTCCAAACTGTCCGACCCGGAAGAGCGCTCGCGCATGGCGCGGGTGTTCGATCAGGGCTCAACAAGCCCAAGGGTTCTGTGCTGCCGATCCAGCAGCTGGAAGCGACCGCAAGCCGCATCCCGGGCGCTGGACGCAGCGAGCGCTGGAAGCTCCGGCGCGGCCACCTGTTCCTGACACCGGGCGACTCTCCGCTCGGCCTGCGGCTGCCGATCGTCGTCGCTGCCGCATGTCCCGCCGGAAGAATATCCCTACGTCGTCGAGCAGGATCCGATGGAGCCGCGCGATCGGCACTTGCCGGTCTACGACAAGGACGCCGAGGCGAAAGCGTGCCGCGAAAGCAGGCGCAGAAGCCAAAGCCAAAACCGAAGCCGGTGCGCACGGCGATGTCGATCGAAATCCGCGACGGCGTGCTGTGCGCCTTCATGCCGCCGGTCGAGAAGGTCGAAGATTATCTCGAACTGATCGCGGCGGTGGAGGCGACCGCCGAGGAACTGCAGATCCAGGTTCATGTCGAGGGCTATGCGCCGCCCTACGATCCGCGCGTCGAGGTGATCAAGGTGACGCCCGATCCCGGCGTGATCGAGATCAACATCCAGCCGGCGCAAAGCTGGCGCGAGGCGGTCGATATCACCTTCGGCCTCTACGAGGACGCCGCGAAGGTCCGGCTCGGCGCCAACCGCTTTCTGGTCGACGGCCGCCACACCGGCACCGGCGGCGGCAATCACGTCGTGGTCGGCGGCTCGCACGCCGCAGGATTCGCCGTTCCTGCGCCGTCCCGATCTGCTGAAGAGCCTCGTGCTGTACTGGCAGCGCCATCCGTCGCTGTCGTATTTGTTCTCCGGCATGTTCATCGGCCCGACCAGCCAGGCGCCGCGCATCGACGAGGCGCGGCATGACGGGCTCTATGAACTGGAAATCGCGCTGGCCCATGTGCCGCCGCCTGGCGTCGAGGCGCCCGCTATGGCTGGTCGACCGCCTGTTCCGGCACATCCTGGTCGACATAACCGGCAATACCCATCGCGCCGAAATCTGCATCGACAAGCTCTATTCGCCGGATGGGCCGACCGGCCGCCTCGGGCTGGTCGAGTTCCGCGCGCTTGGAAATGCCGCCCGATCCGCGGATGTCGCTGGCGCAGCAACTGCTGATCCGGGCGCTGATCGCAAAGCTCTGGCGCGAGCCGCAGCAGGGCAAGTTCGTGCGCTGGGGCACCACGCTGCACGATCGCTTCATGCTGCCGCATTTCCTCTGGGAGGATTTTCTGGGCGTGCTCGAAGAGCTCCGGCAATCCGGCTACGAATTCTCGCCGGAATGGTATTCGGCGCAGCTCGAGTTTCGTTTTCCGGTGTTCGGCCGCGTCCATCATGGCGGCGTCGCGCTGGAACTGCGTCAGGCGCTGGAGCCCTGGCACGTGCTCGGCGAAGAGGGCTCGGCCGGCGGCACCGTGCGCTATGTCGATTCGTCGGTGGAGCGGTTGCAGGTCAAGGCGTCGGGCTTCGTCGAAGGCCGCCACGTCGTCACCTGCAACGGCAGGCGGATGCCGATGACGGCAACCGGCCGCTCCGGCGAGGTCGGTCGCCGGCGTCCGTTTCAAGGCCTGGCAGCCGGCGTCCGGGCTGCATCCGACCATTCCGGTCCACGCGCCGCTGACATTTGACTTGATCGATACCTGGAACGGCCGCTCGCTCGGCGGCTGCGTCTATCACGTCGCCCATCCCGGCGGCCGCAGCTACGACACCAAGCCGGTCAATTCCTATGAGGCGGAAGCGCGGCGGCTGGCCCGGTTTCAGGACCACGGCCACACCCCGGGCAAGATCGATCCGCCGCCCGAGGAACGCACAATTGAATTTCCCTTGACGCTCGACTTGAGGACGCCGCTCCTGCACTAATCGGGAGCGACGTCTGAAGCGGAGAGTCGGAATGGCAGGCGCAAGGCGGCAGTCAGGAAAGCAAGGCCCGTCCGGGCCAGCGCCGGATGGCGCAATGGACGCGCGACTATGCGCGGCTGCCCGGAATTCCCGACGAATATATCGGCGCAGGACGGCGCGCCCCGCGCGGTCTGGAGCCGGTTCTTCGACGCCTTTGCCGCACTTGCGCCGGCCGATATCGAGCGGCGTTTCGCCTCCGCCGACCGGCATCTGCGCGAAGCCGGCGTCACCTATCGCGCGCCCGGCGAAACCGCCGACCGGCTGTGGCCGCTCAGCCATCTGCCGCTCATCATCGACGAGGCCGATTGGCAGCAACTGACCACCGGCATCGCGCAGCGCGCGCAATTGCTCGGAAATGGTGCTGCGCGACCTCTATGGCGAGGGCCGGCTGGTCGCCGAGGGCGCGGTGCCGGCGGCCGCGATTGCCGGCAGCAACGAATATCTGCGCGCGGTTTGCGGCATCAAACCGCCGGGCGGGCGCTATCTGCATCTCTATGCCGCCGATGTCGGCCGCGGCCCCGATGGGCGCTGGTGGGTGCTGAGCGACCGCACGCAGGCGCCGTCGGGTGCGGGCTACGCGCTGGAAAACCGCCTGGTGCTGTCGCGCGCCTTTTCCAACCTCTACAAGTCGATGAATGTCGAGCGCGTGGCGCCGTTCTTCGAGGCGTTCCGCGATCGCCTGCGCGCCAGCGCCGACCGCGACGAGCCGCGCATCGGATTGCTGACGCCGGGCGCCTTCAGCGAAACCTATTTCGAGCACGCCACGCTGGCGCGCTATCTCGGCTTTCTGCTGGTCGAGGGCGACGATCTCGCCGTCAGCGGCGACCGCATCCATATCCGCACCGTCGCCGGCCTGAAGCGGCTCGACGTGTTGCTGCGCCGGGTCGATTCCAATTTTCTCGATCCGCTCGAACTCGATGCCTCCTCGCATCTCGGCGTGCCCGGCCTGATCGACGTGCTGCGCAAGAACGGCGTCGTCGTCGCCAACATGCCGGGCTCGGGCGTGACTGGAGGCGCGGGCGCTGCTCGGCTTCCTGCCCAGCCTGTGCCGCCGTCTGCTCGGCGAAGATCTGAAGATGCCGCACATCGCGACCTGGTGGTGCGGCCAGAAATCCGCGCGCGAGGAAGTGCTGTCGCGGCTCGACGATTTTGCCATCGAGGGCGCCTACGGCCGGGCCGTTCCCGGCTTTCCGGCAACGGACCGGTGCTCGCCAGCGAGTTGTCGCCGAGCGAGCGCGAGCGGCTCAGGGCGGCGATCACCGATCGCGGCATCGATTATGTCGGCCAGGAACTGGTGCGGCTGTCGACGACGCCGGTGTGGGAGCAGGGCCGGATCACGCCGCGCCCGTTCGTGCTGCGGGTGTTCGCCGCCGCAACGCCCCACGGCTGGACCATCCTGCCCGGCGGCTTCTGCCGGATCGCCGAGCAGCCCGATGCCCGCGCCGTGTCGATGGGCGACGGCGCGCGGTCGGCGGACGTCTGGGTGGTGTCCGACAAGGCGGTGTCGGCGTCGACGCTGCTGCCGGCGGCGGACACGCGTGCGGATCCGGCGCATCGCCGGCGTGGTGCCGAGCCGCGCCGCCGACAATCTGTTCTGGCTCGGCCGCTATCTCGAGCGCGCCGAGGCGACGCTGCGGCTGATCCGGGCGCTCGGGACGCCGATGCGCGATCCCGGCAAGGGATCGTCGAACCGCGCTGCACTCGGTCGAGCGCATCCAGCGGCTTCTGGTGACCTGGGGCGCGACGTCGCAGGCGACGCCGGACCAATCCGGCGAGGGTCGCCGCCGAGGCGCTGCAGAGCACGGAAAAATTCGGCTCGGCGCTGTCGCTGCTGCAGATCGGCGCAGCGCACCGCGACCTCGTTGCGGGAGCGGCTTTCGCCCGACGCCTGGCAGGTCATCACCGAGATGGTGGAGCGCCTTGCCGTGGAGGTCGACGACGATGACGGTGTTGTCAGTCGCTGCCGAACTGACCCTGCAGGAACTCGCAAGCTTCGCAGGCCTGGCGCAGGAAAACATGAATCGCGCCGCCGGCTGGCGCTTCCTCGACATGGGCCGCCGCGCCGAGCGCGCCATCAACACCGCGCGTTTCGCGCGGCAGTTCGCCTATGACGAAGCCGGCGAGCGAGGACCTCGATGTTCTGCTGACGCTGGTGGATTGCCAGATCACCTATCGCTCGCGCTATCTGGTCGGGCCGCTCGCTGGCGCCGGTGCGCGATCTCGCGGTGCTCGATCCCTATAATCCGCGCTCGGTCGCGTTTCAGGTTGCCGCGCTCAACGATCACATCGCCAGCCTGCCGAGCCTTGAAGGAGGCACGGATTGATCGAGCGGCCGCAACGTCTTGGCGGTGGCGCTGCAGGCGACGCTGACGACGGCGGAGGCCGCGGACCTCGATATCAAAATCGCTGTTCGCGCTGGAGCAGGATCTGCTCAACCTCGCCGACGCCATCGGACCTGCATTATTTTCCGCACGGGCCCAATGCGAGCCGGCCGGAGAAGCTCACGGGCCTCGCGTGATCTACGACATCCGTCACGTCACGACCTATAGTTACGAGAGCCCGGTCGAGTTTCGCGCGGTGCTCGCTGCGGCTGGAGCCCAGGAGTGGCGACGGGCAGCAACTGGTCTCGCACGCCGTCGAGATCCGGCCGCGGCCGGCGGAACGCACGGTACGGCGCGACTTTTTCGGCACCCATACCGAGAGCGTCCTGATCGAAACCGCGCATCGCAACCTTCGGATCGATTCCGATCGCGGGTTTCGGTTTCGCGGCGCGCGCTCGACCGCGCGGCGCCAAGCCCGGCATGGGAAGGCGTCCGCGACGTGGCGTTTGAGGCCACCAGCCTCGGCCCGGCGTCGCCGGTCGGTTACGTCTTTGCGAGTCCGCTGGTGCCGGTGCAGCAGCCGGTCACCGCTATATGCCGCGGCTGAGCTTTCCGCCCGGTCGGCGGGATTCTTTGCCGGCGCGGTCGACCTGATGCATCGCATCCGCACCGATTTCAAATACGACCCGAAAGGCCACCGTGATCTCGACGCCGCTCGAGGAGGTGTTCGAGAAACGCCACGGCGTCTGCCAGGATTTCGCCCATGTGATGATCGCGGGCCTGCGCGGTCTTGGACTGCCGGCGGCCTATGTCAGCGGCTATCTGCGCACCATCCCGCCGCCCGGGCAAGCCGCGCCTGCAGGGCGCCGACGCGACCCATGCATGGGTCTCAGTGTGGTGCGGTGCGGAGATCGGCTGGATCGGCTTCGATCCGACCAACGACATCCTGGTCGAGAACGATCACATCGTGCTGGCGGTGGGCGCGACTTCTCCGATGTCTCGCCGGTCGACGGCATCATCGTCGGATCGCGCCGGCAAAAGCTCGCGGTGGCGGTGGATGTGCTGCTGGTGGAATGACAAGTGGATAACAATCCGCACCCGAACAGTCATGACGTCATCATTCTCGGCGCTGGGGCTGCGGGCCTGATGTGGCGCCGCTGTCGCCGGTCAACGCGGACATCGGGTGCTGCTGCTTGAGCAGGCCAGACACCCGGGCGAGAAGATCAGGATTTCCGGAGGCGGGCGCTGCAATTTTACCAATCTGCACACGGCGCCATCGAATTTTCTCTCGGCCAATCCGCGGTTTTGCCACTCCGCGCTGAGCTGCCACACCCAGCGTGATTTCATCGCGCTGGTCGAGAGCTACGGCATTGCCTATCACGAGAAGACGCGCGGACAATTATTTTGCGACGGCTCGTCGCGGCAAATCATCGACATGCTGCTGGAGGAGTGCCGCAAGGCTCAAGCGCAACTGCGTCTCGGGGTACGTATCTCCGGGATCTCAAGAAGCGAAAACGGCTTTGTCGTTGTCACCGATCAAGGCGAGTTTTGCGCACGGTCGCTGGTGGTCGCCACCGGCGGTCCTTCGATTCCGAAAATGGGATCGAGCGGGTTCGGCTACAAGATTGCGGAGCAATTCGGTCTCGGATGATCGTGCCGCCGCGGCCGGCACTGGTGCCGCTGACGTTCGACACGGCGTTGCTGGCGCAATTCAAGGATCTGTCGGGTGTCTCGGTCGATGCCGTCGTCAATTGCGGAAAGATGCATTTCGATGAGGCGTTGCTGTTCACCCATCGTGGGCTGAGCGGTCCGGCCATCCTGCAAATATCGTCCTATTGGCGTGAAGGCCATGATCTCGTCATCGATATGGCGCCCGGAAACGATATCCTGACTGGGCTGAAGCGATCGCGCCGCGATCATCCCAGACAGGAAATCGCGACCGCCCTAGCTGACTTTCTTCCGAAGCGGCTCGCATCGACCGTTGCCGACACGATCGCCGGCCCGGAACGCCTTGCGGATTGCTCCGACAAGCTTCTCATCAGCGTGGTCGCTGCGGTGAAGCAGTGGCGCGTCAGGCCTGATGGCACCGAGGGTTATCGTACCGCGGAGGTGACACTGGGCGGCGTCGATACATCGGAACTCTCGTCGAAAACGTTCGAGTCGAGATCCGTCCCCGGGCTCTATTTCATCGGCGAGGTCGTCGATGTCACCGGTCATCTCGGCGGCTTCAATTTTCAGTGGGCGTGGTCATCGGGATATGCGGCCGGCCGGCATATTGCGCGCAATTCGGCCGAGGCTCCGATTATAACGACGGCTGTGAAGAAAAAATTTCATCGAGCGGGTGGTAGGCTTGGGCTGTTCGCTGCCAGGCGCTGGTCGCTGCGCCACTGTCATCGAATGCTGACAGCGTTGATGGTAGCATCGTCGTCGCTAATGATGTCCCTTGCAGTCTTTAAGCCCGCCTGGCCGGACGAAATACAGCAGGCCCGGAGAGAGCCCCAACCTTCAAAATGCGATCGCTCGCAGTTTCGCGTCATCCTGGACGTCGGCCACACCGCGGAAGCGCTGGGCGCCATCAGCGCCAGGAATGTGCCGGAATACTATTTTAATTATCGGCTGGCCGCGCAAATTGAGCGGAGCTTGATTGAGGACGGCTTTGACAAAATCGTACTGCTGGTTACACGCGGCCCCGCAAGGCCGAGCTTGTTTGACCGCGTTGCCAGGGCAAACCGTTTATCGGCAAATCTCTTTGTTTCGATCCATCACGATTCCGTACCGGACAAGCTGCTCGAGAACTGGGAATTCGAGGGTAAGGAAAGCCATTTCAGCGACCGATTTAGCGGCCACTCGATTTTCGTCTCGTACGAAAATCCGCATCGCAACGGAAGCTTGCTGTTCGGCCGCCTGCTCGGGAAAGCAATTGAAGGACAGAGGCTTGCAATATGCCCGTCAATACACCCAACCAATCATGGGCCGGTATCGGCGCAAACTGGTCGACCCTGATGTGGGCGTTTACCGATACGACCAGCTTATCGTGCTTAGAGGAACACAAATGCCGGCTGTCTTGTTGGAGGCGGGATCGATTATCAATCGCGAGGAAGAGCTTCAAATGAACTCTGCCGAACGCCTTGACCTGATCAGCGCATCGCTGACAACGGCGGTCGAAATGTTCTGTGACCGTCGTCGCCCCGATAGGTTTCGCAGATAGTGGATCGGCGTTCCCAGGGATCGCCAGCCGACTGGCCGCTTTAGGTCATTCGCGTCATTCCACCCGAGTCGATCTCTTCGGAGTTGCGGGATCGGCAAAACTGACGCAGAGTTTGGATCAGCGCCGGAGGTTAACCGGCGAATGTCAGAAATGAGGGAGCACGCCATGATCAAGGTGAGCGTGATGTATCCAAATACGCCTGGCGCGCGTTTCGACCACGAGTACTATCGGGATAAGCATATGCCACTCGTGAAAGCTCGCATGGAGCGATGCTTGCAAATTCTATACGGTGGACAAGGGGCCTTGCCGGTGGAGCGCCCGGGCTCCCGCGACGTATGTCGGAATGTGTCACATCTTCTGCGACTCGGTCGAGGCATTCCAGGCTGGTTTTGGGCCCCACGCCCAGGAGATCATGGCTGACATCGCCAACTATACCGACCAGACCCCGGTCATCCAGATCAGCGAAGTCGTCGTAGGCTGACGACGGTGGCAACAAAGCCCGGTCGTGGCTATGCAGGCTCAGGCACTGCGCGCAGGCGAGGGTTGAGTTCTCACGGTTGAGTTCTTACCTGGCGGCCATCCCGGTTCGCAGCGCGTCATCGCGGTGGCGGTCAACCGGGTCGGCGCGCAGATTGAAAAGAACTTGTCGACCTCACGCGAAAGCGTTTCCGCGGTCGAGGTCAGTTCGGTCGACGCCGAGAGCACCGATGTCGCCGGTCTTGTCGGTCTCGCCGATGGCGTCGCTGAGCGAACTGATGTTGGCGACCAACGTCACATTCCCGTGGGCGGCCAATTGCGCGTTCGCGGAGATCTCGCGGGTGGCGGCATCCTGTTGTCCGACCGCGCCGGCGATGTTCGACGTGACTTCATTGATGTCGCGCACGGCATTGCCGATTTCGCGTACCGCATCGACGGCATTGCGTGTCGATGTCTGGATCATGCTGACGTTCTGACCTATTTCAGACGGTCGCCTTGGCGGTCTGCCCGGCCAGAGCCTTGACCTCGTGCGCGACCACCGCGAAGCCGCGACCGGCCTCGCCGGCGCGAGCGGCTTCGATCGTCGCATTCAGCGCCAGAAGATTGGTTTGCTCGGCGATCGCCTGTATAAGAGTGAGTACGCCGTCGATGCGCTGGGTTGCCGCGGCTGGACTTTCGATCTCGGTGATCGATTTTTCGGTCCGCAGACCGGCCTGTTCGACCATGCCCGAGGATTGACGGACTTGTCGGCCGATTTCCTCTACCGAAGCCGACAGCTCTTCGGCGGCACCGGCGACGGCGTTCACATTGCTGGAAGCTTGCTCCGGTCGCACCGGAGGCGGCGACGGCGCGTGCACTTGCATCCGATGCCGCTTTGGAGATCGACTGCGCCGTATCGCGCATCGCCGACGCGTTATCGGTGACCGCGCGCAGCACGCCTCCGATCGCCGCTCGGAACGATTCCACCGATGCTTCAATATGCCCGGCTCGTTGTTCGCGCGCCTTGGAGTCCTGCAAGACCTGCGTATTGAGGCTGCGGTTGCCGTCCATCGCCCCTGGAAGATCCGGATCGCTCGCGCCAGTGCGCCGATCTCGTCGGCTCGATCGATATGCGGAACCTCGACGTTTTCGGCGCCCTCGGCGACGCGCTTGATGGTGGCGGTGATGACCGCAAGTGGCCGCGCGACCGAGCGCGAGATGATCAGGACGCCGATCACGACCACGACCAGCGCCAGACCGCCGAGACCGGTCAGACGCAAGCGCCAGGGTGCGATTGACATCCTGCCTTGCCGCGACGATCTGCTTGCGGCGCTCGGCATACACCTTGGAAAGTGCTTCGAGATCCTTGTTGAGGGCGGAACGCACGGCGCGATTGGCGTCATTGTCGCCCCATTCGCGACCCGCGGCAGCGCCAATCTCGACGCCGCGGCGAACCAGTTCCCTGCGGAAGTCGACGAACTGTTCGATCCGCTTCTTGAACACGGCGAACTGCTCGGGATCATCTGCCTGGACGATGGATTCCCAGTCTTTGACCACTCCCCGGATCTGTCTGTTGAACTTGAGCAGTCCGTCGCCGTACGCTTCTTCACGACGGCAGGACTCCGTCGACATATAGACGCCGCGGGATTCCATCACGACTGCATAGACCAGCGAATTGATACGCTCGACGTTGAGCGCGGCGCGGCTCGCAGTCTCGATGGCTTCTGTGAGTTCCGCGTTCCGGCGGCTGTTGTAGTCGGACAGCACGGTGATCGCCGCGGTCAGAAGCGCGACCAGAGCGAAAACCGAGTACAGCTTGGTTGGCAATCGAAAGCCGCGACGTAAGGCGTAACCAGCGGCGCTTCGAGAGACTTCACGGTTTCCGGCATCGCACGGTTTCTCTTCTGAGGCGGTCGGTACGGCCGGCTGCCTCAAACCATGCGAAATTTCAATGTATAAAATACTAATCCGGGAACTAATTCAGAGTATCGCGCGAAAATTGTATCATTGTACCGCCTTTCGCCGGTAACACATGCACCAGCGAGACGCTTGCTGCGCAAGAACCGTGAGCTGATAGTCTTTGCGGTGGACATCGCGCAGTGAAGCGCTGATGGCCCCGGAGCCGCCATGGTCTATCGCCACGCCATCGATGCCACCACCTATGTCTTCAACGATCTGCCGCGATCTCCTGGCCAAGGCCACGCCGCCGCGCTCCGGCGACCGCCTGGCGGGGATCGCAGCCGATAGCGCGGCGCAGATGATCGCGGCGCGGATCGCGCTGGCCGACGTGCCTCTGAAACAATTCCTGCATGAGACCGTCATTCCCTACGAAGACGATGAAATCACCCGTCTGATTATCGATACGCATGACACGTCGGCCTTCGCGGCGATATCTGTCGCTGACGGTCGGGTCGTTCCGCGACTGGCTGCTGTCCGACGCGGCCGACGTCTGAAGTTCTCAAAAGCTGTCGCGCGCGGGATCACGCCGGAGATGGCGGCGGCGGTTTCGAAGCTGATGCGCAATCAGGATCTCATCCTGGTGGCGAAGAAATGCGAGGTGACATCAGCCTTCCGCAACACGATCGGCCTGCGCGGGCGGATGAGCGTGCGGCTGCAGCCCAATCATCCCTTCGATGACGCCAAGGGCATCACCGCGTCGATCCTCGACGGCATCCTGTTGGGATCCGGCGACGCCTGTATCGGCATCAATCCGGCAAGCGATGATCCCGCCGTGATCGGCGGGCTCTCGCGGCTGCTCGACGACATCATTGCGCGGCTGCAGATTCCGACACAGAGCTGCGTTCTGACCCATGTGACGACAACGCTCGGATTGATCGATCAGGGCATCCCGGTCGATCTGGTGTTTCAGTCGATCGCGGGTACGCAAGCCGCCAACCGAAGTTTTGGGTTGGATCTTGCTCTGCTGCGCGAGGCCCACCAGGCCGGACTGTCGCTGCGGCGCGGCACCGTCGGCAACAATGTCATGTACTTCGAAACCGGGCAGGGCTCGGCACTTTCGGCCAACGCCCATCACGGCGTCGACCAGCAGACCTGCGAGGCGCGCGCCTACGCCGTGCGCGCGCGCTTTCGATCCGCTGCTGGTCAACAGCGTGGTCGGCTTTATCGGCCCGGAATATCTCTACGACGGCAAGGAGATCATTCGCGCCGGGCTCGAGAGATCACTTTTGCGGCAAGTTGCTCGGCCTGCCGCTTGGCGTCGACGTTTGCTACACCAACCACGCCGAAGCCGACCAGGACGATATGGACAATCTGTTGACGCTGCTCGCCGCCGCCGGCGTGACCTTCATCATGGGGGTGCCGGGGGCTGATGACGTGATGTTGAACTACCAGTCCACGTCGTTCCACGACGCCCTTTATGTCCGCGATCTGTTCGGCCTGAAACGGGCGCCGGAGTTCGACGACTGGCTGTTCCGCGCCGGGCTTGCCGATGCCGACTTTCGGCTCGCCGGCAACACGGGGCTGCTGCCCTGATTTTGCGTCCCGGCTGATCGCCTGACGGAACCAACGAGCCGCCGCCGGGACGCTGCAACGCCGGCGAATTTCGGGTTCAGGCGTCGGCGCGCAACCATCCGGCCGCGCCCGGCGTTGGATCGCGCCGCCACAATCTTGAGGAATTTGTAGCCCAGCTTTGATGGCCGTGCTTAATTTGTATGCTGTAATTATTACTTATTACCAGTCGCAGAGGAAGTTTGATGAGAGCTGAGGGCATCGAAGCGGCGCGGCGTATCCTGTGCGTCTTTCCCCGCTATACGTCTTCTTTCGGCACGTTCGAGTACGCCTATCCCCTGACCGACGGCGTTCAGGCTTTCATGCCGCCGCAGGGGCTGCTGCTGATCGCGGCCTATCTGCCCGCGCATTGGCCGGTGCGCTTCATCGACGAAAATATCCGCGCGGCGACCACTGGAAGATTTCGAATGGGCGGAAGCGGTGTTCGTCAGCGGCATGCATATCCAGCGTCAGCAGATGAACGATATCTGCCGCCGCGCGCATGCGTTCGATCTGGCGGTTGCGATCGGCGGACCCTCGGTCAGCGCCTGCCCGGATTACTATCCATCGTTCGACTATCTCCATGTCGGCGAGCTCGGCGACGCGACCGACGACCTGATCGCGCGGCTGGCGCGCGATCCATCCCGTCCCGCCCAGCAGGTGGTCCTGAAGACCGCCGATCGCCTTGATATGACCGAGTTTCCGATCCCGGCCTATGAGCTCGCCGACGTCAAACGCTATTTTCTCGGCAGCATCCAGTATTCGAGCGGTTGCCCCTATCAGTGCGAATTCTGCGACATCCCGGGACTCTACGGCCGCAACCCGCGTCTCAAGACGCCGCAGCAGATCACCGCCGAACTCGACCGCTTGCTCGAATGCGGCGTGACGGGCTCGGTTTATTTCGTCGACGACAATTTCATCGGCAACCGAAAGGCCGCGCTTGATTTGCTGCCGCATCTGATCGAGTGGCAGAAAAAACCGGTTACGTCATGCGGCTGGCCTGCGAGGCGACGCTGAACATCGCCAAGCGGCCGGAGATTCTCGAGAAAATGCGCGACGCCTACTTCGTCACGGTGTTCTGCGGCATCGAGACCCCGGATCCGGATGCGCTCAAGGCGATGCACAAGGACCACAACATGATGGTCCCGATTCTGGAGGGGATCGAGACCCTCAACCGCCACGGGTTGGAGGTCGTCTCCGGCATCATCATGGGGCTCGACACCGACAAGCCCGAGACCGGCGAGGCGTTGCTCGCCTTTGTCGATGAATCGAGGATTCCGTTGTTGACCATCAATCTGCTGCAGGCGCTGCCGAAGACGCCGCTGTGGGATCGCCTCGAGCGCGAAAACCGGCTGATCGACGACGAGAGCCGCGATTCTGAATGTCGATTTCCGGCTGCCCTATGATCAGGTCATCAGTTCATGGCGCAAATGCATGGAGGTCGCCTACCAGCCGGAAAAACTCTACGCGCGATACCAGCACCAGGTGGATTTCACGTATGCCAACCGGATGCCGCTGCCCTCGACCGCGGAGCAGAGGACCTGGGCCAATATCCGACGCGGGCCTGATCATGCTCCGGCAAGATTTTCTGGAAGGTCGGCGTGCTCGGCGACTACCGGAAAGTGTTCTGGAAATTTGCGCTGGTCGCGGCTTGCGGCGCGGCGATATCGAGAGTCTGATATCGGTGACGTTGATCGCGCATCACCTGATCATGTTCGCGCGAGCGGCCTCGGGCGGTCAGCAGAATCGCATCGAATTACTCGATGCGGCTGCGCGAGGCATCCGTCCCTGCCGAGTAACCGGAGATGAAAACGCCGGTGCCGCCGTCCCGTTCGCTGAGGGATCTGCGGGAGCTGACACCGGCGCGCGTCGGGCTTGGCCGGGCCGGCGCCAGCATGCCGACCAAAGCGCTGCTCGAATTCACGCTGGACCATGCGCGTGCCCGCGACGCCGTTCATGCCGTCTTCGATGTTTTCAGCCTCATCGCCGGTCTCAGCGGCCTCGGCCTGCAGCCGGTTCAGGTTTCAAGCCAGGCGCGGGACCGCAAGGAGTATCTCAGGCGTCCCGACCTCGGACGAATACTGGATCCGCCTTCAAAGCATCTGCTGGCGAACCGCGACGGCGGCCCATGCCAGCTTGCGATCGTCGTCGGCGATGGCCTGTCGCCATCCGCGGTCAACGCTCACGCGGTCGAACTGGTCCGGAGCCTCGTTCCGCGATTGGCCGCCGACGGCATCGAAATCGATCATGCCGTGGTCGCGTCGGGCGCGCGGGTCGCGCTGGGCGATGAGATCGGCGCCATTGTTGGGGCGCGCATGATGGTGATGCTGATTGGCGAGCGGCCGGGCCTCTCTGCGCCCGACAGTCTGGGCGCCTATCTGACCTTCGCCCCCAAGCCCGGGTCTCACCGACGCCGAGCGCAATTGCGTCTCCAACATCCACGGCTCGGGGCTTGGTTATGATGAAGCCGCTTTCAGGATTGCGTGGCTGATCCGGGAGGGCCTGGCTCGGAGAATCACCGGCGTCGCGCTAAAGGATGAAAGTGGCGGCCAAACCCCTCAGCGCATCACGACGAATTTAAGCGATTGCCAGCGATTGAGACGTGAGGCCCCATAATCGCCGCATACGCGACGTTTTCCCACTGCCGGCTGCGCTTGCGAGACGCCGTGTAGACCTGCTACACCCTGCTGCGGTAAATTTACCGCATGTTTTCAAGGGCTAGCGCCGATCAGGTGTGGCAAATTCAGCCTCATTCGCCCGGAAATCTGCAAGCTAGAGCATGATCCGGAAAAGCGGGTACCGGTTTTCCGAAAAGATCATGCTCAAACAAGATAGAGCGTGATGACGATTCGAAGAAAAGTCATCCCGCTCTGAACAATTGCGCCGATGTGAGAATTGGGACAGGGCATGCTCGAGCGGAACACCATCGATCCGGACGCGAAGAAACTGGAGCGGCGGCCGATGAGCATCGCCTTCGGCCTCGAACGCATTGGCCTGATCGCCATTCGCGCGCCGATTCTGTCCTGCATCATCCTGCTCGCGATGGTGATCGGTGCGGTATTCGGCATCGAGCGCATCAAGATCGACGATTCCCTCAGCCAGTTGTTCCGCTCCAACAGCAAGGAATACCGGCAGTACGAAGCGGTCACCAAGCGCTTCCCCTCGACCGAATACGATGTGCTGGTCGTCGTTGAAGGCAAAACGCTGCTGCAACGCGCCAATCTCGAGAAATTGCGGGATCTGGTCACCGACCTGCAGCTGGTCGAAGGCACGCGCGGTTTGATCTCGCTGTTTTCGGCGCGCCAGGCTCCGGCGCCCGGCAAATTGCCGGCGGCGCTGTTTCCGTCGGAGCTGCCGCAGGGCGCCGACTACGACAAATTCATCGAGACGGTCAAAACCAACGAGATCATCCGCGGCAAGCTGTTGTCGGAAGACGGCACGCTGGCGCTGATCGTGCTCTCGCTGGACCCATCGATTGTCGGAAACAGCGGGCTGAAAAAGACCATCACCGACATCCGCAAGATCATGACCGACGATCTGGCCGGTAGCGGGCTGACCAAGGAGCTGTCGGGCGTGCCGGTCATGCAGCTCGAGATCCGCAACGCGGTCGAGCGCGACGGGTTGATCTACAACATCGCGGGCATTCTCGCCGGATGCCTGATTGCGATCCTGTTCTTCCGCAAGGTGTCGTTCATGATCGTCGCGGCGTTCCCGCCGCTGCTTGCGATTCTGCTGTCGCCTGGGCATCCTCGGCTGGGCCGGCTTCAGCCTCAACATGTTCCTCAACGTGATGACGCCGCTCATCATGGTCATCAGCTTCTCCGACTCGATGCAGCTGACGTTCGCCGCGCGCGACCGGCTGCTCGCCGGGGAGGACAGATTCTCGGCCTTCCGCAATGCCATTCTGGTGGTCGGACCGGCCTGCGTATTGACCCACGCGACTGCGGGAATTTCCTTCCTGGCGCTGCAGTTCTCGGATTCGGATTTGATCCGCACCTTCGGCGAGGCCGGACTTGCCGCCACCATCATTGCGCTGCTCGCGGTACTGTCGCTGGTTCCGGTGTTCGGTGTCTTGCTGGTCCGCAACGAACAGACGTTCGCCGCCAAGTTCAAGTCCGCCGATGCCGGCGTCAACGCGCTGCGAGCCTTCTGCTACTGGATCGCGGTGCGCATGGTCAGCCGTCCCGGGCTGTTCAGCCTGATCGCCGTGGTGTTTGTCGGCGGTCTGGCCGTCGTCTATGCCAATCTGGAGCCGCGCTACCGGCTTGCCGATCAGGTGCCGGACAAGCAGCAGGCGGTGGCGGCCAGCGGCCGTCTCGATGCCAAGCTGACCGGTGCAAACCCGATCGACGTCCTGATCGGAATTCCCCAAGGGCGCATCGCTGTATGCGCCGGAGACATTGCAGACGATCGCGGACGTTCACTCGATGGTCGAGACCCAGGCCGGCGTGGGTAACGTCTGGTCGCTGGAGACGCTGCGCCGCTGGCTCGCTCGAAAAGGCCGGCAGTTCGGATGTCGCGACCCTGAAGGAATATGTCAGCGTGATTCCGGAGCATCTGGTCCGGCGCTTCATCTCGGCCGATGAGGATGCGGTGGTGGTTTCGGGCAGGGTGCCCGACCGCGATTCAAGCGAGATCCTGCCGGTGGTCGAGAAGCTCGATGCAGCGCTTGAACGTCGTCCGCCAGAAGCATCCGGGCTACGAGATTGCCGTCACCGGTCTCTCCGCAATCGCCGCGCGCAACAGCGCCAATATGATCGAGAAGCTCAACCGCGGGCTGACCATTGAATTCGCCCTCGTTGCCGTCTTCATCGGGCTTGCCTTCCGCTCATGGGTGGTGATGTTCGCCTGCATCCTGCCCGGCATTTTCCGGTGGTGCTTTCCGGCACGGTGCTGTACGCGCTGGGAGAGGGGCTGCAATTCGCAAGCGTGGTTGCGCTGACGGTGTCGTTCGGCCTCGGCCTCAGCGCCACCATCCACTTCCTCAACCGGTTACGGCTGGAGACCACGCCGGGCATCGATCCCGCGCTGGCGGTCGAGCGTGCGACCGTGCTGGTCGGTCCGGCGCTGATCCTGACCACGGTGGTGCTGGCCTGCGGTCTTGGTGGTGACGGTGTTTTCCGACCTGCCGTCGCTGCGCCTGTTCGGCTGGCTCAGCGCGTTTGCAATGGTCGCAGCGTTGGTCGCGGACCTCTTTATCCTGCGGCCAACGGCAATGTTCCTGATCAATCTGGAGCAACGGCTGCGCGGGACGGTAGGTCGCGCGAAGCCGGCGGAGTAAACGAGCATGAGACCAGGGGCGGCGTTAGCCGCCCTTCGACATCGTGATATTGACGCCTCTGATCTCGCCCTTGGAGTTGATCTGCACGGTCTGCTTGTTGCCGGTGGTCCGCAACGTCAGGCTGGCGGCAAATCCCGAAGCCTCGACGAACACCTCGATCTGGCCACCGCCGGCCGTGCCCTGCAGATTGCCGAAAATATTCCGGCTCGCTTCGCTCCAGTTGCCGGAAATGCGGTCACCCTGGCTCGTAACGTCGCTGCTCAAGTCGAATTTGTAGCTGTCGCTGGCGCAACGGAGGGTTTGCTTCCAGACCCAGTCCGGTGCCGTTGACCTTGTAGTCGGCTTTGCATCGGATGCGCTCGGTCGTTCCGTCGGAAAGCGCGACCGTGCCGTTGCCGGACCACGCTCCGTTCAAAACCGGCAAACGGCCCCGGCCTGGGCGTGGCCCGCCGACACCGACAGCATGAGCGCGGCGCCGACACCAGCAGCCTTGATAGCCTGTCCCAACAAGCCGGAACCAAACAGTTTCATCTCGAGTTTTCCCATCCAAATCGACGTTCTCATGCAAGATACGTCTCGCCGCATCGAAGTTTTAGTGTCACCGCAGTATGTTAGGTTCAAATGACAAACCGGCCGCCGCCTATAATTGTTCCGGCCGCCCGACGCAGTTGGAACTGTCGAAATTGAAGCAGGCGAACGGCATTTTTGGTCAGCAGAATCAAAAGCTCCGGATATCGCCGTGCTTGATCAGGCAGCATGTAGCTATTGACCGGCTTTGCCTGCAATAGACAATTGTACAAAACATTCGTCAATAAATAATCCTTTTATGTCAAATGGTTATATGGATCTTTGGATTTATGCACCAAGGCCCGCGTTCCGGAGCGGACCGCCGCAAATTTGGCCGCATTTAGCAGCGCTTCTGGCGCGCGCGTTGCTGTGGGTTTCGCGGCATTTAGCAATCTCAACAAATCAGTCCCGGCATGCCCTCCGCTGATCGGGATCGAATTTTCTCTGGCTTCAGAATGAAGGAACACGATGCGTAATTTTCTCTTGGCGCTTATCCTGTTGTCGATCCCGGTTTCCTCCAGTGCCATCGCCGAACCGGCGCGCAGCGGCACGCCCGAGGAGCAGAAGGCTTGCAACCGCGATGTCAAAAGCTCTGCCGCCCCGTGATCGATCAGGGCGATTTCACCATCCTGGCTTGCCTTCAGGAAGATCGTCCCAAGTTGAGCGCGGCTTGCGCCCAGGTGCTGAAAGACCACAAGCAATAGAACAGCACTCGCATCCGATAGTTGCTCGTTGCCGTCCGATTATTGGCCTAATTCGGACAGGCGGAGTGTGCGAAATCACAGATTGCGTTGGTTTTGGCGTCGTATTCCCCATATGGGGTTCGCGATCTCTATCCGCATGCGCGGATTACCGGGGCACGCAAGTCAGCCATGCCCCGACCAATGTAGCCGGTTGTTGATGACAAGTGCGAGCGAACTGCGATCCGGCAAGACTCACCGCGACGAGAATTTTCCGGTGGCGTCATGGATCATTCATCCGCGCCACCGGGCGCTGATTCTGCGTTCTACAATTTCGTCAGAACCGCCGACGATATCGCCGATCATGCAACGCTCAGTGAGCGCGGCAAGCTCAACTATCTCGACCTGCTTGAAGCCGAACTGCTGGGCCAGGGCGACAGCCAGCCCGAAGCGGTCAATCTGCGGCGCGCGCTGGCGCAGCGTTCGATGCCGCCGCGGCACGCGCTCGACGTGCTGATCGCATTCCGGATGGACGTGACCAAGCTTCGATACGAAAACTGGGACGAAGTGATTCACTATTGCCGATATTCGGCCATGCCGGTCGGACGGTTCATGCTCGACGTCCACGGCGAGCACGTCGACCTGGGCGGCCTCGGACGCGCTCTGCGCCGGCCTGCAAATCAACAATCATCTTCAGGACTGCGGCAAGGACTACCGGGAACTCAATCGCGTTTATCTTCCGCGCGATGCGCTGGCGGCGGCGGGCGCCTCCGTCGAGGCGCTCGGACTTGAAGCGGGCGCCGGCGCCGCTGCTGCAATGCCTGCATTCGCTCGCGGCGCGGACCGAGGTTCTGCTCGACCAAAGCAAATCGCTCAGCGCCGAGGTAGAAGGATTTTCGGCTCGGGCTTGAGATCGCCGTGATCCAGGCTTTCGCCGACAAGATCGTTCGTCTTTTGAAGGTGCGCGATCCCTTGAGCCAGACCGTGCATCTCGGCCCGATGGAACTGCATCGCCTATAGCCTCGGCGGAATGGCAAGCGAAATGGCGCGCCGGGCGGTGGGACGGCGGCCGGTATCCAAACCGGCGGCCGGTGCATGACGATGCTCGAGACGGCGGCGGCCAACGCAAGTTACGGGACCACCGCGTCCGGCAGTTCGTTTTATGCGGCGATGCGCATCCTGCCGCGCGAGCAGCGCGAGGCGATGTTTCAGATCTACAGTTTTTGCCGCCAGGTCGATGACATCGCCGATTCCGATGGCCCGCGGCCCGAACGGCTGGCGGCGCTGCAACAATGGCGTGACGATATCGACGCGCTGTATCAGGGCCATCCGCCGGCGCGATTGCGCGACTATGCGGCGTCGGTTCGAACATTTGGCCTTAAGCGCGAGGATTTCCTGGCCATCGTCGACGGCATGGAGATGGACGTGCCGCAGGACATCCGGGCGCCGGACCTTGCGACGCTCGACCTGTATTGCGACCGCGTCGCCAGTGCGGTCGGGCGTCTGTCGGTGCGGGTGTTCGGTCTGCCGCAAGACGACGGTATCTTGCTCGCGCATCATCTTGGCCGCGCGCTGCAATTGACGAATATCCTGCGCGACGTCGATGAAGACGCCGGCATCGGCCGGCTGTATCTGCCGCGCGAGGGCCTGCTGCACGCCGGAATCACCGGCACCGATCCGCTTGTGGTGATCTCCGATCCGGCGCTGCCCAAGGTGTGCGCGCCGCTGGTCGAGCGGGCGCGGACGCATTTCGAGAAGGCCGACGAAATCATGGGCCGAAATCCGCGGCGCGTGGTGCGCCGCGCCAAAGATCATGTCGAAAATATTATCGTGCGATCCTGGAGCTGCTGGTCGTCAGAGGCTTCGCTTCGCCGCGGACGCCGGTTCGCCTCAACAAGATGGCCCGCATCGCCATTCTAGTTCGCTACGCGTTCATCTGATGCAGAAAACCGTCCATATCATCGGCGCTGGAATTTCGGGCCTCTCGGCAGCCGTTCGGCTGGCGAATGCGAATTTCAAGGTGCATGTCCACGAAGCCACGCAACAGGCCGGCGGCCGCTGCCGGTCCTATTTCGATGCGGCGACCAACCTGACCATCGATAACGGCAATCATCTGCTGCTCTCGGGCAACCGTCACGCGGTCGCCTATGCGAGATCAATCGGCACCGAGGCGGGGCTGGTCGGGCCGAAGCGCGCGCAATTTCCGTTCGTCGATCTCACCACCGGGCAGCGCTGGCAGCTCGACCTCGGAGACAGCCGGCTGCCGCTGTGGGTGTTCGACGAGGCGCGGCGGGTCCCCGATACCGGCGTACTCGGATTATCTCGCGTTGGCGCCTCTGATCTGGGCCGCACAGAGCAAACTGGTCGGTGATGCGATCCCGTGCAAGGGCACGCTTTACCAGCGGCTGGTGCAGCCGCTGCTGCTGGCGGCGCTGAACGTCGATCCGCCGGAGGGGTCCGCGGGACTTGCCGGCGCGGTGGTGCGGGAGACGCTGTTGGCAGGCGGCCAGGCCTGCCGGCCGCTGATCGCGCGCGAGGGCTTGAGCGCCGTGCTGGTCGAGCCCGCGATCAAATTGCTGCAGGACAAGGGCGCCAGCATCCAATTCGGGCATGAGCTGCGCGAGTTCGCGATGTCTGCAAACCGCGTTGGCGAGTTGAAGTTTGGCGACGACACCGTCGCCGTCGGGCCGGACGATGCCGTGGTGATGGCGGTGCCGCCGCGCCCTGCTGCGTCGCTGCTGCCGGGCCTGAAAACGCCGTCAAATTCCGGGCGATCGTGAATGCGCATTTCCGCTTCGATCCGCCAAAGGACATGCCGCCGATTCTCGGGGTCGTCGGCGGGCTGGTGGAGTGGCTGTTCGCGTTCCCGCAGCGGCTGTCGGTCACCATCAGCAATGCCGACCGGCTGGTCGATATGCCGCGTGAGGAACTCGCGCAGGCGATCTGGCGGGATATCTGCAAGGCCGGCGGGCGTCGCAGGGCGAATTGCCGCCCTGGCAGATCGTGCGCGAGCGCCGCGCCACATTCGAGGCCACGCCGGAGCAGAATGCGCTGCGGCCGGGCGCGATCACGGCTGGAAGAATCTGTTTCTCGCCGGCGACTGGACTGATACCGGGTTGCCGGCAACCATCGAAGGATCGGTGCGGTCGGGAAACCGGGCTGCCGATCTGGTGCTGGCGATGCGGCGGGCGTGATCAGGTCACAGTCGGTTTCGCTAGAACCGGGCAAGTCATTTCAGCTCATTTTAGGGGATGTCGAGCCAGATGCATTCCGTCAGCAAGTTAGCGGGAATTGAGACCGAAGCCTCCCTGGAGGCGAGCATCGCGTCAGCGACGAGCGCGTTGCTCGACTACCGGCGGCCGGATGGACACTGGGTGTTCGAACTGGAAGCCGATTCCACCATCCCGGCCGAATATGTGTTGCTTCGCCACTACTTCGGCGAGCCAGTTGACGCGGCCGCTGCAGGCCAAGATCGCCAATTACCTGCGCCGGGTTCAGGGCGCCCACGGCGGCTGGCCGCTGGTGCACGACGGCGATTTCGACATGAGCGCCAGCGTCAAGGCCTATTTCGCGCTGAAGATGATCGGCGATTCCGGTGGATGCGCCGCATATGGCGAGGGCGCGCGAGGCGATCCGGTCGCGCGGCGGCGCCATCCACAGCAACGTCTTTACCCGCGTTCATGCTGGCGATGTTCGGGGTGCTGACATGGCGGAGCGTGCCGGTGCTGCCGGTCGAGATCATGCTGCTGCCGATGTGGTCGCCGTTTCATCATCAACAAGATTTCGTACTGGGCGCGGACCACGATCGTGCCGCTGATGGTTCTGGCGGCGCTGAAACCGCGGGCGAAAAATGTCAGCGGCATCGGCATCGACGAGCTGTTCCTGCAGGAGCCGCATTCGATCGGCATGACCGCCAAGGCGCCGCATCAGAGCTGGGGCTGGTTTCTGCTGTTCCGCGGACTCGACAGCGTGTTGCGGGTGATCGAGCCGCTTGTTTCCGAAGAAGCTGCGTGCCCGCGCGATCGACAGCGCGATCGCCTTCATCGAAGAGCGGCTGAACGGCGAAGACGGGTTGGGCGCGATCTATCCGCCGATGGCCAACACCGTGATGATGTATGAGGTGCTCGGCAAGCCGGCCGATTATCCGCCGCGCGCCGTCACACGAAGGGGCCTCGACAGGCTTCTGGTGATCGGCGAGCACGAGGCCTATTGCCAGCCCTGCGTGTCGCCGGTGTGGGACACGACGCTGGCCTGCCATGCCTTGATCGAGGCAGGTGGCGAGCAGGCGTTGCCCGCCGCCAAGCAGGGCCTGGACTGGCTGCTGCCGAAACAGGTGCTGGACATCAAGGGCGACTGGGCCGTGAAGCGGCCCGAGGTCCGCCCGGCGGTTGGGCCTTTCAGTACAATAATGCCTATTACCCTGACCTCGACGACACCGCCGTGGTGGTGATGGCCATGGATCGCACCCGGCGCGCCAGCCAAGGCCAGCAATACGATGTTGCGATCGCCCGCGGCCGCGAATGGATCGAGGGCATGCAGAGCCGCGATGGCGGCTGGGCCGCCTTCGACGTCAACAATCTCGAATATTACCTCAACAACATTCCGTTCTCCGATCACGGCGCGATGCTCGACCCGCCGACCGAGGACGTCACCGCCCGCTGCTGCTCGATGCTGGCTCAGCTCGGTGCGACCGCCCAAAACAGCGAGGCGCTTAGCGCCGGGGTCGCATATCTGCGCCGGACCCAGCTTGCGGAGGGGTCGTGGTACGGCCGCTGGGGGCTGAACTACATCTACGGCACCTGGTCGGTGCTGTGCGCGCTCAACGCCGCCGGGGTGGACCACCAGGACCCCGCGATCCGCAAGGCGGTCAATTGGCTGCTGTCGATCCAGAACGCGGACGGCGGCTGGGGCGAGGATGCCACCAGTTACCGGCTCGACTACAAGGGATTTGAGGGTGCTCCCACCACCGCCTCGCAAACGGCATGGGCCTTGCTTGGCCTGATGGCGGCGGGCGAGGTCGGGCATCCGGCGGTTGCACGGGGCGTGGAGTACCTAAAAGCACACAGACCGAAAAAGGGTTGTGGGACGAGCAGCGGTACACGGCAACAGGCTTTCCGAGGGTGTTTTATCTACGCTATCATGGTTATCCGAAGTTCTTTCCGCTCTGGGCGTTGGCGCGGTATCGAAATCTCAGGAACACCAACAGCAGGGTGGTAGGGGTCGGGATGTGAAGTTGGGGGCGGGGCGAGACATGCTCGCGGGCAATCGGATTGATCCGCGGCCGGTGCTGATTGTGACTGGTCTGGTGCAGGAGGCCCGCATAGCGGCCGGGCCCGGCATGATCGTGATCTGCAGCTCCAGCGATCCGCAGCAGCTGCGCGCGCTGCTCGCGACGCTGGATTCATCGACATTCAGGGGCGTCATCTCTTTCGGCGTCGCCGGTGGGCTCGATCCGTCGCTGAAGTCCGGCGACGTGGTCGTGGCGACCGAGGTCTTTGCCGGCGATACCCGCTTTCTGGCTGGTCTGGCGCTCAACGAGGAAATGATCGCCAGCGCCGCCTTGGGACGCCGGCGCGTGGTCCGGGGCGTTCTGGCGGGGGTGGAACAGGTGATCGCGGCGACGGCCTGCAAGGCGGCGCTGCGCTCGAGACGGGGGCGGCAGCCGTCGACATGGAGAGCCACATCGCAGCCGCCTACGCGGCCGAGGCGAGCCTTCCGTTCGCGGCGCTGCGCGTCATCAGCGATCCCGCCAGCCGGGCGTTGCCGGCCCTGGCGATGAGCGCGATCAAGCCGAACGGCGACATCGATCTGCGCAAGGTTCTGCGCGGCGTCGCGCGCAACCCGATGACGCTGCGCGCGCTGGTCTCGACCGGGATCGATTTCAATCGCGCGCTGCGCAGCCTACGCGGCTGTCGAAGCTTTCTTCTGGGCGGCGAGGGCCTCGTCGCGGCGGATATCTGACAGCCGCTTCTGCACTTCCGCCGAGAAGATGTACTGCGCCGGGCGCTGGTTATCGAGATTGATCTCGGGCGCCATCGGACCCGTGGTCCGCACGCCGCGCAGCGCCACCCACATCGCCTTCAAAGGGTTGCTCAGGGCTGCGTTGGCCGCGGTCGGCTCGTAGCCGCAATGCGCCATGCAGTCGGCGCACTTCTCGTACTTGCCGGTGCCGTAAGTCTCCCAGTCCGTCGTTTCCATCAATTCCTTGAAGGTCTTGGTGTAGCCTTCGCCGAGCAGATAGCAGGGCTTCTGCCAGCCGAAAATGTTGCGCGCCGGCATGCCCCATGGGGTGCATTCGTAGTTCTGATTGCCCGCAAGGAAATCCAGGAACAGGCCGGAATGCATGAAATTCCAGTTCTTGCCCTTGCCGAGCGCGAAGACGTCGCGGAACAGCTTCTTGGTCTTGGTGCGGTTGAGGAAGTGCTCCTGGTCGGGCGCGCGCTCATAGGCGTAGCCCGGCGACATTGAAACGCCGACGCCGAGTTCCGTCGTGAAGTCGAGGAATTTGGCGATGTCCTCCGCCGCGTGTCCGTCGAAGATCGTGGCATTGACGTTGACCGTGAAGCCCTTGGCCTTGGCGGCCTTGATCGCCGAGACCGCGCGATCGAACACGCCCTTCTGCGAGACGGCCTTGTCGTGGTGGTCTTTCAAACCGTCCAGATGCACCGAGAAAAACAGATATGGCGACGGCTCGAACAGGTCGAGCTTCTTTTCCAGCAGCAGCGCGTTGGTGCACAACGACACGAATTTCTTCCGCGCCACCAGACCGCGGACGATTTCGCCGATTTCCTTGTGGATCAGCGGCTCGCCGCCGGGGATCGCCACCATCGGCGCGCCGCATTCGTCGGCGGCATCCCAGCATTCCTGCGCCGACATGCGGCGATTGAGGATCGCGTCGGGATAGTCGATCTTGCCGCAGCCGACGCAGGCGAGGTTGCAGCGGAACAGCGGCTCGAGCATCAGCACCAGCGGATAACGCTTTCGGCCAAGCATCTTCTGCTTGATCAGATAGCCGCCGATACGGATTTCCTTGAAGAACGGTATTGCCATTGCAAGTTTTCTTTCTGGACTTAGTAGGAAGTGGATCAGCCCGCCGTCAGTTCAGCCGGAAGCCGGAATTCGATATTTTCTTCCCGGCCTGGAAGCACCGACACCGTAACGGGTCCTATTCGTCTCAGAGCCTCGATCACGTCGTCGACCAGAACTTCGGGCGCCGAGGCGCCGGCGGTGATACCGACAGCCTTGGCGTCCTTCAGCCAATCCGGGTTCAGTTCGCTGCCATCGGCAATCAAATAACTTGCGACCCCGACCTCAGTGCCGATTTCGCGAAGCCTGTTTGAGTTGGAACTATTGGCGGCCCCCACCACCAGGATAACGTCTACCAGCTTGCTAAGGTCCCTTACCGCAGATTGGCGGTTCTGTGTCGCATAGCAGATATCCCGTATGTCCGGGCCTTGAATATCTGTAAATCGCTGCTGAAGGGCGGCAATTATGTCTTTTGGTGTCATCCACGCTGAGCGTGGTCTGGGTGATATAGGCCACCGGGGTGTCCGCGGGCAGCGTCAGTTCCGCCACGTCATCGACGTTTTGGACCAGCAGGACGGGGCCGGGAACCTGGCCCATGGTTCCCTCGACCTCGGGGTGGCCGGCATGGCCGATCAGGATCAACGCCCGACCCTTCGACATATACCGTTTGCCTTGGTTATGGACCTTGGTCACCAGCGGGCAGGTGGCGTTGAGGACCGGCAGGCCGCGCACCGCGGCTTCCTCCTCCACGCTCCTGGCGACGCCGTGGGCGCTGAATACGGTGACCGCGAGCGGCGGCACCTCCGACAAATCCTCGACAAAGATCGCGCCCTTGTTCTTCAGGCTTTCGACCACGTACTTGTTGTGGACGATCTCATGGCGCACGTAGACGGGCGGGCCATACTTCTCGAGCGCACGCTCGACGATCTCGATTGCACGCACGACTCCCGCGCAAAATCCGCGGGGCTGCGCCAGATATGCTTCCATGGGACGTCCATTACGCAATTGTCACCAAGCTCATTCTGTATCTCCGCGCGGTTTGATATCTGCCATATCCGCACCGTGACCAGGTTTGCGCCTATCTCATCTAAGCGCATGCGGTCACAGGGCTTTGTGTCAAAAAGCATGGGCTAGGAAAGGCGGATCCCTGCAACCATCGGCTGCGGGCGCGGGCCGATAGAAGGTAGCAAGATACAGCTTCCGATAAAATCGGGGCGAACCGGGCCAGAAACCCTCACTTGTTGGTCATTTTGCCGTTTGCCGGTCCCGATAATGTGAGCCTCTGAGCGCCAGTTTGGGCATGTTTTGCGCTACTTGTTCGTGCTCTTGATCACGTTCTTCGTGCTCTCGAAGAAAAGCTCAAAAACAACATTAGATCGGCCCCTGGAACTCCGCTAGACAGCGGGCGTTTCCGGCAAGCTCGTAAACATTAGAAAGAAGAAATGTGCTGACTCGCATCGTCGTATCGATTGTCAAAGCTTGCACGCGGTTTTGCCACTCTCACGGTATTGGTCGCTCTTATCCTCGCGGTGGCGGCGGGCGTTTACACGGCCCGGAACTTCACCATCAACACCGACATCAACACGCTGATCTCGTCCAATCTGGACTGGCGCAAGCGCGACAACCAATTCGAAAGGCGTTCGATCGGGAAGAACGATCCTTGCCGTCATCGGATGCGCCGACGCCGGAACTCGACCAGCGCTGCGGCTGCCGCGCTCGAACGGAAACTGTCCGGCGATACCCAGCATTTCAGATCGGTCCAGCAGCTCGGTGCCGGAGAATTCTTTGACAAGAACGGGCTGTTGTTCCTCCCGGTGGCGGAGGTCGGCCGGGTGACCGGGCAGTTCGAGGCCGCAGCACCGCTGATCGAGATCATGGCCGGCGATCCCAGTATCCGGGGACTGACCGGCGCGCTGGAAACCGGGCTCGCCGGCGTCAGGCGCGGACAAATCAAGCTCGATAATACCGAGCGTCCATTCACGCAGATCGCCCAGACCATCGAGAACGTGCTGAACAAAGGTTCCGGAACGTTCTCGTGGCGCGAACTCGTCAGCGACAAGCCGCTGACCGACGCCGATCGCCGCTCCTTCATCGAGTTCAGGCCGATTCTCGATTTCAATGCGCTGGAGCCGGGCAAGGATGCCACCGATGCCATCAGGCAAGGCCGCCCAGGATCTCAATCTTGCCGGTGAATTCGGCGCACGGGTGCGGCTGACCGGGCCGGTTCCGATTGCCAACGAAGAATTCGCCACCGTTGCCGACGGCGCGATCGTCAACGGGATCGGCACCGTGCTGGTGGTGCTGTTGATTCTCTGGATGGCGCTGCATTCCGCGAAGATCATCTCCGCAGTGTTTCTCAACGCTCTTCATCGGCCTTTCGGATCACCACCGCCGCCGGGCTTGATGGATGGTGGGCTCGCTGAACCTGCTCTCGATCGCATTCGCGGTTCTGTTCGTCGGATTGGGCGTGGATTTCGGCATCCAGTACGGCGTCCGCTACCGCTCGGAGCGTTTCAAGACCGACGATCTGCGGCTGGCGCTGCAGCAGGCGGCGCGAACGCTCGCGCGGTCCCGCTTTCGCTCGCTGCGATGGCGACGGCCGCCGGATTTCTTTCGTTCCTGCCAACCGACTACAAAGGCATTTCGGAACTCGGCAAGATCGCCGGGGTAGGGATGCTGGTTGCCTTCCTGACCAGCATCACCGTGCTGCCGGCACTCGATGAGCCCTGGCCGCCGCCGGGCTCAGGCGGGAGATCCCGGCGACCCGCGGCGACGCGGTGCGCGGCTGCCGGGTGCTCAGCGCCGCGGACATGGTCCGCAACGCGCCGCGGGCGTGTCGCGGTCGACGCCGCGGGCGCGTGACGCTCGACGGCGAGCCGATCTCCGCCCCGCCCGTCGAGGACCTGGCGCTGCCCGGCGTTACCTGCTCGGCTGACGCGCCGGCCACGCGAGACCTGATCCGCGCGGCCGGCGGGCGACCCTTCAGAGCAGCGAGATGGCGACCTCTTCGAGGCAGTCCATCGAGATCTGCAGGCCGCCCTCCATGCCGGAGGCGATGTGCCCGTCGCGGTGCTTCCTTGTCAGGGTGCTGGACGGGGATCGTGAGCGTCGTGCGGCCGTCCCGACGTCGGTCAGCGACGAGCGTGTCGAGCGCCGCCTGCGCGTCCGCGTCAGGGATGCCCTCGTACGACCTCCGTCGTGACGATGCCGCTCGTTCGGGACGATCTCGCGGTACTCGCCGTGGAAGGCGACCTCGCCGATGCTCGGGCGCGATCCATCGCCGCAGCGCCACGTGCCGCCGACGCGGACGATCGATCTCGGCAGACCGTCATCTCGCCCAGCGTGCCCGCATGCCACCAGCGGCGGACGAGCTCGGGCGTCGTGCAGGCCTTGCAGACGAGGTCGCCTCGGTGCGTCGAACTCGTCGCGCGATGCAGGATCTGCTCGTCGGTCGCCGCCAGCGTGACGGCCGCGGTTCCCTTGCACGTCGCCATCGTCCCCATCGTCGCTCCTTCCACGTGTTTCAGCTCCGTCCAGGACGTCATCGAGCGCGCTCGAACGCCGCCCATCACGACTGCTCGTACGGCGCTTGACCCAGTCGTGGATCGGCGGGCAGCGCGTGGCCGTTGAGGCCGGTAGAGGCGCTGGCGGCCCGCCTCGCGCACCTCGACCGCACCGACCTCGCGGAGCACGCGGAGGTGCTTGGAGACCTGCGGCTGCGCGAGGCCGAGCGCGGCGGACGAGGTCGTCCTACGGGCTGCTCACCGGCGGCGAGCAGATCGAGGATCTGCCGCCGCCGGCGCGGCATCGGCGACGGCGTTGAACGCGTCGGCCGTCGTCGCTGCTCGGGCCATGGAGAGCACCATACATGCCGTTATCGGCATATGTCAAATCGCGAGGACGCTTAGGATCGCGCCGTGCGTGGCCAGGCGGTCCTCTCAGCATGCAACGCCGCCTCGCGATCGGCGCCTGCGGCGAAGCATCCCGACGCCTCGCTGGTCGCAACACCGATCGGCAGCGGCGCGTATTCCGCCACTCAGCGCTGTCAGCCGGGGCCAGGCATGCGCGGCCCGTCGCGGGGCCTGCGCTGCGGCCCCGCGACGGCGCCGCGCTTCGGCGCTCCGCATCGAGGTGTTCGCGCGAGGCCGCGTCGTCGTCATACCCGCGGGGATCAGGGATCGCCCGCCAAACCGCGTCGACGGCGCCTACGTCGACGACGGGAAGTGCCACTACCCGCTGCGGACCCGCGAGCCGACAGGCCTGATCGAAGTTGCGGGGGGACCGAGGCGACAAATCGGCGACCTCTTCGACCTCTGGGGCCAGGAGCTCGGCCCGCGGCGCCTCGCCCGACTTCAGCGGCGAGGTCACGGCGCGTGGCCGGCCGGGAGTGGCGCGGCGACCCGCGCGCGATCCCGCTCGCCCGCCACGCCCAGATCGTGCTCCAGGTCGGACCGCGGATACCGCCCCATCCCAGCCACAGATTCCCCCTCGGGCCTATGAAACCGCGCCACCTCATAGCCGCGATCACCGCGCGGCGCTCCTGTCCGTACCTGCCGCAGCCCGTGCCGATGGCGACCGGCGAGCGACGTGCTGCTCAAGCAGGACGCCTTCTTCCACCCACAACCTCCCCCCTCCGACGGCTCGGCCCGCGCCGTGCTCGAGATCACGCGCCGCGCGCGCGAGGCCGGATGGCCGGTCAAGGTGGCGATCATCGCCTCGCCCGACGATCTCAGGGCGGTCGCCCGCATGTTCAAGTTCCCGTTCCGTTACGCGGCCGCTGCTTTGTCGAAGAGTTCGGCGACCCGCACCTGCTCGTCTTCACGTAACGGCTTCTCCGGGCGGCAGCTCGGCCAGAGAGGCCGAGCAAGCTCGAGAGCATCGACCCTGCAGGCGACGCCGACGGGCTGACACGTCAGGCGCTCAAGACGATCGCCGACCTGGCCGAGGACGCCGGCCACCCCGTCGAGACTCCGGAGATCGACACGTCCGCGGCAGGCGCCGCCCCTACCCGCGGGCGATCGTGGTCCACGCGCAGCCGCAGGCGTCAGCCGTCCGTCAGTTCCAGCGGCGACGACGGCGGACACGCGACAGGGCGGGACGTCTGGCTGCTTTTATGTCATCCCGCTGCTGCTGGTCGCCGTAGTTCTCGTGTTTCAGAACCGCCGCGAGCGCCGCCCGTAAAGGGCGGGCGACGGACCACCACTCGGTCGTCCGTCCACTTGCCTGCCGCCGGGACCGTCCAGCCCGCCGGTACGTCCGTTAGCCCCGCCGTGGCGACCGCTCATCCTGTGACCACGCGCGCCGCACGGACGCGGCGTACACCACCCAAGGGGACCGAAAAATGATTCGACGCAGCACTCTGGCAGTACTCGCTCTGACCGCAGTCACTTGGGCGCCGCTGTTCCGGCGGCCGCCGCATCCGGCCGACGTCATCGTCTGCAGCGCGAAGCCCAGTCCTCGTGGCGCGGCACGCTTGACGCGACCGGCTCAACGATCCGCTCCCGCCCGCCCGCCACAAGTCGGCCGCGATGCAGGTCGGCAGCAGCAACGGCAGGGGACTCGAGCGCGCGGCGGCGAACTCGCCCGCGCTGGCAGTCTGCTTCGCGCCCGAGGAGGTGGCGAGGAAGGGGCCAGCTAGATCCTCGGCAGGCCGGGGCGCACGGCGTCGGCCCTCCCTAGGCGCGCGTGAAGCGGCGCCCGGCGACCGGCGAGACGCTCTCGTCGAGCTTCGCGGCGTCGACGCCCGCCGCGGCGAGCAGGTCGTCGCCGCCGCCAGCTGTTCGTTGGCGGCGGCCTCCATCGCGGCAGGCGCTCCGGCGTCATCTGCGAGTCGTCCTCGTTCTCGCTGAGCCACTGAGCGGCCTCGGCCGCGGCGGTGGCTCGTCGCGGACGACCTTCTTGCCCGCCGCGTAATGGCGGTCGATCTCCCCTTTGGAAGAGCTCGTCGACGAGGCGGCTCGGTCGGCGACCTTCTTCAGCGGCTCGCCCTTGGAGCAGATCATACCCTCGTCCTTGGCGCCGGTGATCCCGAAGTCGGCGTGGCGCGCCGCGCCCCGATCCCGTTCACCGCGCAGCCGAGACGCAGAGACCTCGATCAGTCGTCAGGGCCTCCGAGCCGCCGCTCGATCTCGGCGACGACCGAGTCCATGTCGAACTGGCAGCCGGCCGCACGTCGGGCAGGCGATCAGCACCGGGCCGCGCTCTCGCAGCGCCAGGGCCTTGAGGATCTCCCAGCGCGACCTTGACCTCCTCCTCGGCGTGGAAGCGTCGAGAGGCTGATGCGGATCGTGTCGCCGATCCCGTCGGCCAGCAGCGTGCCCAGGCCGACGGCCGACTTCAGAGAGCCGACCACTTCGTGCCGGCCTCGGTGATCCCGAGGTGGATCGGATACGGCGATCTTCTCGGCGAGCAGGCGGTTCGAGGCGATCGTGTTCGGGACGTTCGTCGACTTGATCGAGACCTTGAAGTTCGTCGAAGTCCAGGCGCTCCATCAGCTCGACGAACTCGACGGCCGCGCTGACGAGCGCCTCGACCGGGTTCGACGCGCTCCAGCGTCGCGCAGGTGCTTCGGGCAGCGAGCCGGAGTTCGACGCCGATCCGCATCGGCGCGCCCGCGCTCACTTGGCCTGCGCGACGACCTCGCGCGACCTTGTCGCGGCCCGCCGATGTTGCCCGGGTTGAGCCGGACGCAGTGCGGCGCCGGCGTCGATCGCCTTGAGCGCGCAGCGTGTGGTTGAAGTGGATGTCGGCGATCACCGGGATCGGCGAGCTGCGGCGACGATCGTCTTCAGCGCCTCGGCGTCCTTGCTCGCGCGGCACGGCGACGCGCACGAGGTCAGCGCCGGCGTCGGCGCACGCGTCGCGATCTGGTCCATCGTGGCCGCGAGGTTGGCCGGTCTCGGTCTTGGTCATCGTCTGGACGGCGACGGGCGCGCCGCCGCGATCGGGGACGCCGCCGACGCTGGATCTGGCGGGCGGAGGCCATGCACTGAGTGTAGGAGCGCACCATCTGGATAGCGTGCGCGCGATGGCGGAGACGGCTGTCAACGTGGCGGACTACGAGCGCCTGGCCGCCGAAACGGCTCGACCCGGAGCCCGCTCGGCTACTACGCGGGCGGCGCCGCGGACGAGCACACGCTGCGCCAGGGCGTCGCGGCCTGGTCGCGCCGGCGCCTGCGACCCCGCGTCCTCGTTGACGTCGGGTGTCCACCGCGACGACGGTCCTCGGCACGGAGCTCGCTTCGCCCGTCCTCGTTGCCCCGACAGCGCTCAGCGGATGGCTCACCCCGACGGCGAGCCGGGGATGGCGCGCGCCGCCGCGGACGCCGGGACGATCATGGTCCTGTCGACGCTCGCCACGTCGAACGCTCACGGGTCGCCGCGGCGGCACCTGGCGCGCCGCGCTGGTACCAGCTCTACGGCGACCTGACCACGCCGTCTCAGGCGCGCTGCTGGTCGACGCTCGGCGGTGGACGCGGGTTTTCAGGCGATCGTGGTCACCGTCGACGCCCCGGTGCCCGGACGCCGCGAGCGTGACTTCGGACCGGCTTCCGGGTTCCGATGGAGCTGACGATGCCCGCCGTGAGCGCCGCGTTCGGGCGCAGCAGCGGCGTAACCGTCGAGACTTCTTCTCGGTCGTGATCCGACCGTCACCTGGAAGCAGCTCGAGCAACTGGCGGAGGACTCGCCGCTGCCCGTGCTCGTCAAGGGGATCCAGACCGGGGAAAGCGCCGCATTGGCCTGCGAGCGCAGTGCTTAGCCGGCCTGATCGTCTCCAACCGCGGCGGCCGCCAGCTCCCGACACCGTCGCTGCGACCGCCGAGATGCTACCGGAGATCGTCGACGCCGTCGACGAGCGCCTCCGATGTCTGGTCGACGGCGGCATCAGGCGTGGGACCGACGTGCTCGTCGCGCTCGCCCTCAGGCGCGCGCGGTGCTCGTCGGCCGGCCCGCACTGTGGGGCCTCGCCGCGGGCGGCGAGCAGGGCGCACGCGACGTCCTGGGCCTGCTGACGGACGAGGTCGCGCGCGGGAAGCTCGCGCTGCTCGGCTGCGCGTCACCGGCGGACGTGACGCGGTGCACGCGTCTCATGCTGCGAGGCCGAGAGGGAACCACATGACCGCCACCTACACCTTCGACGTCTTTTCCAGCCTCGACGGCTACGGCGCCGCCAGCGCCAACTGGAGCGGCTACTGGGGTCAAGCAAGGCCCCGAGTTGCTCGACCACCGCCTCGCCCTGTACGGCGCGGAGCAGCGGATGGTCTTCGGGGCCAACACCTATCGGGCGTTCGCGCAGATGCTGGCCTCGAGCACCGAGGAGTCCGAGGTGCGTGACCCATGGGTCACGCCGGATGAGGAGCCTGCCGGCAACGGTGGTGTCGACGACGCTGGAAGGACCCCTCGACTGGCCGAACGCGACCGTCGTGAGCGGTGACGCCGTCGACGTCGTCGCCCGGCTCAAGGAGGAGTCCGAGGTGCCGTTGCGCTCGCACGGCAGCCTGTCGCTGAACCGGGCGCTGATGGCCGCCGGCCTCGTCGACCGCGTCCAGGTGACGCTCTTCCCCGTCATCACCGGTCAGACCGGGCTGGACCCGATCTTCCAGGGTGCGGCCGACTTCGACCTGGAGCTGGTCGAGAACCGGACGCTCGACGGTCACATCCAAGAGCTCATCTACCGACCCACCCTCCATTGACGGTTCCGCGCTGTCTGCCCGCGACCACCGATCCTGAAGGCAGCGGCGCTAGCCATGCAGCGCCTCGATCTCGCCGCTCGTACTTCTCGCGCGATCGGCTTGCGCTTGAGCTTCATCGTCGGCGTCAGCTCGTCGCCGCCCGGCAGCCAGTCGCTCGGGCAGGATCGTGAACTTCTTGATCTGCTCGACGCGCGACGAGCTGCGCGTTGGCCGCGTCGATCGCCTCCTGGACCTCGGCGAGCACGCGCTCGTCGCGCGGCCAGCTCGTCGAGCGCGGTCGCCTCGATGCCGTTGCTGCGCCGCCCAGACGGGCGCGTAGTCGGGGTCGAGGACGATCGAGCGCGGTGTTGTAGGGGCGCGCGTCGCCGATGCGCGCAGGCCTGGCCGATCAGCGGGCTGGCGGCCTTGAGCTGCGCCTCGATGTTCGCCGGCGACATGTTCTTGCCGGCCGCGTTGATGATCAGCTCCTTCTTGCGGTCGACGATCTTGCAGGTAGCCGTCGTCGTCGAGCTCGCCGATGTCGCCGGTGTGCAGCCAGCCGTCGTCGTCGATCGTCTCGGCCGTCTTCTCGGGCAGGTTGCGGTAGCCGGTCATCACGCACGTCGGCCGCGGATCAGCACCTCGCCGTCCTCGGCGAGCGCTGATCTCGACGCCGGGCGCCGGCGGGCCGACCGTGCCGAGCTTGATCCGGTCGGGCGGGTTGACCGTGCCGACGCCCGCAGGTCTCCGACATGCCCCAGAGCTCGGCCACCGGGATGCCGATGCGCGTGGAAGAACTCCGAGCACCTCGACGCGGCGTCGGCGCGGCGCCGACGTTGACGGCGAGCTGACCTCGTCGAGCCCGAGCATCGCGCGCAGCATCGGCGAAGACTCGCGCGTCGGCCTGCGGCGACGCGCTCGGCGAGCTCGGCGGGACCGTCCTCGCCGGCCTGCTCCAGGCGCACCTTCTCGACGGCGTCCGCCAGCCGCCTGCTCGATCGGCTCGCGCTGCTCCTCGGGTCAGCCCGGCGAGCATCGCCTCGAGCGCCGGCCTTCAGCTTCTCCCAGATCCGCGGCACGGCGAAGAACCAGTGCGGGCCGCACCGCGGCAGAGTACGACCAGCATCTCGCGCGGGTTCGCAGCAGTCGTGATCGCTGAGGCCGAAGCACGATCGGCAGGTAGTGGTGCGCCGCGCGCTCGGCGATGTGCGCGGATGGGCAGCCACGAGACGACCCGTCGCCCGTCCGGGAAGTGCGATCAGCTCGCTCGAGCGCCGCGACGCGCGCCATGATGCAGGTTGCGGTGCGCGAGCTGGACGCCCTTCGGCGGCCCGCGTGGTGCCGGAGGTGTAGATCAGCGTGAGGACGTCCTCCGGGCTCGATCGCGCGCCAGGCCGCACTCGGCGTCGAAGTCCGGTTCGAGCCCTCGACGTCGCCGAGCGCGATCACGCCGCTCGGCGCGCCTCGCCGTCGATCACGATCACGTGCTCGACGCCGGGCAGCTCGGCGCGCGCGCTCCAGCGACGTCGGGAGCGGACGCTGCTCGGCGATCGACACGCGCGCGCCGGCGTCGCCGATCACGTAGGCGATCTGCTCGGGCGTCAGCGTCTGGTAGATCGAGAACGGCGTCGCGCCCAGCGGTGACGACCGCCGAGGTCGACCGAGGTGGAACTCGGGCCGGTTGGCCAGCATCAGCGCGACGGTGTCGCCGCGCCCGACGCCGAGGCTTGGCGGGCCGCCGGCAGCGCGTCGACGCGCTCGCGCAGCTCGCGCCACGTCAGCTCCAGGTCGCCGTTCCGGTGCGCAGGGCGACACGGTCAGGCGATGCCTGCAGCGGTGACGCGAACGCCGCCGGCGACTCAGTGTCAAGCCTCGCAGGCCGTGGCTGCGGCGACGCCTGGTGCCGGCCCTGTCGAGGGTGGGGCTGGCTCGCTGACCTACCGCCCGTCAGTGCGTCGCGCAGGCGTAGATGCCGCAGTCGCGGGTCAACGCCTGCCAGCGCTTGAAGCCCGCCGCCGGCGCAGCGATGCCGATGTCGTTCGACAGGCCGATCAGGAAGATCAGGATACATCACAGCATGAAGCCGACCACGCCGGCCCGCTTCCATCGCCGCCGCGAACGGGACGCGCCGGCCGCGCACCTTCTCGACCAGCGCCCAGAAGATGTGGCCGCCGTCCAGCGGCAGGGACGGGAACAGGTTGACGATCGCCAGCGACGAGCGAGATCACCGCCGAGGACGCCGAGCGCGTCACGTCGGAGAACTGACCGCGTCTGCGCGTCACCTCGTAGGCGCCTCACGGCGCCGGAGATCTGCTTGCGCGCTCGGGGTCGTAGCAGGCCGCGTGATCAGCTCGCGCGGTCTTCGTCGTCACGAACCACATCTGGCGAGCTCGCGGCGCGGCAGCCTCCGGCCGAGCTGTAGCGAGCGGTCGTCGTGCCCGATGCGCGAAGCCAGTACTGCGGTCGACGCCCTTCGCCGGCGTCGTAGCGCGGCCGGGCGCGGACGATTGACTCGCGCCGTTGCGTCGCGCCGACGGTCAGCCACCGGCGTTGGCCGCTAGCACAGCCGTCGACCTGCCTGCGGGACAGCGGTGGGCGCGAGATCGCTTCGCGCAGCTTCGTCCGGGCGCCACTGCCTGCCGTCGACCGAGACGATGCTGGTCGCCGCGACGCAGCGCTGCGCAGCCGCGGCAGCCGTCTTCGTCGACGCGACTGCCGAGGTCTTGCTGGGCCGACAACGCGCGGCGCGAACAGGAACAGCCGCGACGAACGCGACCACGAGGTTGCACGCGGGGCCCGCGCGCGATCACCACGATACGCTTCAGCACCGGCTGGTTGTGGTAGGCGCGCGGCGCGACCTCCTCGGGAGGCTCCTCGTGCGGGTTCATCCCGCTGATCTTCACGTAGCCGCCGAGCGGGATCGCGCCGATCGCGTACTCGGTCTCCCCCGCCCGCTACCTTACCAGAGTGCGGCGGGAAGAAGAGCGAGAACCGCTCCACGCGCATGCCCACGGCCTTGGCGGCGGGTGAAGTGGCCCAGCTCGCGGAGGATGACCAGCGCCGGCGAAGCCGGCGAAGGCAGTAGCTCACGCCCGTTCGAGGATAGGTGTCGCCTCAGGCGGCGGCGCCGCCTGGCCGGGCGTGCCGAGGGCAGCACCCAGTGGGCCCCGGGAGGGCCCACTGCTCGATCCGGTGACCGTGCCTGCGGTGTCAGCCGATGGTGAGCCGGTCAGCGCGCAGTACTGCTCTTCGGTGAGGTCGAAGAACGGATGCGGGCCGTGAGTGACCTCGCTGAGCACCGCGAGTTCGACGCCTCCGGTGCTGTCGCCGAGGGTGTCGGGCAGGATCGTCGTGCGGATGTTCCGTGGTCGACGAGAACCGTCGCCCCGCCGGAGTCGCTCCAGCCGCACGGTGCCGGCGTTGACCGACGTGAACTGGAAGATCGTCCCGCTCACACGCACCGCTCGCGTCTCCTGGAACGCGTCAGGCGTCCCGTCTCGGTGTACGAGCGGCCGGTGTCCGGATTGGTGAACGTGTCCGTAGACGACGTTGGAGTGCCCGAAGAACGCCTGGTCCTGCTTCGCCCTTGCCGACGCGGACGTGCCCGGTGCCCGTGAAGGAGAAGGTGTGGTCGAGCGTGCGTCCGCACTCCTCGACGGTGTCGCTGCCGGAGCCGGAGAATCTCTCCTTGTCGATCACCGTCGCGGCGCTGACGGCCGGCCAGGCGGCCACCAGGACGATCGGCAACAGGGCGGGGACCATCGCGCGGATGCCTCGCGGGCAGTTGTGCTCTGCATCCTGAGCCTCCCAGGAGTGTTGCGTTAGGCGCGCGGCCCCCACGACACACGCAGGGACCAGTTTCCAACCGCCTGCGTCGCCGGCGGGGAAATGTCTCCCCGCACCCCGAACCGGGCGCGTGCGGCGTTACCGTGCGCCGCGTGCGCTTCCCCCGGCCTCGGTACCACCCTCACCGCGGCTCAGGGGTCGCGAAGCTGGTGGTGCTCCTCGCCGGTTCTCTCCTGCTGGCGGTCGCAGTGTTCTGGCCGCTCGTCCTCGGCTGGGGTCGAGCCTGCCGAAGGATCTCGGGGATCCGCTGGCCCAGGCATGGCAGCTGGCCTGGGACGGACATGCCCTGATCCAGGCAGCCCGGCTCCTTCTGGCAGTCCAACCAGTTCTGGCCGGCAGGCGACACGCTCGCCTTCTCCGGACGCGCTCGTCGGATGGGCGCCGCTCGCGATTCCCGGAGACAGGGGTCGCCGACGCGATCGCCCGCTACGACGTGATCTTCCTGCTCGCGTCGGCGCTGGCCTTCACCGGCGCCTACCTGCTCGCGCGGGAGCTCGGTCTTCCCGCCCGCTGCGGCGTGCGTTGCCGGGGCGGCATTCGCCTATGCCCCCTGGCCTCGAGCAGGGCGGCCACCTTCACATCATGTCGAGCGGTGGCATCCCGCTGGTGGCCTTCCTGCTGCTTCGCGGATACCGGCGTGAGGCCCCCGCGACGATCCTCGCCGGCTGGCTGACGGTCGCCTGGCAGGTCTCGATCGGCTTCAGCCTCGGCCTTCCGCTGCTGGTGGTGCTCGCCGGCGCCGGGGCGGCGCTGTCGATCGCGTGGTGGCGTGCCGGGCGCCCCGCCCTGCCGCGGGCGGTCGTCCGCGCGAAGCGTCGCCAGTGTCGTGATCGCCCTGGCGGTGAGCGCCGTGATTGCGCAGCTACCTTCGAGTGCGCTCGGAGCGGGGCTCAGGCGCAGCCCTATCGTGGCCACCTACAGCGCCGGGCCCGGCATGTTCCTGAGCTCATCGGGACTGAACCCGATCTGGGGTCCGGCTTCGGCGGACCGCCGTGAGCGCCTCCCGGCTGTCGCCGAGCAGACGCTCTTCCCTGGCCTGGTGGTCCTTCTCCTGGCGATCGCGGGCGCCTGCTGGAGCGGTTGGCCGCGCTCATCGCGGCGGGCTCCTCGCCGCGGCGGCGGCCTTCGCCGTTCTGTCGCTCGGCTTCGAGACGTCCGGCCTCGGCCGCTTCCTCCTACCGGGCGCTGTACGAGCTGGTGCCGGGCTGGTCGAGCGTCCGCGTCCCGACGCGCCTACGCCCGTTCACGACCCTCGCGCTGGCCCTGCTGGCCGCCGGCGGCGCGGCGAGCGATGCTTGCACGGCTGCATCGGCGGCGTGGGCTGTCGACGGTCGCCTGCGTTCTGCTGGTCATCGGCGGTTCTCGCCGAGGGCGCCGGCTTCAGGCCCGGCCGCTGGTACCTTACATCCGGACGCGCCGGCCCCGCTCCGGCCGGGCTGGCCGGCCTCAGCTGATCCGCTGCTCTCGCTGCGGTAGCCGCCGCCGACAACCGCCGCTACCTGCTGTGGTCGACCGACGGCTTCCCGCGCATGGTCAGCGACCGCAGCAGCATCACTCCGGCGCGGACGACCTCGCTGCTGGCCGACATGACCGGCTTCCGGACGCCGCGTCCGTGGGCGCGCTACGCCGGCTCGGGGTCGGACCGTGGTTCTGCACACCGATCGGCTCGCGGGAACGCCGTGGGCCGGCTGGCGCGAGCGCCTCGACGGCCTCAGCGTGAAACGCCGGCTCACTGGGCGGCTCGTCGTCTACGAGATCTCGTGAGCGCGCACCCCCCACGGGCGGCGACAGGCGCGGCCGCGCCGGCCAGCAGCCCGACGAGGGACCAGCGTCCGTGCCCGCCGTGGATGATCTCGCCGGTCGGGCCGACGAGGCGCCCGGATATCTCGGTCTCGCCGAGCGCCGGTGCCAGCACCCCGCGACGGCGCCCCAGACGGCGAGCGCCAGCCAGGCCGCGGCCCGGTGGCGGGCGAAGTCAGTCGCGGCGTGCCGTAGAACGCCAGCGCCCAGGCGGCCACGACGGCGACGATCACCGGCGTGATCGCGATCCAGCCGTTGCCCTGTCCCGGGAAGCTCAGCGTGGTGTGGAACACGCCGCGATCGGCGCCGCTCAGTCCACTGGCCAGTCTGCCCGAGAGTGACCCAGCGGATCGGGTGATCGTGGCCGTGAGCATCGTGATCGCTGAGGGCACGGCAGGCGCGAGCGTCACGCCCCGGATGGCGGCGCCACGCGAGCCCCAGCGCGACCGCCAGGAACGGCAGCGCGGGGATCAGGAAAAGCGGACCGGCCGAGCCGCCGCCATCGGTAGCCAGTACCCCGCGTTGTAGACGCAGTACGGTCGCGACGGAGGCGATGACGAGCGTCTCGGCGCGGCGGCCGCGCCGCCAGAGCACGAAAGAGACCCGGGATCGCCATCGCCACCACCGGCGTGAGGACCAGCAGGCCGCGCGGCGACAACCAGGAAGCTCAGCGCGATGCGCGGATCAGGCACGCCGATGCCGAAAGAACCCACCGTCGTTGAGACCGATCGAGGCAGCGCCCGTGCGGCCCTGCTCGTTCACCGCGTTGTCGTACGAGGAGCTTGGTCACCAGAGCCGAACGCGGCGGTTGTAGAGCAGGAGCGGGAGCACGCCGAGAGCGACGCCGCCCGCGTACGCGGCATGACCCGCGCGGCGCGGCGCGCAGTCTGCGCGGAGCCGCGAGCACCCGGGCCGCTGACCGGCGTAGGCGCCGACGATCGCGCCGGCGATCGCCAGCGGAGGTATTCGGTCGTGACCGCGAGGCCGGCAGCCACCGGCCAGCACCAGCTTCGCGAGCTGCGGGTCGCCCGCTCGCGCTCGCTCCGAACGACGAGGAAGGCGGCGAACCCGAGCAGCGCGGCGAGCGCGTGACCGGGCTGGATTGACCGCGAAGGCATCACGAGGGTCGCGGTCCCGGGCGTGATGGCATGGCGGCCAGCGTGCCGAGCCCGGCTCGAGCGCGTCCACACGCCGCCGCAGCAAGGATGAGCAGAACGCTTCAGGCGCGACCGTCCCAGACAGGCCGAGCGCCCAGACCATCGGCGCCTGGACCTCGAGCCGGCGCTTGATCTGCGCCGCGCGCTCGGGCACGTGGCCGTAGGCATGGACGTGGAGACCGCGATGGTCCACTGCCGCGCGCCGCCGCGGCGCGCCTCATCGGCGGCGCGGCGCGCGAGCCCGGCCCGCTTCGAGCTCCTTCAGCGCAGGTACGGCGGCGTGACCAGGAGCGAGAGCCCCGGCGCCTTGACGGAGTAGAAGTGACCGTCGATCCACGACGTCGCGTCTCCCAGTGATACGCGTCGATCTGAGTGGTGCCGTCGCCGAGCGCCCTTCACCATCGCGTAGTAGGAGGTCCTGGGCCCAGCCGAGCGACTGCATCTTTGACGCCCAGCCGATCGTGAGCGCCACGAGCACACCGACCCCGGCACGGAGCGCGCCGCCGCGCAGCTGCACTCTCGATGCCGGCCTGCATCAACGCGAGGCAGAGAGCGCCCGCGGGCGCGGGGTCCGAGCCGTCCGTCGCGCGGCGCCTTCCGTGCCTTCGAACCGGTGTCCGACCGCTCAGCCCAGCGCAGAGCAGGCCGTTCGACGAGTTCCCAGCTGGCCCAGGCGAGCAGGAGCGTCGCCCCGAGCACGGCCGCCATTCGCGGCGCGAGGCTTCAGGAAGCGCAGGTCGGCCTCGGCGAGGACGAGGATCAGCGGCAGGTGCCACAGGTACACGCCGTACGAGATCTCGCCGAGCCGCGCCGCCAGACGCGGCGCAGTGAGCGCACAACCCTCCGCGGCCGGCTGCCACGGCCGCGACGATCAGCGCGAATCCGGCCGCGCAGGTCAGCGTCCCGAGCAGCGATCTGGCCGCGTCGCCGGGCGGCGCGGTCTCTCGTGCCAGTAGCCCTGAGCGATGACGATCCCGAGGCCGGCCGCGGCCATGAGCGCCGTCGCGCGCGATGTCCATTCCACGTCCGCACGTGCACGATGCGAGCCAGAGCGCAGCGAGCATCCAGCGCGAAGTGCCCGGGTAGGCGGGCAGCACCTTGCCAGGGGATCTCACCCCAGTTTCCCGCTCCGGTCGAGCCACTTCCAGGCAGAACGTCGCGGCCACGAGCGCAAGCAGGAACGCGGCGTGGGCGCCCGTGCGTTTGGGGCCGAGGCGCAGTCCGACGAGCGAGGAACGGGAGCGCCACGTAGAACGCGACCTCGATGGTCAGGGTCCAGAACACGGGATGATCTGCATCAGCGTGTCCAGCGAATAGTTCTGCCCGAAGACGAAGAACGCGGGCCAGTCGTGCGCCGAAAGGCAGGATCCTCAATCGGGCCGAAGGCCAGGTACTGAAACGATGCAGCCGACGATGCAGACGTAGTAGGCGGGCACGATGCGCGCCGCCCTGCGCCGCGCGTAACTGGCGAGCCGCGGCGGCTCTGCGGACCCGAGGGCGGCGCGCGCATACCCGCGGTACAGCGGGAAGCCGGAGAGCACGAGAACAGGATCAGACCGGCGTTGGCCTCGAAGAGCACGCGGTCGAGCAGGACCCATCGTCCGCCGCGTGAGAACTGATCGACGCGGTAAACCAGACGTGAAACGCCAGGACCGAGAGGGCGACGTGCCGCGGAGGCCATCGAGCGCGGCAGAGCGCGGCGCCTTGGTCACGGCGCCCAGCCTGGCGGCGCGCCTGCGACGCCAGTGAGCTAATGCGGATGCGCGTCAGGCGCGCGCGGCGATCACCCGGGCAGACTCGCGCGCGGCGCGATCTACTCGTAGAGCGAGTCGAACGCGCGCACGGGCTGCGGCAGGGCGCCGCGAGCGTCCTCGATCACCGCCGGGATGCCGAGGAACGGCAATCGCCGGAGAGAACGAGTGCACCGCGACCTCGTTGGCGGCGTTCAGCACGCACGGCGCCGTGCCGCCGGCGATCGCGGCCTTCCCGCGCGAGCCGCAGGCACGAGAACGCGTCCTCGTCGACGGCCTCGAACGTCAGCGCGCCGACCTCGGCCAGGTCGAGCCGGCGGATCGGCGTCGGCGCGATCGGGGTGGTGCAGCGCGTAGGCGATCGGCACGCGCATGTCGGGGTGACCGAGGTGGGCCAGCGCGGCGCCGTCGCGGAAGCATCACGTAGGAGTGGACGATCGACTGCGGGTGGACGACGACGTCGATCCGCTCGTACGGCGACGCCGAACAGGTGGTGGGCCTCGATCAGCTCGAGGCCCTTGTTCATCAGCGTCGCCGAGTCGATCGTGATCTTGCCGCCCATCGCCCAGGTCGGGTGCGCCGAGCGCCTCCTCGACGCGTGACGTCCGCGAGCTCGTCGCGGTGCGGCCGCGGAACGGGCCGCCGGAGGCGGTCAGCACCAGCCGCTCGACCGTGCCCGGCGCGCTCGCCGCCGATCAGCTGGTGCAGCGCGGAGTGCTCGGAGTCGACCGGGACAGACCTGCGCGCCGCGTGGCCTCGGCCAGCGCGGTCACGAGCTCGCCGCCGACGACGAGCGACTCCTTGTTGGCGAGCGCGACGTCGATGCCCTCGCTGAGCGCGACGATCGTCGGGCCCAGCCCGGCCGAGCCGACGATGCGCGTTGAGCACGAGGTCCGCGCTCGGACTCGATCGACGAGGCCGCACGAGCCCCTCAGGGCCCGGCCGGCACCTCGCCGCCGGTCAGGCCTCGCGCGCCTCGGGCGCGCGGCGTCAGCGTCCGTCGGCCAGCGCGATCCGCGCGCACGCCGTGCGGCGCGCGCCTGCTCGTACCAGCGTCGTCTCGTCGCGGCGCCGCGCTGAGGCCGACGAGCTCAAGTCTCGCCCGCAGCCCGACGACGTCGAGCGCCTGCGACGCCGATCGAGCCCGTGGCGCCGAGGATGACCACGCGTCGCATCCGGCACAGTTTGACGCTGACCCGCAACGCGTAGCGCTCAGCGGAGTTACTTGGGCATGACCTCCATGCTCCGGACATTCCTCGGCACGGCCCTCGCCGCCGTGCTTCCTGAGCGCCCCGCCACCGCGCTCGCCGCCCCGCACTGGTCCTGCGCCCCTCAAGATCGCGGACTCGGGTGCCGATCCGTCTGGGATCTCACCGCCCAAGGCCTTCGTGACGGCCGACGGGCGGTCGCTAACCATCTTCGCCGACGGCCTCCGCCCGTCACTCGCCGTCGGCACCGCCGCCCGGATCGTTCGCCGCCCGCTGGCGCTGGGCAACGACGCGCGGTACGAGCAGCGTCGACGCGCGCTGGGCTCGAACGGCACCCTCGCCGTCGCCTGGACCGCCGGCGGCTGGCGCACGTCGCCGTGCACCCGCCGGACAGCGCGCGCAGTCGCGAACCGATCTTCCAGCGCCAACGTCAGCGACATCGCCGTCGCCGTCGCGCCCGACGGCGCTGTGACGTCGCCTACCGGCCCAAGCCTGCCGCCAACAGCTACCAGCTCGTCGCGGTCACGGCGGCCCCCGGCGCGGCCTTCGGCGCACCGGAGACCCTCCATACCTCGAGTCAGGGCATCGACGGCATCGACGCCGCCGCGGGCGGGTGGAGCCGTCGCGATCGCCTACGGCGCCTCGCTCCGCGCTACCGCGCCTACGCCATCGTCCGGCCCGCCGGCGCGGCAGCGTTCGGCGGCGCCGCCGCAGACCTTTCTCCCCACCACGCAGCCCGACATCCGGACGCGAATCGCCTTCGAGCCGGACGGCACGATCGTCGCCGCGTGGGCGAACTACGGCGGCACCGCCTGCGCGCTACGCGCCCCCGGCGCCGCGACCTTCGGCGATCCACGGCCCGCTCGGCCCGGCCGGCAGGCGGACCGACGTCGATCTTGCGCCTACGCCGCAGGGGGCGGCACGGCGCGGCCTGGGCCATGACGGCGCCGTGAAAAACCGCCATCAAGGCCCCAGGTGCCGGATTCGGCGACCCGCAGGCCGTCGTGCCGACGACCTCGCAGATCGCGGCGCAGCTGCCAATCACCGCGGCGCCCGGCAGCCGGCCACCGTGGTCGTCGGCGACCCGGACACCCGGCGCGATCGTCGCGGCGGATGTCGGCAACGCCAGGGGCGATCGGCTACAGCGCCGTGAACGTCGGTACACCGGTCGCGATCGCCTCGAGCGCCGACCGCACCGTCGTCCTGTGGCGCGATGCGGCGACGCTCTGACCGCGGCCACGCGCAGCGAAGCCGCTCCCGCGGGCGGCCCCGGCACGGCTTTCGCCCGGCCCCGCCTGACACGAAGGCGCCCGAAGCTCGAGCTGCTGCTCGCGCCAAAGCGCCCAGCCGTCACGCGCCGGGACCACCTCGATCGTCTTCAAGGTGCGCTGCGAGCAGGCCGTGCGCCGCAGGCCTTCGGCAACATGCGCACGACGCGAGGCAAGAAAGCGCGTGGTCTCGCTCGCTGGACACCTTCACCACCAAGAAGCCCGTCAGCGGCAGGCAGATGGTGCGCCTCAAGCTGAGCCGGAGCACGCAGAGGGACCTCCGCAGGGCACTCGACGCGAAGCGCGGCGCCCAGGTGTTCGTCGACATCACGGCGACCGACGCCGCCACCAGCCAACACGAGCCGCGTGCGCGGGCAGATCACGCTCCGCGCCAAGGCTAAGAAGACGCACCGCTGAGGACCGGCCCGCCGCGCTGAGCGCGCGGCGGGCATTATCGTTCACCCATGGTCGTCCACTCGCCACCGGCGACGTATTGAGATGTGGTGCCCGCGCTGCGGCACGGAAGCGGGCGCTCGACGCGCCGGACGCCGGCGCGACGCCGGCCGAGCGTCCACTGCGCGGCCTGCGGCGCCGAGCACGAGGCACTTTGCCGACGTGACCGTCTCGCCGACACGATTCGCCAGGTCGGCGGCTGCTGCTGCGAAGGTTCGCCCGGCACACGCTGAGCTGGGAGGACCGGGCCGGAGCGCAGGGCACCACGGAGTTCGAGACCTGGGTCCAGGACCGGCTCATGCGCGCCGGAGACCGCGTCAGCCTGCTCTTCCCGCCCGGCGAACTGTCGCCCGAAGGACTTCCGATGCCGCTGACCGCGGCGAACCACACGCTCGGCGCCAGCTGGGCGCTCGTCGGCGCCGCCCCGGGCGGCTGCTGCGCTAGAGCATCCCGTGCCAGACGTAGTACCCGGCGACGACGGCGAAGAGCGCCGCGTCAGCCGGTCAGGGCACCGCCATTGCGTCTCCGAAGATACGTCTGAGTCCTTCGTCGCCGCCTCGCGCTTGACGAAGCTCTCGAACAAGGTCGCCGATCGGCGCGACGATCGCGACGGCCGCGCCGAGCAGCAGTGCGTCGACGCCCCGCTGAGCAGTCCTGGTAGGCCCGGCGAACCAGCCCGCGAGCGTGCCGACGGCGATCGATGATGAGCCCCTCGACGGTCTTGTTGGGCGAGATCGACGGCGCGAGCTTGCGCACGACCCCAGCAGCCGCCCGCCCAGGTAGGCGCCGGTGTCCCCCAGGAACGTCGCGACGAGAACGAGCACGACGATCCCGCCGCCGTGCGGGAGATCGCGCAGCAGGATCGCGTGAGCGGGCCGAGACCGATCCGCGAGAGGCCGAGCAGCGTCACCGTGACTGGCGACCCCGGCTCCCCAGCTGCACGAAGGCGAACCGGAAGACGAGCGGGATCGATGCCACGAAGGCCAACAACACGGTGTCGGCATCGCCGAGCTGAGCCGAAGCAATACGTA
>ERZ1370068.1365-contig-11255_pt1 | contig 62653 bp, 76 predicted proteins | sample MGYA00561227_ERZ1370068 | MGnify/ENA primary metagenome ERZ1370068 (study PRJEB38410, sample SAMEA6850437) | metagenome | study: Metagenomic assessment of the ecological functions of the soil: analysis of the soil microbiota associated with the...
CCAGCTCTTCGCTGATACGATCGCGCGCCAGAGCGTGCCGAGATCTCCTCGATCGCTGGTCGACCCTGGCAGGCGCACAGTCGCGCGGCGGCTCGGGTTCACCCAACATCCGACTACGCCGAAATAACGACGCGTCTGCCGCCGTCGCTCTTCCTGTTCGCTCGATCGCGTTCTCCGGAGAGCGACGGCTGCGTCGCGCTGGGCGCCTGGCAACCATGTCGAAGGCGGTGATTGCGATGAGGCGCGTCGCCCGGTCGACCTGAAAGTGATTATGCAGCTCGCCGGAGGCCGCGCAAGCGGCCGACGCTGGCGGCGGCAACAGGATCGCGACGTACGTCTGCGCCACCGGCATCCGACTTGGCGCATACCAGCCGGAAGCTACTTCAGCGCCCGACGACTGCCTGCTCGCCCGGTGTCGAGGACGGTTCATGCCGGCTGATGATAGCGCCGCGTCCGCGAGAGGGAATGTCGCGCGGTCGGAATGCCGCCACCGCCGACTACCTCATTGGCGATAACCTGAATGATAAGACTCGCCGTTCGAACGACACGTCCATGGCGACGACCCTCGACGGGCGCTGTATTACGTCATCACGAAGAGCCTGTTCCGCTCGGCGATCACTGACGACATGCCCGGGGATGTCAGTGCCCCCGAACGATCGATTCCAGGGGAGGAGACGGTCCATGGTCTCATCGGTCGCACAAGATCCGGTGCGGATAGGCGAGATGGGGTCGCACTGCTCTTCACGCGAGGCGACGTCGCAAGATACCGATGAGCAAGGTGATTTCATTCCGCTTCACCCGCATGCCCACCCCGACGAGGACCACCGCGTTCGTCCGCGGTAAATCGCGCGGCGTAATTCCCAGCGCGCCAGTCGCCAACGATCGCCGCGGCTCAAGCAGGAGACGCGGCTCCGGGAGATGTCAGCTGAACCCCGGCGTGATATGCCGTCCTCAAGCAGATTGTCGCCAATCAGCCGACACGATCCAGTTTCGGAGCGACCAGTTCGAGCGGGTCGCTCGATGACGCCGAAGACTCGACGATACTTGAGTCATGAGTCCGCGTCGACGAGCTCAAGGCATCGTCCACGTGACTTGCGGGCGACAAGAGCGCTGGTCCTCCGCTGGTCATCTGCGATATTCCTCGACTCGATCCGCGATAACATCATAGCGTCGACGGCACGGCGCGGTTGCAGTGTTCACTCCGGTGGATCCGGCAGGGCATCACTGCGCTCACGCCGACAGGATCCGCGACGACCGCGATCCAGCGCACATGATCGAGCATGATCAATCACCTGACATGTCCAGAGCCGGTACTCCCGAGAATAATGGACGCTCGGCAGCAAGGTCCAAGATGCTCCAGGAAGCGCAGCTGATCGGCGATTCACCCACTCTCATCACCGTTTCCCAATGATCATCGGGTCGATCGTCACCTCTTCACGCGCGAGTTCGGTCGACTTGCCGAGCACATGGAATAGATCGTGGTGACCCGGGTGAGCACTGGGCCAGTCATGCCGTGAAGACACTGCGCCGAAAGAGCCGTGAGCTTCCTCGAGCCGGCCGCTGTCCGGTCTGCCGGGTGCCGTCTTTGCTCCCTGTCCGAAATCTCGCTCTCGCATGACGCCACCCGTGGCCCACAGGATTTGCATTCTCAGTTCTCCAGGAAGCCATTGAGGGTCAGGCATCCGCCACGAAGACGAGGCGGGAGCGATCCGACGGATTTGGCTAAAGAGCGTGACGATCTAGCCTGAAGAGCTCGAGGCCGGGGAGGTGCCATTACGGACGAGAGCATGAAGAGGAGCGATCGCTGATCCTGGCTGGATTACCGCGAGTAGGTCGAGGGCGACGCGCGGTTCCGGCCGCAGGAGGCGGAGGCGAGGCCGTCGCCGCCGAGGAGCCGTGGGCGCTTGAGGTGACGCTGCTGGTACGCGCGGCTCTTCAAGGGCCGAGTGACTCGCGGTGGTGCTGGTCGGTAGCACCGGGGATCTGCCGGCGCGCGAGTCACGCCGTCTGCAGAATCGCGGCTAAGTCACCATTGCGGCCACAACTGACGATCGAGAATCTTCACTCTGTCATCGTGCCGGTGCCGGCAGGGCTGCGTGTTGCCGTGTCGTCCGCTCGCGGAGGCCGCGGCAATCACCTCGTCGGCTTTCGATTTGGAGAGCGCTGACCGAGCCAATTAACGGCCGCGCCTGACCATGGCTGCTCGTCTCATCAACGCGATGACGCTACGCGGAATGAAGGGGTCCTCCCGCCTCATGGGTCGATGCGTTGACGCGCGACACGGCGCCGGGGCGAGTCTGCCGAGAGCGGCGCGTCACGCGGATCGCCAGCGCATCCATCGAGCGGCGCTAACTCGCAACGCTTATTTAAGCGCGCATCATGACTCCAGTACCGGTTCATCGGCACTCCGATGGTGTCACCCACGCTGCCACGCATGCGCGATAGGCGACATGTCGAGGAATTGGTGCCGCGACAGCCATCGGCGCGATCGCCAATTCCCAGTTTCGCATCTCGTGGTTCTCCAGGCCTGTCGGCATCTGTCCACTGGTGCGGGCGACTCTACGATGTTACAAGATCCGGTTCATCGGGCGGCCTGCTCATTCCTCTCCGGAGCCAGCGCTCGAAGAAGCGATCGAGTGAGCACGCGCAGCCGTTTCTCATCGCCAGTTCGGAGTCGTACTCAGCCTCGCGATACACCCAGCCGCGACGCAAACATGAGGTTCCGCCTGCACCCGCCATCCGTCTGAACTGGCTCGCACCCCCGAGACCAGCGGGTCGCGGTATGTCGGTATGTGCCACGCGATGCGCCCGGCATGATCACCCGTTCACGCCGCCGTTGGGAACGACGCCATTTCGCCGCCGCGCCGCATGGCCCGGGCAGCAGGCCCACCCGTGCGGTGATGTCGTTCTCCAATGTCGACGTTCAGAGTCGCTGACGATCACCAACAGTGCCGACGGTGATGACATCGCCGAGAAGGGGGTCGAGCTGTCCGGCCCCCACGCCGGGCGCCGGCAGATATGTGCCTCTCGTTGATAGACGGCGCCGACGGATTTGTCGTCTCGGCGTTCGGGCACCGTCGGAAGAGAAAACATTGCCAGTTCATCGACGAGCAAGCCCGGCTGCAACGGCAAGGCGATCGGCTCGGCGGTCGAAGTGAGTCGCGAATGGAAATGTCGACCTCGGGTCACGTTTGCCAACGTCGAGAACGATCATCAATGCCGGCCGCTGACCGGTCGGCTGGAGGACCCGGTAGCCGAGGGTTTTCTGGCGCTTTCTTCTTTCCTCGGCAGTTGATGGACGACGAAGACAGGCGCGAACCCGGCAGCTGAACATCCAGCGCCAGCCAGGGATCGGAGCCCTGGGTCTGGGACTCATGGCCGCCGGTCGTTTGATGGTCGCCACGAGGGCTGGAGAGGGGGAGCCGTCGTCGAGGCTTTGAGTGACGCCCAGGGTCAGGGCGGGCCAAGGATTTGGGCGAGTCTCAGGTTCAGAGCCAACCGCGTCCTGACACTCCGTGCTGCTGCCTTCGGGAGAAATTCCATTCGAGCCTGATGGAGGGGCCGATCGAAGAGGTTGTCTCCAGGCCGTCGGCTGCCATCGGAGCTCAGCGTGCCCAGTGCGATTCGTCTGTTGCCGAGCCGCGAGCCTGACAAAGTGATTACGCAGTGATTCGGGCGGGCTCAGTTAAGGGGCTGGGAGTGCCGCCAAGGCCGATCAAGGTCGAGATTATCGAGACGAACACAAATGCCAAGTTCGCATCTGGTGTCGGCTCGATCTCGGACGCACTGAATGTCACGCCGCGTTAAATGATCCGCCGCAGTCCTCGCATTTGATCTTTATCGCGGTGCCGCAACATCAACGCGCCAGGTCCAGGTCTAGCCGCTCTCCGCGGGAAGCGAATCGCTTCGTCTGAGCCAGACTTCATCTCGGCGGTGCGCTTCCACCTGCCCAGCGACTTATCTGCCGGCCGTGATGCGTCGATCGGCCACGAGGATCAGCGATTTCGATAGTACACGCTGATCTTCGAGCTGATCGCGCCTTCAACACCAGATGCCGCATCGGTCATTCGCCGATCCGGCACGGTCGGCGACCGGCTGGGGTGGAAGACGCGCCGGTCGGCGACTGGCGTGCTCGACCGCTAGCTGGGATTCTGTCACCGAGCAGGTCTGGCGCGAGTGATCGCCCGAGGTATGGTCAGAGCCGGTCCGCGCATTCGTGCAGAATGTGCTCGGCCGCAGGAGAGGGTCGCCGTCGCGCGGTGCGATGCAGGGCCCGAGTCGACGACCGTTCGCGCGACTCGAATGCCTGGGCGGCGCGGTCGACGATAACTCACCAAGACGATCACTGAGCGCGCGACGCGGATCCACTTCCGCCCGACCGCGCGCCATGGGGTCTGCGCCCGCGCCGATCTTCCCTGAGTTCGATAGGGATCGCGCGCCGAGCTCGATCCGAATCGACTAAGATGGGCGATCCAGAGTTTTCGACGCCGCGCGGTGCTGCGAATACTCAGTCTGTCCGACTGATCGGGCGGGCTCATCGGCTGTTCGCCACCGAAACGCTGCAGCGTGAAGGAAGGGCGGGAGGATCCTCGAGTGACCTGGACTGTAACAGCCAGCGACCCAGGCGTCGCGGTCGTCGCGCTACGGCGCCGGAAGATCTGCGCGGGCGTGGGAGATCGCCACAATACCGAGTTGCGAGATCATGAGATCTACCGCGATCCCACGCTTGTCGCCGGGCCGCCCAAATCAGGTCGCCGAGGACTTCGGTTCAGTCGGGAGTAATAAGATCGGGGCGGTGACCGGTCGGCAGACTCGGGCCGCCCGAGCCGACACCGAGCTCACCTGGCCCTTCAAACATCATTCGCGAGGTGTTTCAACAGCGTTAACCGGTGTCGCCCCATCGCGACTGCGCGCTTCCTGGCGACCGGTGGCGACAGATGACGACAACCGCCGGCTACGACGCAGGCAAGCCCAGACGGTTTGGCCACCACGCCTATAACGCCGATGACCGAAACGGAATGACTCGACGCTCACTTACAAAATCTCGTTGGATCCGCCATATAGTTTGGCGCTTTTAATAATGCGACGCACGACCGTAGATGCGGCGACAGTCGCTCCCATCACCGTGACCTGACCTCCGCCTGGCCAATACGAACTGCGATCGCAGGAGCGTTCATGTCACGGTGGTGGACTTCATGCGTTCTTGTCTATTGTTCGGTTGACTGCATCCGCCGTTTGTTAGGGCCGATAGAAGACATCGACGCGCGCTTCGAATCCTGAGGTTCCCTCTAACAAACGACTGGATCTTGAGGTGTACAGGTTCCGGGTCCGTAGGCCAATAGACAAGGAACACGCCCCTGCACGTGACGTGACCTCCTGTTTCAATACATTTGTTCGCGATCGCACAGTGAGGTCACGTCACGGTGCAGGGAATTTACTGGCCGGACCGGAATCTGCGCGCCAGCCAGCCGATCCAGTCGTTTGTTAGGGGAACCTCAGGGGATTCGAAGCGCGCGTCGATGTCTTCTATCGGCCCCTAACAAACGACTGGATCTGGAGGGGACGAACAGGTTCCCGGTCCGTAGGCCAATAGACAAGGAACACGCATAGGGTCCCTGCACCGTGACGTGACCTCCCGTGCGGTCGCGGACCGTGTGGCCGAGAGCGGGAAGGTCAGGTCACGGTGATGGGAGCTGACTCGTCGTGCGCCCGGAATTAGTGGCGCTTTCGTACCGAGCTTCTGTACATTCGTGCGTCGCTGTAAGCTGATGCGTCGGAACTTGGCGTTACATAAAGAAAAGCGCCAGAGGGAGCCTGTAAGCTCGGATTCCGGCGAGACGATAGCAAGTGAGCGTCCGAGTCGACCGTTTCAGTCATCGACGTTATAGGCGTGGTGCTCAGCCCAGAACCGTCTGGAGCGCCTATAACGTGCTAGCCGGCGGACGGTCACGTGCATCGCCGTATCGCCACCGTGCCAGGAGCGTCTCCGTGACACGGGTCACGATGGGGCGGCCAGTTCGTGGCGCAGCATTCGCCTAAGCACCTTGCCCGAGGTGTTGCGGGGGAGCACCTCGCGAATGACGAGCTGTCGCGGAACCTTGAAGGGGGCCAGGTGGGCTCGGCAGTGGCGCTCGAGCTCGGACGGCTCGAGTGTGGCCCGGGGTCGCAACACCACGATTGCGACCGGTCGCTCACCCCAGCGGTCGTCGGCCACGCCGACCTCCGACCGGGCGACTCGATCCCCCGACTTGGACCAGAGGACGCGATCCTCAGGATACGGCTTGACCCCGGGAACGCTCGGGCAGCCCGGCTCGGACCAGGTGCGCGACCAGGGCGCCCTTGACGGTGGGATCGCGGTAGATCTCATGATCCTCCACAAACTCGGTGGTCAGGTCGGGGCGCGTTGGCCATCGCCTCGGCGACGATCTCCGCGCCCGCGCCAGGTCGCCCAGCGCCGCATGCGCGGCGGCGCGGTACAGGCGCGCGAGCGCCGCGTCTGAAAGGTCAGGCCGCGGGCTGCCTCGATCGCTTGGCCAAACCGTCCGAGGTTGTAGAGCACGGCGGCCTGCTCCTCGACGCACCAGACATGCAGGAAGGGATCCAACTCCTCCGCCTCCTTCAGCAGCTGCAGCGCCGTTCCGGCTCACCGGCAAAGTTGTAGAACGCAGCCGACCGGCCCTTGATGTAGGCGTCGGACGGACTGAGGGCCATCGCCTTTTCATGACATTGCCGCGCGGCGTCGAAGGCTCCGGCGATACATGTGGATCCGCACCCATCACCCGATTCGCCTCCGGATCGTTCGGATCGAGCTCGAGCGCGCGCTGGATCCGCCGCTCGCCGTCGTCCCAATCGAACTCAGGAAGGTCGGCGCGGGCGCAGACCCACATGGCGCGCGGTCGGGCGAAATTCGGATCCGCCTCTGATCGCGCGCTCGAACCAGTCGATCGCCTGGCGCAGGTTCTCGTCGACCACGCCGCCCAGGCGATGGTATTCGAGTCCGCGGCAGGTGACACTCGTACGCAGTCATCGACTCGGGCTTGCCGCTGCCGCGCGGCGGCGATGTCGCTCCTCGATGCGGCCGAGCACGGTCGATGCAATGCGCGAGACCAGCTCGTCGATCCGGCCGACCAGGCTCTCCAGGCGATCGCTCACTCGATCACCCAGACCACCACCCCGGTCTCGGTCTCGGCCAGGGTCAAGCCCAAGCGGATCTGCGGTCCGAGCTGCCGTATTGTGCCGGCCAGCGCGTACCGCACCCCCAGCCGGTCGCCGACCGACTGCGGATCGGTCGCGGTGGCGGCGAGCGAGCGCGTGGCCGACCGCGACGTCACGAACAGTTTACGAAAACGTCCAAGCTCGAAGATCAGCTCCTCGGTAATGCCCTCGGCCAGGAATCGCTGATCCTCGTGGCCGGAGTCGGTCTCGATCGGCATCACGGCCAGCGAATAGCTCGGCTGGGCGGGCGCCGCCCGGGTGGGGGCGATCTGGTAGACGAAGCGATTCACTTCCCGCGGAGGCGGTAGACACGGACCGGCGCGACGATGTTGCGAAGCCTGCTCACCGCGGTCGTCAAATGCGAAGGGGAGTTGCAGGCGGATCTGCTCAAACAGCGCGGCGCTGACGTCAATCGCGTCCGGGTCGGCGGCCTGCTGGATGCGAGCGGCGACATTGACGCCGTCGCCGATGAGGTCATCGTCCTCGACCATGACGTCCGCCAGGTGTGAAGCCTCGAAGCGCATCCGAAGGGGCCGTTCCGCCCCTTGCTCCGCTAGGGGCGAGGCCCGCCCGAATCGCCGTGGCGCATCGCACAGGCGTTGATCGGGCTCGCGAACTCGACGAGCACCGCATCGCCCATTGCCTTGAACAGGCGCCCGTCGCACTGGGCGACCTGGGCTCCGATCAGGTGCGGCAGCCGGCCGAGCCGGTGGGCGGTGCCTCTTCGTCGGCCTCCATCAGGCCTCGAATAGGCGACCACATCCGCCACCAGAATCGCCGCCATGCGCCGCTTCATCGAGCGAACCTCCCAGAAAACGTAGCACAGGTGTCAGGGCGCTGGACGACTCCGAACGGACTCGCCTGGCATCGCCCGGCCCTTCTTGACCCTGAGCGCGTCCTCCGCCGCCTCGACGACGCCCGGTCCCCCGCCTCTCTAGCCCTCATTGAGCGGCCCATTAGAACGACCGGCGGCGCGGGCTGTACTCGGAGCCCGAGGGCCACGCGGAGGTCCTGCGCGGCTTTGGCACGGATGGAGGCCTTCAGGGTCAGGTTCAGTGCCCGGGTTCTGTGCCTGTCTCGAGAACGGACGGGTCGTGCACTCTAACTACCCGGAGAAGAAGAAAAGCGCCAGAGGAAGCCTGTAAGCCGGGTCCTGTCCGCCGACCGGTACGCCCGGCTGGCGTGATGGTCATTCCTCTCGACGGCCGGTTACCCGGCCGCTCCAGCAGCCTGACCCGAGGGCTCCGAGCGGACCGCCCTTCGCCCCGTTGCCGGGAACTCGCCCTCCCTATTCGGCCTTGCACCGGGTGGGTTTGCCGAGCCGATCCGGTCACCCGGATCGCTGGTGCGCTCTTACCGCACCGTTTCACCCTTACCGCGCGCCCGAGAGCGCGCGGCGGTCTACTTCTGTGGCACTGTCCGTGGGGTTGCCCCCTGGCCGTTAGCCAGCACCCTGCCCGACGGTGCCCGGACTCTTCCTCCGGCCCGTTGCCGGGCCGGCGACCATCCGGCTCCCTCTGGCGCCGATCTGTCAAAAGAACGAAACGCCTCCGTATTGTACTGCGCGCCCCGGCCGGCGTCGCGGCTAGGCGTCGGCCCGGATCAGCTCCGACCCCTTCTCGGCGATCATCACCGTCGGCGCGTTGGTATTGCCCGAGGTGATCCGCGGCATCACCGAGGCGTCGACGACGCGGAGGGCCGCGACGCCGTGCACGCGGAGCCGGTCGTCCACCACGCGCCGCGGGATCCGCGCCCATGCGGCACGTGCCGACGGGGTGGAAGATCGTCGTTCCCAGGTCACCGGCGGCGTGGAGCAGGTCGGCGTCGATCTCGACGGCGGCCCCGGCCGCCATTCCTCGGGCGCGAACCGGGCGAGCGCCTGCGCGGCCATGATCCGCCGCGTGAAGCGCATACCGGCCACCGCGACCCGCTGGTCCTCGGGGTCGCGAGGTAGTTCAGACGGATGGCGGGGTGCGCGCGCGGATCCGGGCTCGTGATCCGCACGTGCGCCGCGGCTTGTCGGACGCAGGTTGCAGACCGACGGCGTGATCGCGGGGAACGGTGCAGCGGCTCCCCGAACTTGTCGAGGCTGAGCGGCTGCACGTGCCACTCGATGTTCGCGCTCGGCTGCGCCGGGATCGCTCTTCGCGAAGGCGCCCCAGCTGGGAGGGCGGCATCGTGAGGGGCCCGGTCCGGAAGAGGAAGTACTCGAGCCCCATCAGGCCCCGCCCGACTGAGACTGTTGGCCCGCTCGTTCAGGGTCTTGCCGTTCCGATCTTGTACATCATCCGGACCTGGAGGTGGTCGTGCAGGTTCGCCCCCACGCCGGGCAGGTCGTGGACGACCGGAATGCCGTGGGCCTGCAGGCAGCGCCGCGCGGGCCGATGCCGGAGAGCTGCAGAAGCTGCGGCGAGCCGATCGCGCCGGCGGCGAGCACGCACCTCGCGACGCGCCGCGTACGCGCGGCCACGGATCCGTCCGCGCGTCGAACCTCGACGCCGGTCGCGCGCCTGCACGCCGTCGCGCGTCTCGACGGTCACCCGCTGCACGTGCGCGTGGGTGAGCACCGTCAGGTTCGGGCCGATGCCGGACCGGCTGGAGAGAAGCGCCGTGTCATGCTTCACGCGCACGCCGCGGCGCTGGTTGACCTGGAAATAAGCGTTGCCGAAGTTGTCGCCGCGGTTGAACTCGGCGATCTTCGGGATGCCGCACTCCTCGGCCGCGTCCCGCCACGCGTCGAGGATCTCCCAGCTGACGCGCCGCTCCTCGACGCGGAGCTCGCCGCCGGCGCCGTGGAGCTCGTCCGCGCCGTGCGCGTAGTCCTCGACGCGCGATGAAGTACGGGAGGACCTCGTCGCCACGACCAGCCCCGGTTGCCGAGCGCCGCCCAGTGGTCGTAGTCGCTCCGCTGGCCGCGCATGTAGATCATGCGCGTTGATGGACGAGCAGCCGCCGAGGACCCTGCCGCGCGCGTAGTTGAGCGCGCGGCCGTTGCAGGCCGGGCTCCGGCTCGGTCTGTGAAGCACCAGTCCGTCCGCGGGTTGCTGATGCGTGAAGAGATAGCCGACCGGGATGTCAGATCCAGAAGTAGTTGTCCTTGCCGCCGGCCTCGAGCAGGAGCACGCGAGTGGCCGGGTCGGCCGACAGGCGGTTGGCGAGCACGCAGCCCGCGCTGCCGGCGCCGACGATGACGTAGTCGCAGGGTCCGAGGGTTCTCGGCCACCGGCCTCGCGGATCCTCGCCGGTCAGCGGCGGTCGGACGTGGCGACGCGGGCTACGGCTGGTAGTAGAGGAAGCGCCCGCAGTTCTCGCAGACGAGGATCTGACTCGGACTGACGCACCTCGTTGAAGCGCTGGGGCGTCAGGCGTCACGCGGCAGCCGGAGCAGATCCCGTTGCTGCCGACCAGCGCCACCGCGAGGCCGGCTCGCACCTTGAGGAGCCGCGCGTACTGCACCAGCATGTCCGCGGGACGTCGCGGGCGACGCTCTCGCGCTCGCTTCGCGCCTCGAGGTCCACCTCGAGCGCACGCAGCTCTCGGCGGCGGCGGCCTCCTGGACCCGCGCCTCCGCCTCCTGCGGCCGGAGCCGCGCGTCGCCCTCGACCACCTCGCGGCCGAGCCGCTCCTGGAGCTCCATGAGACCGAGGATCTCCTCCTCGATGCGGTTCTTCTCGACCTTCGCGCCCTCGATCTCGGCCAGAGCGGCGGAGTACTCCTTGTTCGTCTTCACCTCGTAGAGCTTCGCCTCGAGCTTCTTCCGCTGGGCCGCCTGGTACTCGAGATCCCTTCTCCTTCGTCCGCATGTCCTTGCGGGCGCCGTCGAGCCTCGTCCGGATCGCTTCCACCGTCGTCTTCGCCTGCGTGAAGCCCGTCGCGGATGGCCTGGATGCGGCTGGGAATGGCCTCGAGCTTCCGCTCGAGCCCGGCGACGCGGCTGTCGAGGACCTGAAGCTCCTGGAGGCGCTGGAGATGCGGATCCATCATTTAGGCGGTGGGCCCACCCGGACTCGAACCAGGACCAAACCGGTTATGAGCCGGCGGCTCTGCCAGTTGAGCTATGGGCCCGAACGGGGAGATGCTAGCAGATTTCGGACAGGGCGACAAACCCGCAGCGCGCGACGGCGCGCGCGGCGCGGGCAGGCCCGGCCGGCGGCGGTCGTCGCGCGGCGCCGGCGCGCTCACGTCTCGAGGAAGCTCCGGAGCTTCTTCGAGCGCGACGGGTGCCGGAGCTTCCGCAGCGCCTTGGCCTCGATCTGGCGGATGCGCTCGCGGGTCACCGCGAAGTCCTGGCCCGACTTCCTCCAGCGTGTGCTCGCAGCCGTCGGTGAGGCCGAAGCGCGAGCGCAGCACCTTCTCCTCGCGCGGGGTCAGGGTGCTGAGCACCTTGTTCGTCTGCTCGCGCAGGCGAGAGCCCGATGATCGACTCCACCGGCGAGACGACCTGCTTGTCCTCGATGAAGTCGCCGAGGTGGCTGTCCTCCTCCTCGCCGATCGGGCGTCTCCAGGCGTGATCGGCTCCTGGGCGATCTTGAGGACCTTGCGCACCTTGTCCACCGGCACGTCCATCTTGGTCGGCGATCTCTTCCGGGGTCGGCTCGCGCCCGAGCTCCTGGACGCAGCTGCCGCGAGGTGCGGATGAGCTTGTTGATCGTCTCGATCATGTGCACCGGGATGCGGATGGTGCGGGCCTGGTCGGCGATGGCGCGGGTGATGGCCTGGCGGATCCACCAGGTGGCGTAGGTCGAGAACTTGTAGCCGCGGCGGTACTCGAACTTGTCGACCGCCTTCATGAGGCCGATGTTGCCCTCCTGGATCAGGTCGAGGAACTGGAGGCCGCGGTTCGTGTACTTCTTGGCGATCGAGATGACCAGGCGGAGGTTGGCCTCCGACCATCTCCTTCTTGGCCTGCGCCGCCTTCTCCTCGCCCCGGCGGATCACGTGGACGATGCTGCTTGAGCTCCTCGACGCGGGCCTCGCGCCTCCTGCTCGACGCGCGCTTGACCTTCCGCTCGGCAGCGCTTCCACCGCTCAGCGCGGTCGGTGATGCTCGGCCGGTCGGCCGCTCTGTTGAGGAGGTCGCGATCGTCGTCGTCGGCGTCGTCGAGCGACGGCGAAGAAGTGCTCGAACTCCACCGCGCGCGGCCCTTGTCGGGCGTCGCTCCAGAGCTGGATCTCGCGCTCGGCCTGTGTCACCTTGGCGACCATCTCCTTGAGTCCGGCTCGACAGGCGCTCGATCACGCCGGGGTTGCAGCGACATCTCGCGGAGCGCGCGCGAAGACGCTGCTCCTGCTTGGCGCAGCGGCGATGCTCGGCCTTCTGTCGCTCGGCGGCTCGCGCGAGGCTTGTGCTTGCGCTGCTCGCGCTGGAGCGTCTGCACCTCGCGGAGCAGCCGCTCGCAGCTGAGCCGAGTCCACGCCAGCACGCCGCGGATCGAGCTGCGGAGGTCCTCTTCCTTCTCCTCGGTGAGCTCCTCGTCGGGGATGTCCGACGACGTCCGTGATCGAGCATGCACGCCTTGCCGGAGCCCGTCCCGCAGCGCCTGGAACTTCGCGCTGGGCGAGGTTCGTCGACGATGACGGCGCGGGTGACGCTCGTCCTTGCCCTCCTCGATCCGCTTGGCGAGCGTGATCTCGCCCTCCCGCGTGAGGAGGGACGACGCGGCCCATCTCGCGGAGGTACAGCCGCACCGGATCCTCGGTGCGGCCCGACCGGGACCGGGCGTGAGGTCGATCGCGTCGCCGGGCTCTGCCTGGCGGTCTCCTCGCGCTCGTCGGGCGGGTCCTCGATCTCGGCAGGCACGCGGCCCGCGCCTTGGCTGCTGTCGACCACCTCGATGTCCATGGCGCCGAACATCAGCATGATGTCGTCGAGCTGGTACGAGGAGATGAGGTCGCCGGGGCAGGGCGTCGTTGACCTCGTCGTAGGTGAGGAAGCCCTTCTGCTTGCCCGTCGACGATCAGCTTGTCCAGCTCTTCCAGCTTCGGGTCGTCGCTCATGGACGTGCGTCCTCCGTCGTGGAGGTTCGGGTCGTCGCCGGGTCGTCACGGCGCGCTCGCCGGCATCGCGCCCGGATCCGGGAGTCTCTCGTCCGATGGCGGCATGGAGCGCGGCCTGCAGTCGGCACGGTAGCGATCCGCCGGCCTCGCGACTGCGTCGACGGTCTGCGAGATCTCGCGGACGCGGCGCTGGGCTTGCCGGCGATCTCGAGCCGCGCGCCGCCACGCGGCGACTCTCGAGCGGCGAGGTCCGGCCACTCGCGCTCCTCGACGAGCCAGCCGGGCGAGCAGCGCGCGCTCGCCGTCGTCCGGCAGGCGCTGGAGGAGCGCCTCGGCGCACAGTCGCCGGCGCGTCGCCGGAGCGCCGGCGAGGATCGCGCGGCGCGGCCGGGTGGAGCGATGCTCGCGCCGTCCTCGATCAGGGGCAGGAGCGCGGTCGCGCGCGTCCGGCGCCTGGAGCAGGAGCTGGCGAGCAGGTCGCGCTCCACGAACGCACGGCACGGGCCAGCGCGCACGACCGGCGCCGCCGGGCGCGGGCGATCGAGGCGGCGACCGGCGCGCCGCGCGCCTCGGACAGGCGCTGCGCCTCGAGCCAGAGCTCGCGTGGCGTCGACCCCGAGCTGGCGCGCCGGCCTGCGCGGCCGAGCTCGATCGCCTCGTCGGCGTCTGGCGACCTTCGAGAGCATGAGGGCGACGCGGGCGTGGGCCGGTGGCCCGCCCGCGCTCGGCTCGCCGTGGTCCTCCTCGTGGAAGACGCGGTCGACGCGACGAAGGAAGGAGACTGGCCGGGCCGCGCGACAGGCGCGCATCGAGCGTCGCGCCCTCGGCCCGCAGGAGGCGTGTCGGGGTCGTGCCCGGCGGGCAGCGATCGCGACCCGGAGCCGGAGCAGCCGCGCGCGCTGCGAGCCGTGTCGCGCGACCGCCCGGCCGAGCGCCCACCGCAGCGGTCGGCATGGCGCCTCCAGCATCTCCTCGGCGCGCGCGCGACGCCTTCCTGCCCGGCCGCGGTCGGCGTCGAAGAAGAGTGACGACCTCGTCGGCGTAGCGGCTGGAGGAGCCCGAGCTGGGCGGCGTGAGCGCGGTCCCGAGGACGGCCACCGTCTCGGCGAAGCCGTGCTGGTGGGCCATGAGGCAGTCGACGTAGCCCTCGACGACGAGCGCGCGGTTCGTCTCCGCGCATCGCGGCGCGCGCGCAGGTCGAGCGCGTACAGCGTCTGCCCCTTCTGCGTAGAGCGGCGTCTCGGGCGAGTTCAGATGTACTTCGGCTCTTCGCCCGGCCGAGCCCGCGGCCTCCGAAGGCGATCACGCGGCCCTGCGTGTCGCGCGATCGGGAAGATGAGCCGCCCGCGGAAGCGATCGTAGAAGCCGGCGGCCGTTCTGGCGCGGAGCACGGACCGGCCCGGCGCGAGGAGCGCCTCGGCGCCCATGCCCGTCCTTGCGCGCTGAGCGCCGAGGAGGTGGTCCCAGCCCTCCGGGCGCATAGCCGAGGCCGAAGCGCCGCGCCACGTCGGGATCGATCCCGCGACCCGTCGAGGTAGGCGCGCGGCGCGCTCGCGCGTCGGCGTCGCCCAGAGGTCCGGCGCCTCAGACTCGTGCGCGCGGCCCGCGCCATCACGTGCGCGCAGGCCCTCGAGCGCCGCCCTCTGCCTCGCGCGGCGCCCTCGCGTCGGCAGCGCGACGCCGACGCGCTGCGCGAGAGGCGCGGACGGCCTCGGGGAAGTCGAGGCGGTCCTGCTCGCGCAGGAACTCGAAGGCGTCGCCGCCGGCGCTGCAGCCGAAGCAGTGGAAGATGCCCTTCTTCGGGTTGACGGTGAAGGACGGCGTCTTCTCTGGTGGAACGGGCAGGAGGCCCTTCCACGCTCGCCGGCGCGCTTGAGCGGCACGACCGCCCCCACGAGGTCCACGAGATCGACGCGCGCCCGGATCTCGTCGAGGACCTCGGGGGGCACTTCTCATCGGCTCGCCCTCCGGCCCGGGACGCTGCGCGGGCTGCGGCTGCCGGGCGCCGCCCTCGGCGCGCGTCGCCCCCCTCGAGCGTCACGACCGTGGCGCCGGCGCCGCGCGGCTGGCTTGGCAGGCGGAAGCTGGCGACCAGCGGAGTGCCCGCGGAGGACGCTCTCTACGGCGCGCCGGAGCGCCCGGTGCCCTTGCCGTGGATCAGGCGGAGCTCGCGGTGCCCGGCGAGCGCCGCGTCGTCGAGGAACTTCTCGACGGCCGCGCGCCTCGTCCGACGCGAGCCCGAGGAGGTGGAGCTCGCGAGTGCGTTCTCTCGCGCCGGCGCACGCGACTACGGACGGCCAGCATGCTCGGGCCGGCCGGCCACGTCGACCGGCTCGATCTGCGCTGCGGGACGACCTGCGCGCTGGCTTTGCCGGCCTGCACCGTGCTGACCCGGCCGTCGGCCTCCGCCACGATGCGGCCGCGGAGCCCGAGGCCGCGCGGAGCTGGACCTCGCCGGGCAGCGCTCGGCTCAGGACCGGATCGCTCGCCGCGGCGGCGCGGCTGGAGCGTCGCCTCGGCGCGCGCGCTGATCGCGGTAGGCCTCCTGCGCTTCGCGCCGGCGCGACCGGCGCCTCGTTCGACTCCTCGGTCTGAGGCGCGCTGCGAGCTCCTGGCCGACGCTGTCGCCGCGCCTCCGCGAGGAGACGCCTGGGCCTCCAGTGTCTCGGCGGCACCGCCGGCAGCTCGACCGGCCGTCCAGTCGCGGGCGCGCTCGGTCACCTTGCGCGTGGCTCCCGGGCCAGCGCCTCACGGCGGCCGCCGCCTCGCGGCGGGCGGCCGCGGCGGCGCGGACGGCTCGGCGTCGTCGGGTGCGCCTCGAGCGCGGCGACCAGGGTACCCGATCCGGTCGCCGTGCTCTCCTCGCCGACGATGCCCGCGGGCGCGGGCGATGACCGTCGGCCGGGCGAAGCCGGAGGCGCGCGGCGATCGGTGAGGGCGATGGCTCGGCCCGGGGTGGCCGTACTCGAGTCGGAAGGTCGGCTCGAGGCCGCTCGGCGTCGAACCGCGACGGTCGCGATTCTGGAGGCGGGGGGCTCCGCACTGGGCGAAGACCTTGAGCGGCTCGAGGTGCGTCGTGGCGACGACGCGCGCGCCGCGGTCGAGGAGCGCCTCCAGAAGCGCGGCGCCGAGGGCGGCGCCCTCTGGTCAGGTCGGTGCCGCGCCGAGGCTCGTCGAGGAGGACGAGCGATCGCCGAGCCCGGCGAGCGGTCGAGGATCTCGCGCACACCTGGCGGACGAACGACGAGAACGTCGACAGGTCCTGGGCGAGGCTCTGCTCGTCCCCGATCACCGCCAGCACCTGGTCCGTGAGCGGCACGCGGCTGCCCGGCGCGGCCGGGATGTAGCGACCGGCCTGAGCCATGAGCACCGAGGAGCCCGCCGGTCTCGAGCGCGACAGGTCTTGCTGCCCGCGTTCGGACCGCTCAGGACGAAGCCAGGCCGGTCGCCGCCGGCACCGCGGAGGTCGATGGGGACGACGTCGCCGCGCGCCGGACGGGGCTCCCCACCGCTGGGCGACCAGGCAGGATGCCGGGCGCGGCGGAGATCGAGGTCGCCGCCCACGCTCCACGCGCAGGCTCGGAGGCGTCGAGCCGCTCCGGCGAGGCGCGGCGCGGGCGAAGACGATCGAGCGCGCCGAGCCCTCGACGAGCTCCGACAGCGGGCCTGGCGGCCGCACACCGGTCGGTCAGCTCGCCGAGCACGCGCTGCTCCTCGTCCCGCTCGGCGAGGCACAGACGCGTGAGCTCGTTGTTGCGAGCAGGATCGTCTCCTCGGGGCTCGACGAACACCGTGGCGCCGCTCTGCGACCGGTCGTGGATGATGCCGCGCACGGCGCGCGCGGGCGTCGTCCCGGACGGGGATGACGTAGCGACCGTTCCGCGGCGTGACGTAGCGCTCCTGGAGCGCGGGCTGGACGGCCGGGTGATCGAGGAGCCGCTCGACGCTCGCGCCTGGAGCTCGGCCCGCAGCGTCGTGATCTGCGCGGCGGAGCGCACGGAGCCGCGGGCTGGCGCAGTCGGTCGAGCCGCCATCGGGATCAGGGCGTCGTCGTCGGAGCGTGCGCGCGAGAGTCGGGGAAGGCGGGCAGCGCGGACCAGGCGCTGGCCAGCGCGAGGCCACCGGCCGCGATCCGCTCGCCGTACGCCCGGAGCCGGATCGCGGCCGCCAGCGCCCGCCCGAGCAGGCACCAGCGCGGGCCCGTCGAGCACGGCGCCTACGTGGTGCCGCCTCGGCCGGGATAGGTCGGGCATCGCCCGTGTCCGATCCCAGGGCGGCGGTCCTTCGGCGGTCAGGCGCCCGGGCAGCCTCGGACGTTTCCGCGGAGTGCGGTGCGCACGGTGCTAGGGCGTGGTGCGGCGCGAGTGCCCGAGCGCGGTCCTGCCCAGCGGGCGTCGCCGCGAAAGCGAGCAAGCAGACTACGGAGGTTGCCAGCCCAGGAGGTCGCCGCGGATCAACTCACCTCGACCGTCCGGCCCCGGGCTAGTCAGTAGCGCTCCCGTCGCTTCGCCTTGCTTGCGAGCTGCCAGCGCCTTGCGCTTCCGCCGAACGCTCGGCTTCTCGTAGTGCTGGCGCTTCTTCAGCTCGGAGAGGAGGCCCACCTTCTCGCACTGCTTCTTGAAGCGCTTGAGCGCGCTCTCGAAGGACTCGTCGAGGCTCCGATGACCTTCGTCACGTGCGCGTCCCCCTTCCGTCCCGGTCGCGTGGGTAAACGGATAGATTTATAGCACGGGGCCCCGGCAGAGTCCACGCGCGGGCCCCGACGGCCAGTCATCACGGCGGAGCGCCGGCGGCGAGCCCAGGGTCGGCGTCGGCGGCGCGCTCGAGCACGCCGGGCAGCGCCTCGCCGCTCCTCGTCCGAGGAACAGGCGTCGGCACCCAGTCCGACCACCTCGTCCCGGGTGGCGGGCCGTCCCACCCCGATCTTGACCCGCCGCACCTCCTGGGTGCCCAGGGTGCGTCAGGATCGACTCCATCCCGTGGTGGCCGCCGTGGCGGCCCCGCTGACGCAGGGTGCGCACGGTCCCGAACGGCAGGTCGAGGTCGTCGTAGACGACGACGAGCGTCGCCGGGGTCGCGTCGAGCAAGCCGGAGCGAGCCGCGCCACCGGCGGCCCGCGGCGTTCATGAAGCTCACGACCTTGGCGAGGTGGAGCGGCGCGCCTCGTTCGCACGACCGCCTCGGCCACGTGGGCCGGGCCGCAGCAGCCGGAAGCGCGCACCGAGCCGCATCACGCCAGCACGCTCGACCACCCGGTGCCCGAGGTTGTGCCGCGTCTCGCGGTACTCGGAGCCCGGGTTGCCCAGTCCACGATGACCCGCGGCCCCGCGACGCCACCTCTCCGCCCATCGGCGACGGCGCCTGAAGCCGGCGGAGCCGCGCCGACCCTACTTCTTGGCCTTGCCCTCCTCGCTCCCTTCGCTCGTCCTTGCCCTTGGCGCCGCGGCCTCCTCCTCTTCCTTGGGCTTGCGCTCGGTGACCACCTCGGGCTCCGCCGCCGGCGCGCGCCGCCGTCGCCACGACCTCCTCGGCCATCGGCGGGAGCCAGCGCGTGGCGACCGGCTGCGGGCTGGGCGTCGTCACGCAGCCCTTCCGGCAGCTGGAGGTTGGCGACGGTCGCCACGTCGTGGATCCGGAGGCGCCGAGACGTCGATGTCGATCCGCTCCGGGATCAGCGACGGCGAGGCACGACACCTCGACGGTGCGCAGCAGGAGAGCGAGCACGCCGCTCTGCTCCTTGACGCCCGCCGCCTCGCCGACCACGTGGATCGGCACCTCCACCGTGATCTCCTCGTCCATCCGCACCGCCTGGAAGTCGATGTGGATGAGCGTGTCGCGGACCGGATCGTACTGGAGCTCGCGCACGACGGCCGTCCGCGGCTCGGCGTCGCCGGGAAGCCGGAGGTTCACGAGAACGCCGCCCGCGCCATGGCCCTGGAGGGTCCGCTGCACGTCCGGCGGGGTGACGGCGAGCGCCACCGGCGCGCTCCCGCCGCCGTAGAGGATCGCGGGGACGAGGCCCTGCCGGCGGAGGCGCCCGACGCGCCCTTCCCGACGGCCTCGCGGGGCTCGACTGACAGCTCACGGATGTTCATGGACCGTCTCCTTGGCGCGTCCGGCGCCTACACGAACAGGGTGGACACCGATTCCTCGTCGTGGATGCGCCGGATCGCCTCCGCCAGGAGGGCGCGACCGAGAGAACCGTGATCTTGGGGATCTGCTTGTCCTTGCCGAGCGGGATCGAGTTGGTGACGACGAGCTCCTCGAGCGGCGCGCCTCGATGCGCGCCATCGCCGGCCCGGAGAGCACGGGGTGGACGCCGCAGGCGAGGATGCGCCGGGCGCCCTCGCGCTTGAGCGCGTCCGCCGCCTGGACCAGGGTGCCCGCGGTGTCGATCATGTCGTCGATGATGATCGCGTCCTTGCCCTTGACGTCACCGATCAGGTGCATGAAGACCGGCGACGTTCGGACCGTCGCGCCGCTTGTCGATGATGGCCAGGCCCGCGCGGAGCCGCTTGGCGATCGCCCGGGCGCGCTCCACGCCGCCGGCGTCGGGCGAGACGACGACCGGGTCGTACAGCCCGCGCTTGTCCAGGTAGTCGATCACGACCGGCGCCGCGAAGAGATGGTCCACCGGGATGTTGAAGAAGCCCTGGATCTGCCCGGCGTGGAGGTCGAGCGCGAGCACGCGCTGGCGCCGGCGGCGGTGATCAGGTCGGCCACGAGCTTGGCGGAGATCGGCACGCGCGGCTGCACCTTCCGGTCCTGCCGCGCGTAGCCGTAGTACGGGAGCACGGCGGTGACGCGCGCGGCCGACGCGCGCTTGACCGCGTCGAGCATCACCAGCAGCTCCATCAGGTGTCGTTCACCGGCGGGCACGTCGGCTGGACGATGAAGACGTCCGCGCCCGCACGTTCTCGTCGATCTGGACGAAGACCTCGCCGTCCGAGAACCGCGTGACCTCCGCTTGGCCAAGGGGGATCCCGAGGCAGGCCGCGATCTCCTCCGCGAGCGCGTGGTGCGCGTTCCCCGAGAACAGCTTCAGCTCGTACGGCATGGCTCCTGCCACTCCTTCACGAGCCGCGCCTGGCCGGGCCCGCGTCTCGTCTGGATGGTTGGGGCGGGAGGATTCGAACCTCCGAATACGGGATCCAAAGTCCCGCGCCTTACCACTTGGCCACGCCCCAGGTCGTCGCCGGCTCTCTGTCGCCGGATGCCGGATCGGCCCCGGGCCGGTACGCGCCGCGATCGTCAGGACCGGGCCGGTGACCGTGCGCGTGACCCAGAGCCGCCACGGCCGCGCCGCCAGCGCTGTCGCGGATCCGGAGCGCCGCCCGATGCGACGGGCGCGATGCCGAACACGGTCGGACCGCTGCCGGACATCAGCGCGGCCAGGCAGCCCGCGCCCGACGCAGCGCCGCCTTGACCTCGGCCGAGCCCGGGCCAGAGCCGCGCCGCAGCGCGCTCGAGCCCGTTCGTGACGGCGGCCGCGACCGCGTCCACGCCGCGCCGGAGCGCCGTCGACCAGCGCGTCGACCTGACGCCCGTCACCGTAGTCGGCCGGCTCGAGCCGCGCGTAGCACGTCGCGCGTCGCGAGGGAAGCCCGGATTCGCGATCACGAGCGACAGGTCCCGTGCTCGCCTGCACCGGCCGGATCTCCTCTCCGCGTCCCCACGCCAGCGCCGGGCTCCGCCGCAGGAAGAAGGGCACGTCCATCCCGAGCGTCGACCGCCATGGCCTCCAGCCGACGCGGCCCGACGCCGCCGGCGCCCGCAGCGCACCGACCGACGGCGGACGGCCGCCGCGTCCGCGGAGCCGCCGCCAAGCCCCGCTGCCACCGGAATGCGCTTCTCGATCCGGATCCGCAGCCCGGTCGCCGCGCCCGTCTCCCGGCGCACGAGCTCAGCAGCGCGCCAGGCCAGGTTGTCCGGAGTCCGAGGGACATCGGGTGCCGCACACTCGAGCGCGATACCGTCGCCGCCCGGCTCGAGGGTCACCCGGTCCGCCAGATCGATGGCCCACATGACCGAGCGGAGCTCATGGTAGCCATCGGCGCGCCGTCCGAGCACCTCCAGCCCCAGGTTGACCTTGGCTCGCGCCCGGACCTCCACCCGTCCGCCGGAGAACGCGGAAAACGCTAACACGACGCAGGGTTCCTGTCAATCGAGGCGCTGGACTGGAATGTCCGGCGGCAGCGACAAGACGGAACGCCTCGGGCGGGCTCTCGACGTACTCGACGGACAGATAGCGGACCGTGAGCTCCGCCCCGCGCTCGGGAGCCTCCACGCGGACCGCAACGAGCCCGCCGGCGGCGCTCCACTCGTAGTCGGCGGTGAGCCGGCTGCCCCGCCCGCTGGCCGCGTCGAGCAGCAGGCGCGCCGGCCGGCCCTCCGCGGTCACCCAGACCCGGTGGCGGACCCCGTCCTCCGTCCACGTGAGATGCGGGCTCGGCGCGTCTCTCGACGACGACCGCCTGGGATCGGCCGGCGGCGGGACGTTCCCGACGAGCAGACGGATCAGCGTGACCGGGGCAGCGGCGACGCCGAGCCACCGCTCGACGTCGGCCGGGGAGGGCGCGCGGTCTGCGCCTGGCGGTCGCAGCACCCGGAAGATCATGATCTCGTCGGGCTCGCCGTCGCCACCAGGGCGGGCAGCCCGAACGGGGTCGGCGACCTCGAGGCGGAGCGCCGTCGGGGACATGGAGGATCAGCGCCGACGACGCGCTCGCTGCCCGCGGCGGTTCTTGACCGTGAGGTCGATCGCGCCGCGCATGCCGGGAAGCTCGCCCACTCCGCGGCCCACCGCTGGACCAGCTCTGACGGCCCGACCGGGCGCGAGGGCGCGGCGGCGGCGCGGGCGAGTGCCCGCGGGTGGCGCAGCCGGCGAGCGCGAGGAGCTGAGGGCGGCCGCGGCTCGTCGCGCGCCGCGGCCCGCCCCCGCCGCGCACCTTGCTGTCCGGCCTTCTTAGCCGCCTGACGGGCCCGCTGGATCTTCTGGCGAACGGTCTCGTTGGCGGGGTCGAGCTCGAGCGACTTCTCCCAGGCGGAGAGCGCGGCCGGCGCGTCCCCGGTCTTGAGATAGGCCTCGCCGAGGTGGTCGTAGATGACCGCGTCTTCCTTGCCGCGTCGTGAGCTCCACCGCGCGCCGGAGCTCGCGCACGGCGTCGGTGTAGCGGCCCTGCTGGTAGTAGGCCCAGCCGAGGCTGTCGATGTAGTAGCCGTTCTCGGGCTCGAGCTCGAGGGCCTTCTGGATCAGGCGCTGCGCCTCGTCGAGGCGGATGCCCTTCTCGGCGTACATGTAGCCGACGTAGTTGTAGGCCTCGGCGTGCTTGGGATCGAGCAGGATCACGCGGCGGAACTCGGCGACGGCCTGGTCGAACCGCCCCAGCTTCTCGAACGCGACGCCCAGCTGGAAGTGCAGGTCCTTGTGTGCCCTCGTCGAGCGCGAGCCCCTCCTCGTAGGCCCGGACCGCCCGGTCGTACCGGGTGGCGCGGTAGTGCGCCATGCCGAGATAGAGGAAGATCTCCGGGCGGCGCGGGTCGAGGTTGGCCGGCCTCGGTCAGCACCCGGACGGCGTCGTCATAGCGCTTCGCGCGGCTGTGGAGGAACCCGAGCTGGAGCCGCGCGTCGACGTTCTTCGGATCGGAGCGCAGCACCTCGTTCAGCGCCTCGAGCGCCTCGCCCTCGCGGCCGGCGTCCGAGGTAGGACGAGGCGAGGTAGAAGCGGGCGCGCAGGTTCCCGGGCTCGAGGGCAAGGGCGCGCTGGAACGCCTCGATCGGCGCGGTCGTAGATCTTCTGCTCGTAGAGGACCGCGCCGAGCTTCATCCAGGCGCGGGGATCGCTGGGCGTCTGGTCGGCGAGGCCCTGGAAGGCCTCGCCCGGCGCCGGTCAGCTTGCCGAGGCGCACCAGGAGCTCGCCGAGCCGGTCGCGGAGCGCCAGGTTGTCCGGATTCGCGTCGATCGCGTCCCGGTAGACGCGCACCGCCTCGTCGGGCTTCTTCTGCTGCTCGTAGACGAAGGCCGAGCGCCGCCCAGGCGGCGTCCTGGTCGGGGTCGAGCTCGACCGCCCGCCGGAGATGCGGGATGGCGTCGTCCCACGCCTCGCGCTCGAGCGCGAGGCGACCGAGCAGGAAGTGCGCGCGGGCGTGCTGCGGCTGGACCTTCAGGAGGCGCTCGAGCGCGGCCGAGGCCTGAGCGTAGTCCTTCCGCTCCGCGGCATACCGCGCCAGGACCTCGTATGGCTCCGGCGGCCTTCGGGTTCAGCTGGATCGCCTGCTCGAGGGCGGCGATCGGCCTCGGTCTCGTTCTTCTGGGCGTGGTACGCCTCGGCGAGCGTGAGGTAAGCGCCCGCCGCGCCGGGGTCGAGCGCGATGGCCTCCTTGGCCGCCGTGATCGCCTCGGCGTGGGCGCCCTGGCGCTCGAGCCAGCGCGCGAGCAGGTGCCAGAGCGGCGCCGACTTCGGGTCGCGGTCGATGGCCCGCCGGAGCTCGGCGACGGCCTGCGGCCACTCGGCGGCCTCCGCGTAATAGTGCGCGCGGACCAGGTGGAGGTAGGCGATCGGGTCCGCCGGCCGGTCCATCGCCGCGCGATTCCGCTCGGCGGCCGTGCCGGACTCCGGGGCGATGCCTCCGGTGTTGGGCCCAGCCGCGCAGCCGAGGAACAGGAGCGTCGACGAGCACGCTCACGAGCCCCGCGCCGTGTCAGCATCATGAACACACCTCTCCTTCGACCGCCGGCGACGAGGCTCGGGCGGCGCGGCGCCGCCGGGTCCGGGGACGGAGCCAGCCGGAAGTGAATCGCTCGGATTGCGGCGATCTCACGACAGCGGGCGATCAGCCGGGGCTCCTCAGGGTGAGGCGGTGGAGCCAGCCGGAGCTGTCCACGGCGACCTGGAGCACGCCCTGATCGACGCCCTCCGCGCGCGAACGCGCGCGCGGCGGGCCCCGGCGATGAGTCGGCCAGGTTTCGACGAGCCGGGCCTCGGCCAGCCGGATCGCTCAGCCCGGGCAGGCTCCCCAGCAGCGCTCCCGACGCCGGACGGGCTCAGCCACGGTCCGGCACGCCTGAAGCCCTGCCGCCAAGTCGCCGGATGTCGGCCCCGATGACCGTGGCGGCCGCGAGCGCGATGAGGCCGGCGAAGAACACGAGGACGGGCAGCATGCAGCATGGCGGCCTGGAGCGACTGCCGCCGATCGGAGACGAGCCCGACGATGGCGGGCGAGAGCGCCGCCCGCCCAGGTTGATGATGAAGACGAAGATGGCGACGGCCGTCGCCCGCAGGGCGGGATGCACGACGTTGTGGATGACGGCGTTGACGCTGCCGATGTAGAGCACGAGGAAGGTCACGGCGAAGAACAGGGCCGGCAGGAACACCGCGCGATCCTGAGCGAGGATCATCACGATGCCGGCAGGGGCGGCCAAGCAGGAAGCCCGCCGCGATCGTGAGGAGGTGCCCGGCGGGGTCCGCCGCGCGAGGCAGATCCCCGACGAGGCCGCCCGCTGACGACGCCGAGGAATCCGCCGGTCGCCGAGAGGATCCCGAACCAGAAGCTGGCCTCGGCCACGGAGAACTGCTTCACCCGGTGGAGGTAGAGGGGAAGCCAGTGGTTGAAGGCGCCGATCGAGAAGGCCACCAGCATGCCGACGGCGCAGACCATGACGAAGGTCGGCGTGCGGAACAGCCGCAGCACACCCTCGAGGAAGCCCTCGGAGGCCGGCTCCGCTCGGCGGCGGACAGAGTGTCGTGGCGCGCCTCGCGGCGGGTCGCCGAGGCGCCAGGCCAGGATCGTCGAGCGCGATGCTCGGCAGCGCCCACCAGCATGAACGCAGTCGCGCCAGCCGTAGCGGGACCCGACCAGCCCGCCCGCCATCACCCCGATCGCGCCCCCAGGGGGATGGCGGCGTTGAAGAGGGCGTTGACGAAGCCCCGCCGCTCGCGCGGGAAGAGGTCGGAGACCATCGCGCTGGCGGTGGGGCCGTAGGAGGCCTCGCCGATGCCGACGAGCGGCGCGGCAGCGAACAGCTGCCCGTAGGAGCGGGCGAGCCCCGAGAGAAAGGTCGCCGCGCCCCATACGCCGACGCCGACGGCGATCAGGCGGATTGCGCGCCACCCTGTCACCCAGGACGCCGAGCGGGATCGAGCCGGCGAGGTAGAGGATCATGAACGCCGACGCGAGCCAGCCCGAGCGCCGTGTCCGAGAGCCGGAGGTCCTGCTGGACGAGCGGGAGGACGCCCGAGATGACCTGCCGATCGATGTAGTTGAACAGGTTGATCGTGAAGAGAACTCCCAGCGCGTACCGTGCGCGACCCGGTGAGACTGCCGGGACTGCTTGCAGCGCTCATGCCATCGAAGGCTCGGCCCTCTATCGTAGCATCCACGATGCCCGCTCGCAAGGCGCGAACGTTGACGGCCACTGGGGGCTGCCGTAGCATGCAGGGACACCATGGCCACGGCGCGGCGCGGTGATCTCGCTGACCGTGGACGTGACCGACCTGGCGTTCGGGGGCGAGGGGGTCGCGCGGGCCGGCGGCTACGTCGTCTTCATCCCCGGCGGCGTGCCGGGCGACCGGGTCGACGTCCGCCTCACGCAGGTCCGGCCGCGGTTCGCGCGCGGCACGATCGAGCGACTCGACGCGCCAGTCGGAGCTGCGCACCGACCCGCCCGTGCCCCTACTTCGGGCGATGCGGCGGCTGCCGGCTCCAGCACGTGCGCTACGAGGCCCAGCTCGAGTTCAAGCAGCGCCAGGTGGTCGACTGCCTCGCGCGGCTGGGCGGGCTCGGCGACGTGCCGGTGTCCCCGATCCTCGGCGCTCCCGAGATCTACGGCTACCGCAACAAGATGGAGTTCACGTTCGCCGAGGTCGACGGCCAGCCCGTGGTGGGGCTCCACGAGGCGGAGCGCTACGACGCGATCCTGGACGTCGAGCGGTGCCTCCTCCAGTCCGACGGGATGAACGCCGTCCTCGCCGAGGTGCGCGCCTTCGTGCGGGAGCAGCGCTGGAGCGTCTACCGGCAGGAGACCGAGGAAGGGCTGCTCCGGTTCCTGATGCTGCGCGAGGGACGCCAGACCGGGCGACGCGATGGTCAACCTGGTCACCGCCTCGCCCGACGTGGCGACCGCGCGGCGCGCTGGCCGACCGCCTCCGCGCGCGGTGCCCGCAGGTGACCTCGATCGTCCTGAACGTGAACCCGAAGAAGGCGGCCGTCGCGGTCGGCGTGGAGGAGCATCCGATCGCCGGCAACGAGACGATCCGCGGAGCGGCTCGGCGACCTCGTCTTCTCGATCTCGGCGAACTCCTTCTTCCAGACGAACACGCGGCAGGCGGAGCGCCTGTTCGAGATCGTGGCGGACTACGCCGGCCTCACCGGGCAGGAGACCGTGCTCGACCTCTACGCGCGGAACGGGGGCGATCAGCCTGCTCCTCGCGCGCCGGGCCCGGGCGGTCTACGGCATCGAGCTCGTGCCGGCCGCGATCGACGACGCGCGCGCGGAACGCGCGGGAGAACGGCATCACGAACTGCATGTTCCTCCCGGGCGAGGTGCGGCACGTGCTGCCCGACCTGCTGGCCCGCGGCGTCCGGGCCGACGTGGTGGTCGCCGATCCGCCCCGCGCCGGGTTCCACCCGAAGGCCCTCCGGAGCCTCGCCACGCTCGCGGCGCGGCGGATCGTCTACGTCTCGTGCAATCCCGGGCACCCTCGCCCGGGATCTCGCCACCCTGTGCGCAGCGGGCTACCGGGTGACGGCGGTCCAGCCCGTCGACATGTTCCCGCACCCCGCACATCGAGGTCGTGGTCCAGCTCGACCGGCCCGCCTAGGGCCGCGCGGCGCCGCCCGCGGGCGGCCCGGGGCGGCAGCGCCGTGGGCGGTCCGACCCGTCGCGCCACCCGCGCCCGGCGCGCGAGGCGCAACGGCCAGAAGCCCGAGTGCGAGGGCCGCGCCGGTCGACATCCCCGGCCGGGACGGCCGAGCGCCACATCCAGAGCGGTGCCCAGCACGCCGAGCCCGGCGAGGATGCCCACCCCCAGGCGGCCACCCGGATCGTCGCCGCCCGCAGCGCGTCCGACTGCGGTCCAGGCCGCGAGGGCGATCCAGGCGCCCAGCGCGTCGACGACCACGTCGCTCACGGCCGGCACGCGGCTCGGGTCGAGGCCCTGCCGGACTCGTCCACGCCGCCATAGGCCACGGTGAGAACGAAGGCCGCCACCGCGGCGCGGGGCGCAGGCGCGAGCGCCCGGTACCAGAGGACCGCGAGCACGCCGAACTCGAGGAGGTGGCCGATCTTCCGGATCCCGAGATGGACCGCCGCCAGGAGTCCCGGGGTGGCCGCCGGCGCCAGCTGCCCGAGCAGCGTGACCACCCACTGGCCGGTCCGGCCGCCGGACAGGATGCTCGATGAGCCCAGCGCGATGAGGCTCATCCAGAGGAGCGGTGGCAGGAAGCGGACCACGCCGCGGCGCGCGGGAGATCGATCAGCGTCAGTCATCGCGATCCCTACATTATTCAACCGGAGACCGCGGAACGTTGACAACGTTCGCACGCGACTCCTAAGATGACGCCGAGATGGCGGGGCCCGGGGAACCGCGCGTCGACCTCGCCGGCCTGATCGACCGCTTGGTCGCCGAATCAGGAGGGGCCGTGACGGCCCTTCGCCGCTTCCCGGCGCGGCCGGCTGAGACGGTCCCGATTCCCGACACGATCGATCCGCATCTCGCCGACGCGCTGCGGACGCGCGGGGTCGAGGCGCTCTACACGCACCAGGCCCGGGCGCTCGACCTCCTCGGGAAGGGCGGCCACTGCGTCGTGGTGACGCCGACCGCGTCCGGCAAGACGCTCTGCTACAACCTGCCGGTCCTCCAGGCGCTCCTGGGCGAGGCCGCGACGCGGGCCCTCTACCTCTTTCCCACCAAGGCGCCTCGCGCAGGACCAGCTGGCGGAGCTGGAGGAGCTGGCGCGAGCGCTCCCGGCGCTCGGATCCACACGTACGACGGGGACACACCCCAGGACGCGCGGCGCGCCGTCCGGGCCCGGGCCAACGTGGTGCTCACGAACCCGGACATGCTCCACTCGGGGATCCTGCCGCACCACACGAAGTGGATCGGGCTCTTCCAGAACCTGCGCTACGTCGTCATCGACGAGCTCCACACCTACCGCGGGGTGTTCGGGAGCCACCTGGCGAACGTGCTCCGGCGGCTCCTGCGCATCTGCCGTCACTACGGGGCGAGCCCGCAGTTCATCTGCACGTCGGCGACGATCGCGAACCCCCAGGAGCTGGCGGAGCGGCTCATCGGGGCGCCCGTGGGCCTGGTCACGGAGAACGGCGCGCCCGCCGGCGAGAAGGTGGTCGTCTTCTACAACCCGCCCGTCGTCAACGCCGAGCTCGGAATCCGGCGGCCGTACCTGAACGGAGGCGAGCCGACTCGCGACGCCGTTCCTCCGCGCCCGGGTGCCGACCATCGTCTTCACGGGAGCCGGCTGGCGGAGGAGGTCGTCCTGACCGACCTCAAGGCGGCCGTCGAGCGGGCGCCCGCATTCACGGACGTGATCCGCGGCTACCGCGGCGGCTACCTGCCGAACCGCCGCCGCGAGGTCGAGCGGGGCCTCCGCGCCGGCGACGTGCTGGGCGTGGTATCGACGAACGCGCTCGAGCTCGGCATCGACATCGGGCGGCTCGACGTCGCGATGCTGGCCGGCTATCCGGGGACCGTGGCCTCAACCTGGCAGCAGGCGGGCCGGGCCGGCCGGCGGACCAGGCTCTCCGCGGCGGTGCTGGTGGCCTCCTCCGCCCCGCTCGATCAGTTCATCGTCACGCACCCCGACTACTTCTTCGGCGCGCCGCCCGAGCACGGGCTGATCAATCCCGACAACCCGTACGTCCTGGCGAGTCACCTGAAGTGCGCCGCCTTCGAGCTCCCGTTCGCCGAGGACGAGCCCTTCGGGGCCGAGGACGTGGGCCGCTATCTCCGGCTCCTCGAGGAGGAGGGGGTGCTCCACCGGACCGGCGGCCGGTACCACTGGACCAGCGAGACGTATCCGGCGGACCACCTCTCGCTCCGGAGCGTGGCGAGCGACAACTTCGTCGTGATCGATTCCACCCACCAGACGCTCGAGCCGGTCGAGTCCGTCCGGCGGCTGACCCGGAAGCGCGAGGTGATCGCCGAGGTCGACTGGCGGAGCGCGTTCGCGATGGTGCACCCCAAGGCGATCTATCTCATCGAAGGGCAGCAGTTCGAGGTGCAGGAGCTGCGCTTCCGGGAGGACGAAGAGAAGGTCGCGTACGTCAAGCGCGTCCGGTCGACTACTTCACCGACGCCGTGACGGCCAAGGGCGTCTGGGCGCTCGACCGGTTCCAGGCGGGGCCCACGGGGAGCGGCACGGCCGGCCGGATCGAGCAGGGCGAGCTCCTGGTCGCCGAGCAGGTCGTGGGCTTCAAGAAGATCAAGTTCGACACGATGGAGAACGTGGGGGCGGGCGAGGTCGACCTGCCCCAGCAGGAGATGCAGACCTCGGGGCTCTGGCTCACGCTCCGCCCCGAGGTGCTCGCCGGGATCTCGCCGGACCGCGACGCGCTCGTCGACGGCCTCCGGGGCCTGGCGTATCTCCTCCATCACCTGGCCCCGCTGTTCCTCATGTGCGACGTGCGGGACCTCGGGTCCTGGCTGGGCGACGCCGCCGCCGCCCGATCCCGATCGCGAGGCACCGCGCGGCCCACGGGTCCTGACCACCGAGCGCACGCGGGCCCGCGCCTCCTGGCCGCGGAGCAGTTCGAGCCCACGGTCTACCTCTACGACAGTCAGCCCGGCGGCGTCGGGCTCACGGAGCGCCTGTTCGAGCTGATCGGCCCGCTCCTGGTCCGGGCGCGCGAGACGATCCGGGCGTGCTCCTGCCGGTCCGGGTGCCCGTCGTGCGTCGGGCCGGTGAACGAGGTCGGGCCGCCGCGCCAAGCCGATGACGGGCACGCTCCTCGACCACCTGATCGGCTAGGCCCGCCGCGCCCCGGCCCATGATGCCCTCTCCGACCTCGGGTCAGCGCCCCGCGCCGGGGATCGCGGTCGATCGCGAGCTCGAGCTGGCGCGGCTCCGGGCCGCGCCTCCAGCGATTGGCGGCGCGCCACGCGGCGGAGCGTCCGCCGCCGGCCGATCCCCTGACGCTCGAGTCCGTTCCCACCCCGCACGGGCCGGCGCTCCGCCGGGTCGAGACGGTGCGCAGTGCCCGGCGGCGATCGTCGCGGCAGCGCCGCCGAGCTCCGGCACGGTCTTCCTCGACACGGAGACGACGGGGCTGGCAGGCGGCACGGGGACGTACGTGTTCCTCGTCGGGCTCGCGACGTGGACCACGGCGCGCACGGTCACCGTGACCCAGTACTTCCTCGGCGATCTCGGCGCCGAGGCGGCCTTCCTCCATGCGGTGCGGGAGGCAGTGACCGCGGCGCGCGAGCTGGTGACCTTCAACGGGCGCACCTTCGACCTGCCGCTCCTCGAGACCGCGGTATCTGCTCGCGCGCGCGAGCTGGTGGGGCGAAGAGCTGCCCCACCAGGATCTCTACCCCGTCGCGCGAGCGCTCTGGCGCGGACGCGCGGCGGATTGCCGGCTGCTCGACCCTCGAGGACGCGCTGCTGGGGCTCGACCGCGGGGACGACCTGCCGGGGCGCTCGTCCCCCAGGTCTACTTCCGTTACCTCCGCACGCGCGATCCCGGCGCCGCTGCCTGCGGATCTTCCGGCACAACCGCTGGGACCTGGTGGCCCTCGCGGGCCTCCACGCGCGGGCCGCCGCGCTGCTCGACGGGCCCGGATCCGCGCCACGATCCCGTCGAGTGGATGGGCGCGGGGCGCTGGCTCGAGCGGCGGGCGCCCGACCGGAGCGCGCGCTTCTACGAGGCGGCGCTCGCGCGGGCCTGCCCGTCGCGCTCGAGCCGGGGTCGCCTGGCGGCTCGGCTGGCTCTGGCGGCGAGCGGGGCGGGTCGGCGAGGCGCGGACCCTCTGGGCGGAGACGGTGGCGCGCGCCGAGCGCCGCCGCTCCGGCTCCTGATCGACCTGGCCAAGCTCCACGAGCACCACGCGCGCGACTACGGCGCCGCGCTCGACCTGACGCAGGCCGCCCTCCGGACCGCCGAGGCGTGGGATCTCGCGGGCGCGGCCTCGTCGAAGCGCTGGAGCGACGAGCGCACCGCCTGACACGGCGGCTGGCCCGGGCCGTGGCACCCGGCGGCCGGGGCGACGCGCCGCCGGGCTGACTGCCCGCGCCTGGCCTCCGGCGGGGCCCTACTTGTCGTCGACGAGCGGGAATGCCACGACGTGGAGCAGGTTCGCCACGACGCGGACGCGCGCGTCCCTACGCGGGTAGAGCGTCGTCGATGGCTGGACGGCATGGACCCGCGCGCCCGAGGTCAGGCGGAGCCGGTAGAGGTGCTCGTCCCCGTGAAACTGGCGCCCCACCACGACGACGTCGCCCTCCGGATGCGGGATGAAGTCGATGTCGTCGGGGCGGATCATGATGTCGACCGCCTGCCCGGGCGCCAGCTCGGGCGGGCGCGGCAGAGGTGCCCAGCTCCGAGACGATGCCGTCCTCGGTCACCATCGACCGCAGGAAGTCCGCAGCGCCCACGAACTCCGGCGACGAACCGGGTGCCGGGCCGGTGGTAGGCTCGAACGACGGGGCGACCTGCTCGAGCCGGCCCGAGTTCAGAACCCCGACGCGATCCGCCAGCGCGAACGCCTCCTGCTGGTCGTGGGTCACGAAGATGGCCGTCGGTCGTGGAGCGCGCGGAGGATCTTGCCGATCTCCTCGCGCATCGCCGCGCGGAGATCGGCGTCGAGGTTCGAGAACGGCTCGTCTGAGCAAGATGAGCGCCGGGGCCGGCGCGAGCGCGCGGGCGAGCGCGACGCGCTGCTGCTGGCCGCCCGAGAGCTCGTGCGGATATACGCGCGTCGAGACCGACGAGACCGACCAGCTCGAGCACTTCGCGGACGCGGCGCGCCCGCGGCGGCGCGCGGAGAGGTGCGCGAGCCCGAAGCCCACGTTGGCCTCGACCGACAGGTGCGGAAACAGGGCGTAGTCCTGGAAGACCACGCCCACGCCGCGTGACTCCGGCGGCACCGCCCGACCGGGTCCGCCACCGGCTCGCCGCGGATCTCGATGACACCGGCGTCCGGCGTCTCGAAGCCGGCCACGAGCCGGAGCGTCGTCGTCTTGCCGCAGCCGGAGGGACCGAGGAGCGCCAGCACCTCGCCGGCGGCGACGCTCAGCGAGAGGCCGTCGACGGCGGGCGCGGCATTCCCGCGTAGCGCTTCGTCACGCCGGTCAGGCGGAGGAGGCTCATGGCGCGGGGCCGGGCGGAGGGCGGCCGCCTCGCCGTCTCGGCGCCGGTCGCGCGCATCGCGAGCAGCACCGGCCCCAGCCCGGCCAGGACGAGCGCGAGCGCCGGCACCGCGGCCTCGACCCACAGCGACTCGGCGGTCCGCCGCCAGGTGACGACGGCCAGGGTCTCGAGGCCGAACGGTCGGAGCAGCAGGGTCGCCGGCAGCTCCTTCATCACGTCGACGAAGACCAGCGTGCTCTGCCACCAGAATGGCCGCGGCGCGCCAGCGGGAGATGGAGGGCGCGAAGCGTCCGCAGCGCCGCGCGCCCCGAGGAGACCGGGCCGCCTCGTCGAGGCTCCGCAGGAATCCGGGCGAGGCTCGCCTCGACGCTCTGGCTGCCCACCGCCAGGAATCGCACCGAGGTAGGCGAAGAGCAGGCCGGCCACCGAGCCGGTCAGGATGAGGCCCGGAGCAGGCGCCGGTCACCGGCCTCGAGGCCCGCGCCCAGCGCGGTCGAGCCAGGCCAGCGGGAGGAGGACGCCGACCGCGATGACCGCCCCCGGCAGGGCGTACCCGAGGCCCGGCGAAGCGCGTCGCGCCCGTCACGAGCCGGGTCGGTCGGCTGCGAAGCGCATAGGCCAGCAGCACGGCCACCGCCGTGACCAGCAGTGCGGCGCCGGCCGCGAGCGTCGAGGCTCTGCGCGAGGGCTTGCAGGAACCCCTCCGGCACGCTGTCCTGCGCGAGCGCCTCCATCGCCCAGACGATGAGCTGGCCGACCGGCAGGCCGGAAGCCGAGGCCGAGCGTGCCGGCGCAGAGCAGCGTGGCGCCGAGCGCCCGGATCCCGTCGAGCCGCAGCCGAATGGGGGCGCGCGCCGGCCGCCGCCCGTGCGTGAACCGAGCGCGCCCGCGCGACAGGCGCTCGAGCGCCAGGAGGCCGCCCGCCAGCCCGAGGAGGATCGCCGCGAGCTGGGTCGCCGCCATGCGATCGAACATCCCGTGCCAGACGCGGTAGATCGCCTCGGTCAGCGTCCGGAAGCTGAACGTCGAGACAGTCCCGAAATCGGCCAGCGCCTCCATGCAGGCCAGGACGGTCCCGGCCGCCAGCGCGGGCCGCGCCAAGGGCAGCGTGATGCCGAACAGGACCGCGATCCGCGAGCGCCCGAGACCGCGCGCGGTCTCCAGGAACTCCGGCGCCTGCTCGGCGAGCGCCACTCGCGCCAGTGTGTACACGTAGGGGTAGTAGACCAGGATCATCATGAGCGCCACCCCCAGCCCGAAGCGGAGATCCGGGAGGCGAGCGCCGGGACCGAGCCAGCCGCGCAGGAAGGTCTGGATTGGCCCTGAATACTCGAACAGGCCCAGGAAGACGAAGCCGATGACGTAGGCCGGCAGGGCGAGCGGCAGGACCAGAGCCCACTCGAACAGCCGTCGGCCCGGGAACTCGCACGTGACGACGAGCCACGCCAGCGTCGTTCCGAGGAGCAGGACGCCGAGGCCGACGGCCACCACCAGGCCCAGCGTGTTGAGGAGCAATTCCGGCAACTGGGTCCGCGCCAGATGCGCCCAGACCGCCCACTCCGGGCGGGCGAGCGAGGACAGGACGGTGAGAATCGGCAGGCCGACGAGGGCGGCGACGAGGAGCGCCACCCCGGACCACGGCCACGAGCGCCGGGGCCCCGGGACGATCATCCCGACGGCCCCGGACGCTCGGGGCAAGAGCGGCTAGCGGTAACCGGCGCGGTCCGCGAGCTTCGTCGCGGCGGCCTGGAACTCACCGGCGGCCGCGACATTGATGTCGTCCATCTTGAAGGTGCCCCACTGGACCAGCAGCGGCGCCGGCGACACCTGGGGATTGGCCGGAAACTCGAAGCTCGCCTCGGCCCAGACCGCCTGCGCCTCGGGCGTCGAGAGGAACTCGAGGAACTTGATGGCCTCCGCCCGGTGCTTGCTGTGGGCGATCACGCCCGCGCCGGAGACGTTCACGTGCACGCCGGGGCCGGCCTGGTCAGGCCAGAAGGGGCGCACCGGCGGAGGCCGGATCCTTGGCCAGGGCCCGGCCGAGGTAGTAGGTGTTCGTGAGCCCGACGTCGCACTGGCCGGCGGCGATCGCCTCAGGATCTTGGCATCGCCGTTGATGAGGATCGGCTGATTCGCGACCCAGCCGCGCACGATCTCCTCCGTCCGGGGCTCGCCGTACCGTTTGATCATGGTGGCGAGCAAGGACTGGTTGTAGATGTGGCTGGAGTTGCGAAGGCAGAGCCGGCCCTTCCACTTCGGGATCGCCGAGCGCCGCGTACGTCGACAGATCCTCGGGCTTGACGCGGGTCGTGTTGTACATGATCGTGCGGGCCCGGACGGCCAGCGCGACCCATCGGTCCTGGGGATCGCGGAGGTTGGCGGGAATGTTCCGGTCGAGCTCCGGCGAGTCGATGGGCGCCAGGTAGCCCGCGCGGGCGGCGTTCCACAAATTGCCGGCGTCGACCGTGACCAGGAGATCGGCCGGCGTGCGGTCGCCCTCGGCCTTGAGCCGCTCGAAGAGCTCCGCGTCGCTCGCGTGGAAGATCTTGAGCGTGATGCCGGTCTTCTTCGTGAACGCCTCGAAGGCGGGCTCCTTCGGATAGTGGCGGGACGAGTAGAGGAGCAGCTCGGTTGCGCCCGCCGGCATGGCGGGGCGGCCACGCCGAACGCGAGGGCCAGGCCCAGACCCGAACCGAGGATTCGAGTCCCAGTATGTAGACGCATGCGATCCTCCTTGGAAGCGTCGAGGGCCTCGGGTCCCGGCCCGGGCTCCCGAGGCGAGCACCGCCAGCGTGCGGTTGCGTCCCGGCAGGCCACGTGCCTATAATTCTGCAAGCCGAGACCGTGGAAATTAGGTAGTCCTAATATGCCGAGTGTGTCAAGCCGAAAATCCAAGGCGGCCGGTCCCCGGGCGCGCGCCGGCAGGACCACGGCGTCGATCGAGGACTACCTCGAGGGGATCTACGACCTGACCGGCAGCGGTGGCCCGGTGATCGGGGCGCGGCTGGCCCGCCACCTCAAGGTCTCGCCCCCGCCGTCACCGAGGCGCTTCAGCGCGATGGCCCGCGACGGCTATCTCCGGATCGGGCCGGGCAAGCACATCATGCTCACGAAGCGGGGCCGGACCCTGGCCGAGGTGATGGCGCGGCGGCACCGCCTCCTCGAGCGCTGGCTCACGGACATTCTCGGGCTGGACTGGATGGACGCGCACGAGGAAGCCCACCGGCTGGAGCACGCACTATCCCCCGGGTCGAGGACCGCCTGGCCACGATGCTCGGCATGCCGAGCACGTGCCCGCACGGCAACCCGATCCCCGGGATGGCGCCCCGGCCGGGGACGCATCCGTTTCCGCTCGACCAGGCCCAAGGAGGCGCGACGGTCACCGTGGAGCGGATCACCGAGGAGGCGGAGGCGGACCGGAAGCTCCTCGAGCATCTCTGGCGGAACGGGGTCCGTCCGGACACGCGCCTCACGGTGCAGGAGATCGCGCCCTGGGCGGGAACGATTACGACGGTGACCGACGGACGGACCGTGGTCCTGGGCCTCGCGGCCGCCGCAAAGATCTGGGTCTACAAGCCGAAGTAACCGGGGCGCCCGCCCCTGGACCCACACGCCCACACCATGCCGGGGCGGATCACTATTATAAGTAGTTGACATATCAGGATATTCTGACCCGAGTCGACGCGCGTCGGGGCCGAGCGCTCCCGGGGGTTGACCAAGGCGCGACCCGCTGTTATGTTGGCACTCGCCTGAGATGAGTGCTAACGGTACTCATTAACATCCCGGCGCACACGCCGGTTCGTACAACCCCAGGTCAGGGACCAGATCAGAAGGAGGCACAGACCATGCCGACCGCTACCAAGGTCAAGCTTCGCCCGCTCCACGACCGCATCCTCGTCAAGCGCCTCGAGGAGACGGAGGAAAAGCACGGCAGCATCATCATTCCCGACACCGCGAAGGAGAAGCCCCAGGAGGGCAAGGTCATCGCCGTGGGCAACGGGAAGGTGACGGACGAGGGCAAGAAGCTCCCCCTCGACGTCAAGGCCGGCGACCGCATCCTGTTCGGCAAGTACTCCGGCAGCGAGGTCAAGATCGACGGCGACGAGTACCTCATCCTGCGGGAAGAGGACGTCCTCGGGATCCTCGACTAGCCCAGCCCTCTCAGCAACCCACGAGAAGCCGAGAACTCAAGGAGGAATCATCGATGCCCAAGCAGCTTCTGTTCAACACCGAGGCGCGCGGCGGCGCTCCTGCGCGGCGTCAACATTCTGGCGGAGGCCGTCAAGGCCACGCTGGGCCCGAAGGGTCGCAACGTCGTCATCGACAAGAAGTTCGGCAGCCCGACCATCACGAAGGACGGCGTGACCGTCGCGAAGGAGGTCGAGCTCAAGGACCCTACGAGGACATGGGCGCCCAGATGATCAAGGAGGTCGCGTCCAAGACCTCCGACGTCGCGGGTGACGGCACCACGACCGCGACGGTCCTCGCCCAGGCCGATCTTCCGCGAGGGCCTGAAGAACGTGACCGCCGGCGCGAACCCGATGGGGCTCAAGCGCGGCATCGAGCAGGCGGTCGAGAAGGTCGTCGAAGAGCTCAAGAAGATGTCCAAGACGACCAAGGACAAGAAGGAAATCGCCCAGGTCGCGAGCATCGCCGCCAACAACGACAAGACCATCGGCAACCTCATCGCGGAGGCCATGGAGAAGGTCGGCAAGGACGGCGTCATCACGGTCGAGGAAGCCAAGGCGATGGAGACCACCCTCGAGGTCGTCGAGGGGATGCAGTTCGACCGCGGGTATCTCTCGCCCTACTTCGTGACCGATCCGGAGCGGATGGAGACCGTCCTCGACGACGCGCTCATCCTCATCCACGAGAAGAAGATCAGCGTGATGAAGGACATGCTCCCGCTGCTCGAGCAGGTCGCGCGCTCGGGAAGCCGTTCCTGATCATCGCCGAGGAAGTCGAGGGCGAGGCGCTCGCCACCCTCGTCGTGAACAAGCTTCCGGGGCACGCTCTCCTGCTGCGCCGTGAAGGCTCCGGGCTTCGGCGATCGCCGCAAGGCCATGCTGCAGGACATCGCCACCCTGACCGGTGGCAAGGCGATCACCGAGGATCTCGGGATCAAGCTCGAGAACATCAAGCTCGAGGATCTCGGCCGCGCCAAGAAGGTGGTCGTGGACAAGGACAACACCACGATCATCGAGGGCGTCCGGCTCCTCAAGGAGATCGAGGGCCGCATCAAGCAGATCCGGGCGCAGATCGAGGAGACCACCTCGGACTACGACCGCGAGAAGCTCCAGGAGCGGCTGGCGAAGCTGGCCGGCGGCGTGGCGGTGATCAAGGTCGGCGCCGCGACCGAGACCGAGATGAAGGAGAAGAAGGCGCGGGTCGAGGATGCGCTGAACGCGACCCGGGCGGCCGTCGAGGAGGGCGTCGTGCCGGGCGGCGGCGTGAGCCCTGCTGCGCGCGGCGAAGGCGCTCGACTCCTTCAAGCTCCCGGGCGACGAGGGGACGGGCGTCCAGATCGTGCGACGTGCGCTCGAGGAGCCGATTCGCCAGATCGTCGCCAACGCCGGCCTCGAGGGCTCGGTGGTGGTGGAGAAGGTGAAGGGCGCGAGCGGCGTCGCCCAGGGCTTCGACGCCGAGCGGAACGAGTACGTCGACATGATGCAGGCCGGGATCCTCGACCCGACCAAGGTCGAGCGGATCGCGCTGCAGAACGCGGCGTCGATCGCCTCGCTCCTCCTGACCACCGGAGGCGCTCATCACGGACATCCCCGAGGAGGACAAGAAGGCGGGCGCGCCGCCGATGCCTCACAGGGGCGACTTCTAGGCTGAGACCGTTGGGCAGGAGGGCGCGAGCCACTCCTGCCCGGCTTCGATCCGATCCGCCGGCCTCCGGGCGATCGCCGGAGGCCGGCGTGCTCAGTACCGTTCCGATTGGACTGCCGCGATCGCCGGCGGGCGTGGTCATCCCCGGCGGCCGGCTTGCACCCCGCCGAGGCCGCTGGTATCCTAGAGCGCTCTCGACCCCGCTCCGGCGTTTGCTGTCGGGGCTTTGAAGGAAGGTGATGCGGTGATGCGGACGTACGACGTGTTGCTGATCGTGGATCCCCGATTGACGGACGAAGAGGTCGCACAGCTCGGCACGCGCCTGCAGGAGTGGCTGGTGACGCTGGGCGGCGAGGTGGTCCAGTTCCGAGGACTGGGGCCGGCGGCGCCTGGTCTTCGAGCTGCGCAAGCAGCGAGAAGGGCACTACCTCCTGCTCCAGGTGCGCGCGACTCCTGCGTCGGTACGCGAATACGAGCGGCAGCTCGAAGCTCAACGAGTCGGTGCTGCGCTTTCTGACGACGCGCGTCGTCGAGGGGCGGCGGAAGCTGGCTGCTGGGCGGCGCGGCCGCGGCGGCGCCTCCAGGGCCGGTAACCCCGGCGACGAGCGAGGTTGGTTGATGGCGAGCCTGAACAAGGTCCTCCCTGATCGGGAACCTCACCCGCGCGCCGGAGCTGCGGTACACCCGAGCGGGACGGCCGTCTCGGATCTTCGGCTCGCGGTCAACCGGTCGTACACGACCCAGGGCGGCGAGAAGCGCGAGGAGACGCTGCTTTCTCACGGTGGTCGTGTGGGGTAAGCAGGCGGAGAGCGCCGCGCAGTATCTCGACAAGGGCAGCCCGGTCCTGGTCGAGGGGCGGCTCCAGACCCGGGACTGGGAGACCAAGGACGGGCAGAAGCGGAACGTGGTCGAGGTCGTGGCCGAGCGTCTTGCAGTTTTCTCGGCCGGGGTCGGGCGGGCGGCGGCGGCCGGCGCCGGCCGACGCCGAGCCAGTCGAGGAGGCCGCGGCCGGGGCCGACGACGTACCCTTCTGAGTGTCCGCGGAGCATGGCGCTCCGCATGCCCGGCGGTGAGAGGCGAACAGCGAGGAGGCGGACAGGTGGTCAAGCCCGTGAAGCGGCGTCGGTTCGGCCGACGCAAGGTGTGCAAGTTCTGCGTCGACAAGATCCTGGCGGTCGACTACCGTGACGTCAAGCGCCTCCGCACTTTCATGACGGAGCGCGGCAAGATCATCCCGCGCCGCATCTCCGGCAACTGCGCGCGGCATCAGCGCCAGCTGACGGGCGCTCTCAAGCGCCTCCGCACGGTCGCCCTCATCCCGTACGTCGCCGAATAGGAATCCGCGGATGGGCGCAAGCCCGGATGCGCGACGGGCAGTCCTGCTGGGGGCGGGACTGGGCCTCGGGCTCGCGGGCCTCGAGGTCGTGTCCGCATGGGGCTGGTGGGGCGGGCTCGCGGCGATCGCCACCGGCCTGATTCCGCTCGCGATCGCCTTGGCGCTCGGCGGCCCGGTGGCCGCCGCGGTGGCGCGGCGGCGTCGCGATGCTGGCCGTGGCGACGCTTCGCGGCGGTCCCGCGCTGCTGGTGGTGGCGCTCAAGTACGTGCTGCCCGGCGCGGCGCCTCGGGCTCGGGCTCGTCCGGCACCTGCCGGTCGCCATCACGACGCTCGTCACCTCCCTGGCGAACCTGGTGGGCGTCGTGATCCTGCTGTGGGTCCTGAGCCCGGCGGGCATGGGGCCGATCGCGTACCTCGAGCGGCAGGTCGCCGCTCAGACGACCGAGCTCGAGCAGTGGCCCGCGCGGCTCGGGGCGGCCGGCCAGGAGGCGCGTGGGCGACCGAGGCGGCGCGCTTCGTCGTGGCCACGCTCCGGGTCGCCGCGCCCGGCATGCTCGGGCTCGGCATCTTCGTCGGCGCCGTCGCCAACTACGCGCTCGCCCGTCTGTGCCTGCGCCGCCGGTTCCGATTCCGCCCTTTCGCGCAGGAGGCCGTCCCCGACCACCTGGTCTGGGGCGCCATCGGCGCGGGCGTGCTCCTCGCGTCCCGCCACGAGCGACTCGAAGCCGCCGGACTGAACCTGCTCCTCGTGCTGATGCCGCTCTACGTGATCCAGGGGCTGGCGGTGTTCCGTCACTTCTTCCAGCGGATCGGGCTTCCACGCCTCCTCCCAGGTCGTGAGCTTCGGGTTGCTGGCGATGCAGCCGCTGTTGCTGGTGGCGGTGTCGTGCGTGGGCCTGTCCGACCTCTGGATCGACTTCCGCAAGATTCGTCAGGCGCCGACCGCCGCTTCCGGATGAGGGAAGGCACCGGTCGGAGTGCGCCGTAGGAGAACACAGCGATGAAGGTGATCCTGATGACCGATGTGCCCGCCGCTCGGGCACCGGGGCGAGACGCGGGACGTCGCCAACGGCTACGCCCGGAACTTCCTGCTTCCGCGCAAGCTGGCGGTGCCGGCGACGCCGGCCAACGTGAAGAATCTCGAGCATCTCAAGCGGCAGCGCGCGAAGGAAGAGGATCGGGCGCTCGAGGTGGCGAAGGCCACCGCGGCCCGGATCGAGGCGCTGACGCTGACCGTGACCGCCCGGGCGTCGGACGACGGGCGACTGTACGGCTCCGTCTCGGCGCAGGACGTCGTCGAGTTCCTCGAGCGGAACCAGGTTCCCGTCGAGAAGCGGCGCGTGCAGCTCGACGAGCCGATCAAGGCGCTCGGCGAGTACAAGGTGCCGGTGCGCCTGCACGGAGACGTGACCGCCTCGCTCACGGTCTCGGTCGCCGCCGAGTAGCTCGCCCGCGCGTCCGGCTCCCGCTATGGCCACCAAGATCGAGCTCCCCGGCAAGGTGCCGCCGCAGAGCCTCGAGGCGGAACGGGCGGTGCTCGGCGCGATCCTGCTCGAGCCCGCGCTGCTCCCGCGGGCCATCGAGCTCCTCATCCCGGACGGAGTTCTACAAGGAAGCCCACCGGAAGATCTTCGCGGCGATGATCCGCCTGTTCGAGCGCGGCGAGGCCGGCCGACGCCATCACGGTGACGGAGACGCTGCGCCGCGAGGGCGTCTTCGAGGAGGTCGGAGGCCACACCGTTCTGGCGACCCTCCAGGAGGAGGGCACGGTCGCCACGCAGTTCACGGCCTACACGGCGATCGTGCGGGAGAAGGCGCTCCTCCGCGAGATGATCCGCGTCGCCCGCGAGATCGTGGAAGAGGGCTACGAGGAGACGGACGACGTCCAGGCCCTCCTGGACCGCGCCGAGCAGATGCTCTTCCGCATCTCCCAGCGGCGGTTCCAGCGCAGCGCCTTCCCGGTCCGCGAGATCCTGGCCCAGGCGATCCAGCACATCGAGACGCTCTACCACCGCAAGGAAGACATCACCGGGCTGGCCACGGGGTTCACGGAGCTGGACAAGCGCACGTCGGGGCTCCAGCGGGCGGACTTCGTGATCATCGCGGGGCGGCCGTCGACCGGCAAGACGGCGTTCGCGCTCAACATCGCCTCCCACGGCGCCGTGGAGCTCCAGCGGCCCGGTCCTGATCTTCAGCCTGGAGATGTCCAAGGAGCAGCTGGTGCAGCGCCTGATCTGCGCCGAGGCCCGCGTCGACTCCCAGAAGGTGCGCTCGGGGTACCTGCAGCCCCCGAGTGGCGGCGGATCATCGACGCCGCCGGTCGGCTCTCCGAGGCGCCTTTGTTCATCGACGACACGGCGAACCTCTCCGTCCTGGAGGCGCGCGCCAAGGCCCGGCGGATCCAGGCGGAGCACCGGCTCGAGCTGGTGGTCATCGACTACCTCCAGCTGATGCAGGGACGGTGGCGGGCAGAGAACCGCCAGCAGGAGATCTCCGAGATCTCGCGCTCGCTCAAGGCGCTCGCCAAGGAGCTCAACGTGCCCGTCGTGGCGCTGTCCCAGCTCTCGCGGGCGGTGGAGGCCCGGGCGACGCGCTGCCCGCCTGTCGGATCTGCGCGAGTCCGGCGCCCTCGAGCAGGACGCGGACCTCATCATGTTCCTCGCTCGAAAGGAAAACGCCCCGGACGCCGAGGCGGGGACGACCGACCTGGTGATCGGCAAGCACCGGAACGGTCCCACGGGGCGGCTCGAGCTGGTCTTCAACGCGGAGTACACGCGATTCGACAATCTCGCCGGAGCGGCCCGGCGCGAGCGATTCTGACCCCGCCCGCGTGAGCGGCGACCCGTGGTGACAGTGGCGGCCCGGGTCCAGCCCCGGCCCGCCTGACGCGATGTCCGTCCAGCGCATCAAGCGCGTCCTCGTCGGGCGGCCGATCCCGACCAGTCTGGACCAGCACGAGCGGCTGAGCCGCGTCACGGGCCTGGCAGTCTTCGCCTCGGACGCCCTGTCGTCGGTGGCGTACGCGACGGAGGCGATCCTCCTGGTCCTGGTCGCCGCCGGCACCGCGGCGCTCGGGGCGTCCCTGCCGATCGCGCTGGCGATCGCGGTGCTCGTCGCGATCGTCGTCACGTCCTTCCGCCAGTCGATCCTCGCGTACCCACGGGTGGCGGGGCCTACGTCGTGACCCGGGAGAATCTGGGGCGCTACCCGAGCCTCGTGGCCGGCTCCGGCGCTCCTCATCGACTACGTGCTCACGGTGGCGGTGAGCACGGCGGCGGGGATCGACGCGATCACGTCCGCGATCCCGCCGCTGTATGCCCATCGGGTCACCCTGTGCATGGCCGGAGTCGTCGCGATCGCGGTCGTCAATCTCCGCGGCGTGCGGGAAGCCGGGCGCCTCTTCGCGGGGCCGACCTACCTCTTCGTCGGCGCGTACCTCGTCATGATCGGGTGGGGCTTCGTGCGGTGGCTGGGCGGCGACCTCGCGCCGCCCGTGGTGGCCGGCGCCGCCCCCGCAGCATGGAGGCGCTGACCCTGTTCCTCGCGCTCCGCGCGTTCGCGTCGGGCTGCGCGGCCCTGACCGGGATCGAAGCGGTGTCGGACGGCGTCCCGGCCTTCCGGACGCCCGAGGCGCAGAACGCCCGCCAGGTGCTCGCGGCGCTGGGCGTGATCCTGATCGCCCTGTTCGTCGGGATCACGTTCCTGGTCTGCGTGTCCCACATCGTGCCGGTCGCGGGCGAGACGACGAACTCCCAGCTCGCGCGCGCGGTCTTCGGGCAGTCGCCGCTTTACTACCTGGTCCAGGCCGTCACGGCTCTGATCCTCATCCTGGCGGCCAACACGAGCTTCGCCGACTTTCCCCGGGTCGCCTCGTTCCTGGCGAGGGACGGCTTCGTCCCGCGCCAGTTCGCGAACCGTGGGGACCGGCTCGCCTACTCGAACGGCATCCTCATCCTGACCGTCCTCAGCCTGAGCCTCCTCATCGTGTTCCACGGAGAGACGCACGCCCTCATCCCGCTCTACGCGGTCGGGGTGTTCCTCTCCTTCACGCTCAAGCAGGCGAGCATGGTCCGGTACTGGCTGCGGCGCCGCCAGCCCGGATGGGTGTCGGGGGTGACCGTGCAGGGGATCGGCGCCACCGCGACCGGGCTGGTCATGGTGAGTCATCGCGGTCACGAAGTTCACCCACGGGGCCTGGATCGTGGTCGTCCTGATCCCCACGCTCGTGGTGGCGTTCGTCACGGTCCGCCGCCACTACGACGAGGTGGCGCGGCAGCTCTCGATCGATGGGGCCGAGGTGGAGCCGCCCTGACCACGCACTCCGTGCTCGTGCTCGTCGGCGACGTCCACCGGGGAGTGCTCCGCGCGGTCCGCTACGCCCGCGCGCTCTCCGAGGACGCCCGCGGCGTCTACGTCGAGATCACGCCGGAGCAGACCCGGCGGGTCGAGGAGCGCTGGGGCCGGTTCGCGGGCGGGATGCCGCTCGTGGTGCTCCGCTCCCCCTACCGCTCGGTGGCCGGACCGCTCCTCGAGTACCTCGACCACCTCCAGCGGCAGGGATCGGACCAGCTCATCACGATCATCCTTCCGGAGTTCATTCCCGCCCGGTGGTGGCAGCACCTGCTCCACAACCAGACTGCGCTCCTGATCAAGGGCGCCCTGCTGTTCCGCAAGGGCGTGATCGTCACGAACGTGCCCTACCATCTCCAGCAGTAGAATCACGTCATGTCCGTCCAGAACGTCAAGCGGATCCTCCTGGGCACGCCCATCGCCGACCGCGCACGCGGCGCACGAGGCGGCTGGGCCCCTCACCGGCCTCGCGATCTTCGCGTCGGACGCCTCTGTCCTCGGTCGCGTACGCGACGGAGGAAATCCTCCTGATCCTCATGCTCGCCGGCGCGGCGGCGCTCGATCTCGCGTTCCCGATCGCGGTCGCCATCGGCGTCCTCATCGCGATCGTCGTGAGCTCCGTACCGGCAGACGATCCTCGCGTACCCGACCGGGGGCGGCTCCTACGTCGTCACCCGCGAGAATCTCGGCCGCTACCCGAGCCTCGTGGCCGGGCGCGGCGCTGATGGTCGACTACGTCCTCACCGTCGCCGTCAGCGTGGCCGCGGGCATCGCGGCCATCACGTCGGCCATCCGGCCGCTGTATCCCTACCGGGTGAGCCTGTGCGTGATCGGCGTGGCGCTCATCGCGGTGGGCAACCTCCGCGGCGTGCGCGAATCGGGCCGGCTCTTCGCCGTCCCTACCTACCTGTTCCTGGGCTCCTACGTCGTCCTGCTCGGCTGGGGCGGGTTGCAGTGGCTCCGCGGCGCGTGCCGGTGCGCGGCGGTCGCGCCGCCGTCGGGGCGCGAGCGAGGCGCTGACGGCGTTCCTCGTCCTCCGGGCCTTCTCGTCAGGGTGCGCCGCGATGACCGGGATCGAGGCCGTCTCCGACGGGGTGCCCGCCTTCCGCGCCCCCGAGGCGCAGACGGCCCGCCGCGTGCTGCTGGCGCTCGGGCGGCATCCTCATCGTGCTCTTCCTCGGAATCTCCGCGCTCGCGCACGCCTTCGGCGTGGTGCCCGTCGAGGGGAGACGGTGAACTCGCAGCTGGCCCGGATCGTGTTCGGCGAGACGCCGCTCTATTACATCATTCAGGGCGTCACGATGCTGATCCTCGTCCTGGCCGCCAACACGAGCTTCGCCGACTTTCCCCGGCTTGCCTCGTTCCTCGCGCGCGATCGGTTCATCCCGCGGCAGTTCGCGAACCGCGGCGACCGTCTGGCGTTCTCGAACGGGATCATCATCCTCGCGCTGCTCTCGATCGGGCTGCTCGTGGTCTTCCAGGGCAACACGCACGCGCTCATCCCGCTGTACGCGCTGGGCGTGTTCGTCTCCTTCACGCTCTCGCAGGCCAGCATGGTGCGCTACTGGTTTCGACATCGGCGGCCGCGCTGGCCGATCCGCGCCCTGCTGAATGGGGCCGGCGCCCTCGCGACGGGCGTGGTCGCCGTGATCATCGGGATGACCAAGTTCACGCATGGGGCGTGGATCGTCGTCGTGCTGATTCCGTCCATGATCGCGCTCTTCGTCACGATCCGTCGACACTACGACGACGTGGCCGTCCAGCTGTCGGTCGATAGGGTCCCGGGCCGGTCCGCGCCGGCGGGGCACAGCGTCCTCGTGCTGGTGGGCGATGTCCACCGGGGCATGCTGCCCGCCATCGAGTACGCGCAGTCGCTGTCCCCGGCCGCGCGCGGCATCTACGTCGAGGTGGATCCCGAGCAGACGCGCCGCTTCGAGGAGCGGTGGGCCAAGTACGTCGAGGGGATGCCGCTCGTCGTCCTGCGGTCGCCGTACCGCTCGGTCACCGGGCCGCTTCAGGAGTATCTCGATCTGCTCCATCGCCAGGCGCCGAACGAGATGGTGACGATCGTGCTGCCCGAATTCGTGCCCGCCCGCTGGTGGCAGCACCTGCTCCACAATCAGACGGCGCTCCTCATCAAAGGCGCGCTCCTGTTTCGCAAGGGTGTCGTCGTCACCAACGTGCCCTACCACCTGCGATAGTCGGCGCGCCGCCGCCCAGTCCGGCCGCAGGCGGCCGGGCGAACCCGGCGCCGCCTTCTCAATGCCGCGAAAGACGGCGCGCGCCGCCGTGCGCGCCATCGCCTCCGGCCCGGAGTCCCTCGCTGCCCGGATCACGGCACCGCAATCCGAAGGAGCGGGATGTCGCATCGCGCGCCCTGTGCTACACTTCGTTTCCGCCGAGCGCCCGCGCTCGATTCTTGGCGGCACGACCTCTCGACAAGACGATGCAGACGCCTTCACGGACCCGACGCGCCCTCCTGGCGTTTCGACCCCGGCCGCCGCTCGACGTCCACCAGACGCTCGCGCGGTACGGCCGCTGGGGCGTCGATCCTGCGAGCCCCTACCACGACGGTACGGTGTACCGGGTGGCGCGCCTGGGTGAGCGGCTGGTGCCGTTCCGATTGAGCGTCGTCGGCCCGCCGGCCCAGCCGCGCGCGACCCTGAGCTTCGCAGGCCCCGACGCGCCGGCCGTGCGGACCGCCCTTCGGCAGCAGGCCGCGAGCCTCCTCGGCGAGGGTGGGATCTTGCCGGCTTCTACGCCGCGGCCGCCGCCGACCCGGTGCTCAGGCCGCTCGTGCGGCCGGCCGGCGGGTTCTTCGGTCTCCGCCCGACGCTCGTGCCGGACGCCTTCGAGATGCTGGTCGGCGCGATCAGCGCGCAGCAGGTGAATCTCGCCTTTGCCTTCGCGACGCGGGCGCGCCTGGTGCGGCGGTACGGAACGCCCGGTCGACTTCGAGGGGTCACCGTCCACGCATTCCCCGCCCCAGGCCGCGCTGGCCGACGCGCCGGTCGCCGAGCTCCGGGCGATGCAGTTCTCGGAGCGCAAGGCGGAGTACATCGTCGGGCTCGCGCGGGGAGCTCGCCACCCGGCAGCTCGATCTCGCGGCGCTCGCCAGCGCGCCGGACGAGGCCGTCATCGCCCGTCTGACGGAGGTTCGCGGGCTGGGCCGCTGGTCCGCCGAGTGGTTCCTGGCACGCGGGCTCGGGCGGCCCGGACGTGTGCCCGGCGGACGACCTCGGGTGCGGCGAGCCGTCGAGGCCCTCTACTACCGAGGGCGCGCGCGCGACGGCGCCGCCGTCCGGCGCCGGGCGCGGGCCTGGCGCCCGCACCGAAGCCTCGCGACGCACTACCTGCTCGCCGCGCACGCGCGCGCAGCGCCGGGCTCCCAGCCCGGCCGCGGCCGCGCGGGCGCCTGAGCGGAGTCGCACCGATGCCGCGCTCCCTGCTGCCGCTGGTCGGAGCCGACCCGAATCGTCCGAGTCGCGTGTCGCTCGCTCGTCGGCCGGTACGCGATCGGGGTGACGTGGCAGGACGGGCATGGGAGCATCTATCCCTTCGACCTGTTGCTGGTGGCCTGCCCGTGCGGAGCCTGTCCGCCGCGCGCCGGATGCCTGGCCGACCGAGATTCGCCGAGAGCCGGGCGCGCTCCGCGTCGTCTGGCAGGACGGGCACGAGTCCGCCGCTCCCGTACGGCGAGCTCCGGGGCCGGTGCCCGTGCGCCCAGTGCACACACGGCGGGGCGGAGGACCGGGGCGTGAGCACCCCGCCGCCGCGCCGGGGGCTGATCGTCTCGGGCGTGATGCTGGGGCTCTTCCTCGGCGCCATGGAGTCGACCGCCGTCGCGACGGCGATGCCGACGGTGATCGCCGAGCCTGGGCGGCCTCGCCATCTACTCGTGGGTCTTCTCCGGCTACATCCTCGCCGCGACGATCTCCATGCCGATCTGGGGACGGCTCGCCGACCTCTACGGCCGTCGGGCACGTACCTCACCGGCCTGGCGATCTTCCTGGTCGGCTCGGTGCTCTCGGGATTCGCGTCGTCGATGGCCGCGCTGATCGTCTGCCGCACGCTCCAGGGGCTCGGCGGCGGCGCGCTGATCCCGCTCGGGCATGACCATCATCGCGGATCTCTACGGCCTCGAGAAGCGCGCGCGCATGCAGGGCTACTTCTCGGCGACCTGGGGCTCGCGTCGATCGTCGGGCCCCTCATCGGCGGCTTCCTGACCGATCACCTCGTCCTGGCGCTGGGTGTTCTTCGTCAACGTGCCCTTCGGGCTCCTCGCCGGCGCCGTGCTCGGGGTGGCGCTGGCGGGCACCGACCGGCCGCGGGGATCGGTGAGGATCGACGTCCGCGGCGCCGCGCTGCTCACGGCCGGCATGGCGGGCCTCCTGACGGCCCTCGTCGAGGGCGGCCGGGCCGAGCGGTTCGGCCCCGGCCACCACGCTGCTGACCGCCGTTCTCGATCGGCGCTCGCTCGTCGAGTTCGTCCGCTGGGAACGCCGCGTCCCGGCGCCGCTGCTGCCGCTGCACCTGTTCGCGAACCGCATGTTCCGCGCCGCGGCAGTGCTCCGGATTCCTCGCGGGGCATGGCGATGTTCGGCACCATCTCGTTCATCCCGCTCTTCGTCCAGGGCGTCCTCGGCGGCAGCGCGACCGAGGCAGGAGTCCAGCGCTCACGCCCGTTCGTGCTCGGGTGGGTGACCTTCTCGGTGGTCTCCGCGCGGCTGCTCCTACGGATCGGCTACCGCTGGCCGGTCGTCAGCGGGATGGTGTGTCTCGGCGGTCGCCTTCCTCCTGATGAGCCACATGGGGCTCGGGACGAGCCGGGCGGTCACGACGCCGGAACATGCTCCTGGCCGGCATGGGGATGGGGCTGATCATGGTGCCGCTCCTCCTGGCCGTTCAGAACGCGGTGCCCCGGAGCGGACCTCGGCGCGGCGACGTCGGCCACGACGTTCTTCCGGTCGATCGGCGGCGCCGTCGGCGTCGCGGTGATGGGCGCCGTGCTCGTCGGCCGAGCTGGGGCGACAGCTCACGACGGTGCTGGGGGGCTCGAGGGCGCCGCGCGGACGCAGCTCGAGGCGCTCATCGCGCACCCGGATGCGCTGATCGAGCCGACGCTCCGGAGCGCGCTGCCCGCCGGCCGTCCTGGCCGCGTTCAGCCAGGGGCTCGCCAATGCGCTCCACGGCGTGTTCCTCGTGGGGCTCGGCATCGCGTCCCTGGCCCTGCTCTCGGCGTTCCTGGTCCCGGCGGGGCGCGCGCAGGACCTGGCTCTCGCCGACGAAGCGGCCGGTCCGCCCGGCTCCTGACTCCCGATCGCGCCGGGGACGGCACCGTGGGCCATCCGTGCTCGCGCCGAGACGCCTCAAGGTCGACCGGGAGCTGCGCATCCCGCCGGAACCGGGGCGGGGCTCCGCGTGGCGGCCGGCGAGTACGTCCAGATCGTGGACGTGGACGGGCGCGGCTGCGCCGGACTTCTTCGCGCTCGCGGCGTCGAATCCCGCGGAGTATCTCTCCGCCTCGCACACGCGGGTTCAGATCGACCGGCTCTTTCCCAGGTCGGGCAGTCGTTCTTCTCGAGCCTCCGGCGCCCGATGCTGCAATTCGAGGAGGACCGCACGCCGGGCGTGCACGACATGCTCTTCGCGGCGTGCGATCCGGCCCGGTACGCCCAGTACCACGTCGCCCGGCCATGCCTCGTGCGCCGAGAACTTTCACCAGGCGCTCCGCGCGCTCGGCGCGAGCTGTCCCGTCGTGCCCCAGCCGGTGAACTTCTTCATGAACGTCGCCGTCCGCCCCGACGGCAGCGTGACGTTCGGCCCGCCTCAGACCGAGGCCGGGGACTGGGTGCTCCTGCGCGCCTTCTGGACTGCCTGGTCGTGTTCTCGGCCTGCCCCCAGCAATGGAACCCCGCGACGAACTACCACCCGTCCGACCTCCTCGCGAGAGTCCTGACGCGCTGACGCCGCCAGCCGGCGGCTTCGTGAGCCCGGTCACCGCGGCGCGAGCTCCGGCGGGAGAAGGAGCGGGCGCGCGAGCTGCGGGCGAGCGCGTGGTGGAAGCGTCGGCTCAGCCGGGAGCGCTGCGAATACTGCGGACGCCCCACGCCCGTGCGCGAGCTCACGATGGACCACCGAGTGCCGCTGGTCCGCGGCGGCCGGTCGCGTCCGCTCGAACCTGGTGCCGGCGTGCCGGGCGTGCAATGCGGCGAAGAAGTACTTGCTCCCGGTCGAGTGGGCGGCCTACCTGGGGCGCCTGGCGGACGAGGCAGACAGAAACCCGTAGACATTCTTTCGGCGCGAGCGTAGGATGGGCGCGAGTCGATCGGGGTTTACACAGCCCCCTCGCGCTCCGATCCCGACGGACGTGCCGGGCGGAGCGGATCGAGCCGTGGGCCGGCAGTCGGCGGCCGGTTCTCGGTGGCGGGTGCATGGACCCGCGTGGTGGGTGCGCCGAGAAAGGAGGTGGTCCAGCCGTGAGTAGGCAGTCGACCGGTGAGTTGTGAGGTGGTGACCTCCTAGGTCCTTGCGCACCCGTTAAGCAGCGAGGGTGGCACGCCTGGGAGGATCCAGGCACCACCGGCCCCGAGGGTCCCGCGACCTCATCCTGCGGGGGCGGCCTGCGCCGGATACGGCAGCGGGCCGCAGATGCCCTCGGGGCTTCTATTTCTGGGCCTTCGCGCCGCGGCCTCCGGATTCAGTTGAGCAGCCCGAGAAGCCGGTGCAGCTCGGTACGGGCCGGCCGGTACTGCGGCGCGATGGCGAGCGCGACGCGAAGCTGGGCGATCGCGGCGTCGAGCTGACGGAGCTTCGACGCAGACGCGCGCCAGGTTCACGTGGGGATAGTGCCGGGGCCTCGTGAGCGCTGCGCGCCCATCGCCTTCCGGAGCCACGGCACCGCGTCCTTGCGCTGGCCGAGGGCGATCAGGTAGGAGAGCCGATGTCGTTGTAGGGGTTGCCGAACGTCGGGTCGACCTCGATCGCCCTGGTGACACGCCCGGATCGCACCCGCGTAGTCGCCCTTGAAGGACAGCGTCCAGCCGAGGGCACGTGTACGCTTCGGCCGTGGGGACGCAACGCGGAGCGACTGCTCGTAGAGCGCGATCGCCTCGTCCAGCGCCGCCGCATCTGCGCGGCGTAAGGCTGCCTGGAAACCACTTGTGCTCGCTGCGCTGCCTCGGGCTCCACGTGGGTCCCCGAGGCCGAGCATGGGCGGCCGACGGATGGCCTGTCAAGCTCACGCAGCGCGCCGTCCGCGACGCTCCGCGCGGCGGGGCCCCGCCCGTCGTGAGGTGACCCCTCGCCGGCCCGGGCGCCGCCGAGGCTTGTCCTAGATGAGCGGCCGCGCCGCAGGCGGAGTCCCGGCGGCCATCGACGGGGCTACGGCCCGGCGATCCAGAAGGCACGGGACAGGGGGCCTCCGGCTCACCGCGGCGGGCATCCCGCGCGGAGCGCCTTGACACCCAACGGCGTTCCGGGCGATGGTGAGGCACCCCGGCGCGGGCGGAGGCCAGATGATCTGCTGCACGTCGATCTCGAGCATGCGGAGCTGGGGCGCTTCCATGCTGTCGGAAGGCCGGAGCGACCCAGCGCAAGGGCGGACCTCCTGACGTTCAAGGCACGCTTCGAGCGCCTGAGCGGCGAGAGCGAGTGCCTCCCTGCTCCACTTCGCTCAGGTCGACCGCGCCTTCCTCGATCGGCGTCGGTGTGCGGGCCGTCGTCGTCGAGCGGACACTCGACGCTCATCGACGACCACGACCCGCGGGACCTGGCCCCCCTCGTGGAGCTTCTCCGGGAGACGACCAACCCCGTCCCTCGGGCCATGCGGCGGCCATCAGCTGATCGGGATCGCCTTCGGCGAGACGCCGGCACCGATGGAGCCGCCTCGACGCCGGCGAGCCTGACCCCAGCCCAAGATCGCGCCCGGAATGCGCAAGGAGTGGGGGCCTTCCCCGTCCGGATCATCGGGCAGGACTCGCTCTTCGACGGGCTAGGCGAGACCGCAGGTCGTCGAGCAGCGGCACTCTGGGAGCATCGAGGGGTCCCGCCGAGCTTCGTGCGCCTCGCGGGGTCCGCCGCCTGCCGGGTGCGAGGCGATGCGGCACGAGAGCCGCCCGCTCTACGGCGTCCAGTTCCATCCCGAGCGGTACAGCGAGCTTCATCCGGACGGACGGAGTGATCCTGTCCAACTTCTTCCGGCTCGTGGGCCCTGCCGCCGTTCGCTCTCGGACGCGGCCGCGCTGGCGCGAGCCTGAGGCCCTCGGTCCCAGACGCGCTGCCGCCGACCCCGCGCCCGCAGGCCGAGCGGAGGGATGAGCAGGCGGAGCCCGCGAGGCGGGCGTCCACGAAGGAGGACACGCGAATGCACGAATACATCCCGGAGCTGAAGGAGTCCCTCCGCAAGGGCGAGGTGACCCGGCGCGAGTTCGTCCGCACGGCCACCCTGCTCGGCATGTCGGCGGCGCGCCGCGGGCGCCGTCGTCGAGCGCGCCCGGGCCGCTGGCGCGGCCCGCCCACGCGCGCAAGCGGGGCGGCGTGCTGCGCGTCGCCACCCGCGTCCAGAAGATGAAGGACCCGGCGACCTTCGACTGGACTCCCATGTCGAACGTCGGACGCCTGACGTCGCCGAAGTACCTGACGCTCACCGACCAGGACAACATCACGCACCCCTACCTCGTCGAGAAGTGGGAGCCGTCGAGCGACCTCAAGACCTGGACCCTCTATCTCCGAAAGGGTGTCCAGTTCCAGATGGGCGCGAAGCGCCGGGAGTTCGTACTCGGCGGACGTCGCCTGGAAGCCTCAAGCGATGGTTGGCGAAGGAGACCGGCTCGTCCATCCGCGGCCTGATGAGCTATCTCCAGCCGGACGGAATCGAGGAAGTCAACAAGTAGCACCGTGAAGCTGCACCTCACGAGCCGCCAGATGGCCGTGCCCGAACATCTCTTCCACTACCCCGCGATCGTCCTGCCGCGGGAGTGGGGTGGCGACTTCCTCAAGGAGCCGTGGGGCACCGGCCCGTACACGCTCGACAAGTACGTCGTCAGCGAGCAGGCCCTCGCTGGAAGCGGCGCCCCGGACTACTGGCAGGAGGGACAAGCCCCTACATCGACGAGGTCCGGTTCCTCGATCTGGGCGAGCAGGCGGCGGCGCACGCGGCCGCGCTGGCCTCGAAGCAGGGTGGACCTGATCACCAGCGATGTCCTGGACGTCTCGTCCATCGACGTGGCGTGAGCGCATCCCGCACGCCCAGCTCCTCGAGGTCAAGACCGCCCAGACGGCCGTCATTCGGATGCGCGCGGACGAAGCCGTTCGACGACGATCCGCGTCCGCAATGCCATGAAGCTCGTCCAGGACCACGCCAAGCTCCTCGAGGTCGCGCACCGCGGCCGGGCTCGGAGGAAGCCGACCACCACGTGGCGCCGGTGCACCCGGGCTACTCGCCGGAGCCGCCGCAGAAGCGAGGACATCGCGCAAGGCCAAGCGCCTTGCTCGCCGCCGCGAGCTATCCGGGCGGCATCGACGTCGAGCTCGACTGCAAAGCCCTCGCCGGCACCGGGGAGACGCTGTGCATGCAGGCGTACAGGAGATGGCGGCCGAGGCGGGCATCCGCGTCTAGCTCAACATTCTGCCCTCCGGCGTTCTGGGAGATCTGGGACAAGACGACGCTCGGGTTCACCACCTGGACCCACCGGCCCCTCGACACCATGGTCCTGTCCCTCGCCTACCGCTGCCGCGCGACGGCAAGCCGGTGCCGTGGAACGAGACCCAGTGGTGTGATGCCACCTTCGAGAAGATGATCGACGAGGCCGAGGGGATCCTGGACCCGAAGGAACGCAAGAAGCTCATGGCCAAGATCCAGGTGTACCAGCGGGAGAACGGCACCATCGGCGTGCCGTTCTGGCGCTCCGTGTTCGAGGGGCGGACAAGCGCCCTCAAGGGTTATCGGGCGCACCCCACCTCGTACCTCCTGATCACCGAGGCGTCCCTCGACGCCTGATCGGTCGCCGCGACTGATCCCTCCGTCCCGATCCGGGCACGGCCGGCGCCGGTCGTGCCCGGATCCAGGCGGGATGACACCATGAGCCGGTTTCTCCTGCGCCGTCTCCTCTTCATGCTGCTGACGATGCGCTCGTCGTCTCGCTGATCGTCTTCCTGATCAGCGAGGTCGTGCCGCTCGACGTCGCCCGCAACATCCTGGGCCCGTACGCCTCGGCCGACTCGGTCGAGGCACCTCCGGAAGCAGATGGGGCTCGATCTTCCGGTCACGACGCGGTACGTGCACTGGCTCGGCCGCTTCGTCCAGGGCGATCTGGGCATCTCCACGAACTACCAGGCGCCGGTCGCCTCGCTCCTCGGGCGGCGCGTCCTCAACTCCGCCATCTCTGGCCGGCGTCGCCTTCGCGCTGATCATGCCGCTCGCGCTCCTGCTCGGCATCATTTCGGGGATGCGGGAGGGAGGCCGGCTGGACCGGCTCATCTCGGTCGGCAGCCTCGTCAGCACGTCGGTCCCGACCTTCGCGAGCGGCGTGTTCCTGATCCTGATCTTCACCACCTTCTGGCTCGGCTGGCTGCCGGGCTCGAGCGTGCTGGACCGGGAGACGTGGGCGTACGAGTCGCCCATCAAGCTCGTCATGCCAGTGCTGACGCTGATGCTCGTGGACGTCGGCTACGTGGCGCGGATGACCCGCGCCAGCATGGTCGAGGTCATGAACAGCGGATACGTGCGGACGGCGATCCTGAAGGGCCTGCCGCACTGGCAGGATCATCTTTCCGGCACGCGCTGCGGAACGCCTCTCCTGGCGCCGATCACCGTCATCAGTGCTCCACATCAACTGGCTGATGGGCGGCATCGTGGTGGTCGAATCGCTCTTCGGGTTCCACGGCTTCGGGAAGATGATGCTGGACGCGTCGCTCAACAAGGACGTGCCCGTGATCGAGGCAGGCGCCCTGGTCGCCATCGCGATCGCGGTCAGCAGCCAGCTCAGTGGCGGATCTCCTGCACACCGCGCTCAACCCGCGTATCCGGGATGACATGAGCCCCGGCGACGTCCTGCTCGAGGAGGCGGCCCCGCGGCCCATCGCCAGCCGCCAGCCCTCGACGCTCCGCCGGATGGGCCGGACCGTCCCGCGAATCCTCGAGTCGCGGGTCGGCACGCTCGGCCTCGCCATCGTAGCTCTTCTGGGTCGCCGTCGCGGTCGTTGGCCCCGCTGATCGCGCCCTACTCGCCGACCGCCCTCGTGGGCAAGGTCGTCCAGCCGCCCTCGGCCCGCCACTGGCTGGGGACGGATGAGATCGGGCGCGATGTCCTGAGCCGGGTCATCTGGGGCAGCCAGACGATCCTGCTCTTGGCGCCCACCGCCGTCGCGGCGGCCCTGGTGGTGGGCGGGCTCATGGGCCTGGTGGCGGGCTACCGCGGCGGCCTCGTCGACGAGCTCATCATGCGGCTCCAGCGACATCATCCTGGCGTTTCCCGTGCTGCTCCTCTACATGGTCATCATCGCCGCCGTGGGCCCGTCGGCTCTCAACATCGTCTTCGCCGTGACCTTCGCCTCGAGTCCCGCCATCGCCCGGATCGATGCGCAGCCTCGTCCTCGAGCTCAAAGAGCCGCGAGTTCGTGGCCGCCGCACGGCTGCGGGGCGAATCCGCGTGGTACATCATGCTGGTGGAGATCCTCCCGAACGCGAGGGGCCCGCTGATCGTCGACATCTGCATCCGCATCGGCTACGTCGCCTTCACGATCGGGACGCTCGGCTTCCTCGGGCTCGGGCCCGGCCGCCGACGCCCGACTGGGGCGGGCATGGTCAACGCGGCGCGGAACTGGATCCTCGTCGCTCCCTGGGTGGCCGCCTTCCCTGCCTCTCGCGATCTCCTCCCTCGTCGTCGGGTTGAACCTCTTCGCCGACGGGCTGCGCGAGATCTCCCTCAAGGACTGATGGCGCCGCTGCTCCAGCTCAAGGATCTTGCGATCTCCTACGCCACGCGCGCCGGCGAGATCCAGGCGGTGCGCGCGGTGTCGCTGACGATCGAGCGCGGCCAAGCCTACGGGCTGGTCAGGCGAGTCCGGCTGCGGCAAAGACGTCGGTGGCGATGGCCATCATGGCGTATCTGGGACGGAACGGCCGGGTCGCGAGCGGCCAGGTCCTCTTCGATGGCCAGGACCTCGCCGACGCAGTCGGCCGAGGAGCTCCGGGCGCTGCGGGGACGGCGGATCGCGATGGTCTACCAGGATCCCCTCGCCTCGCTCAACCCGTGCCTGACCGTGGGCGAGCAGCTCTCCGAGGTGCTGACGGTCCATCAGGGCCTCGGGGCGCGCGCCTCGCGGACCGCCTGTCACGCGATGACTCGAACGCGTCCGCATGCCCGACCCGCCCGCGATCATGCGCCGCTACCCGCACCAGATCTCGGGCGGGCAGCAGCAGCGCGTGGTCATCGCGATGGCCCTCCTGGCGAACCCCGATCTTCTGGTCATGGACGAAGCCGACCACCGGCCTCGACGTGACCGTCGAGGACCACGGTGCTCGATCTCGTGGCCGAGCTCCGGCGAGGAGCTCGACACGGCCATCTCTCTATCAGCCACAACCTCGGCGTGGTCGCCCGGATCTGCGACCGCGTGGGCGTCATAGTACGCCGGCGAGCTGATGGAGGAGGCCGACGTGACGACGCTCTTCCTGGCGCCCCGGCACCCGTACACGCGGAGCCTCCTCCGGTGCGTGCCGCGCGCCGATGCCAGCCGCGCGGCCCAGCAGCTTGCCGCCATCCCCGGGCACGTGCCCTCGCCCACCGCGCGCCCGCCCGGCTGCGTGTTCGAGCCCCGGTGCAGCTTCGCCGCCCACGAATGTCGCGCTGCAGCCGCCGGCGGCCGAGGCCGTCGCCCCGGGCATGTCGTCCGCTGCGTCCGGGTGGCAGGAGATCGGCTTGGCCGAGCCAGCGGCCGCGGGCGCCCGGCGGCCGACAGACGGCGCGGCGGCCCCCGCGCCCCTCCTGCGCCTCGACAATGTCCGCGCCTGATTACCATCCCGCCGCGAAGCTGCTGACGCGGCTGCTCGGCCGGGGCCGGCCGGTACGGGCCGTGGACGGCGTCAGCCTGGAAGCGGCGGCCGGCCAGACGCTGAGCGTGGTCGGGGAAAGCGGATGCGGGAAGAGCACGCTCGCGCGCTGCATCGCCGGGCTGGTCGCGCCGACCGGCGGCCGGTTGAGCTTCCGGGCGCTCGACATCAGCCACGTCGTCGAGCGGCGCGACCCCACGGTGCTGCGCGAGATCCAGATGGTCTTCCAGAACCCGGACTCGACCCTGAATCCCACCCATCGCGTGGGCCGGAGCGATCGGCCGGAGCCTCCAGCGGCTCGGCAAGGTACCTCGCGGCGAGGTCGGGCCGAGACGCTGCGGCTCCTCCGCGAGGTCCAGCTGGACGAGGGCCTAGCCGACCGGCTCCGCGCCAGCTGAGCGGAGGTCAGAAGCGGCGGCGATCGCGTCGCGCGCGCTGGCCGCCCGGTCGCGGCTCGTCATCTGTGACGAGCCGACCTCGGCCCTCGACGTCTCCGTGCAGGCGGCCATCCTGAAGCTCCTGCTGGACATCCAGCAGTCACGCGGCATGACGATGGTGTTCATCTCCCACGACCTCGGCGCGTCGTCCGCTACCTCTCGGACACGATCGCGGTGATGTACCTCGGCCGGGTGTGCGAGGTGGGCCGGAGCCGAGTGAAGTGTTCGCCCGGCCCTATCATCCCTACACGGAGGCCCTCCTGTCGGCGGTCCCGGTGCCGGACCCGCAGCGCAGCGTGGGCATCCGCCTGGATGGGTGGTGCCGAGCGCGGCGAAACCCGCCGTCCGGCTGCCGCTTCCACACGCGCTGCCCTGGAAGGTCGGGGCGATCTGCGAGCACTGACCTCCCGCCGGTCCAGGCCGCGGCTTCCGACGCACCGGATCGCCTGCCACATCCCGCTTCGCCGAGCTCCGCGTGGTCCGGCCGGTCCTGCGCCCGGTCCCCGAACCGGCTGGCGACGCCCCCAGTCGGGCCGCCGGTCGAGCGCGGGCGCTCCGGCGGCGGGCTCGCCCGTCGCGGTGACGGACCACCGGGCTTCCGGTCTCGCCTGGAGCTCCCCGTCGACGTAGACCGCGTCGACCCGCTCGTCGAAGAAGCAGACCAGGTTCTCGATCTTGCTGCACTCCAGGATCGGACGGCGGTAGTACCAGGCGATGTCCCGGACCAGGGCTGGCCCCGCTCCGCACCGGTAGTAGCTCGCCGTGCCCCTTGTAGGGGCACCGCGTCTCGGTGTCGGCGGGGACGAGCAGGTCCATCCGGACGTCGGCCTTCGGCAGATAGTAGCGCAGTGGGCAGTCCCGTCTCGAACAGGAGCGCAGGGCCGCCGGGACTCCGCCACGACCTGGCCCGCCACCACGACCTTCACGTGGCGCGAGCTGTGGAGCGACGTCCACGCGCTTGTACGGATCGCGGCGTGCACGTAGACCGTCGTCCTCCTCGAACCAGGCGTCCATCTTCGCCCACTCGAACGTCGACGTGGTCGCGCAGCAGGAGTCGGCTCGGCGGCGGATCGGAATAGCTCCACGCGGCGTGCTCCGCCGGTCCGGTCGCCCAGCCCGCGACCGACCAGCACGCGGCCCCCGCCTCTCGCGGGCGCACGGCTCGGCGTGGCTGGCCGGCGCGAGCGCCTCGACCCGCACGTCCGCGCGCGGAAGTAGTAGACCGGGATGCGCCCTGGCTCCCGGAGGAGGAGGGCGCGCCGGCTGTCAGGCGACGAACTGGCCCGCGAAGCGCGCCGCACCAGCGGGGGCTCGGCTCGAGCTCGTGACGGAGGTCGGGCGCGGCGACGTCGGTCGGCTGTCATGAGTCTCTCCATCGGCGCGAGGCGCCGGCTCCGCAGGCGCGGCCCTCGACGCTAGGCGGGCGGCAGCCCCAGTGCGATCTTCGGCTCCCGCCGGAACTCAGCACTGGTTCCGGACGGAGCGTCAAGGCCGGGGCCCCGCCTTGACGACCCTCGCCGTCTCGGCGCACCGTAGGACCAGCCGGTCGGATCCTCCGGCCCGCCCGGCAGGACCACCACGGTCGGAACACTTCGCCGCACCAGCGGCCGGCAAGGCGCCCAAGGAGGAGCGCAATGAAGCGTGTCTGGCTCGGACTGGCTGTGCTGCTCGCTCTCGGGCTCGGCCTCGGGAGGGACGGGGCAGCTGCCCCGAAGGGGACGTTGACGATCGGCATCCCGACGGACATCAACACCCTCGATCCCCACATGGGCCCCGAGGTGAACAGCCTGAACGTCTGCCTACTCGACGATGGAGGTGCGCTCCTCCGGCTCGATGCCCAGGGGAACATCAAGCCGCAGCTGGCCGAATCGTGGAGGTCGTCGACAGCACGACGTACGTCTTCCGTCTCCGGAAGAACGTCAAGTTCTCACAACGGGGAGCCGTTCACCGGGAAGGCCGTCGAGTACAGCTGGAAGCGGAGCCAGGAGAAGCACCGCGCCAACAAGACCAAGTGGGCGGCTGTTTCCCGGATCGACCACCTCGACGACCAACACCATCCGGATCGTCACCGACAAGCCCGACGCGCGATCTTCCTGAAGAAGATGGCCAGCGCGACCGCGGCGATCTTCCCAGCCCAAGGCGACGGCGGAGGGTGGCGCACGAGGCGGCCTCAGCTGAAGCCGATCGGCACCGGGCCTGTTCATCCTCTCGTCCTGGGTGAAGGGCGAGCACGTCACCTTGCAAGGCTGAACCCGAACCACTACCCGCCTGGACGTGCCGCAAGGTGGAGACGCTCGTGTGGCGCGCCATTCCCGAGGCGGCGGCGCTGGTCGCCGCGCTCCAGACGGGCCAGGTCGACATCGCGCCCGGATCCCGCCCAACCAGGTGCCGGCGCTCGAGCGGGATCCGAACCTCCGCGATCTCGTCTGCGCCAGCGACGCGGACCTACTACATCGCCTTCAACAACATGACGACGGGCAAGGGCACGACGGCGATCATGGGACGGCGCGTCCGGCGGGCGATGAACCACGCGGACTGACCCTGAGGCGATCATCAAAGCGCGTCTTCAAACGGTCACAGCCCAGCGCGTGAACAGCCTGATCGGCAGTGCAGTTCGGGTCACGACCTCGACGCCGCCTCGATGGCGTACGACGTCGGTCAAGGCCAGCAGCTCCTGGCCGAGGCCAGCGTGCCCAACGGCTTGGTCGGGCTGGGCGTGCCCGAGGCGGAGCATACCCTATACCAACGACAAGGAGGCCTGCCAGGCGATCGCCGGATCGCTCGCCAAGATCGGCATCGAGATCGATGTTCAGATCATGGAGTCGAACCGCTTCTGGGACCTGGAAGCGAAGAAGCAGCCTCCCGCCGCTCTTCTTCGACGGCGTGGGGGACCGCTTCGCAGGATCCGTCGGCCACCCAGTTGCGGGAGTCGCCCACCCGGCCTCGAACTGGACGGCCTTCGAGAAGAAGGAATTCTCGGAGCCTGATCGACCAGGGCCGGGAGCACCGTCGAACCAGGAGCAGCGAAGAAGGCTCTCTACGCGCAAGCTCGCCCGCGACATGCAGGCGGATCCGCCGTTCCTCTTCCTCTGGCAGGTGAAGAACTTCGAGGCGCGCGCAAGCGCGCTCCAGGGCTAACGACCCGCCCGACCGAGGACTATGGGCCACGTCGCCTCTCGACGGGTCGAGGGAGCTCTGCGGAAACCGCGCCGGCGGGCCGGTCGCGCTGACCGGCCCCGCCCCCTCCCTCATGTCCGGTCGGCGCGGCCCCTGCGCGGTCGTTGACGAGCGCGTGACCGCGTCAGGTCCGCGGCGGACCGCGCCTCCGTGGCTCCCCGCCGCCGCCGGTCGGCTGGATAGTGCGGTGACCACTCTACCTCCTCACGCGCGCCGCGCAGTCGCTGCTCGGTGACGGCTGCGTCCTCGCCCTCGTGTTCTTCATGGTAGCGGCTGACCGCGACCCGACGGTCGTGATGTCGCCCCAGGACGCGAGCAAGCGGGCGTGACGTCGCGCAGTTCCGAAGGCCATGGGCTTCGACCGGCTCGCTCGCCGTCCAGTTCGGGACTTCGTCAGCCGGGCGGTGGTGGGCGACTTCGGAAAGTCCCTCCAGTACCGAACGTCCTGCGTGGTCCCTCATCATGGAGCGCTTGCCCGCCACGCTGGAGCTCGCCGTCGTCGCGATGCTCTTTGCCATTCTCGTAGCTATCCCCTGGGATCCCGGGGCGACCCGGCAGGCGACCCGCGTGGGACGCGCTCGCCCGGGGGGTGGCGCTGTCGCCGGCCAGGCGCTCGCCCGCGTACTGGGTGGGCTCATCCTGATCATCGTCCTGTCGGTGCAGCTCAACCCCCGCTGGTGGCCGGCCGTGTCGGGCTGGAGCTCCGCTCGTCACTGCCGATGGTGACCCTCGGCATGGTACGCTCGGCCGCCTGACCCAGCTCGCCCGCCGGTCGATGCATCGACACGCTGGGCCAGGACTACATCCGCACCGCGTGGGCGGAGAGCCTGGCGCGCCGGGCGCGCGTCCGGCACCGGCATGCGCCCTCAAGAACGCGGCCATCCCGCTGATCACGCTGATCGGGGTCAACTTCGGGTACATGCTGGGCGGTGCGGTCCTGATCGAGAGCGTGTTCTCGTATCCGGGCATCGGGCGCCTGGCCGCCCAGGCGATCTTCCAGCGCGACTTCCCTCTGGTGCAGGCCGTGGCCTTCTTCGCGTCCCTGGTCGTCATCGTCGTCAACCTCGCCACCGATCTCGTGTACGGTCTCGTGAATCCCCAGGTCCGGCTCCGGTGAGCTGGCGCGCCGGCCGTGGGCCTCGGCGGGCGCGGCGCTTGGTCCTGCTCGTGCTCCTCGCAGCCGCGCTGGCGCTGCGTCCTGTCCCCGCACCCGCCAACCCTGCAGGACCTGGCGCGGAGCCAGCAGCCGCCGGCCTGGCTCGCGGGCGGAAGCTGGGAGAATCCTCTCGGTACGGACCATCTCGGGCGAGACGTGCTGAGCCGCATCCTCTACGGGAGCCGCGTGTCCTCGTGGTCGGCGGGGCGGCGTGGCGCTCGCCCTCGCCATTGGGCTCCTGGTCGGCCTGCTCGCCGGCTACGCGCGGGGCTGGGTGGACGACGTGGCCATGCGGCTCTGCGACGTCCAGCTGTCCCTCCCCTATCTCCTCTTCGTCGTCGCCATCGTCGGCGTGCTGGGGCCGAGCCTCCGGAACGTCGTGCTCGTCTTCGGGATCGCGGACTTCCCGCTCTTCGCGCGGATGACGCGGGGCGAGACGCTGCGCCTCCGAGCGGCGCCATTCGTCGAATCGGCGGTGGCGATCGGGAGCGTCCCACCTCCGCATCCTGCTCCGGCACGTGCTCCCCAACATGGCTGGCGTGCTCTCCTCGTCGTCTCGGCCTTCGAGATGGCGGCCATGATCCTCTTACGAGGCCGGGGTCGGCTTCCTCGGACCGTCGGTGCCGCCGACCATCCCCAGCTGGGCAACATGCTCGCCGACGGCCGCAACTACCTGACCACGTCATGGTGGATCGCGACGTTCCCTGGCTCGCGCCATCGTGGTGGGCACGCTCGAATCACAAAGCGGCAACACGTAATTTGAACGTGAAGTACAA
>ERZ1370068.5504-contig-4527_pt1 | contig 62643 bp, 95 predicted proteins | sample MGYA00561227_ERZ1370068 | MGnify/ENA primary metagenome ERZ1370068 (study PRJEB38410, sample SAMEA6850437) | metagenome | study: Metagenomic assessment of the ecological functions of the soil: analysis of the soil microbiota associated with the...
AGGTTACGTATTGCTGTACAGGCGCTCGTAGCGGGCGGTGTGCTCGGGCACCGGCATATGCATCGACCGGCGGCGAATCGGCCGACGTCCCGGGCCGCTCCCAGCTCCAGCAGCCGGTCCGCCACTCCGGCCACTTTAGGCCACCGCCCCGGCCAGCGCTCCCGAGGTCCGCCCCGGAGCATACTCGATGGGCCGGCCCATCCGCCACGATCTGCCGCCAGAGCGGGCTGCGCGCCCGCGGTCCATGATCCGCGCGGATCCGGATGGGATGGCCACCCTCGACGAGCACGTCGACGTGGTGGCGGAAGCCATAGGCCACCGACTCGAGGACCGCGCGGAAGAGGTGGCCGCGGCCATGCGCCAGCGTAGAGCCCGGACACCGCGCCGCGCGCGCCCGCGTCGAAGATGGGGGTCTTCTCGCCCAGGAAATACGGCAGCATCACGAGGCCGTCGGCGCCGGGCGGCAGTGGCCTCCGCCTCCGCGTCGAGCCGCGCATAGCGCGCCTCGCCCTCGCCGAGATCCCGCGCGCGAAGGCTTCGGCGAACCACTTCACCAGCGCGCCGCTGGTCACCATGCAGCCGTTGAGGAGAAACGGCCCGGCCGGTCGTGGTAGTCGATATACAGGCGGGGATCGGGCGCGAAGCGGTCCACGCCGTAGAGCACATCCCCCGCGCCTCGATCTTGAGCACGAGCTCGCCGGGCCCGGTGCCCGCCGCCAGCGCGGCGGCGACATGATCGGCGCTGCCCGCGATCGCCCGCGTCCCCGCGCGGAGAGGCCGGTGGCGGCGGCGGCCTCCGGCGTGAGCGCGCCCACCACTCGTGCGTCGCGCGCACGGGCGGCAACCAGGTCTCCGGCGTCTCCGTGGCCGCGAGGGCGCGGCGCGTACCAGGCTTGCGCGCCGCGCGTCCCAGAAGCCGGCCCCGAGCGCCCAGTTGCGCTCGAGGCTCCACTCGCCGGTGAGCCGGTGGGTGATCCAGTCATAGGAGCCGAGCACGCGGTGGATCCGCCGGTGGATCTCGGGCCTCGTGCGTCCGCAGCCAGAGGAGGCGCGGCAGCACGAGCTGCTGGCTGAGCGCTTGCCCGGTGGCAGCGAAGAAGGTCCGCGGCCGGGAGCCGCCGCGCAGCCACTGGATCTCCACCTCGGTGCGGGCGTCGTTCTGCTGGATGGACGGCCGGAGCAGGCGGCCCGGCCCGGTCGAGGCAGAGAGAGCGCGGGAACCATGCCGCTCACGCCGATCATGGCGACGGCGTCGAGCGACGCCTGCTCGGCGAGGCGCCGCAGCGCGCCACCGCGCCCCGCCACCAGGCGGCGGGATCACTCTCGGACCAGCCTGGCGGGGCGCGAGCCCATCGTGGGCATGCTCGCGGTGGCGGCGACGCGCCCGTGCTCGTCGAGCGCGATCGCCTTCACCGCGGTGGTGCCGATGTCGACGCCGAGGACACGCGCGGTCACGGGCCCGGAGTGTCCGCCGCTGCGTGGCCCCAGCGTCAAAGCCGGGCCTGAACCGGCCGGCCGCGGATCAGTCGCGCATCTTGGTACGGGGCCCGGCTCCGGGACCGCGACGGTCTCACGATTGTCCCGCTGCCCCCTGCCGCCATGCGCGCCGCCCGCTCCGATCGCTGGCTGCCACGGGCTCGAAGCGGTGGGTGCGAGGCTCGGGCCGGGCGGGCGCGGGCTTCTCCGCCGGTGCCGGACGCGCCGGCGGCCCCGATCCGCTCGCTCTGGGCCGGCCGCTCGATGCGCGCGGGTGGGCCCGGCTGGGGCGCGGGGGCCACCGCCGGCGTGAGCGGGAGGCGCCACCCCGGGCTGCGGCCGAGCCTCCTGCACGGATGGACGCGGCGCGGAGCGGCCGGCGCCGGCGGAGCGGGCCGCGCGCGCTCGGCACTCTGCCTGGGCTCCGGGCGTCCCCTCATCCCGGCACTCGCGAGGGAGCACGGGCACGGGGGCCGGGACGTCACCGTAGGTCTGAGCGGGCGGGCTCCCTGCTTAACCTCCGGCTCGCCCTGATGGCGGGGCGTCGGTCTCCTGCTTGACCTCCGGCCGCCCCGCTGGGCGGAGCCGGCGGGCCCTGCTTGACCTCCGGCCGCCCCGCTGGCTGGCGGTCCAGCCTGGCCGCGCCCTCGTCTCGCACCCGCGAGCCGGCAGCGGATGCTGGACCGGCGCGCCCTGCTTCGACCTCCCGGCCACCCTCTCGTCCCGCCGAGCCGGCGCGGGCGCTGGAGCCGGCGGGGTCTGGACCGGCGCGCCCCTGCTTGGCTCTGGCCGCCCCTCGTCCCGCACTCGCGGAGCCGGCGCGGGCGCCGGCGCCGGCGGGGTCTGGACCGGCGCGCCCTGCCTGGGCTCCGGCCGTCCCTCGTCCCGCACCCGCGGAGCCGCCGGCGCGGACCGGATCGTTGCTCCTCGCGCGATCCGCACCGTCGTTCCGCTCTCGTCCTGTTCCGCTGCCCCGGGCGGGCGATTGTCGCGACGCGCGGGCGCGGAGCGCACCACGGTCGGCACCGGCGCCGGCACCAGCTTCGGCGCCGGCTCCACCCCCGCGGCCTTGCCATCGGGCAAGCCCCGCTCACGGAGCGCCGGGCCCTGGTCCCGGGCGCGCGCGTCGCCACCACGCGGCGATTCTGCACGTTCGCCGGCGGCTTCGCCGCCGAGCCGTTGCCGGGGGCCACGCTCGCCGCCACGGGCCTCACCTCGGGCGCGCCGCGCACCGGCGCGAGCTGCCGCACGTCCGTCGTGTTTACCCGGGTCGCCGCGACCTCGCCGCGTCCGAAGCGGTCGGCGGGCACGCTCACCACGGCGTTGTTGACGGTCACGTTCCGGTACACGTTGATGTTCTGCACGTTCACGACCGTGGTGTTGCGTGACCACGACATTGTTCACCACGCGCGGGCCGCCCCAGCCATGCCAGCTGGCCACGCCGACGAAGCCGCGGCCGCCCCCACCAGGGGATGCACGGCTCACCCCAGCCGAGCGGAGCCCAGTACACCGGCCGAGCCAAGCTCACGCCGATGTGCACGCCCCCGCCGAGGAAGACGACGAGAGCGGGTGAGTAGACGGGCCGGACCACGATGGGCCCCGGCGCCCAGGCCCAGTAGTTGCCGACGAACACCCACCGGCCGTAGTGATACGGCGCCCAGCCCCATGGGGCATCGTCGAGCCAGGTCCAGCCGAAGCGCGGATCCCAGATCCACCGGCCGGTGCTGTACGGCACCCAGCCCGGCGCCACGGTCGCGGGCACCCACACATTGCCGTAGCTCTCCACGGTGCGCCAGCTCCCGTGCTGGTCCGAGCGTTTCGGTCGCCATAGACACCCGCGGGCACGTAGCGTGCGCTCGCAGGCTGGACGAGATAGTCCGTGCGCTGATAGTTCCAGCTGATCCCAGGCGGTCAGCGACGGCGCCGCCCCTAGCGACGACGCGGGGCGACTCAGTGCCGATCACCATGACCTGCTGGTTGGCGGCCACCGGTGGTCGCGGCGCCGCCCGAGGGCGTCATGGTGGCAGAACCCGCCCGATGCGCGCGGAAGGTCGTGGTGTCGTCGGTCACCTCCGCGTGGTAGAACCCGTTGCGCTCGACCGTGAAGGCGCGCGCCCGGCGTGGCCAGCTCGACGGCGTCGCCGGGATCGAGCTCGCGGATGTCGAGCGCGGCGTGACCTGCGCGTGAGCGCGGAGCTGGATGAAAGTCGGGCTCGTGATTGTCGAGGCGCGATCTGCGCGCCAGGCGCGGCGCGCACGAACGCGCGCGGCCCGACCTGGATCTCCACCGTTGCCGTCGGTGCCCGGTATAGAACACGTCACCCGGCGCGAGCGGCGTATTGACCTTGGCCGGGCGTCCAGTCGCTGGCCCCCGGACGCCAGAAGGAGACTTCACCGTTGAGATAGCTCACTCGAGCAGGCGTGATCTCCCGCGGGGGCGGTCGGGTTCGCCGGGGCGCCGGGGCTGCTGGCTGAGCCTGGGATTCGACAGGAGGCGGAGGAGGCGGAGTAGAGGCAGGAAGCCGGATCCGCCGCGATCGCCAGGAGCCGGGACCGCTCAGAAATACTCCAAGCACCAATAAGGCTATAATTCGTCGCCTTTGCGTTCATGGGCCCCATTCCTCCTACGTGGTAGACGAGGGGGTCTCCGAGCCGTTTACCCGAGCAAATACGGCTGGACGCGGGTTATTCTCCACCGGTGAGCAATCGCTGGCTCATCCTCGGCATTATTTTCCTCACTCGGCTTTCCATGGGATTTCAGTTCCAGTCCGTCGCCTCGGTGGCTCCCTTCCTCGTGGATGATTTTCATATTGGCTATGGCCAGGTCGGGATGCTGATGGGCCTCTATCTGCTGCCGGGCGGTGTGATCGCATTGCCCGGCGGCATGCTCGGTCAGCGCTTCGGCGAGCGGCGCCTCTGCGCTGATCGGGCTCGCGCTGATGGCCGCGGGCGGCTCGGCATGGCGGCGAGCGAGAGCTTCGCCGCCGCCAGTGCGGGGCGCATCGTCAGCGGCATCGGCGGGGTCTTGCTGAACGTGCTGCTGGCCAAGATGGTGGCCGACTGGTTCCGGGACAAGGAGATGGCGACGGCCATGGGCGTCATGCTCACGTCCTGGCCCATCGGCATGGGCCTGGCGCTGGCCACCCTGGGCACGCTGGCCGCGGTGTCACTCGTGGCGTGGGGCGGTGCACGCGACCGTGGTCGCGGCCGCCGTCGCGTTCGTCCTCATGCTCTCTATTCTATCGGGATCCGCCGGCAGCGCGCTCCGGAGAGTATGGGGCCTCACAGCTCGGGCTCGCGCCGCGGAGCTGGCGCTCGCCACCATCGGGGGGCTCGGGTGGGGCGTGTTCAATGCGAGCTATGTCGTCTTCCTGAGCTTCGCGCCCGCGTTGCTCAGGCGGTGGGCGGGCGCTCGGTGGGCGCGGCCGGCGCCATCGTGAGCCTGGGCATCTGGGTGACCCTCGGATCCATCCCGCTGGGCGGCCTCCTGGCTGATCGCCTCGGCCGGCCAGGTCTCCTCATCGGCGCCGGCTCGGTCAGCGTGGCCCTGGCCATGCTGGCATTCCCCTACTTCGACCGCCCCGCGCTCTGGTGCGTCCTCGTGGGCATTCTCGCGGGCGCTCGCGCCGGGGGCGCTCATGGCGCTCCTGCCCAAGGCCCTGCCCCAGCCGGCGCTGGCGCCGGGATTCGGCGTGTGTACTACACCGTATTTTACCTGAGCATGGCCGCCATGCCGGGCGTCGCCGGCGGACTCCGCGACCGCTACGAGAGCCCCGCGGCGCCGTCTCTTCGCCGCCGCCCTGATGGCCGCCGTGGTCCTGGCGCTCGTCGCCTTCCGCACCGTGGAGCGCGCGTCCGACCAGCCACCGCATCTGACCGCTGACTGCCCTACCCGCCCGTCCTGAACGAGGAGAACGCCGATGGCCAGACCGATGCGACGCGTCGTCACCGGACACAATGCGGGGGCAAGTCCATCTTCGTCATGGACGGTCCTCGCCCCACGTGCTCGAGCTCGAGGCGGTTCCAGGGCTCGCGCTCATCGACCTCTGGGTCACCGACCGCGCACCGGCGGGCGGCAATGCCGGCACGGTCGACCCCGCCCCGCGACCGGTGGTGCTCGAGCCGCCGAGCCGCGGCACGATCTTCAGAGTGGTCGATTTCCCTCCCGAGCGACCGGGCGGCACGCCGCCGGACCGGAAGAAGCTCTTCGGCGCCATGGGCGCGGACCACGCGATGGATCCCAGCGCCGCCCGCCACCCCGCGATGCACAAGACCAGCACGGTGGACTACGCGCTGGTGGTCGATGGCGAGATCTGGGCGCTGATGGACGAGGGCGAGGTGCTCCTGCGCGCGGGTGACTGTCTCATCCAGCGTGGCACCAACCACGCGTGGAGCAACCGGACGGACCGCCCATGTCGGGTCGCCTTCGTTCTCGTGAACGCGGAGCCGGTCTAGGGAGCGGGCTGGCGATCGGCGTCGCGCCGGCGCGACCGGGTGGCCCGGAAGGGGGCGCGGGCGGCCCGATGGAGGAGATCGCACCAGAGGCGGTTACCGTCGCCGCCCGCCTCCGCGCTCCCGAACAGCGTGCCGTTCGAGCTCACGAGGGCGTCGTCCGCACCCTCGCGCGCAGGGCAGATGCGCCTCGACACCATTGCACATCGAGAACTTCTTGCTGGCCGTCGGCGAGCGGCTCAGCAGCCCGGACAGTAGGCGCGAGCTATAGAGGGCTTCCAGGCGGGAAGTCTGTCACGACCCGGGCCTCGATGGCACCCGAAGACGTAGATCATCTGCGCCCATGCTAGCAGTCGATCCCGCCGGGGAGAAGAGAAATATCTTGGACCGCGCATGCGCCGATTGACGTGGACGTGGGCGCACGCTAGGCTCACCCGAGCATGACACGCGACATTCTGCCCTTCGTCGGTGTGCGAGGCACCTGGGGCGCCATGGGGAGCAGGTGGGCCAGGTTTTCGCCCCCTCATCGACCGCCACGTCGAGGCGTGGATCGGCCACGTGTGCCGCGAGACAGGTGCCGACGCGCGACGCGGTGATCGCGGCCGGGCAGCTCTATGCGCGGCCCATCCAGGAGCATGCCCCGTTCCTGTGGGAAGAGCTGCAGGGCCTCGGCCCTCGGCGCGGACATTCCGGTCGCGGAGCTCCTCGTGCTCCAGGCCCGCGCCGAGGTCCTGCGCGCCAAGCGCGCCGCGCCCGCGCCCCTCCCCGGGGAATGCACCACGTTCGCGCTGGGCGACGGGCGGGCCGAAGCGGGCGGCGTCCTCTTCGGACAGAACGTGGATCTGGTCCCCTTCTCGAGGAATTCGGGGTCATCGTGCGGCAGGAGCCCCGCGACGCGCCCGCCACCGTGATGTACACGACGGCGGGATTGCTCGGCCATACGGGACTGAACGAGGCCGGCGTCGGGGTGTGCGCCAACTTCGTGGACGATCCGGGCGGGTGGGGTGAGGGACTCCCGCGCTATCTGCTCTCTCGCCTCGCCCTGCGTGAGAAGACGGTGGATGCCGCGCTGGAGGCCGCGCTGCGGCCGCCCCGGGCGGCCTCGCGCAACCTCCTCATCGCCGACGCCACCGGCGCCTTCGTGGACGCCGAGCTGCTGCGGCGCGAGGTCGGTCCTCATCCACGCGGCGCGACGGGCTCCTGGTCCATGCCAATCACCTCGAGGCGCCCGTCTTCCAGGGCCGGGAGACGCCGTCGGAGAACTCCGTTGAAGCGGCGGGAGCGCCTGGAGACGCTTGAACGGCGCCGACGGACCCATCGGCGTCGGCGACGTCCAGCGGTTCTATCGCGACCACGCGAACGCGCCGCACAGCCTCTCGCGCCCACCCGTTCCCCGGACGCAATGTCCAGACGGTGGTCTCGCTCATCGGCGACCTCACGCGGCTCGAGCTCGCACGCGGCCAAGGGCGCCCCGTGCCGGGCAGTCTTCGCGACCTACACGGTGGCCACCTGCCGCCAGGGCGCGCTGTCGGTAACGGCACGTGACGCTTATGCGCCGCATCCTACCGTCGCGTCCTAGGCCCGAAGCCGTGGTACTGGTGTCGCCAGGAGGATAGGACCGGTGCAGACCCACTGCGGCAGTGGCCATCCATGACCCCGGGGCCCAGCGTAGTAGGGGATGACGCCATGGAGACCCTGACCGCCTTCGGTATCTTTTCGGATGGGTAGCCGGGCAAGCTGAGCGTGCTTCGAGCCGAATGGCTTCGAGCTGAGCGGCCCAAAGGAGAACGATATGGCCACCGCGACGACTGAGCGAATCGCGAAGACGGAGCGACCCGGGGCCACGCAGCATTACCGGGCCTATGCACCGAAGCCCTTCACGCGCGCGGAGCGCGATTCGGTGACCATCCTCTTCGGCGGCCTGCACTGGCGCGTCGAGCGCATCCTGCAAGCGGTGCTGGAGAGCGGCGGCAACAAGGCCGAGGTGCTGCCGGTGGCCACCAAGGAGGACCTCCTCACCGGGCGCGAGACCGCCGACATCGGCCAGTGCTGCCCCACCAGCTTCACCACCGGCAACCTGGTCAACTTCCTCAAGAAGAAGTCGAGGTGAGATCGGCGCGGAGGAAGTGAGCAAGAAGTTCGTCTACCTCACCGCCGGCTCCTGCGGCGCCTGCCGCTTCGGCCAGTACCACCAGAGCTACGAGCTCGGCGCTGCGCAACTCGGGCCTCGAGGCCTTCCGCATGTTCCTCCTCGCCCAGGACGAGCTCGACCAGAAGGCCGCCATGGGCGACGGCTTCGACATCAACCTGCCGGTGACGCTGGGCTGCCTCTGGGCGATCTTCACCACCGACCTCGTCCAGGACCTCGAGTACCAGGTGCGGCCGTACGAGGTGGTGCCGGGCGCGCACCGAGGCGGTGGTGAAGGAGTCGGTGGAGCTCCTCTACCAGGTCTTCCGCAGCCGGCCCCAGATGGGCCCCTACAAGTCGGTGGCGCTGGTACCTCACCACGCGGCTGCTTCGTGAAGACCATGCGCGAGATCCGGAAGAAGTCTCGGGACCATCGAGCGTGGATCGGCTGCGCGCGAAGCCCACCGTGAAGATCACCGGCGAGTTCTTACCTCCAGACGGTGGAAGGCGACCCCAACTACAATATCCACCGCTGGCTCGAGGCGGAGGGCGCGGAGGTCTATCCCGCCGGTATCACGGTGTGGATGGACTATCTCCTGCGGCTGGGGCTGCAGAAGTTCGAGGACTACTCGGGCGTGGAGCGCGGCGCGCGGCTCAAGCTGGGCCTCGGGCGCGCGGTGCAGGCCATCTACCGCGGCGTCTTCGACATGGCTGCGCCGGGCCATGGGCGATCTTGCCCACGAGCTGCCGCGAGCAGCTCGAGCTGCGCCGGCTCGCCGCGCCCTACTTCAACCAGCCGGCTCGACGGCGGCGAGGGCGACATGCTGATCGGCAAGGCCATCTGGGCCCACACCGAAGAAGAAGGCCCACATGATCTGCGAGCTGTCGCCCTACTCCTGCATGCCGAACACCATGAGCATCGGGGCCATGGTCGGGCGTGATCGGCAAGTTCCCCGACCTCCCTACGCCCCGCTCGAGATCAAGGGCGATGCCGAGGTGCACGCGCTCTCGCGCTGCCAGATGATCCTCACCGAGGCCAAGAAGCGCGCCCAGCGAGAGTTCGACGAGGCCCTCGCGAAGAGCGGCATGACGCCTGACGCCATCCGCGCGCCTATCTCGACGCGCACCCGACGATGAAGCGGGCCGACTACAAGGTGCCGCACAGTGGGCTGCGCGGCGGACGGCCGCCAACCATGGTCCTCCACGTCGCGGCGAAGGCCCGCTGAACCGTACATGGCGAAATACATCGGCATGGACGTCGGCTCCACCACCGTCAAGGCCATCGTGGTCGAGGTCGGGCGAGACGCAGCCGAAGGCGAGGCGAGCGGATATGGAAGTGCTTCCCGAGCGGGAGCGAGGGGCCAGGAAAAGTAATCTGGCAGGACTACCAGCGCCACAATACCCGCCAGGCGGAGAAGGTGCTCGAGTTCCTCGGCCGCATGGAGGAGGAGCGCAGGTCGCGGCAGGCCGCGACCGCGTGTTCTTCACCGGCTCCGGCGCGGGCTTGCTCGGCCCGCTGGTCGGCGCCAAGATGGTCCAGGAGGTGGTCGCCGTCGCCGCCTGCGTGGAGCGGCAGCACCCGGACGTGCGCTTCGTGTCCGAGATCGGCGGCGAGGACATGAAGACGCATCTTCTTCACCGCCAGCGGCGGCGGGAAGACCAAGCAGGTGTACATGCAGTCCGCGTCGCAGCGGCGGCACCGGCACCTTCATCGAGAAGACCGCGCGCAAGCTCCAGGTGGCCAGCGAGCGGCTGGCCGACATGCCCTACGCGGGGATGAGCCTCCACAAGGTCAGCAGCAAGTGCGGCATCTTCGCCGAGACCGACGCCAACACTCTCGTCAAGACCGGAGTGCCGGTCGAGGAGATCATCGCGAGCCTCTTCGAGGCGGTGGTCTACCAGAACCTCGCCACCCTGACCAAGGGCAATACGCCCGTCGCCGGAAGTCCTGCTGCTGGGCGGCCCCAACCTCTTCTTCACGGGTCTGCAGGAAGCCTGGCGGCACCATCTCGCCAAGCTCTGGGAGCAGCGCAAGATCCCGCTCCCCGAGGGCCGGTCGATCGAGGACTGCATCATGGTGCCCAAGGAGGCGCTCTACTACGCCTGCATGGGCTGCGTGGAGATCGGCGCCGGCGAGCCGGCGGCGTGGCCGTCTACGCAGGGGCGCGACAAGCTGCGCTGGTGGGTGGACGAGGGCCAGGCGGAAGCAGAAGGCGAAGGACGGCGGCGAAGGCCCTGGTCCGTGCGCCAGCGACCTCGAGTCCTTCGTGTCCGACCTACGATCTCAAGCGGCCCGCCCAGGCGCGCCGCCGGCGGAGGCCGCCCCCGTCCATGCGGGGCCGGTCCTGGTGGGCTGCGACTTCGGCAGCACCACCGCCAAGGCGGTGGTGCTCTCGCCGGAGCGCGAGCTGCTCTTCAGCTGCTACGCGCTGTCCATGGGCAATCCCGATCGAGGACGCGCAGTCGCTCTTCCAGCCAGGTCCGCGAGGCCGGCTTCACCGAGGTCGGCGGCGCTCGCGCTCACCGGCTACGGCAAGGACCTGCTGCAGGACGTGCTGGGCGCCGACGTGGCGGTGGTGGAGACGGTGGCGCACGCCACCGGCACGCTCCACTTCTTCCCCGACGCCGACGTGATCTGCGACGTGGGCGGCACCGACGTCAAGATCATGATCCTGCGCCAGGGCACCGTCGCCGACTTCCGCCTGAACTCGCAGTGCTCGTCCGGCAACGGCGCGCTTCCTCCAGGGCGTGGCCGAGCGCTACTACGATCCCGCTGGAGGCGTACGCCGAGCAGCGCCTTCGCGGCCAAGGCCATGCCGACGCCTGGCCATGGGCTGCGGCGTGTTCCTCCAGTCCGGACATCGTGAACCAGCAGCGCAAGGGCTGGGCGGCCGAGGAGATCATGGCCGCGCTGCCGCGGTGCTGCCCATCAACGTGTGGATCTACGCCGGCCAGCTCCAGAATCTCCGCGTCGGTCGGACGCAAGTTCGTGCTGCAGGGCGGCACGCACCGCAACATGGCGGTGGTGAAGGCCCAGGTGGACTTCATCCGCGGGCAAGGTGCCCGACGCCGACGTGGTGCTGCATCCCTACTCCGGCGAGGCCGGGGCCATCGGCGCCGCGCTGTGCGCGGCGACTGGCGCGAAAGGCCGTGGCGCGCAGCCGCTTCCGCGGTTTCGACGCCATCGCGGCGCTCACCTAGTACGAGCACCACCGCGGCGGAGACACCGTCTGCAAGTGGTGCCCGGTCAACTGCACGCGCACCTTCATCGACGTCCAGCTGCCCGGACGCGCAGGGCCGCCCGTGGAGCACAGCTGCCGCTGGCCGCGGGCTGGGAGCGCGTGATCAGCGGCAACTCCTGCCCGAAGGGGCTGGTCGAGGACGTCAACGAGCTGCGCGAGGTGAAGACGAAGCTGGAGGAGGTCAAGCGTGAGTACCCTAACGTTGCCGAGATGGTTCGCGACGGACGCGTTCCGCCGCGCCCCGAGCTCGAGTCCGAGCGCCGTCGCGGGCTAAGCCTCCGGATCGGCATCCCGCGCGTCCTGAACCTCTGGTCGACCGCATCAGTTCTGGGTGGGCTTCTTCGACGGCGCTCGGCATCGACGGCGCGGCGCCTCGTCTTCTCCTCCGACACCTCGGAGGAGCAGGGCCGCCAGTTCGGCAAGGGCCGCGGCACCGTCGACTGCTGCTACCCGGTGAAGTGCATCGCCGGCCACTACGGCGAGCTCGATCTTCGGGCAGACGCGAGAAGCTCGACATCCTCTTCTCGCCGATGATCTACAACCTGCCGTCCTTCCTGTCCGGCCACGTGGCGCGCAGCGCTGACCTGCCCGCGCGTGATGGCGGCGCCCGAGAACATCAAGGCCGGCTTCCTCAAGGAGCGCGACGTCTTCGCCGAGCAGGGCATCCGCTACGTGGCGCCGTTCGTCTCGCTCGACGAGCCGCAGCTCGTGCCGAAGCAGCTCTGCGAAGGGCTGCGCGACGTGCTCCCGGGCTCACCCTCGAGGAGACGGCGCGGCGCGGTGGACGCCGGCTTACCGCGCGCTCGCGACGTTCAGCAGCCGGCTCTGCGCGCAAGGGCGCGCGAGGTGCTCGAGTGGTGCGCGCGCGAGGACCGGCCCTGCCTGCTGGTGCTGGCGCGGCCGTACCACATGGATCCGGGCATCGGCCACGAGATCGAGGTCGATCTGCAGGCCTACGGCTATCCCGATCCTGTGGGCGCAGTACTTCCCGATCGACGCCGACCTGATGCGAGTGGGCGTTCGGCCCGGACATCCGCGCCGGCCACATCACGTCGCCGTTCGACATCCGGGACGTGTGGCCGTCCTCCTACAGCGCCAACACCAACGAGATCCTCTGGGGCGCCAAGGTCGGCCGCGCGCATGCCGTGGGTCGCCTGCGTGGTGCGCCTGGCCAGCTACGAGTGCGGGATGGACCAGCCGACGTACACGCCGGTGCAGCAGATCGTGGAGCGGTCGGGCACGCTCTTCTTCTCGTTCCAGGATCTCGACTCCACCAAGCCGGCGGGCTCGGTGAAGATCCGCGTGGAGACGATCGCCCACTACCTCGACGCGCTACGCCAGGACATCATCGCCGAAGAAGAAGGCGGCGATGCCGCCGGGCTGCCCGCTGGGAGCGGGCGAGCCCGCTACGACGGCCGCGCCGACATCGCTCGGCCTGACCAGGGCGGCGCGGCTTCCGCGCGGCGCGTGAAGGCCCAGCGGACGCCGCCGCATGATCGCGGCCAGCCTGGGTGGCCTGAGAGCCGGCCGGCACCACGGTGAGCAGCGGGTAGCGCCGCTCGGCGTCCCTCCCACCTCGAGCGGCGCCCGGACGTCGGGCTGGATCGCATCCTGGGCATAGCGCCGCGCCCGCCGCTTCGCCCGCCGGGCCGACTCGACCAGCCGGAGCCGGAGATCCCACCGGCGGGCGCTGAGCTGCCGCCGCCAGGCGGACCGGCTCGTAGACCGGCGCACTGACCATGTCGCTCCACCATGAGCCCGTCCAGCACCTGCACCCGGAAGCGCCGGCTCGCGGCGCGACCTGGGTCGCGGACCTGGCATGCACTCGAATAGTCACCAGTGGCTCATCGACGTAGCAGATTCCCGCGTGCACGGCCACCCGCGCGGCGAGCTCCCAGCCGGCGAGAGGTTGATCAACGCGGGGTTGAAGCCGCCGAAGCGCTTGAAAGCCGAGAGCGGTGCAGGAGGAGGGTACTGGGCTCGCCGATGCAGTTCACCTTGGGGCGCTCGACCATGTTCGCGGCGAAGCGCGGGGCGTCGATGCGCCGCGCCGCTGAAAACCCCGCAGCGTGTGCCGCGAGAGAAGGGCTCGTACGCACGCCGCGGCGCGGGCGTGACGCCGTGCTCGAAGTCGATCGTCCGCCGGCTTACCACGAGCAGCTCGCCGGGCCGCGGCGGCCGCCAGCATGCGGGCCAGGCACACCGGGCTCGAGGCGGTCATCCTGGAACAGCGGCTTGATCCAGGCCCCGCGCGCAAGCTCCACGCAGCGGTTCCAGTTGGCCACGAGCCCCGAGATTGCGTTCGTTGACGTGGACGCGCACGCGGGGAAGCGCCGCGCGTAGTCCCGGGCCAGCGCGGCGGTGTTGTCGCCCGAGCTATCGTCCACCACGAGGAGCTCGAAGTCCAGGCAGGTCTCGGGCAGGGCACTGTCGAGGCACTCGCGCAGGAAGCGGGCCCCGTGTACGCGGACGCAGATGCTCACGAGCGGTGTCCGGTCGCCGGGCCGGCCGGCCTGGGCTTCATCACGCCAGAGCGGAGCAAGGGGTGCCAGCCGCGGGCGCCGCGGCGCAAGCAGACGCGGCGGCTTCCCATCGTCGGTGAGAGAATGTCAAGCCCCCGTCGACACCGAAAGCCTTACGCCCGCTCTCCCGCGGGGACCGGGGGCGAAGGCGAAAGGAGATGACGGCATGGCGGAGGCGCACTGAGCCGCCCTCGTCCGGCAGGTGCTTGCGATCCCGGCCCGGCGAGGAGAGCGCCGCGCTGTGGTCCTTCGCGTATTTCTTCTGCGTGCCTCGAGCTGCTACAGCGCTGCGGCTCGGTGCGCGAGGAGATGGGCGTGGTCACCGGCGTGGAGGGGCCCGTGGCTCTTCACCGGCACCTTCCTCGCCATGGGAGCGCGGCGGTGCCCATCTTCGGCGCGCTCGCGGCCCGCTTCCCGCGTCGGACGCTTCTGCCCCTGGTCTACGCGTTCTTACATCGCTCGCATCCTCAGCGCTCTTCCGCTGCTCCGGGCGGTGGGCGCGCCGGCCTGGGCGCCGGGACCTTCTTCATCTGGCTCAGCGTCTTCAACCTCTTCGTGGTGTCGGTGTTCTGGAGCTTCATGGCGGACATCTGGCGCGAGGAGCAGGCGCGCCTGGCTCTTCGGCTTCATCGCCGCCGGGGAGCGCGGAGCGCTGGTAGAGCCCGCGGTGACCGCGTTCCTGGCCCCGCGGGTCGGACCGGTCAACCTCCTGCCGGTGGCGGCGGCGCTTCTCGCCGGGGCACTCGTCTGCGTCACGCGCTCCGCCACGGCGGCGGCGCCCCAGCGGACCTGGGCCCGTTCCCGGCCGATCCCGTGGCCGACGAGGCGCCCGTGGGCGGCAGCGCGCTGGGGCGGGATCACGCGCGTGCTGCGCTCGACCTCTCTCCGGGCATCGCGCTCTTCGTCGCGCTCGGCACGCTCTTCGCGACCTTCGTGTACTTCCAGCAGGCGCAGATCATGCGGGCGGCCTTCAGCGACCCGGGCCGCCGCACCGTCCGCCTTCGCCACGATCGACTTCGCCGCGAACGCGCTGACCATCGGGCGCCCAGCTCTTCGCGACCGGAGCCCTGGCGACGCGCTTCGGGCTGACCCGGTGCTGCCGGCGCTGCCCATCCTGACCCTGGCCGGATTCACCGCGCTCACCTTGACCGGAACCGCCGGCGTCCTGATCATGAATTCCAGGTGCCGCGCCGCGCGGCGCAGTACGGGATCGCCGGACCGGCCCGGTGAGATGGCTGTTCACCGTGGTGCCGCGGGAAGACAAGTACAAGGCCAAGAATCTCATCGACACCCTGGTGCTCCCGGGGCGGTGACGGCACTGAGTGGCTGGGCCTTCGCGGGACTGGCGCGCGCTCGGGCTCGGGATGACCGGCGCCTCGCTGGTGGCTGGGGCTTCCGCTGGCCGCGCTGCGGATCGCGCTGGCCGTCTATCTCGGCCGCCGGGAAGAGCGCCTGCGCCATGGGACCTGAGCATCGCGGCGCGCGTCTTTGCGCGGGCGGCGCTCCGCCTGCTGACTGCCGCCGGAGTCGCCGCCGCGGCGCCGTTCCCGGCGACCGCCGCGGAAACCGCTTCTGGCGCGTCCCATCCCCTCGACCGGCGAGATGCTGCCTCGCGCTGGGGCTCGGCACCTGGCGCACCTTCGATGTGGGCGCCGGGGCCGCCGAGCGCCGCTCCGCTCAAGAGGGTGCTCGGCGCCTTCGTGGCCAGGGCGGCCGGGTCGTCGACTCGTCCCCATGTACGGCGCCGCCCGAGCGCGGTGGTGGGCGACCTCGCCGCCGAGCGCTGGGCATGGCCGCCGGCACGCTCTTCCTCGCCACCAAGGTGTGGACGAGTGGCATCGAGGCCGGCATCGCGCAGATGGAGCAGTCGTTCCGGCGCCTGCGGACACGCCGCCCTCGACCTCATGCAGATCCGACAACCTGCTCGACTGGCGCGCCCAGCTCCGCACGCTCCGCGAGTGGAACGCGGCCGGGCGCCTGCGCATCTCAGCGCGTCACCCACTCCACCAGAAGGCGCGTACGACGAGCTGGGCGGCGGGTGCTGCGCGCCGAGCCGCTGGACTTCGTCCAGGAGTGAACTATTCCCCCGGCGAGCGCGAGGGGCCGAGCGGCGCATCCTGCCGCTGGCCCGCGACCGCGGCGTCGCCGTGCTCGTGAACCGTCCCTTCCGCCGAGGGCGGACTCTTCCAGCGCGTGCGCGGCCGGCCGCTGCCCGCCTGGGCCGCCGACCTGGGCGCCGAGACCTGGGCGCAGCTCTTTCTCAAGTGGATCCTCGCGCACCCGCCGTCACCTGCGCCATCCCGCCACCAGCCGCCGCGAGCACCTCCTGGACAATATGAAGGCGGGGAGGGTCGCGCTTCCGGACGCGTCCGCGCGCGAGCGTGTCTGGTGGCGCTGCTGGGCTAGCCGGGCCGCGATCATGCTGAGGCGATTGACCTTCGGCGCCGTAGCCTCTCGCGCTGGCGCTCGCCGTCCTCGGTCTGTCCGCGTCGGCCCGCGCCGACGAGCCCCTCTGGGCTCTCCTCAAGGCGGGCGGCCAGGTCATCCTCGTCCGCCACGCCGTCACCACGCCCGGCGTGGGCGACCCGCCCAGCATGCGCCTGGACGACTGCGCCAGCCAGCGCAACCTGACCGACGCCGGCCGCGCCCACGCCGCGACGGCTGGGCGACGCGTTCCGGGCGCGCGGCGATCGCGGTGGACCGGCTGTTGTCGAGCCCGTGGTGCCGCTGCCCCGGAGACGGCGCGGTTGGCCTGGGGACCCGCCGAGGTGTGGCCACCGCTGGGCAATCTGTACGGCTCCGAGCGGCAGGCCGAGCAGGTGCGCGAGATGCGGGCCTGGTGAGCGAGCGTCGCCGGCGGCGCCTGGTGCTGGTCTCTCACGGCTCGACCATCTCCGCGCTCACCGGCATCTCGCCGGATCCGGCGGAGATGGTGATCGTCACGCCCCAGGGCGGCGGGCGCTTGCGGTGGCCGGCCGCCTCGCGGTGCCCTGAGCGCCGGACCGCCCGCGCGAGCTACCGCCGCGGCAGGCTGCGGGCGAGAGGGCCGGCCACCCGGCAGCATCGCCCAGCGCGAACAGCGCGTTCACCGCCATGGCGCGGGTCATCGCGATGCCGCCGGCGAGGAAGCCGATCCAGAGCGTGCCCACCGGCTGCGTCCCGATACAGGCGGAGAGAATCCCCATGGCGCCGCCGCGCCGCCTGCCTCCGGGGCCGAGAGCAGCACGAGCGTGCTCTGCATCGCCGCGAAGCCCGACCTCCGCCGCGCCGATCACCATGAGCAGCGCGAGGCGAGAGGCCAGAGGCGAGCGCGCGCGGCCGCGAAGCCACCACGGAGAAAGGGCGCCACCAGCACCGCGAGGGCGAAGATCCGCCGGTGGGGCAGAGCCGCGGCTGGCCGCGATGGCGAGCGCGCCGATGAGGGCGCCCAGCCACTCGGCGGCCACCAGCGCGCCCAGCCATTCGGGCCCCGCGCCCAGCGCCTCGCGCGTGAATACCGGAGCATGAGCTGATACGGGAAGAAGAGCATGTTCATCAGCACGGTCACGATGAGCACCGCCCGCACGGTGCCTTCCGCCCACGCGGCGCGCGCGCCCGCCAGCAGGCTTGCCGCCACCGAGGCGCTGGTCGCGGACACCGGGCCGCCGATGCGGCCGGGCAGACGGGTGGAGACGAGGAGGCCCACCGCGTAGAGCGCGGCGAGGCGCTGTAGCAGGCCTCGGGTCCGGACCGCGCGCAGCCCGAGGCCGGCGAGCACGGCCCGCCGATCTTCGCCACCTGCATGGACACCGTCTCCAGCGACACCGCGCCCGCCACCCGCCCCGGGCCCACGAGGGTGAACAGCGAGGTGCGCCGCGCGGGAAAGTCGAGCGCCCAGAGGACGCCGGCGAACAGCACCTTCGAGCCCGACCAGGGCCAGTAGCCGCCTCCACCGTAGGCAAAGAGGGCGGACAGCGCCAGCCCGGTGACGAGGCCCAGCGCCTGAGTGCAGAGAAGCACGTGGCCGCGGTGCATGCGATCCGCGATCACGCCCGGTGAACGGGCCCCAGCGCCATCATCGGCGCGGAGCGCGCGAACGCGGCGAGCCCCACCATGAACGGAGAGTCGGTGAGCTGATACGACAGCCACCCGAGCGCGACCAGATCCATCCATCTGGCCGTATTGAGACAGAGGCCGGAGAGCCAGAGTCGGCGGTAGTCGGCTTCTCCGAGAATTCCCAGCGGGGAGGAACGGCCCGCCGGCATCGTTGCCGGCGAAACGACGGAGCTCACCCGGACAGGGATAGCACGAAATGGGGTACACTCCACGCGATTCCAGATCCGAATTCGGGAGGCGTTCCATGCGCGTCATCGTGACGGGAGCGGCGAGCGGCATCGGGCGGGCCACGTGTCTGCGGCTGGCGCGTGACGGCAAGGCGCGGGCAAGCCGCGCGCGCAGATCGCCGCGGTGGACCTCGGCGCCGTCGCCGGCGCTCGACGGCGTGGTCGGCGAGCTGGCAGCGCTCGGCGCCGAGGCGCTCGCGCTCGCACGGCGACATGGGCACCGCCGACGCGCCCGGCGCGCGCCGTGGCGCGAGGCGGTGGCGCGCTTCGGCGGGCTCGACGGGCTCGTGAGCAATGCCGGCATCAACCGGCCCGGCCCGCTCGTGCAGCTATGCCGCTCGCGGACTGGGACGCGATGTTCGCCGTCAACACGCGCGCGACCTGGCTGCTCGCCAAGGCCGCGCATCCGGCGCTCAAGGCCGCCGGCGGCGCCATCGTCGCCGTGGCGTCCATGTCGGGCAGCAACGCCGCACGCCAACCTGGGCGCCTACGGGCCGAGCAAGGCGCCGCCGTCATCATGCTCGGCGCAGGTGCTCGCGCAGGAGCTCGGCCGCGACGGCATCCGCGTCAACACCGTCTCGCCGGGCATGGTCCGCACCGGCATGACCGCCCAGGTCTACGCCGACCGCGAGGTGGCCGCCGCGCGCGACGCGCTGGTGCCGCTCGGGCGCGTGGCCACGCCGGAGGACATCGCCGACGTCATCGCCTTCCTGCTCGGTCCCGACGCCGCGCTACGTCAACGGCCACGACCTCGTGGTGGACGGCGGCGTCGCCGGCAATTTCCTCGGCCGCGTCGCCTGGGCTCGGCAAGATCACCGCGCGAGCTGGACCTCCGCTAATGACCGTGAAGCTCGGCATGTTCACCATGCCGTTCCACCACCCAGATCGCAACTACGCCGATCTTCTCGCGGAGGATCAGGAGGCGGTGGTCCTGGCCGACCAGCTCGGGCTTCTCCGAGGCCTATGTCGGCGAGCACTTCAGCTCGTGGAGCGAGCGGATCACCTCGCCGCTCATCTTCCTCGCCACCGTCATCTCGCGCGACCCGGCAGATCCGCTTCGGCACCGGCGTGCTCAACCTGCCCCAGACCCATCCCGGCCACCGTGGCCGCGCACGCGGCCATGTTCGACCAGCTCTCCGGCGGCCGCTTCATCATGGGCATCGGGCCGGGCGGGCTCGTGAGCGACCTCGAGATGTTCGAGGTGGGCCAGGCCGAGCTGCGGCCCCAGATGGTGCAGGAGTCCATCGACATCGTGCTGAAGCTCTGGGCGCAGGACCCGCCCTACGAGATCGACGGCCGATTCTGGAAGTTCGCGCTCAAGAACGGGGTGTGGCCGGAGTTCAAGGTGGGCTATATCCCGCGCCCGCTGCAGCAGCCGCACCCGCCCATCGCGCTGTCCATCATCACGCCCAACTCAGTCGAGCGCCAAGGTGGCGGCGGAGCGCGGGTGGATCCCCATCTCCGGCAACTTCTTCCACCGCCGCTATCTCCGCGGCCACTGGGAGAAGTACCTCGAGGGTGCGAGGCGGTGGGCCGCCGGCCCGACCCCGACGTGTGGCGGGTGTCGCGCAGCATCCTCGTCACCGAGACCGACGCGGAGGCGGAGGAGTACCTGGCCGACCCGGACAGCGGGCTCTCCTTCTACTACAAGTTCTTCATCCACAGCTTCGCGCAGGGGCGGAAGGCGCTCTTCATGATCAAGCCGGACGTGGACCTGCCCGACGAGCGAACCACCGTGGACGCGGTGAAGCGCGGCATGATCATCGCGGGCAGTCCCCGCCGCGTGCTCGACCAGCTGGTGGCGCTGCGGGACGAGATCGGCCACTTCGGCACCCTGCTCATGGCCGGGCACGACTGGGACCGCCCGGCGCTGTGGCGCCGGTCCATGGAGCTGCTCGCGCGCGACGTCATGCCGCGCTTCGCGTGCGCACGCGGCGGCAACGCCCGCGCGCTGAGCGCGGGCGCCGCCGCCGGGCGGTGGACCTCGGCTAGGGGGCGATCCAGGTCTTCATGAAGGTGTTGTTGTCGTAGACGGTGACGCCGGGCTTGAAGCCGCGCAGCTTCTTGTCCTTGAAGAACCAGCCCTCCACCCAGCCCACCGAGATGGACGCGTGGTCCCCGCGGCTCAGGATGTGGCGCTGGAGCTCCCAGTACAGCTGCCTTGCCGCTTGTCCCGGTTCGTCTCGCGCAGCGCCTGGTCGGCCAGCTCGTCCACCTTGGGGTCGGAGTGACGCCCGTAGTTGCTCCCCGACTCGGTGGTGTAGGCGATGTGGAAGATGCCCGGAGGGCTCGTTGATGTCCATCGCCCGGTCCTGGGTGGCGATGATGGTGAAGTCGCCCTTGCCGAAGGCGGCGTAGCCGGCCGCGCTCTCGTGCGTCTTGAGGGTGCCGCGGATGCCGATCTTGCGGAGCTGGGCGATCACGAGCTGCGCCGCGGTCCACGTAGTTGCCCACCTGCGCGCGCGGCGATCTCGATGTCCAGCCGTCCCGGATGGTGCTTCTCCACCAGCTTCTTGGCCTCGGCGATGTCCTGCTCCTTGGGCTGGCGGCAGCCTGGCACCTTGGCCACTTCGTCGAGCGGCAGCGCGAAGTCGCCGACCAGCTTGGGATCGAGGATGGCGCAGGGCACGCCCGCGCCCTCCAGCGCCTTGGCCACCAGCTCCTGCCGATCGATGGCCAGGTTCACCGCCCGGCGGAGATCCGGGTTGTTGAAGGGCGGCTTGGCCGCGTTCAGATAGATGACGAACATGGTGTTGATGGGCGCCTGGTAGATGTCCACGTCGTGCGCGCGCCCGCTGGAGCTCGTCGGCCTGGGTCTTGCGCATGGGCGGCCACGCGTCCCACATCATGACCTTGCTGCGCCTTGGCGGCGGCGAGCTGGGTGGGGCCGGCGACCAGGATGAACTGCTTGACGCCGTCCAGATAGGGGAGCCCCTTGATGAAGTAGTCGGGGTTCCGCTCCCACTCGATCACGCTGCCCCGCTCGTACTTCTTGAACTTGAACGGGCCGGTGCCGATCTGAGCCTCGGCGGCGTTGAGATCGCCGTACTTGGCCAGGATGTGCTTGGCGGCGACCCGGCACCACGCCGAGGCCGACCGAGGGCAGGAACGGCGCGGCGGGGAACTTGAGCTGGAACGGCGACGGTGTTGGCGTCCACCGCCTCCACGCTCGCCACCATCGGCTTGAGCGACGCGCCGCACTTCGGGCTCTTGAAGTCGGGATTGAGGATGCGGTCGAAGGTGGCCTTCACGTCGGCCGAGCTGAAGGGCTGGCCGTCGTGCCACTTGACGCCCTTGCGGCAGGTGGAACGTATAGGTCTTGCCGTCGGGCGAGACGGTCCAGCGCTCCGCGAGGTCGCCCACCACCTTGGTGGGATCGTCCGGATCATAGTGCAAGATCCCGCTGTAGATGCCCGCGGTCGCCTGCTGGACCACCAGCGGCGACTCGGCGTGCACGTCGAGACGGCCGGGGTCGCCGTAGTCGAACCAGGTGAGGATGCCGCCCGGTGCCGGGGCTTGCTCCTGCGCGGCCAGCGCGCCGGTAGAGCCCGATCAGCAGGAGCGCGACGCAGGACGCAGGCTGCGAGCGAGTCCGGGGTGATTCGTCATGGCTGCCGCTCCTTTGCGATTCCGCAGCTAGCCGAGGCCCCCGCGCAGCCGCGGATCGGTCGAGGTCGCGGATCGAGTCGCCGAGCAGGTTGAGCGCGAACACGGCCAGGCTGATGGCCAGTCCCGGGAAGAATACCATCCACGGCGCCGTCTCCAGCGCCTGGATCCCCGCCGTCAGCATGCCGCCCCAGGAGGGCTCGTCGGGCGGCGCCCCCGCGCCGATGAAGCTGAGCGAGGCCTCCACCACGATGGCGTAGGAGACATTGGTGGTGACGAGCACGATGTAGGACGGCCAGGCAGTTCGGGATGAGGTGCCGGGCGATGATGCGCGTGTGCGAGCAGCCGCGCCGCGCGCGCCGCTCTCGCACGAAGGGCGCCGCCACCACCCCGAGGGCCACCGATCGCACCGTGCGCGCCGCGGTGGGGGTGAGCAGGATGGTCAGCGCCAGGATGACATTGTTGACCGACTGGCCCAGCGCGGCCATGAGGGAGAGCGCGAGGATGATGGGCGGGCAGCGCCATCAGGCTGTCCACCACCCGCTGGCTGCCCGCGTCGCACGCGCCGCCGAAGTAGGCGGTGACGGCGCCCCACAGCGAGCCCAGGGTGATGCCGAACACCACCGAGACAGAGCCCGACGTAGCAGCGAGAGCCGGGCGCCCCAGATCACCCGGCTCAGCACGTCGCGGCCGAGCTGGTCGGTGCCCATCGGGAAACTCCGCGGCCGGGCGCCACGTAGGGGGCGAAGCCGGTCTCCTTGGGGCCGTGCGGGCGCCAGCACGGGCGCGAGCACCGCGAGCAGGATCAGCACGACCACGATCACCGCCCCCGCCGCGCCGAGCGGCTGGCGGATGACGAAGCGGCCGAGCGCGCGCGCCATCACGCGTACCGGATGCGCGGGTCGAGCCACGCGTAGAGGAGGTCCACCGCCAGGTTCGACCAGGAGGAAGACCAGCGCCATCACGAAGATCATGGCCTGCACGGTCGGGATAGTCGCGCTGGCTGACCGCCTGCACGAGCGCGGTGCCCATGCCGGGCACCACGAAGATGATCTCCATGATCACGAGCGCCGCCCAGCAGCCGCCCGCCCCACCAGCCGACGAAGGTGACCACCGGGAGCGAGCGAGTTCCGAGCGCGTGGCGGTAGACCACCGCGCGCTCGGCCAGGCCCTTGGCGCGCGCGGTCCGCACGTAGTCGTGGCGGATCACCTCGAGCATCTGCGAGCGGGTGAGCCGGGTGATGGGCGCGCTGATGTAGTAGGCCTGGGCACAGCGCGGGCCAGATGAGCTGCTTGAGGTTCTCGAGCGGGATTCTCGGTGAAGGGCACGAACTCGAGCGGCGGGATCCAGCGGAAGAAGCGCACCAGCGCCGTAGAGGATGAGGGCGCCCGGTGACGAAGAGCGGCAGACGAGAGCCCCGATCAGGCTCACGATGCGCGCCACGTAGTCGACCGAGCGCGTTCTGGCGCACCGCCGAGACCACCCGCAGCGGGACCGCCCAGACCACGGCCAGGACGAGGGTGAGGGCGGCCAGCTCCATCGGAGCGCGGGAAGCGCTCGGCGAGGATGTCGCTCACCGGCCGGCGCTGCGCGTAGGACTGGCCGAAGTCGCCGCGCAGCGCGTCCCACGATCCAGTGCCCGTACTGGACGACGCACCGGCCGGTCCAGGCCCAGCTCGGTCGGCGGATCTGCTGGATCTGCTTCTTCTGCACCGCGCTGGACTCCGAGCCGGTCTGGTAGACGAGGATCTCGGCGATGTCGCCGGGGACCAGGCCGGAGCAGGATGAAGACGAGCAGCGAGCGCCCCGAAGAGGGTGGGCGAAGAGGAGGAAGCGGCGCAGGACATACCGTCGCATGCGAGGCGCGGGTATGCTACGGGCGCGGCCCGCGGCCGTCAAGCGCGGCCTCGAGGGGGAACGGATATGGCGCGCGAGGTTCCACGTCATCGAGCATTCGCTGGTCCAGCACAAGCTGGCCCTGCTGCGGCGGAAGACCACCAGCACCTCGGAGTTCCGCAGCCTGGTCGCGGAGCTGGGCATGCTCCTCGCCTACGAGGTGACCCGGGATCTTCCCACCCAGCCGGTGGCCATCGAGACCCCCTGGCCTGGACCACCGCGCCGATGCTCGACGGGAAGAAGATCGTGCTGGTCTCCATCCTCCGCGCGGGCGCCGGCCTCCTCGACGGGATGCTGCGCATTCTCCCCAGCGCGCGGGTGGGGCATATCGGGCTCTATCGCGATCCGCAGACGCTGGCTGCGGTGGAGTACTACTTCAAGGTCCCGAAGGTCATGCGGGACCGTGACGCCATCGTGGTGGATCCCATGCTCGCCACCGGGAACTCCGCGGTGGCCGCGGTCGGGCGCCTGAAGGCTACGGGCCCGCGCTCGATCAAGTTCGTCTGCCTGGTCACCTGCCCCGAGGGACTCCGCCACTTCCACGCGGAGCATGGGGATGTGCCCGTCTACACGGCGGCGGTGGACAGCCACCTCGACGGGCACGGCTATATCGTGCCGGGGCTCGGCGACGCCGGAGACCGCCTGTTCGGGACGAAGTGAGGGGCGGCTAGATCGGGCAGACGAGCTGGCCGAGCCGCTCGGTCAACCGCGCGTTCTCGCCGTAGTCCACCGGGACGTCGACGATGGATACCCCCGGGTGCGCGAGGGCCTCGAGCAGTGCCGGGCGCAGCCCGCCCGGCGATCCCACGCTGAATCCCCGCGCCCCGAACGCCTTGGCGAGGGCGACGAAGTCGGGATTGCCGAAGCGCACCCCGGCCGACCGGCCCATCTGGTTCTGCTGCTTCCACTCGATGAGGTTGTAGCCGCCGTCGCGGAAGATCACGCAGACCAGCGCGACGCCGAGCCGGTGGGCCGTCTCCAGCTCCTGGACGTTCATGAGGAAGCCGCCGTCGCCGCATACCGCCACCACCTGGCGCTCGGGGCGGGCGAGCTTGGCCGCGATGGCCGCGGGCAGCGCGAAGCCCATGGCGGCATAGCCGTTCGAGATCAGCACGGTATTGGGCCTCGTAGGCGGGGAAGGTGCGCGCCACCCAGAGCTTGTGGGTGCCCACATCGGAGATGAGGATATCCTCCCGCCCCATCACCCCGCGCAGCTCGCGGAGGATGCGCTGCGGCTTGATGGGAAACGTGTCGTCGGTGGAGCCCAGCTCCATCTGCTCGAGGATGTACTTCCGGAGGACGGCGAAGGGCGCGGATCCTTCTGCCCTTGACGAGGCCGCCCAGGAGCTCGAGCGTCTCCCGCACGTCCGCCACCACTTCCACCGCCGGCTGGTAGTACCCGTCCACCTCGGCGGGAGTGAAATCGATGTGGACGATGGCCTTCTTCTTCTCCGGGTTCCAGAAGCGCGGCGCGTACTCCACCGGATCGTAGCCCACCGAGATGATGAGGTCGGCCTTCTCGAAGCCGCAGGCGACGTAGTCGCGCGCCTGAGCCCCGCGCTGAAGAGGCAGAGCGGGTCGTCGTAGGGCAAGCACCCTTGGCCATGAAGGTGTTCACCACGGGGATGCCATGGCGGCGGGAGAACTCGCGCAGCTCGCCGGAGGCGTCGCCGCGGATCACGCCATTGCCGGCAAAGATGAGCGGGAAGGACGCGGCCTCGATGAGCTGGGCGGCGGCCTGCAGGGCCGGGCGGTCCGGCGAGGGCCGGCGCGCGCGCTCCGTGGACAGCGGCGTCCCTCCGCGGTCTCCTCGGCCACGTCCTGGGTACCTCGATGTGGCAGGCGCCCGGCTTCTCCGACTCCGCCAGCTTGAACGCCTTGCGGATGACCTCGGGCACCACCGCCGGAGACCTCGAGCCGGGTATTCCACTTGGTCAGGGGCCGCATCGACTCGACGATGTCCACGTACTGGTGCGACTCCTTGTGGATGCGGTCGCGGCCGCCTTGCCCGGTGATGGCCACCAGCGGCGCGCGGTCGAGGTTGGCGTCGGCGATCCCGGTGGCGAGATTGGTCGCGCCGGGGCCGAGGGTGGCCAGGCAGACCCCCGCGCGGCCGGTGAGCCGGCCCCAGGCGTCGGCCATGAAGGTGGCTCCCTGCTCGTGCCGCGTGGGCACGAACTGGATCCGCGAGTCCACCAGGGAGTCGAGGATGTCGAGGATCTCCTCGCCGGGGACCCCGAAGACGTAGCGCACGCCTTCGTTCTCCAGACACCGCACGATCACGTCGGATGCCTTCATGTCGGATCTCCTGGTCCCGCCATCGGTCGAGGTTACGCTGGGACTTCGCGGAGGCGACGAGCTCGAAGCTGGAGCATGCAGATCGAAGACCCAGCAGCGAGCACCCAGGTCAGCGAGCCCCGAGGAGGACCGTCATGGCGATCCAGACCGTGAATCCGGCAACCGGCGAGGTGGTGGAGAAGCCTTCGAGGCGACCTCCGCCCGCGGAAGCTCGATCGCGTGGCGCTGCGGGCGCGCAGGCGGCCTTCCACGAGTGGCGCGCCGTGCCCGTCGCGGAGCGCGCTGCGCCGATGCGGGAAGCCGCCCGTATCTTGCGCGCCCGGAAGGAAGAGTTCGCGCGAACCATGACGGTGGAGATGGGCAAGCCCATCACCCAGGGCGAGGCCGAGGCCGAGAAGTGCGCCTGGACCTGCGACTACTATGCCGACGCACGCCGCCGCGATGCTCGCGAATGGACCCTCGCCAGACCGACGCGCTGCGGAGCTATGTCCGCTATCGACCCGCTCGGGGTGGTGCTGGCGATCATGCCCGTGGAACTTCCCCTTCTGGCAGGTGTTCCGCTTCGCGGCGCCCGGCGCTCATGGCCGGGAATGCCGCCATCCTCAAGCACGCCTCGAACGTGTCGCGCTGCGCGCTCCACATCGAGGAGGTGTTCCAGCAGGCCGGCTTCCCGCGCCATCTCTTCCGCACCGTGCTCCTCGAGTCCGCGGCGGTGAGCCCCCTGATCGCGGACCGGCGCATTTCCGCCGTGACTCTCACCGGGAGCGATCAGTGTGGGCTCCAAGGTCGCCGAGCAGGCCGGGCGCGAGCTGAAGAAGACCGTGCTCGAGCTGGGCGGCAGCGATCCCTTCGTCGTGCTCGCCGACGCGGAGCTCGCCTTCACCGCCCGCGCCGCCGCCGATGCCCGCCTCGTCAACGGCGGCCAGAGCTGCATCGCCGCCAAGCGCTTCATCGTGGTGGAGTCGGTGGCTCGACCGCTTCCTCGAGCTCTTCAAGAAGGAGCTGGCGGCCCGGCGCATGGGCGATCCGCTCGCGCGCGAGACCCAGGTGGGCCCGCAGGCGCGGCACGACCTCCGCGACGCGCTCCACCAGCAGGTAATGGAATCGAAGAAGCGTGGCGCCCGCGTGCTCCTCGGCGGCGAGATCCCGAAGGGTCCGGGCGCCTTCTACCCGCCCACCTTGCTCTCCGCGGTGGACAAGGGGATGCCCGCCTTCGACGAGGAAACCTTCGGCCCGGTGGCGGCGGTGATCTCAGGCCAAGGACGGCATGCGACGCGGTGCGCCTGGCCAACGAGTCGAGCTTCGGCCTGGGCGCCTCGATCTGGAGCCGCGATCTCGCGCGGCGCGGAGCGGCTCGCCGCTCAGGTCGAGGCGGGCGCGGTCTTCGTCAACGGCATGGTCAAGTCCGATCCGCGGCTACCCTTCGGCGGCGTCAAGCGGTCGGGCTACGGGCGCGAGCTCTCCGAGTTCGGCATCCGCGAGTTCGTGAACGTCAAGTCGGTGTGGGTCGCGGCATGGGCACCGCGGAGTCATCCGACTCCGAGTAGGCGGCGGAGGAACGCAGCCTGATCCCACGCGCCACGTCCGACGCTGAGGCCCAGCCGCACGACCACCAAGCGGCGCGAGGGAATGACGGTGAGGAGCTGCCCTCGTGGCCGATCGCGTGATAGGTGCCCGGCGGTATCCCCTGCTCGCCCGAGGGCGCATAGCCTCGTCCCAGGCGTAGCCAGAAATGCGCGCCAGACGCCGTCCGGCGCGGCCGGCGCCGGCGTCACGCTGAAGGCCACCCAGCCTTCGGGGAGGATGCGCTTGCCCTCCCACGTTCCATCCTGAAGGAAGAGGAGACCGAAGCGCGCCCAGTCCCGGTGCGGTGGCGAACATCAGGGACGAGCCCACGAAGGTCCCCGCCGCGTCCGGCTCGATCACCGCGCTGGTCATGCCCGAGGGGCTCGAAGAGCGCGCGGCGCGGGAAGAGGTGATAGTCCGCTTCGGTGCCGCCGACGGCTCCGCGCAGCGCGCGGGCAATGATATTGGTGGTCCCACTCGAGTACGACCACTTCTGGCCGGGCGGCGCGGCCAGCGGCTTGCGGGCGGCGAAGCCCGCGGCGTCCCCCGTCCCGAACAGCATCCAGATCACGTCGCCGAGCGGATTGCCGTAGCTCTCCGTGAACGCGAGCCCGCTCGACATGTGCAGGAGCTGCCGCAGCGTGAGCGCGTGGCGGGAATCGTGGGGCGCGCTCCACTCCGGCACGCGCAGCGGCGCGTCGAGCGCGAGCTTGCCCTCTCGCACCAGCACGCCGACCAGCGCGTTCGTCACGCTCTTGGTCATGGACCAGCCGGTCAGCGCCGACTCCTGACCGAAGCCCGGGCCATAGCGCTCGGCCACGAGGCGACCGTCCTGACTATCACCACCGCGCGGGTGCGGCGCGTGGCCACCGGACCGGGCTCCGCGAAGGCCTCGTCGAGCGCGGCGGCGACGGCCGCCGTCCAGGGCCGCCGGCCTCGCCGGCGGCGGCGCGGGCCTCGCGCGTCGGCCACGACGTGCCCGTCGCCGGAAGCGCGGCCAGGCTCGCGGAAGCCCGTGCGCGGCCAGCTCCCCCGCCCCCACGCCGAGGGCCAGCGTACAGCCCAGCCCGTCGCGATACACCGCCACCCGCTCGCCGAGACCGAGGAAGCGGCTCCGCACCGTGCGATTGCTCCGCTCCACGTCCGCGCTCACGAGGCGGAGAATGCCGGGATCGTTCAGTCGAATCTCCGTGTCCAGCACCGCCTGCGGCTTCCGTCCGGACACGTAGACCCCCGAGCACACGATCTTCGCGACGATAGCCATTGCCGACGAGGATGACCTGCCGGGCGAAATAGCCGGCGGCGAGTAAGCCCGCGGCGCCGGCCACGAGCGCGGCTAGTCGGAGCCGCCGGCGCCAACGGGAGACGGCGGCCGCGCTCACCCGCGAAGCCGGGCGATCACGTCCAGCACGCGCAGGATCTCGCCGCTTTCGCGCACCATTTGCCGGTCGCCCGCTTGCCCCCATCGGAGCATCCCGTCCCGGTCCACCACGAACGTGGACCGATAGGCCACGTTGCGGTCGGCGTCGTGGACGCCGTAGTCGCGAATGACGGTGCGGTGGACGTCGCTCAGGAGCGGGAACGGAAGCGCCGCGCGCCCTGAAAGGCGTCATGGCAGAAGGGCGAGTCACCGCTGATGCCGAGGAAGACGGCCCCGCGCTGCTCCAGCTCAGAGTGGGCCTGGCCCAGGCCGGTGAGCTCCGGCGTTCAGATATTCCCCCAGTCGTAGCAGTAGTAAGCCGAGCACCGACGTCCGCCTTGCCCTTGTACTCCGCGAGGGACAGGGGACGGCCGAGCGTGGACGGGAGGGAAAATTCCGGAGCCGGCAGGCTCCCAGCGGAGCGCGGGCGCGGGTGTGGGTTTCATGGCTGGATATGCTAGCTTTCTTTCAAAGGAGAAGATATGTCCCATCGAGGCCTGAAGTTCGGCATATTCCTGGCGCCCTTCCATCGGGTGGGCGAGAACCCCACCCTGTCGATGGATCGCGACATGGAATTGATACAGTGGCTCGACCACCTGGGCTACGACGAGGTCTGGGTGGGCGAGCATCACTCCGCGGGGTGGGAGACCATCGCCTCGCCGGAGATCTTCATCGGCGCGGCGGCGGAGCGCACCCGCCACATCAGTGCTGGGCTCGGGCGTCACCAGCCTGCCCTATCACCACCCTCTGATGGTCGCCAACCGCTTCGTCCAGCTCGACCACATGACCCGCGGGCGCGCCATGCTGGGCTGCGGGCCCGGGCGCTGCCGTCCGACGCCTACATGATGGGCATCGAGCCCGTCACCCAGCGGCCCTGCATGGAGGAGGCGCTGGAGGCCATCATGCGGCTCCTGCGTTGCGACGAGCCGGTGACCATGAAGACGGACTGGTTCGAGCTGCGCGAGGCGCGGCTGCACCTGGCGCCGTATACCGACCCCCATTTCCCATCGCGGTGGCGAGCACCATCACGCCGGCCGGCATGATCGCGGCGGGCAAGCACGGGCTCGGGGTGCTGTCCATCGGCGCCGGGCTGCCCGGCGGGCCGGACGCCCTGGCCGCTCAGTGGAAGATCGCGGAGGAGACGGCGGCGAAGCACGGCGCGAGCATGGACCGCAAGAAGTGGCGCGTGGTGGTGAACGTGCACGTGGCGGAGGACGACGAATTGGCGCCTGCGAAGTCGGCCCCGGGGAGCGGCGCGAGACCATCACCTACTTCGAGGAGACACTCGGCCGCCCGCCGGGCCGCGCCGACGATCTGGCTGCGCGAGGGCGTGAAGATGGGCACCACTCTGGTGGGCTCGCCGGAGACCGTGATCCGCGGCATCGAGCGGCTGCAGGGATACAGCGGGGGCGGCTTCGGAGGCGTCCTCTTCCGGGCGCACGAGTGGGCCACTCGCGAGCTCACGCTGCGGAGCTACGAGCTCTTCGCGCGCTACGTGATGCCGCATTTCCAGGGCTCGCTGGACACCGTCCGCGACTCCAACGAGTGGGCGCGGTCGAACCGGAAGACGGTGTTCGGACCCAATGTGGAGGCGGTGCGCCGCGCCTTCACCGATAGCGGCCGCGCGGTGCCGGAGGAATATCGGGCCCGCACGGTGGGGGCGCGCGATGTGCCGGAAGGCTCTTCCGGGTGACGCACGCCGAGCCCGCCGTGGTTCTCGGCGGGCTCGGCGATCCTGCTAGGAGGCGGTGGGCGCCGGTCCTAGCAACGTCCCTGCTTGGCCAGCCCTGGGGGCATCCCTTGCTCCCTCGTCCCCATGCGACATCTTCTTCGCGTGTCCGGGAGGGACCTTGTAGTACTTCACGGGGACCGCGATCACCGGCGGTGGCACTTTCCCGACCTCGATCACGACCCACGGTCCACTGTACGAGCTGGCCACCAGCCACCGGCCCTCGTGCAGGCTGTAGTAGCGGCCCTCGTGGAAGAACAGGTTCGCGTTGACCTCGGGAGCGTACTTGACCGGCGAATTGGGCACGATGACGAGCTTGGGCGGAGAGACCAGGACGACGGGAGGCGGCACGTTCACATTGATGCTCAGCTGAGCCGTCACCACCGCGGGCAATCCGAGCCCGGCGGCCATGGTGAGGGCCAGGACGAGATTCTTGTACATGGCGGTCCTCCTCCTCCAACAGAGGAGCAAGGTTGATGCCACTCGCCATGGGCTCGGAATTCCGGGTACTTATATCGAATCTCCCAGATCTGGTGCCGTTTTCCGGAAGCCGGCCCCAGGTTAGAGTTACGCTGCTCGGTTACGGGAGCTGGATCTTCCGCCGCCGCGCGGGCCACCCAGTCCCCTCCACCGAGCTCCCCGCCCCCATGCCGGGCGGCACGCGGTCGGGAATGACGATCGACGACGCGGCCTCGCGTCGCAGCTCCTGAAGCTGCCGCATGGTCCGCTCCACGCCTACCTCGGCGGCGGCGGCGAACTTCTCCGCCGCCTCGCCCAGCGACTTGGCGTCGATCTCGAACGCGATCGGCAGCGCCCCCACCGAGGTGACGAGCTGAGCTTCACCCAGGTAGAGCACCGGGCGCCCGGGATCGGGAGTCCCCTCGGGCAAGACCGGGGTGAGAGACACGGATGGTGCCCATGTGACGGTCGGTGTACACGTCCTCGCGATAGAGGCTCGTGGGATCCATCTTGAGCTGGGCGTTTTCGGCGTCGGTCGACATCGCACGGGACCTCTCGTCTTCGGGTAGTGGGCCAGCCGCAGTATTATAGCCCTCGCGCCACTCACCGTCGAGGAGACTGTCATGCGCCTGCCGCTCGAAGACGTCACCGTGCTCGACCTGTCCCATGCCCTCGCGGGCCCCTTCTGCTCGACCATGCTCGGCCGATTTCGGCGCCCGCGTGATCAGCTCGAGCCCAAGGGCGCGAGGCGACATCGCGCGGCCTGGGGCACTCCCTGCCCGGCGGCGAGACCGCGTATTTCGTGAGCCTGCACCGCAACAAGCAGGGCATCGAGGTGGATCTCAAGCACCCGGAGGAAGGAGCGCTCTTCTTCAACCTGGTGCAGCGCGCGGACGTCGTGCTCGAGAACTACCGGACCGGCGCGCTGGAGCGGCTGGGGCTCGCCTACGAGGAGGGACGCAAGCGCAATCCCGGCATCATCTACTGCTCGGTGTCGGGATTCGGTCAGGACGGCCCCTATCGCGACCGCGCCGCGCTGGATCTCATCCTCCAGGCGGAGAGCGGCATGATCTCGGTGACCGGCGAGGAGGGCGGGCACGGCGTGCGCTGCGGCACCTCGGTGGCCGACATGACGGCGGGCATGTACGCGGCCTTCGGCATCATGCTGGCGCTGCGCGTGAAGGAAAAGACCGGGCGCGGTCAGGCCATCGACGTGTCCATGCTCGAAGGGCAGATGTCGCTGCTCGGCACCATGATCGGCGGCTACCTCGCCGACGGCGTCCTCCCCGCGCCCATGGGCACCGCCTACAAGGCGCTCGCTCCCCTATCAGACGTTCCGGACCAAGACACGCGACCTCGCGCTGGCGGTGGGCAGCGAGAAGCTCTGGCAGGTCTTCTGCCCCGCCATCGGCCGGCCCGAGCTCGCGAACGACCCTCGCTATCGAAAGAACGTCGACCGGGCGAAGCACCGCGCCACCCTCATCCCGATTCTCGAAGAGGTCTTCCTCACCCGGACCTACGAGGAGTGGGAAGCCATCTTCCTCCCCGCGGGTATCCCTTCGGCGCCATCAACAATATCGAGCAGGTGGTGAACCATCCCCAGGTGAAGGCGCGCGGCGCTCTCGTCGAGATGGACCACCCCCGCGCAGGAAAAGTCGAAGATGGTGGGCGCGCCGGTGCGCCTGTCGGAGACGCCGGGCTCGGTGCGCACGCCGTCGCCGATGCTGGGCGAGCACACCGTGGAGGTGCTGCGCGATCTCCTGGGGATGAGCGCGGCGGAGATCGACGCGCTGCGAGGCGCGGGGGTCATCGGCGGCCGCTGACCGCGCGCCCGGCCCCGTCGAGGGCCCGGGCGCGCGGTCCCGCCGGTCGCGCTACTTCTTCAGCATGTCGTCGCGCGCTCTGCTTGGCGCGCTCGGCGCCGATCGCCGTCTTCACGTCCTTCTCCTCCTCGGGCGGCGGCAGCACCGCCGGCATGCCGAGCGCGGCGATCCAGAGCTCGCGGCCCCAGCCCTTGGTGTGGTAGAGGTGCTCGTCCTCCTCGTCCTCCACCTCTTCGTGCGCGGCCTTGAGCGCCTTGGCCTCGTCCCCCGTGAGCTTCTTCGCCAGCCGCCCCATCAGCTGCCAGTTGAGATGGTCCTTGGTCTCCGCGAGCGCGATGCACTCGGCGGCCACGATCTGCGCCGCGTCGGCATTGCCCGCATCCATGGCCCATCTCCATGGCCCGCACCAGGGACTCGCCGATGTGACGGACCACCAGGCGGCCGGGCGTCTCCGTCTCGGGATCGAGTCCGAAGGTCTCGAACAGGCCTTCCACGATCTCCACGTGACGCTGGGTCTGCTCGAGATACTCCTCCCACTCTTCCTTGAGATCCTCGTTCACCGCGCAGCGGACGGCGGTCTCGCAGATCTGGACGCCGCCTTTCTCGGTTTCGAGGGCCTGGTACAGCAGCTCCGCGATCTGTTCCTTCCTCATGACACTGCCCTCCACTGGGTCGGGTCGATTTCGATTTCGACAGCGACTTCTCCAGGCAGCAGGCGCGTGCCGTCCCGGCACAGCCCTTGCTTGGTCTTGATGGGTGTGCGTCGTAGTCCAAACTCGATCTCAGGGAGGCTCGCCATGGGTGTTCTCCGGCTGGATCGTTTTCGGTCTCGTCGTGGGTATCGTCGCCAAGCTCGTCGTGCCCGGACGCGATCCGGGCGGACTCTTCCTGACCATAGTGCTCGGCGTCGTCGGCGCCTTGGTTGGCGCCTATCTGGGCCGACTCCTGGCCTCTACGGCCCGAACGATCCGGTGGGCTTTGTCATGGCGGTGGGCGGCTCCATCTTGCTTCTCGTGCTCTGCGATCTGACGGTGGCTGGGCGCCCGCGCTCCTGCGCGAATGTGGAGCACCCGGCGCTCATGAGTCGCGAGACGCGGCGGGCGCGGACGAAGTTACCCGGTAACCGCTACCGCTGACGCGCATCGAGCTGCCTGAGCCAGTGACCGCCCCGAAATCGACTCGCCACCACCACGACCCCGCCGGGACCCAGTTGACGCAGGAGGCAAGACCCGAGGATAATCAGCGCACCGTCCCGACCGAGCCCTCAGTGCCGCAGGGAGGCCGTCCATGATCCTTCGACGCGCTCTCGCTCCCGCCTTGATCTGCGCTGCTCGTCCTGGGGGCCTTGCCCCCGCGGGCCGATGCGGCGCCGGAAGGCCAGCTCACATGGGGCGTGCACATCACGCTGGCGCCGACCTGGTTCGACCCGGCCGAGACGCCCGGCATGATCACGCCCTTCATGGTGCTCTACGCGCTCCACGACGCCATGGTGAAGCCCATGCCGACGGGAGCCGCAGACGCCGAGCCTGGCGGAGTCGTGGACCATGGCCAAGGACGGGCTCTCGTACGAGTTCGTCCTGCGCAAGAACGCCCGCTTCCACGACGGCTCGCCGGTCACCGCGCGAAGGACGTGAAGTTCTCCTTCGAGCGCTACCGCGGCACCGTCGAGCAAGGGCTTCAAGGATCAGCGTCGCCGCGGTGGAGACACCGGATCCGGGGCGCGTGCGCTTCCGGCTCAAGCAGCCCTGGCCCGATTTCCTGACCTTCTACTCGAGCGCCACCGGCGCGGGCTGGATCGTGCCCAAGAAATACGTGGAGCAGCGTGGGCGACGGACGGCTTCAAGAAGGCGCCCATCGGCGCGGGGCCTTACAAGTTCGTCTCCTTCACGCCGGGCGTGGAGCTGGTCCTGGAGGCGTTCGACCAGTACTGGCGGAAGACGCCCACGCGTGAAGCGGCTGGTCCTGCGCGTCATCCCCGACGAGTCGACTCGGCTGGCCGCGCTCAAGCGCGGCGAGGTGGACTCTGGCCTACTCGATTCGCGGCGAGCTGGCCGAGGAGCTCCAGCGCACGCCGGGCCTCGCGCTGAAGCCCGCCGTCATCCAGGGCACCTTCTGGCTCTACTTCCCCGACCAGTGGGATCCCAAGTCCCCGTGGCATGACCGTCGCGTGCGCCAGGCGGCGAGCCTCGCGATGGACCGCCCGTCCATCAACCAGGCGCTCACCCTGGGCCACTCGAGGCTCACCAACAGCATCATCCCCAGCATGTTCGAGTTCTACTGGCCGCCTCCCGCCCCGGTGCACTCGGCGGCGCGGGCCAAGGCGCTCCTCGCCGAAGCCGGCCATCCCAATGGCTTCGACGCCGGCGATTTCTACTGCGACGGATCCTACGGAAACCTCGCCGAGGCCGTGCTCAACAATCTCCAGGCGGTGGGCATCCGCGCGAAGCTCCGGCCGCTCGAGCGCGCGGCCTTCTTCAGCGGCTACTCGGACAAGAAGTTCCAGGGCGGCCTCGTCCAGGCTTCCAGCGGCGCCTTCGGCAATACCGCCACGCGTCTCGGAGGCCTTCGTGGTCACCGGGGGCGCCTACGTGTACGGGACTCATCCAGACCTCGACGGGCTCTTCCAGGGAGCAGGCCGCGGAGCTGGACCGCAAGCGCCGCGAGGCCATGCTGCACAAGATCCAGCAGCTCCTTCACGAGCGCGTGGTCTACGCCCCCATCTGGGAGCTGGCTTCCTCAACGGCGTGGGGCGCGGGTGGGCGAGTCCGGTCTCAGGCCTCATCCCCGGCCACGCCTACTCGGCGCCCTACGAGGACGTGACGCTCAAGGGGAAGTGAGGCACCGCTAGACGCTCCGGCACGCGCGGCGCCCCGGCACGATGGCGAGGTGGATGGGATTCACGCCCGGCACCTGGCCGGCGAGGGCGTGGATGGCGTCCTCCGCCTGCTCTGATGGGAAACGACCTCGTGTGCAGGCGCTCGAAGGGATAGCGGCCGGACGCGATGATGTCGACGGCGCGGAAGGTCTCCTCCACCGGCATGCTCAGCACGCCGCGGAGGGTCAGCCCTCGCTAGATGAGGTCGTCCGCGTTGAGCTCGCGGTGAGGCGCTGCCCCTGAGGCCCGCCACCACGATGCGGCCCTTGCGTACCGCGATGGCGATGGCGTGGAGCAGCGACTGCGGCGCATAGGGCGTGGTGTCCACCACCACCCTCGGCGCCGCCGCCGGTCGCCTCGCGCACTCTGCGCGACCACGTCGCCCGCCTCCACGTCGACGACGGCCACGTCCGCGCCCAGCTCGCGCGCCAGCGCGCAGCTTGGCGGCGTCGCGCGCGAGGCCGGTGATCACCGACCTAGGCGCGCGCCCGCGCCTCGGCGGCGATCACGCAGCAGAGCCCGCGCTGTCCCGCGCCGAGGATCGACCACGCGGTCCGCGGGTCCCGTCCTCGGGGATGGAGGCGGCCCAGGACAGCCCCGCCGCCAGCGGGTTGAACATCACCGCCACCTCGGCGGAGGTGCGCTCGCCCGTCTTCTTCACCACCGAGAGCGGCGAGAGGTACGATGTGCTCCGCATAGCCGCCCCAGAGCCGTGGCGGCTTCCTCGACGGTGGTGTAGCCGTAGGTGCCGCCGCGCGTCTGGCAGGCGATGGGCTCCCAGCGCGCGCAGGCCTCGCAGCGGCCGCAGCCATAGCCGGAGCGCACCGCCACGCGGTCGCCCTCCGTCACGCCCCAGCGCTGCTTCGCCCGGGCGCCGATCTCCTCGATGCGGCCGAGCGGCTCGTGTCCCGGCACCACCGGGAAGGACGTGTAATCCTCGTGCGGGGGCTGGCGCGCCGTCAGTACTGCTCGTAGTCGCTGCCGCAGATCCCGCAGGCCTCGATGCGCAGGAGCGCGTCATCCGGCCCGATGGCCGGGCGCGGGTACTCGCGCAGCTCGAGGGTCTTGGGCTTCAGCAGCACCGCCGCCCTTGACCATTGCCGTCATCGCCGTCTCCTTGAGCTCAGTCGCTCCTCGCCGGGCGCGCCCGCAGCCGCTTGACGTCGGCGCGCCGCTTCTTCCCCGCCAGCCGCCGGTGGCGGGCGCGCCGGCCGCGGCGCCGTCCGCACGCGCGGCGCGGGCGGCGTGAGCGCGGCCCGCACCAGCGCGGCGACGCGGGCACGGGCGTCTTCCAGATTGCGCGCCTGGTTGCGCGTGACCTGACTCGTGACGACCAGCCGGCCGTCGGCATCCAGCCGGTGGCGGGCCAGCTCGAGCAGCCGGGCGCGGGCCGCATCGCTGAGCCCCTCCACCGCCCCGAGATCCACGCGCAGGTCGATCTTGGTCGCCACCTTGTTCACGTTCTGCCCGCCGGGTCCCGAGGCTCGCACCGCGTGAGCGGTGAGCGCCGAGGCCGGCACCCGCACCGCCGCCGTCACGTGGATCGCCTCGGCCACGCCGCCCCGCGCTCGCCTCAGCAGCCGCAGCCGCCGGCGATCGGCCCGCCGGCAACACGCGATCCGGCTCCCAGCCCCAGGGCCGCGGGCCCCAGTCCGGCGTGAACACGCGCCCCCGCTTCACCGTCACGAACGGGCACGACGCGCCTTCGACACGCGCAGGCTCGCGCCCAGCACGTCCTAGACCACCCAGTCGCCCTCGCGCAGCTCGAGGACCGAGATGTCGGCCTGCCGCCCCACCGCGAGGCTGCCGAGCGCGTCGCCTCGGCGCCGATGGCCTTGGCGGGATTCTCCGTGCTCATGGTCACCACCTGCGGCAGCGTGAAGCCCAGCCCCAGGAAGCGCGTCATGATCTCGGTCATGCTGTGCACGGTGTGGATGCGCCCGGGCACGGTGAGGTCGGTGCTGATGCAGTGCGGGAGCAGCCCTGCTCGATGCACGCGCCGCCCCACGTCGAAGCTGAAGTTCATCCGGCCGTGCGCGGTGTCGAGCCACACCCCGCGGTCCGCCGCCTGCGCGCCTCCGGCACGAGCTTGCCGTTGCCGTCCAGCACGCCGCCCGGATTCGCGGTGAAGTAGTGGGTGAGGATGTCGCCCTCCTCGAGGATCGGGAGCAGCGAGCGGATCACCTTCGGGTCGTAGCGCTTCTCCGTGTCGCCGATGTGGACCATGAGCTTGATGCCGCTCTCGCTTGGCCGCGCGCCTGGCGAGCTTCGGCATCTCCATGCCCATGATCTCGAGCGCGGGCGAGACCATGCGCGCCTTGATCCCGCGGATCAGGCCCTTGTGCTGGTGCAGCACGCCGGGCGTGTCGTCGAGGTTGATGCTCGCACTCCGCGATGATGTCGGGCATGGTGGCGAGCCCGGTCTGGCAGATGTGCAGGAACGGGATGACCTCGGTGTGGCAGCGCGGGCAGGATGTGGCGCGGGAAGCGCCGCGAAGGTCGCCGCCCCCGCGCTGCCCGCGTCCACGATGGTGGTGACGCCCGCATGGACGCCGCCGAGGTCCGGATTCACCCCGGTGCGGTTGACGCCCTCGAAGACATGGCGCGTGAAGATCGATCAGCCCGGGCGTGACGAGCTTGCCGCCGACCTCGATGACGCGCGCGGCCTCGGCGGCGCGGGATGTCCGGCGCGATGCGGGCGATCTCGCCGTCCTGCACGGCGATGTCGCGGACGCCGTCGAGCGCGGTAGACGGATCGACGCACCCGTCCCCCTTGAGCACGAGATCGAACATGACGCCTCTCCGCGCGGAGGGTTAACAGCGGATGACCTGTACGCGGTACGTGCGCGAGGCCCGGGGTATTCTCCCGTGGGCCGCGCATAGGTGAAGCGGAGCGTCACCGTGCCGAGCGCCTGGCGAGCGAAGACGAAGCGTCTGCTGCTCTCCGGCGCCCGGGACATTCGCCGAGCGCTCGAGCCGAGCAGGTCGAGGGGCTCGGGCGGCAAGAGCTCGACGGTCCCCGCCTCGACCCCATCGACGGTCCACGAGAATCCGGTGCCGGACCGTCCGCTCAGCACCACCTGGAAGGTGCTGCCCTCCGACACGGTCAGGTCCCGATCGCCCCCGGCCACCGGGAGCGACGAGCAGGCCGGAGTCACGGAGGAGAAGACCCAACAGGCGAAATAGAGGCGCTTCATCGCGGTGCCCCGACGATAGCACTCTTCGATCGCGGGAGACACCACCGGCGTCCTTCGCGGACCCCGAATCCGCGCCTCCCTGGATCGTACAAGCCGCGTTCGCGCTAGTGTATCGTAACCACATGACGGGGGTTTTCGGTGACGGCCCGAGCCCGCCGCATCACGTTGGCGACGGCCATCGGGCTCCTCTATGTCCTGACCGGCAAGGTCGGGCTGGACCTCGCCTTCCTGCACGCCAGCGCCACCCCGGTCTGGCCTCCGGCCGGTATCGCGCTGGCCGCCCTCCTCATCCTGGGCATTCGGATCTGGCCGATCTTCTTCGTGGGCGCTTTCCTCATCAATATCAGCACCGCCGGCTCGGTGGCGACGTCGCTCGCCATCGCGCTGGGCAATACGCTCGAGGCCGTGCTCGGCGCCGCGCTGGTGAATCGCTTCGCGGGCGGCCGCGACGCCCTCGACCGCGTCCGGAACATCTTCCTCTTCGTCCTGCTCGCGGGCTTCCTGAGCACGACCGTCAGCGCCACCATCGGCGTGACGAGCCTGGCGCTCGGCGGCTTCGCGCGCTGGAGCGACTACGGCTCCATCTGGCTGACGTGGTGGCTGGGCGACGCCGCCGGCGACCTCATCGTGGCCCCGCTGCATCCTCCTCTGGAGCCGGCAGCCCAGCCCGGCCGCGCTCCGAGCGCGGTGGGCCGAGGCACTGCTGCTGGGTGCGACGGTGATCGGGGTGGGCCTCCTTGTCTTCGGCGGCATCCTGCCGGCCCCATGCGCAACCATGCCCATCGCCTTCCTCTGCCTTCCCTCGCTGCTCTGGACGGCGGTCCGCTTCGGCCAGCGCGAGGCGGTGCAGCGGCGATCACGATGCTTCTGCGCGATCGCAGTCTCGGGCACCGTCCGCGGCGTCGGCCCGTTCGCGGTCGGCCCCGCCAACGAGTCGCTTCTCCTGCTGCAGGGGTTCATGGCCACGCTCGCAGTGACGATGCTGCCGGTGGGGGCCGGCGTGATGAACCAGCGCCGCGCGGAGACGGCCGTCCGCGAGAGCGAGAAGGGTTCGCGCCCGGCCCGTCGCGGCCGGCGGGATGGGCACGTGGGAATGGTCGGTGGCCAGCGGCCGCGTGACGTGGTCGCCCGAGCTGGAGGCGATTCACGGCCTTGCGCCCGGCACCTTCCCGGAACCTTCGCCGCGTTCCAGGCGGACATTCACCCCGAGGACCGCGCCCACGTCGAGCGGACGATCCGGGCGTCCATCGAGCACGGCACGCACCGGCTCGAGTACCGTATCGTTCGGCCGACGGCGCCATCCGCTGGATGGAGGCGCGGGGTGAGTGTCCTACGACGAGACGCGGACGCGCCCAGCGCCTGCGCGGGATCTGCATGGACGTCACCTCGCGCAAGACCGCCGAGGCGGAGCGGGAACGACTCGCTCGCGCAGGAGCGCGCGGCCCGCGCGCAAGCGGAGGACGTGGAGCAGCGCCTGGCCTTCATGGGCGAGATCGCCCGGTCGATCACCGCCTCGCTGGACGTCACCACCGTGCTCCAGCGCATCGCCGACGGCGCGCATGGCCCTCTGTCCGCAGCGACGGCGCCTCCATCTTCCTGCGCGAGGGAGACACCCTCCGGCCGCGGTATCGCGTGGGCCCCTGGCCCGAGATCTACCAGACGCTGCGCATCCGGCCCGGCGAGAGCATCGGCGGCGAGGTCATGCTGACCGGCAAGCCCACCCGGAGCGAGGACTACGCCTCCGACCCGCGGGTGCCGCCCTCCCATGCCGTCCTCGCGCAGCAGACCGGCATGGTCTGCGTGATGGTGGTGCCCATCGTCATCCGGACCCAGGTGGCCGGCCTCCTCTACATCAGCAACCGCACCCGGCGGGTCTTCACCGACGAGGACGAGACGGTGTGCACCCGGCTCGCCGAGCAGGCCGCGATCGCCATCCAGAACGCGGAGCTCTTCGCGCGGCGAGGCGGCCGCGCGGCAGGAGGCGGAAACGCGCGAACCAGCGCCAGGACGAGTTCCTCGCCATGCTCGGCCACGAGCTCCGGAATCCCTCGGCGCCATCAGCAATGCCGCGCATGTCATGGGCCTGGTGGAGAACGCGGGGCCGCTGGTGGAGAGCGCGCAGGGGATCATCAGCCGCCAGGTCGTCCAGCTCGGGCGGGTCGTCGACGACCTCCTCGACGTCTCCCGCGTGACCAGCGGCAAGATCGCGCTCGACCGACGGCCCCTGGACCTCGCCGCCCTCGCGAGGCGCGTAGATCGCCCTCATCGGCGTTTCCACGCACGCGGTATCGGCGGACGCCGCCGAGGTCTGGGTCGATGCCGATGCGGCCCGCCTCGAGCAGGTGGTGGTGAACCTGCTGGAGAACGCGCGGAAGTACACCCCGGCGGGCGGGGAGATCCGCGTCCTGGTCATCCGCGAGGGCGGCGACGCCGTGCTCTCGATCCGCGACTCCGGCGTCGGCATCGACCCCGCCCTCCTGCCCCGGCGTGTTCGACCTCTTCGTCCAGGGCGATCGCTCCCTCGACCGCAGCAAGGGCGGGCTGGGGATCGGGCCCACGCTGGTGCGGCGCCTCGCATCGAGCAGCACGGCGGCGCCGTGGCCGTGGCCAGCGAGGGTGCCGGGAAGGGCAGCACCTTCACCGTGCGCCTCCGCGCCGTCTCGCGGCCGGCGGACAGCCAGGCGCCCGGCGCCCGCGCCGCGCGCCCGCGGTGGCCCGCCGCGTCCCTGGTGATCGAGGACAACGACGACTCGCGGCAGATGCTCGGCCAGCTCATCCGCCTGCTCGGCCACGAGGTGTACGAGGCGGTGGACGGCGTGAGCGGCGTGAGCTCAGCGCTCGAGCTGGCGCCCGATCTGGCCCTGGTGGACGCTGGGCCTGCCCGGCATCGACGGCTACGAGGTGGCCCGCCGGCTGCGCGAGCACCCCGGCGGCCGGCACCTCCGCCTGGTGGCGCTCACCGGTTACGGATTGCCGGAGGATCGGGAGCGCGCCCGCACCGCCGGCTTCGACTCCACCTCGTCAAGCCGGTGGATCCCGCCCGCATCGCGGAGCTCCTCGCGGACGGGCTCTGACCCGGCGATCTTCCGCATGACCTGCCGCCGCTGCCGCGCCGAGCATTCGCCCAGCGCGAAGTTCTGCCCGAGCTGCGGCATCGGCTCGCCCGGCTCTGCCCGCGCTGCGGCGCCCCGAGCCTGGGCGAGCATCGCTTCTGCGGGGACTGCGGGCGACGCTGGCCGCGGAGCCGCCCGCCGACCGGTTCACCACGCCGGAGCGCTACACGCCGAAGCACCACAAGGACGAGATCATCAACTCGAAGAGCGCGCTGGAAGGCGAGCGCAAGCAGGTCACCGTGCTCCTCGCTGACCTCAAGAGCTCGCTGCGAGCTCCTCGCCGACCGGATCCCGAGGAGGCGAAGGCGCTCCTGGACCCCGTGCTCGACCGGATGATGGAGGCGGTCCACCGCTACGAGGGCATGGTGAACGAGGTGCGCGGCGACGGGATCATGGCGCTGTTCGGCGCTCCGCTCGCCCACTGAGGACCATGCCCTGCGGGCCTGTTATGCGGCGCTCCGGATGCAGGAGGCGATCGCCGCGCTGGCCGGCTCTATCCGGGCAGCAGCACGGCGTCTCGGTGCAGATCCGGGTGGGGCTCAATTCCGGCGAGGTGGTGGTGCGCGCGATCCGGAGCGATCTGCGGGTGGAGTTCAACGCCGTCGGCCAGACCGTACACCTGGCCGGTCGGATGGAGCAGCTCGCGGTGCCCGGCCAGATCTACCTCGCCGAGCAGACCCACCGGCTGGTGGAAGGGCTCTCGTCACCGTGCGGCCGCTCGGCCCCGTGCCGGTGAAGGGGCTCGCCGCGCCCATGCTGGTCTACGAGCTGACCGGACCCGGACCGCTAGCACTCGCGCTTCCAGGCCGCGACGGCGCGGGGGCTCACTCCCGTTCGTCGGACGCACGCTGGAGCTGGGCGGAGCTCTCCCGGCGCTGGCCCGGGTGGGCGGCGGCCGCGGCGAGGTGAGGCGCGCTGGTGGGAGAGCCCGGCGTGGGCAAGTCGCGCCTGGTGCGGAGCTGCTGGAGAGGCTCCCGGAGGAGTTCCGCGTGCTCGAGGCCAGCGCCGTATCGCATACGCGTCACGGCCGCGTACCTGCCGGTGGTCGGCCTGCTCCGCGACTACTTCCGCCTCACCGATGCTGACGACGCCCGCGGGATCCGCGAGAAGGTGACCGCCGCCCTCCTCGACCTCGACGCCCCGCTGCTCGCGCTTCTCGCCCCGTTGCTGGCGCTGTTCGACGTCGCTCGCCGACGACGGCGGCTGGTCGGGGCTGGATCCGCCGCAGCGCCGCCGCCGCACCTCGACGCCATTCGCCAGCTGCTCCTCCGCGAGAGCCGGCGCCAGCCATTGTGCCTGGTGGTCGAGGACCTCCACTGGATCGACGCCGAGACGCAGGCCGTGCTCGACGCCCTGGTGGAGAACATCCCCACCGCCGCCATCCTCCCGGTGGTGACTTATCGCCCCGAGTACGCGCATGAGTGGTCGCGCAAGAGCTACTATGCGCAGCTCTCGGTGCCGCCGCTCCCACCCGCGACGCGCGCTGCCGATCTCATGAGCGCGCTCCTGGGCCCCGATCCCGGCCTGGTCCCGCTGGCGGCGCGGCTCATCGAGCGCACCGAGGGCAATCCCCTCTTTCCTCGAGGAAAGCGTGCGGCACCTGGCGGAGACCGGCGCCCTCGAGGGGAAGCCCGGCGACTATCACCTGACGGGGCCGGTGTCCGCCATCGAGGTGCCCGTCACCGTGCAGGCGCTGGTGGGCGCGCGCATCGACCGGCTGAGCTCCGGGGACAAGCGGCTGCTCCAGTGCGCCGCCGCCATCGGCAAAGAACATCCCCTGCGATCTCCTCGCCGCCGATCATCCGAGCTGAGCGAGACGAGCTACGGCACGGCCTTCGCCGGCTCCAGTCGGGCGAGTTCCTCTACGAGCGCGGGCTGTTCCCCAGCCCGAGTACACCTTCGCGCACGCGCTGACGCTCGAGGTGGCCTACGGCGGGCTGCTGCGCGAGCGGCGCCACGAGCTCCACACCCGCCTGTCGCGGCGCTGGAGCGTGCGCGGGGATCGAACCGAGTCCCGAGCGCGTCGAGCGCCTCGCCCATCACGCGAGCCGAGCCGAGCGGTGGGAGCAGGCGGTGCGGTACGGGCGCGAGGCGGGGCGGCGCGCCTTCGCGCGCTCCGGCGCACCGCGTGGCCGTCCAGCACTTCTGAGGAGGCCTCGCGCGCTCGCGCGTCTGCCCGAGACCCCCGAGACCCGCGCCCTCGCCATCGATCTCCGCCTCGACCTGCGCTACCCGCTCTCGCCGCTGGGTGAATTCGGCCGCATGCTCGACTACCTCAAGCGGAGCCGAGGTGCTCGCCCACCACGACGACGATCCGCGGCGGCTCCGGACTCGTCTCCGCCTTCTTGACCAATCTCTATACCGTGACGCTGGATTTGCCGCTGGCTGCTGAGTACGGGCGGCGCGCGGTCGAGATCGGCGCCCGCATCCGCGACATCACGGTGGGAGGCCCCGCCAGCACCTTCCTCGCGCCTGGCCCACTACGGTGCCGAGTACCGCCCGGCCGCCGAGCTCGCGCGCCGCAACCTGGAACGGCTCCGGGGCGATCTCGCGCGCGAGCGCTTCGGCATGGCGCTCCTGCCCGCGGTGTACTCGGCGACGGTGCTGGTGTGGTCGCTGGCCGAGCTGGGCGACTTCGACGCGGCGGCCGGGGTAGGCGAGCACGCCATCCGACCTCGCCGAGTCCGTCGAGCATCCGTATAGCCAGATCTTCGCCCACCTGGGCCCGGGCTTCCTGCTCCTCCGCCGGGGCGAGCACGCCGGCGCCATCACCCATCTCGAGCGGGCGCTCCAGGTCTGCGAGAGCTTCGACGTGGCCGCGGTGCACGCCACCACCGCAGGCCCGCTGGCCTCCGCGTATGCGCTGGCCGGGCGGGCCGAGGACGCGCTCGTCCTCATCCGTCCGCCGCGCCGTCGCGCAGGCGGCTACCATCGGGGATCCCATCGGCCACGGGTGCGCACCACCACGCGGGCGGAGGCCTGTGCTGGCGGCGGGCCGCCCTGCGGAGGCGCTCCCGCTGGCCCGCCGCGGGCTCGACCTGCGCAGCGCCTCGACCCGCGGGCCCGGCATCGAGGTGGGTGGTCGCTCCGCCTCCTCGGCGAGGTGCTCGCCGCGCAGGATCCGCCGCTGCCTCGACGAGGCGCGCGCCAGCCTCGGAGGCGGCGCTGGACATCGCGGCGGCGGCCGGCATGCGCCCTCGCCGCCCGCGCGCGTCTGGGGCTCGGCCTGTGGCCCGGCGCGCCGGGCGAGGTCATCGCCAGCCATGGACCACTCCCCGAGCGGGCGGCGGCGGATCCCGAGGAGATGGGCATGGCGAGGTGGAGCTGGCCGAGGCGGAGCGACGCGAGACTAGAGAACGCGAGCAGCCTCGGTCGCCGAGGTTGCCACCCAGCACCCGATCCTTCTCCGGCTTCGCTGAGAAACCCGCAGTAGCGCCGGATGATAGTCCACGCACTGCCGGTACGTGCAGAAGCGCTCCACGTTCGGCATGTCCGAGCCCCAGACGAGCTTCGCTCGCGCCGTAGCGATCCCGCAGGTCTCTGATGAGCGCCTGCGCCTTCGGGGTAGGGATAGTCCCAGACCCCGCCCCAGGCGATGGGAAAGGTCATCTCGAGGCGAACCGTCTCCCGTGCGTACACCCGTCCCGACCGAGACCGGAAATCTCCTACCGCCCGTTCCGGGCGAAATAGGAAACCGGCGGCTGCAGCACCAGGACCCAGCGGAGGCCCGGGAAGCGCGTCATGATCCCGTCGAGCCGCCGCATGATCTCGACATAGCTGGCCTCGTCGATAGGTCGGAGATGGCATGGGCTCGAAGAATACCGGCACGCCGAAGCCCTCGATCATGGCCCAGAACTGGATCGAAGCGCCGGTCGTCGAACCACCACCGGAAGTCGTAGCGGGCGAAGGTGTCGGTCTGATAGTGCAGGCCGCGCAGCCCGAGCTGCCCCACCGCCCGGCGCGCCTCCGCCATCCAGTGCGCGGTGTCCGCCATGGGCTCGTCCACGTGGAAGATGGCCGGTGAACCGCGCCGGGTACCTGCGCTGCGCCGAGCGCGTTGTCGTCGTTCATGTAGCCGTAGGTGAAGCCGGCCTGAGCACGCAGTGGTCCACGCCGGCCGCCGTCATCTGCGCCGGCGCAGTAGCCCGGCCGGGACTCCAGCTCCACCATGCCCACCGGCATGTACTGGACCGCATAGTCCTCGCCGTCGATCCGGAACTCGAGCCGGCCGCAGCGCCCCGGCCTGAACTCCGATGTCGTCGCGGAGCCCGGCCCAGGAGTTGTCGCCGGGGCGGAAGAGGAGCTGACCCGAGGCGGCGGCGCCGTCGCGGAGGCGATAGACCCGGCCGAGGGCCGGGTGAGCGTCTTCTGCAGATACTTCAGGCGCAACCTCGCGAGAGGGGCAGGCCGCAGGAGCCCGACCAGTGCTGGAAGATGCGAGCGTGGGAGTCGACGACGGGCATGCGCTATCGCTCCCGGTCGCGGAGGGTCTTCCGGTCGATCTTGCCGGCCGGGGTCTTGGGCAGCTCCGGCCACGATCTCGATGGCGCGCGGGTACTCGTGGCGGCTCAGCCGGTCCTTCACGAACTCCTGCAGCTCGCGCGCGAAGCCGGGGCCCTTGCCCGGCGCCACGATGCACGCCTTTGGGGATTTGCCCCCGCAGCTCGTCGGGCACACCGATCACCGCCGCCTCGCGCACGTCGGGGTGGGCGAGGAGCGCCTGCTCGATCTCGAGCGCGCTCATGGTCCAGCCGCCGGAGATGATCACGTCGTCGGACCGTCCCGGCGTGAAAGAAGTAGCCGTCGGCGTCGACATGGCCGCGATCCTTCACGCGGAACCACTCCCGCGGCGGCGGACGGCGATCTCGCCGACCTCGCCGGCGGGTAGCGGGCCCCGGTCGCCGACCACCGCGACCTCCCAGCCCGGGCGCGGGCTTGCCGAGGGCCCCCGGCGGACCTCGAAGCCGTCGAAGCCCGGGTAGTTCACGATGATCACCCCGACCTCGGTGCTGCCGTACATGCTGCACGGCTTCCGGTCGAAGGTCTGCTCGCACGTACTCCCAGGTCTTTCCGTCCATGGGCTCTCCCGTGAACGAGCTTCTCGGGGAGAATCGCCTTCCCGCGGCCGCCCCCGATTCCCGGATCATCCGGTACACGGTGGGCGCGGCGGCGAGGTTCGTCACGCGGAAGGCGTCGAGGGCCTCCACGATCCGGTCCGGACTGAACTTGCCCTGAATAGCGTGCCCACCGCGATGCCGAGCGCGAGCGGCGCCACCGTTCCATGCCAGAGCCCGTGACCCCAGGCGGGGACGACGGGCAGAAGTAGCGGATCGCCCGCCCGCAGCCCCACTCCGTACAGCGCCGCAACCATCAAGGTCACCACCGAGCGGTGGGTGTGGCGCACCGCCTCGGGCAGGGCGCGAGTGGTGCCCGACGTGTACTGGAACAAGGCGAGGTCGTCGGGGGCGGTGGCCGGCGCGTAGCGCGCGGGCGCGGCGCGCAGCCGGTCGGCCAGGTCCTCGACCGCGACGACGCTGACCCCGGGGAACTGGGCGCGCCACCGCCCGGCGTCGCGCTCCACCAGCAGCATGCGCGGCCGGCAGTCGTCGATGCGCAGCGCCAGCCCCTCCGGCCCGAAGAGCGTGAAGAGCGGCACCGCGATGGCGCCGCGCTTCATCGTCCCGAACACGGCCCCGTAGAAGGCCAGCGACGGCTCCAGCATGATGGCCACCCGATCGCCCCGGGCGATGCCCTCCGCCTCGAGGAGATTGGCGAAGCGGGACGACCACTCGGCGAGCGCGCCGAAGTCGTGCTCCTCCCGGTGCCCGTCGGCGAACTGGATGCGGAGCGCGGTGCCCTTGCCCACGTGCCGGTCCACGCACTCGTGGGCGAGGTTGAGCCGCTCGCGGTTCCCGTCCACGAGCTCCCACAGCGCGTCCCAGCGGAACTGGTCCCGCGCCTCGGGATATCGCCGAACGTCGAGGATGGCGGTCATCGGGTGGGGAGCACGACCTCGGCGGTGCCGGAGGCGATGATCTCACCCCGCTGATTGGTCCCGTCCATCTCCAGGCGTCACCACGCCGCCGGCCCCCTTGCCGGTCACGCGGCCGCGGCACCAGGTGGTGTCGCCGATCAGGTTGTGGCGCAGGACCTTGACGCTCAGGCGCCGCAGGAACCCGGCGTCGCCCATCCAGTTCGTCGACCAGGTGGCCGAGCCAGGCCACGCGCTCGGGCCGTAATCGTAGGGGCCGGGCACGCCCACCGCCCGCGCCAGCGCCTCGTCCCAGTGCACGCGCTCCGGCGGCTCGGGCACGCCGAAGTCGTTCGGGATGCCCAGCGCGGGATGGCGGTCGAAGAGATCGAAGGCGAGGCCGTGCGCGCGGACATACAGGCTGCCCCATCCCTGCACGAAGGCGACGACCGAGGTGACGGTGAGCGGTCCCTTCACCACCACCGGCAGCGCCTCCCCACCGTCACGTCGTCCCAGCGCCGCGGCGTCGCGCCCCGGATCTCTTCCGTCGCGTAGGACTGACGGATGGCGGCGATCTCGGCCTCGGAGTAGCGGTGCGGGCCCTCGGACTTGTACTTGCCGCGCTCGCGCGCGGTCTCGCGCTCGGTCCGGAAGCACCACGAGTCCGCCTCGCACACCGCGCTCGCCGCGCTGGTTGGTGAAGGTGGTGCGGTAGATCTGCTGGATGGCTCGCTTCGCGAACTTCGACGGCTTCTCGATCAGCGCGTGCAGCACGCTGTCACCCACCACACGGTCGTCCTGTCCGATGGGACGCTCCCACCGGAAATCCGTGCCCGCGTACATCGCGTGGATGCCCGGGAGCCCGCCGACATAGCCGGAGACGATCCGGTCCAGCGCGAAGAGGATGGTGGGCGGCGCCACCGCCGCCTCCGCCCAGTAGGATTCCGGTCCCCGATGCCGTGGGCCCAGTGCCGGATGGCGTCGCGCGTGGCCACCTCGATATAGGGCTCGGGCCGGCGCACGGGCTGGCCGAGGCGCGCCTGAGCGCGGCGAGCGCCTCGGGGGTGATGGTGGGGAATCGGGTGGTGGCCAGGGTGCTCATGGGGTGTCCTCCTCTCGGGGCTTCGCTTACCGCAGCCCCAGCGCGCTGGGAACGATCAGCGTCAGCCAGGGCCAGAAGGTGATGACCAGCACGGTGGCCATCATGGTGGCCAGATAGGGGAGGAGGACCGGCGCCACCTCGGTCACGCTCACGCGACCGAGCGCCGCCGCCACGATGAGCCCCAGGCCCACCGGCGGGAGGAAGAGCCCCACCCCGATATTGGCGATGAGCACGATGCCGAAGTGTAGCGGATCTCTGACCCCGGCGGTCACGGATCCACGGTACGGTGGACCCGATGATCGGTTCCCCGTTCTGTCGAAGACCCGCGTGCTCGCCGGGCTGCAGTGTCCGAAGCGGCTCTACCTCCGGCTGACCGCCCCCAGCTGGCAGAGGCGCCCGACGCCGCGCTCCGGTTCCGCTTCGCCCAGGGCCAGCGAGGTGGGCCGGCTCGCCCGGGATGCCTTCCCGGGCGGCGTGGCGATCGAGGACGGTGCCAGTGGCCTGGACGCGGCGCTCGCGCGCACCGCCGCCCTCGTGAGCGATCCGGCGGTGCCCGCGATCTTCGAGGCCACCGTCCGCCACGACGACGTGCTGGTCCGCGTGGACGTGCTCGCGCGCGGGACCCGCGGAGGCTGGCGGCTCATCGAGGTGAAGTCCACCACCGGCGTGAAGGCGCACCATCTTCCGGACGTGGCCATCCAGCGTCACGTGCTGGCGGGTTCCGGCCTGCACGGTGGAGGCGGTCGCCGTGATGCACCTGAGCCGCGACTATCGTGTACGCCGGGCGGCGCGCTCGATCCGACACGGCTCTTCGCCGTCGTGGACGTCACCCCCAGGTGGATGCCCTCGCCCTCGACCTGCCCCGCCTGCTCGTCGAGCTGCAGGCCACGCTCGCGGCGGACGCGCCGCCTGACATCGCGCCGGGCCTTCAGTGCACGAAGCCCCATCTCTGCGAGTTCTTCGATCACTGCAATGCGCCCCTGCCCCTCGACGACATCGCCAATCTGCCCGGGCTGCACGGCAAGCGGCTCGACGCCCTCGTGGCCCGCGGCATCACGCGAATCGCCGAGCTGCCGGCGGACTTCGCGCTGAACCCGCGCCAGGAGCGAGCGCGCCAGGCGGTGCTCGCGGAGCGCATGCTGGTCGCGGCGCCCCTCGCGGGCGAGCTGGCCGGACTCGCCTACCCGCGCTATTTCATGGACTTCGAGACGCTGGGCCCCGCCATCCCCCGGTTTGCCGGCATGCGCCCGTACGACGGCATTCCCTTCCAGTGGTCGGTGCACGTGGTTCGCGCGCCCGGGGCCGCGCCCGAGCACCGCCAGTTCCTCGCCGACACCGACGCGGATCCGCGCCGCCGCTTCCTCGAGGCGCTCGTCGCCGCGATCGGCGAGTCGGGCCCCATCGTCGTCTACAATGCCCGCTTCGAGGGTCAATACCTCGAGGCGCTGGGCCAGGCGCTGCCCGACCTCGCGCCCGCGGCCGCGCGAATCCGAGCGCGACTGTGGGATCTCCTGCCCGTGGTGCGCCAGCACGTCTACCACCCGGAGTTCCGCGGCTCCTTCTCGCTCAAGCGAGTGCCGCCGGCGGTGGTCCCCGCCCTCACCTACGAGGGCCTCGAGGTGGCCGAGGGCTCAGCCGCGGGCCCCGTGTGGGATCTCCTCGTGCGGGGCCACCCCGAGCCGGCGGAGAGCGGCCCGGCTGGAAGCCGCGCTCCGCGAGTACCGCCGGCGCGACACGCTGGGGATGGTGGAGCTGGTGCGCGCGCTCGGTGCGGGCCCTACTCCCTGACTTCGGCGAATGGCGGAGCTCGGCTGCCCGGCAAGCGGGCGAGAAATCCGCCGCGATCTGGGCCTCTTATCCCCGCCCGCGCACCGTGAGGACCGGACATGCGGCGGTCGAGGCCACGCGCGACGCCACGCTGCCGAGCATCAGGCGGGCCAGGCCGGTGCGGCCGTGAGTGCCGATCACGATGAGATCGGCGCCGGCCCGCCGAGCCGAGGCCACGATCCGGTCGGCGGCGACGCCCTCGACGAGCACGGTCTTCGCTCGCACGCCGGCCTTCCGTGCCCGTGAGACGAGAGCGGCCAGCTTCTTCCCGGCATATGTCTCGGCCGAGCGCCGGAATTCCTCATAGACCGTGGGCGACATGTAGCCATCCACGGGCAGGGGTAGCCATCGAGCCTCAGCACGTGCACGATGGTCATCTTCGCCCCGGCATCGCGAGCGAGCGCCAGCGCCTTCGTGAAGGCGGCGTTCGACGCCGGTGAAAAGTCCGACGGGTGGAGGATGTGGCGCACCGGGACTCTCTTCGCGTTAGACATGGACGGATTCCTTGGCTTCGCGGGGCTCGGTGCCCCGCTCGGGGCTTTCGAGAGGGGCACCGGCGGCTCGCACCAGCAGGATCGACTTCGAGGTGGCACGCAGGACCGACTCGGTCACGCTGCCGAGAATGAGCCGACCCAGCCCGCTCCGCCCGTGGCTGGACATCACGATGAGATCCACCTGGCGACGGTCGGCCGCCTCCACGAGGCAGGGCGCGGCCGGCCCGTACCCAGACCGGAGGTCTCGACTCGTCCGGCGCCCGCATGCCGGAGGTGTCGCGCCTGCTCCGCCAGGTGACCGCCTCGGCCTCCCGCACCACCGTCACCTGCGCCTCCGGTGGGATCGCCACCGAACAGGGTTGGGAGCCTCGACCGCCCGCACCAGCACGAGCGTGGCCGCCGCAGCCCGGGCGAGCTCCGCGGCAGGGGCGAGGGCGCGCTCGGCGATCATCGATCCATCCAGCGGCACCATGATGCGGTTCACGTTCATTGATCCCTCCTCCTTGTCGACGGGCCAGCCTGCGAAGAATCGAACAGGGACCGCACGAGGTCGCGCAGCGCGCCCACCGAGAAGGGCTTGGCGACAAAGGCGGCCGCACCGGCCTCCATGGCTTCTTCCCGCGCGCCGTTCGACGGGCGCGCGCCGACCACGATGACCCGTGAAGGCGTGGCGGCCCGGCAGGCGGCGCGAACGAGCTCCAGCCCGCCGCCGTCCGGCAATTCGAGATCCGCAATGACGAGGTCCGGCGCCGCGGCGTCGATGAGGGCGAGCCCGCCCGCACGCGTGACCGCCGAATCGACGTCGTAGCCCTGGCGGCGGAAGAGACGGCGGTAGGTCGCGACCAGGTCCGCCTCGTCATCGACGACGAGAATCCGGAGCGCGCGGATGCCAGTCATGCGGAGGCCGTGGCCTCAGCGGCCGGCCGGCACCGATTCTGACAGAAGCACGAACGCCCGGAGGAAATCGGATTCGGTCAGAATGCCCACGACCCGGCCGCCATCGGTAACGGCAAGACAGCCGATCTTGTGGTCGAGCATCAACCGCGCGGCCTCCCCTCGCCTCGCGCGCCGGCTCCACCATGACCACGGCCTTGGTCATCACTGTCCCCACCGTGAGCCGCGCGATGAGGTAGTTGAGCTCCCACACCGACAGGCTCGTGGCCTGGGACGGTAGGTTGAGCCTGGATGTCACGGTCCGTGAGCACGCCCACCAGGCCTTCGTCCTCGACCACCAGCAGGTGGCGGAAGCGGTGCTTCGGCCATGAGATCGCGGGCTTCGAGCACAGTGCATCTCCGGAGACACCGTAATGGGGGTCGGGGTCATGAGATCACGCACTTTCATCGCGCACTTCTTTCAACGTCGGGGGCAGCCATGCGCGTCGCGCGGTTCCGAGGCATCGAGCTCCCTGGCATTGGTTTCCATGACCCAAGAGAGAGCAACGGCGATGCCATCCCGGATCGTTCGCTATTTAAGGTAGTTCGGGCGATCACGGAAGACGGGTGGGCACGCGCGTGTGGCGACACCCCGCCGCGCGTGCGGCGCCGCCCCACTGCTCTCCCTAGGGCATCTCCGCCTCCTGGCCAGGCCGGGAAGGTAAGGGTGAAGGTCGTGCCGACGCCTGGCTGCGACTCCACGTCAATCGTGCCGTTATGGTCTGCGAATGATGCCATAGGTCAGGGAAAGGCCGAGCCCGGTGCCGGTCTGCTTGGTCGGTAGAAGGGATCGAAGATCCGCGGGAGGACATCGGCGGGAATCCCGCCGCCCGTGTCGCTCACCGTGAGGCGCACGCGGCCGGGCGCGCCGGGGACCAGCTCCGTGGCGATGCGCACCCGGCCGGGACCAGCGATCGCGGCCTCGAGCATTGGTAATGAGGTTGAGCAGCACCTGCTCCAGCGCGTTCCCGTGGCCGAGGACGAACAACGGCCGGGAGTCCAGAACGGTCTGGATCTCGATGCCATCCTTTCCCATCTGGTTCCGGTCAGCAGCAGGGTTTCCTCGATGACCTCGTTCAGATTCACGCGTGCCCTCGCGGTGGGGTACCCTGGGCGAACGAGAGGAGCCCCCTGGGCAATGCGGGACACCCGCGCGACGTTCCGGTGCAGCACGCGGAGATCCTCGATCAGGTCGGCGGGAAACGCGCGGTCCGACGCCTCCATCAACATGACCTCGATGCGCGAGTTCAGGATGCCCATGGGATTGTTGATCTCGTGCGCCACGCCGGCGGCGAGGGTGCCGAGGGAGGCCAGCCGCTCGGCCTGATGGGACGCCTGCTCGATCGCGCGCCGCTGGGTGGTGTCGGTGACGAACGCCATCGCCTGACGTCCTTCCTCCGTCTCGATGTAGCCTAAGCTGATCTCGACCGGGAACTCCGATCCGTCCTTGCGGCGGCCTACGAGATCGAGCCCGCGACCCATGGGGCGAATGCGTGGATCGGCGAAATAGCCGTCGCGGTGGGCGGCGTGAATCTCACGCAGGCGATCGGGTGGCAGAACTTCGAGCGAGCGCCCGAAGAGCTCGGAGCGCGGGTAACCGAAGAGCGCTTCCCGCCTTGGCATTGACCGAGGCGATCCGGCCCGTGTGATCGACGATCACGATGCCCTCGGACGCGGCTTCCAGGAGGGCCTGGGTCCGGGCTTCGACCCGGCGCCGGGCCTCGTCGCTGCGACGAGACCCGCTCAGGTCGTGAATGAAGGCGAGGAAGAGCACGCCGTCGGCGGTCTCGGTGAAGGAGAGGCTCACGTCGAGGGGGAACTCGCTGCCGTCCCGCCGGAGCCCGGCCAGCTCGAGGCCCTGTCCCATCGGGCGGCGGAAAGCGCCGGCCGCATATCGGTTCCGGTGCCTGACGTGATTGGCCCGGAATCGCTCGGGAACGAGACACTCCACGGGCTGGCCGAGCAGCTCGTCGCGCTCGTATCTGAACAGCGCGAGCGCGCTCGCGTTCACCGACACGATGCGGCCCCTGCGCGTCGGTGATGACGATGGCCTCGAAGGGCGACTCGAGCAGGCGCCGGCGCGCCCCCGGCCTCTCGCAGGGCTTTCTCAGCGCGCTCCTGATCCGCCTGCGCGAGCTCGAGCTCGGCAAATGCGGGCGCGGAGCGCATCCAGGTCGTCCCGCGATTCTGAGGGGTCGCCGGCTCCATGAGCTGTCCGCGTGTCGGGACGGGCCCGAGTCTACCACCGCGGGCTCAGTCGAGAATGCGGACTCCTGCCGAGGTGACGGTGTGGCGCTCTCCCCGGAAATCTTCTACCAGGAGGCGGCCCCTCCGCGTCCACGCCGCGGACCAGGCCGTCGCAAGACCCGCCGACCCACGAATCTGACGCGCCGTCCGGTCAGGACTGTCGCGATCGCGCCACGCGGTGAGGATCGCGTCGGGCCTGTTCGCAGCGATGGCGGCCGACCCAGCGACCGAGATGGTTCAGGTACGATGCGGCGAAGGCGTTCCGGTCGATCGTCCGGCCCAGGACGTGAGAGACGGAGGTCGCGGCAAATCCGGTCCCTCGAGCGCTGCCCGCAGCGCCGCGATGTCGACGTTCAAATTCACCCCAACACCAAGGATGAGGAAATCGATCTCGCGACCGCGCGTCGCGCACTCGAGCAGCGTGCCGGCCACCTTCTTCCCGCCCAGGAGCACGTCGTTCGGCCACTTGATGCCCGGCTCACCGCCCAGCTCCCGGAGCGCGTCGTACACCGCGAGCGAGCCGACGAAGGAGAACGCTGCGGCTTCCCGGGGAAGGAAGCGGGGACGGAACAGCACCGAAGCGTAGAGACTGACGCCGGCGGGCGAGAACCAGGCCTGCCCGCGCCGCCCCCGTCCATGTGTCTGAGATTCCGCCAGCACGACCGTGCCGTCGGCACCGCCTGCACGGGCAATGGCGCGCAGGCTCATATTGGTCGATCCGACCCTCGTCAAGCAGGTACAGATGCCGCCCGAGGACCGGCGTGTCGAGCCGGCGGCGGATATCCTGAAGCGAGAACCGCGTGCATTCGCGAACATTGACCATGTGATCGTCCTCCCTCGGTTACCCGCGCCAGGCCGCCATCGGCGTGTCCATGCGGATGAACGCTCTCACGAAGTCAGTCCCGGTAACGATGCCGACGAGGTGGCGGCCGTCCTCGACCGGCAGCGCCCTGATCTGGTGCGCCACCATCAGCCGGGCGGCGTCGCCGCGGGCCATCTGGGCCGATCGTGATCACCACCTGGGTCAGTGACTTCCTCGACGGTGAGCTTGAACAGCATGATGATTGATCTCCCACCCCGAGAGGCTGGTCGCCTGTGACGGCAGGTTCAGGCGGATGTCCCGGTCGGTGACGATGCCGAGCAGCTCACCACCGGCGGCCCTCACCGGAAGGTGGCGGATCCGCTCCTGAGCATGAGGTTCCGCGCCTCGAGGACGGCAATCCACGGCGGCGCGGTGGATCACAGCTCCCGTCATCAGCTTCTCTGACGATCATGGCCGTCTCCCTTTCCAATGAATCACGCCGGCGGTGTCGCCCACGGGAGAGCGCGATAGACAAGGGCGAGGATCTGCTCCACGGAGTCCCAGACTTCGTGCAGGTCCGTGCGGGAGTATGAGATCGGGCCGGAACGAGTCCTCGCATGCGAGCACGATGTTCGGCCTGATGCGGCGACCGGAGACCATACCTCCCGGCCGGAGGTGAGTCCCCAGTGGACGGCCCGTTCCCGTTCGAGACCGACCTCGACGGGGCAGAGGAGCTGGACTTCCGCGAAGGCCGGGATGAGCGTGCGCGCCGCCGCTCGCGCCATATGCGGCAGGGGCGGTGGCGTCGACGATGACCGGCAGGCTGGCCTCGGTCAAGCGCTTCGCCGCATATGCAAGCGCGCGATGGACGATATCTTCCTCTGCCTCCACGGTGGCGCCGTTGCCGACGAGAAATCGGCGCGCACCGGCACGATTCAGTACGCACGCTTGCACCCTTGCGCCGCGAGGGCGTCGGTCACCCGCTTGGCCAGGGTGGTCTTCCGCTGCCGGGCCGGCCGGTGATCCAGATGGCCCAGCCCGGACCGGCCGGCGCTTTCACCGCGGCCTCAGCGCTGGAGGCCGCGGCGACGGTGAGCTCGCGCGCGAGCCTTACCGCTCGCGCCATCGCCGCCGCGACTGTTTCTCCGGGATCGATCCTCGATCTCTGCGAATCGCGGGATGGCCGCTCTGCGCCAGATCACGCCAGCCGCCGCAGAGCGTGGCCGCGTCGATGATCACCGGGACCCCAGTGCTCGGATAGACCCCGGCCAGATAGGCCAGCGCACGGCACACGATGTACATCTCTCGCTCGGCCTCCGCGGGATCTGGGCGTGATGATCGTTCGGATCTCGTCGAGCTCCAGCACCGCGCCTCTTCTGATCGAGCCGCCGGAGCTCGGCGGTGGCAGCCCGCGCCACCGCCGATCGCTCTCCGTCCGTCGACCCACTGATCCAGATGACCCAGCTCATGCCAGACCTGGCTCGGTTCTTGAAGGCCTTCGACCCCGCGGTGAAGACGTTCACCATCGCGAGCGTGAGCATTCCCGTCGTGGCGGCCAATCAGCGCCGCCACCGCAATCCCTCCCGGGATGCGCGCACGCGTCGACGGGGTCCAGGCCACTTCACACGTTCTCTCTCGTCCGGCTTGCCGGCGATCGTCGTCGGGCTCATGTTCGTCCTCCCCGCTCAGGCGGGCCGGAGCTTGGCGACCGCGGCGCCCAGACCGAGTTTCATGCCCGAGCAGCAAGTGCAACCGAAGTGCCACGGCGAGAGACGAACGAAAACAAAGCGTTGGAAGCGTGGCGGCATCGGGGAGTGGGAAGCGGCTCCTCGGTGGGACATCGGCGCCCCGCCCCTCATCCAATCGTCCTGTTCGGGCAGGTGCGGGTGACGCGCTTCTCGGGAGAGCCGCTCCCGCCGGCCCCGTAGATGCCGAAGGGGCCACGGACGACCAGGTAGAACACGTCCCGACGCCGAGCGCGCCGGCGCGGCTAGCGGACTCCGTACCGGTTGAGCAGCCGGTGAAAGGTCTTCCGGTCGATGCCGGCGATCTTCGCCGCGGCGGAGATGTTCCCGCCCTGCTGAGCCAGGAGATCTCGAAGATAGGCGCCCTCGAGATCTTGGAGCCAGCGCTCCTTGGCCTCCCGCAGGGTCGGCGTGGGCCCCGAGGCGCCCGCCACCTCGCGCGAGGGAAGCGGCGGGCGCCCTGCGCCCGTCCGCGCCGGTCGAAGCCCGCTCGAGCAGGTAAGGCGGCAGGTCCGCGCGCGCGATGCGCTCGCCCTGGCCAGGGCGCAGGCGCGCTCGACGATGTTCTGCAGTTCCCGGACATTGCCCGGCCACGGATAGCGCTCGAGGGCGGCCATGGTGTCCTCGTCAAATCCCTGGATGTCGCGCTGGCGGTAACGCTTGAGGAAGGCCCGCGCGAGCAGCGGGACGTCGCCGCGCGCTCGCGCAGCGGCGGAAGCTGGATCGCGATCACGTTTACCCGGTAGAAGAGCTCCTCGCGAAACTGGCCCTTGGTCACCAGGTCGCGCAGGTCCCGGCTGGTCGCGGACACGATGCGGACGTCACACCGGATGAGGGCGGTGCCGCCGACGCGCCGGACCTGCCGTTCCTGGAGCGCCCGCAGGAGCTTCACCTGGAGACTCACCGGCAGCTCCGCGATCTCGTCGAGAAACAGCGTGCCGCGGTGGGCCGTCTCCATCAGGCCGGGCTTGCTCTTGACCGCGCCGGTGAACGCGCCTTCTCGTGCCCGAAGAGCTCGGACTCCAGGAGATGCTCGGGCAGGGAGGCGCAATCCACCGCGATGAACGGCTGCGCGACCCTGGGACTATTGGCGTGAACGGCGCGAGCCACCAGCTCCTTGCCCGTCCCCGATCTCGCCCCTGACCAGGATATTGGCCTCCGAGCGGCCGGCCTTGCGCACCAGCTCGAACACCTGGGCCATCGCCGGGCTCCGGCCGATGAAGTTCTCGAATCCGAAGGTCCCGCGGAGCTGAGCGCGGAGATTCCGGTTCTCGAGCTGCAGGGATCGGTGCCCCAGCGCGCGGTCGGCCGCCACGCGGAGCTGTTCTACCGAGAAGGTCTTGGGCAGGTAGTCGAAGGCCCCTTCCTTGATGGCGGCCACCGCCGACTCGATGGTGGCGAAGGCGGTAATCACGATGATCGGCAGCGCCGCATCCAGCCGCCGAGCACGGCGGATCAGCTCCATCCCGTCGAGCCCCGGCATTTTGAGATCGGTGATCAGGAGGTCGGGGTGCTCGGACTCCACGAGGCCCAGCGCTTCTCGGGATCGGTCGTGGTGAGGCACTGATAGCCCCGCCCGCGCCAGGATGCGAGCGCACAGTTCTCGACCATGTCCGGCTCGTCGTCGACGATCAATACCCGCTGGTCGCTCATGCTCGTCTCGTCCCTCAACGCCCGGCGCACGGCTGCGCCGTTGCCGAGATTGTAGCCTTCCCGCGAGGCGACGGACGAGGGGATCTTGCCGCGAGGGCATGGGCCGCCGCGGACTAGCGGATCACCAGAACCGACATCGGCGCTCTGGCCATGGCCCCTTCCGCCACGCTGCCCAGCAGGAGCCGCTCGACGCCGCCGGTGCCGCGGGCCCCGATGACGAGCACGTCGGCCCGGCCGGCCTTCGCGGCGTCGAGCAAGTCCCGCCAGGGGGTAGCGATCCGGACCACGTCCCTGAACCTTCCAGCCCGCCCGGTGAAGCTGCAATCCAGCAGCGTCCGCTGGATTCTTGTCAGCTTCCGACGCCGCTCGGAGGTCAGACGGGCCGCTTCCCGCGCGCAACGCGCCGCCGATGCCGCGCCGGCAATAGGCGGGTCGCCACCACGAGCACCGCGCCGGCGCGCGCGGGCCAGGGAAAGCGAGTGGCGGCATCCACCGCCGCTTGCCCGGAAGCGGACCCGTCCGTGCCGATCACCACCTCGAATCTCGAACGTCCCGCCGTCATGCCCCCCTGCGTGTGGCCAGATCGGCCGGTGGGAGTGAGAATACGAGGCTGGTGATCGCGTCCCGGGTTTCGCGGCCGTCGACGCGCGTGAACCGTGTGATCAGGTCGAGCATCCGCCGGTTGTCGGCGAGCACGTCGGCCCGGAAGCGACGGATCCCGCGATCCGCGCGCGGCGGCCAGGAGCGCGGTGAAGAGCACGGTGCCGAGCCCCTTGCCCTGCCAGCGGTCCTCGACGACGAACGCGACCTCGGCCGTGTCCGGCTCGGCGGTCGGCTCGTAGCGGCCCACCCCGATCAGCTCGGATTCGCCTCCGACCCCCGCTCGAGCACCAGTGCCAGCCGCCGGCGATAGTCCACCTCGGTCAAGAAGGGAGGCCCAGGAGGTCGGCAGCCGAGGCACGGCGCCGAAAAAGCGCTGGTATATCGTCTGCCGGCTGAGCCGCGCATGCAGCGCCTGAGCCGCGGCGCATCGTCGGACCGGATCGGTCGCAGGTGCACGCGGGTGCCGTCGCGACAAGGTCACCTCGCGCGCCAGGTCCGCCGGATAGATCGCAAGCGCCATGCCGCGGTCAGGGGTAGGACACAATGATCTCCTCGACCCCGGGGCTGCAGTTGGCGTCGACCCGGACGATCCGGCGGAGGACGTCCGTCTCGGTAACGATGCCGACCAGCTGGCCGTCCTTCTCACCACGGGAGGGATCCTACTTTGCGCTCCCGCATCCGCGCGACCGCCGTCACCACCTCGTCCTCGGGATCCACGGACCACCACCGGCGCGCTCAGCGATCTCGCGCACGGACACGGACTCGAGGAGCGCGTCCACGGGTGTCACTCCGATCCGCCGCATGACGTCCGGATCGAAGAGATGCTGGCGCAGATCACGGTCGGTGAGCATGCCGGCCACCTTTGCCTCGCAAGTCCGTCACGGGCAGGTGGCGCAGCTTCAGCTCACGCATCCGTGCTCAGCGCCTCGCGGCAAGAATCCTCCGTGCCCACGGTCATCACGACACGGCTCATCAGCTCCTTGACTCGGCATGGCTTTATCCTCCCGGAAAGAGATACCGGAAGCCGCTGCAACGGGAATGCCATCCGAACGGGTCAAGAAAAGCGCCGAGTTGCGCGCCGACGCTTGCCGCCGATGTCCCCCGCCGGCCTGGGGTGGGGTGCCGGCGCCCCGGACTCACCGGCCCGGGCGCGGCCTCAGACATAGAGTCCGCTCTGCGCGCCCGGATGGCGCGATAGCGGTCGAAGCGCACGGCGCTCGTCTTCCAGGCCCAGCAGGGATCGGAGTGTGCTGCCCCGGAAGGTATGGGCGAGCATCTTCCCGCCATACCGGAGCGCGAACCACGGCCGGCGGGCCAGAGCTCATCGGCAGGTGGCGCAGCTTCATCCACCGCTCGGCGCCGCCAGCGCATGAACTCGATCTCCTCCGCATCCAGATGCTCGCTGCGGACCACCGCGGTGGTGCCGTCGTATTCGCTCCAGCCGCTCGTTGACGATGAGGCCACGATCGCGGAACTCCCGCGTCATGGGCGTGCGGGGATACGGCGTCGGATGCTGGATGTACGGCCAGTCCACGTAGCGCCGCGCGAACTCGAGATTCGCCTCGATCGACTCGCGCGTGTCGGTCGGGTTGCCGACGATGAGCCCGCCGACCGACCAGCATGCCGTGGCGGTGCAGGAGCTCGATGGCCCGCACGCTGGCGTTGCCCGCCGGCGCGCCATGCTCGGCGCGCGCGATTCTTGGCGCTCGCGCGCAGGAACGCGAGGTCCTCGTCGAGGATGTTCTCGATCCCGAGAAACACCCACCGGAAGCCCGCCGCGCCGCATGAGCGGCGCCAGGTCGGCGCCGTGGTTGGCGATGCGACGACGTCATGGCCTGCACCGATGTACTCGAGGTCCGTGACAGGCCGCGCGTCGACGATGGCCCGGCACAGCGCCTCGAACCGCGCGCACGTCGAGCGTGATGTTGTCGTCCACGATGAAGATGGATCGCGCGCCATGGCGCCTTGGCATCGCGAATGTCGGCCAGCACGCGCTCGATAGCTGTAGGTGTGGAAGTTCCGCCCGCGCATCTCGATGATCGGAGCAGAAGCTGCAGTCGAAGGTGCAGCCGCGCGATGTCTCCACCACGTCCACCTGGCGGCCGAGCCATGTGTAGCCGCGCAGCACGCGCGCGGCGCGGTTGGAGCGGGGCGATGGCGCCGTCCTCGAGGCCGCTCACGGGGCGCGCGGATTCTGCGACGAAGTGGTCACCGGCTCGATACGTCAACCCCGGGATGTCGTCATGAAGCTCGTGCCCCGCTCCAGGGCAGCGGAGCAGCGCGCGGAACGGTCAACTCGCCTTCCCCGCGCACGATGAAGTCGGCGGCGCCGGGACCGGGCCGCGTACAGGCCTCCGGGGCCAGGCTCGGATCATAGCCGCCCACCACGATCCCGCACCCCCGTGGCCGCAGCGGCGCGCACCAGCTCGATCGGGCGCCGGGCGGTATGCCGCTGGAACGTCATCACCGAGAGCCCGACGACGTCGGGGCCTGCTCCCGCACGAGCCGCTCGACCACCGTGCCGGACCTGCGACTGAACCGGCCAGCACCAGATCGGCAACGGCCACCGAATGGTGGGCATCGAGATTGCCGGCCAACGACGTCAGCGCGCCATTCCGGCATCCGGATGGCGACCGGCGCCATGTGTGCTCGAAGGAGTCGGGCATGGCCAGCAGGAGGACCCGCATCATGGAGATGATACCGCCGTCCAGACTTCCGGGCAGCCCGCCCAAGATCGCGGCACGGTTCGGCGGCGGGAGCGCGCTGAAGGGTGGTCTAGCGGACCACCAGGACCGACATCGGCGCCCTCCCCACGGCCCCTTCCGCCACGCTGCCCAGCAGGAGTCGCGCGACGCCGCGCGGTGCCGCGGGCTCCGATGACGAGCACATCGGCCCGGCTGGCCTTCGCGGCGTCGAGTAGTCCGTCCAGGGGCGCGGCGGTCCGGACCACCTCCTCGCACCTTCCAGCCCGCCCGGCGAAGGCGGACCCGCAGGAGGCGCTGGGCCCGCTCAACCTTGCGGCGCCGATCGGCCGGCGAGGCGCGCGCTCCCCGCGCAATACGCCGCTTACGCCCGCGGGCATCAAGCCACCGGACGGAACGCGCACCGGCTCGATCACGGACACCAGAGTCACCCGACCCC
>ERZ1370068.6540-contig-5516_pt1 | contig 62635 bp, 101 predicted proteins | sample MGYA00561227_ERZ1370068 | MGnify/ENA primary metagenome ERZ1370068 (study PRJEB38410, sample SAMEA6850437) | metagenome | study: Metagenomic assessment of the ecological functions of the soil: analysis of the soil microbiota associated with the...
TTGTACTTCGTTCAGTTACGTATTTAACCGCGATTCGGCGCGGCGCGGCAGTCGACGAAGAGACGGCGATCCTGCTCGACACGTTTCTCGAACGGCGCGCCGCCATCAGCACGGAAGACCAGGCGCCGTCGGTCCAGCGCTTCCGCGAAATGATTCGGCCGCGACGAGAAGATGCTGATCGTGTTCGAGTGGATCCGCACCGCCGCCAAGTCCGACATCTCGGTGCTGATCCTCGGGCCGACCGGATCGGGCAAGGAAGTCGTCGCGCGGATGATCCACGAGTTGAGCCGCGCGGCACGCGAGAAATTCCAGGCCGTCAACTGCGCCGCCCTGCCCGACACGCTGTTCGAATCGGAAATCTTCGGTTATGAGAAGGGCGCGTTCACCGGCGCCACGACCGCAAGCCGGGCCGCCTCGAGCTGGCCGATCACGGCACGCTCTTCCTCGACGAGATCGGCGACCTGTCGCTCGTCGCCCAGGCCAAGCTGCTGCGCGTGCTCGAGGACCGCCGAAGTTCGAGCGCCTCGGGCGGCCAGAAGTCGCTGCAGGTGGACTTCCGTCTGATCTCGGCGACCAACCGGCCGCTCGATCGAGTTCGTCCGCGACGCGCGCGGTTCCGCGAGGACCTCTATCTACCGCGTCAACGCGTTCTCGATCCGCCTGCCCGTCGCTGCGCGAGCGTCCGGTCGACATTCCGGTGCTCGCGAACCGCTTCCTGGCGCGCTACTGCGCCGCGCAACGGCTCTGCCGCTCGACGCGAAGGCGATCGTCGACCGAAGCGATGGGACGGCTGCATGCAGCGTATCCGCTGGCCCGGCAACATCCGCGAGCTGGAGAGCACGGTCTCGCGCGCCGCGCTGTCGGCGCCCGGACGCGTCATCCGCGACGGCGACATCGAGTTTCTCCGCACACGCGGGTCGCGATGCCTGTCGCGGACGGTCCTCCGCGCCTGCCGACGCTGCGTGACGCCGAGCGGGCGCATATCGTCGCGCGTCCTCGACGCCGTGTCGTGGAACAAGAAGGAAGCGGCACGCGTGCTCGAGATCAGCCGTGGCACTCGCTCTATCGAAAGATCGTGGATACAGCCTCGAACCGGAGACGAGAACGTCCCGCAACAGAACACCCGAGTAGAACACCCTGTCCTGAGTTAGCACAAAGATCGAGACCTCGGGCACCATACGACCGACGGTCCAAGATCGCTAATCTTCTTCCTCTCTTCACGCTACGGGTTTGATTACGCTGAGCGCCTCGCTCGGCAGGGTCTTTCGCCCCTCCATCTACGCCCGATTCACGAGCGGAGGATACGCATGAAGACCCGGATTACGATTATCTGGCTTCCCTGGGAGGCGCCCAATCGCTCCCCACGGTGAGCCACTCCTGCATCGTGACCACGCGGCTGGTTCGGTCCGCGCCTGCACGCCAAGCACGTTGTCCGACGTCCCTTTGTGCTGCACCGGAATGCATGGTTCTTCGTACCGGCACGGCATGGCATTACAGTGCTGGGCCGCGTTACGGGTTACGGTTGGTCTTCGTCGCGTTCTTGTTTGCGGTTGCAGGCAGTGGAGTCTACGCACCTGATATCAGCGCGTAAGGCGCTCTCGCGCATTTTCTGGAGCCACCGGGCTCCATCATATTGGTCTGCGCGTCTCCTCGCCGCCGCGTGGTTCCTCTCCGCCACGCCTTTCTGGCTTCTGCCGATTGCGCTGCTTGCACTGCGCTTCGTAGTTCGGCGTTTCCCGGCGGGCCAATCAGATTGCGGAACTCCACCTGTCGACCATCGAGGCGCTGGCGCGCGCCATCGACGCGAAGGATCAGACCGCGCACAACCATATTCGCCGCGTCCAGCGTCCAGTGCGCGATTGGCTCGCGCGGCGCTCGGCATGTCCGAGCACGACAGTGCCGCGGCGTCAAACCGCGGCGCTTCTGCACGACATCGGCAAGCTCGCCGTGCCGGAGCACATCCTTGCGAAGCCTGGCCCGTTAACCCCGGAAGAATTTCAGAAGGTGCGCATTCATCCGCAGGTCGGCGCAGGAATCATCAGCGGGGTGCCGTTTCCGTATCCCGTCGCGCCGCTCATCCTCAGTCACCACGAGCGATGGGACGGCCGCGGGTATCCAGCAGGATTGCGCGAGAAACGACATCCCGCTCGGCGCGCGCGTCCTGACTATCGTTGACTACTTCGACGCGCTGACCTCTGAGCGGCCGTACCACCAGGCGATGCCAGTCGAAGGCGCGATCGCGCTGCTCCAGCAGGAATCGGGCAAGGCGCTCGACCCGCATATCGTCGAAACGTTCCTGCGCGTGCTCCCGAGCTCCGCGCGGACGTACGGCAGCTCAATCTCGAGATCCCGAAAATACCGATGCCCGGGATCGCGGGGCGGCAGCCGACACTGCCGAGACGTTTACCGGCACACCGCCGTCAGTGTTTGAAGACATCGCGCTGGCGCACCGAGAAATTTACGCCTCTACCAGATCGCTCAGACGATGGGACGAGCCTCGGCGTCGCGGACACGATGGCGGTAATTTCGTCGAAGCTGACAGAGCTTGTGCCGTTCTCGACGTGCGCGCTCTTCCTCCACACCGAATCGACCGACATGCTGCAATGCCGCTTTGCGACTGGCATCGATGCGGACATCGTCGAAAAGCTGTCGATGCGCAACGGGCAGGGATCTCAGCGGGTGGGTCGCGCGCAACCGCCGGCCGCTCGTCAACGCGCGTCCCGGCGCCGATCTCGAGGCGGGCGGGTCGGATCAGCAGACCACGCTCCAGTCGGCGCTCGTCTGTCCCTTGATCGTTCACGATCGCTTCATCGGAACGCTGTCGGTCTACCACGTCGAGCCGAGCTTCTATCGTGACGACCACCGCCGGCTGCTCGATCGCGTGTGCGAACAAGCTGCCGCTGTGATTCATAATTCGATCGTCTTCGAGCAGACGCAGGAAGACTCGCTCACCGATCCGCTGACGGGACTGCCGAATACCCGGTTCATGTTCCTCCACCTCTCGCGAGAGCTCGCTCGCGCTGATCGACTCAACGCGGAAGTGTCGCTGATGGTCATGGATCTGGACGATTTCAAGCAAATCAACGACACGTTCGGACATCACATCGGCGATCGTGCGCTGCGTGAAGTGGCCAGCGTCCTACGCATCGTGATTCGTCCATACGACATCTGCGTCCGCTACGCGGGCGACGAATTCATCGTCGTCCTCTCGGGCTGCGGCCGCGAAGAAGCCGAGATCAAGCGGGTCGAGCTCCAGCAGGCCGTTGACAACGTCGAACTCGAAGTGCAGCCTGACCTCCGAATCCCTTTGATGATCAGCGCCGGCGCGGCCGTCTTCCCGCACGACGGCGAAAGCTACGAGACGCTGCTCGCCAAGGCGGACGCCCGCATGTATCGGGACAAGAGCCAGCGGAAGGCCGCGCGGGCGCGGCTGCGCAGCACCGAGGCGGAAAGCGACGCCGCCAACACTGTCCGCAATCGCGCGGGTGCGGTCTAACCCTTCCAGTTAAACTGTCGAGCGGTGGCGCTCCTCACCGTCCCGCTCGCGCGCGTTGAGCAGGCGTCAGTGCGCTCGCGCCTGCTCATCGCCGACATCAGCGGATACCTCTTCCAATACTTGCCTGGACAGGCGGTGATGATGGCCCGCATGGCGCGCCGGCACGCCGCCCTTTTTCCCTCGCGTCCTCACCGGAACGAGCTGACCGAAACGCATTCGGTCGAGTTGCTGATTGCGATGGAAGGGGGTCAGAAGATCTGCGCTGGGCCACAGCCGGCGCCCTCATCGATCTGGAGGGCCCGTTCGGGTCATTCACGTTCCCGGCATCGGTCGAGGAGTCGCGCGTGCTGTTCGTCGCGGGCGGCACCGGGATCGCGCCGGTGCGCGCGATGCTCGACCACGCGCTCCGACGGCACCCGACACAGAGGATTTCGCTGCTCTATAGCACGCGACGAAGCGACGAGTTCGTTTTCACCGATGAATTTCGCGATCACGAGCGGGCGGGACGTCTCGAGCTGCACCAGACCGTGACGCGCGACGACAGCACATCGTGGGACGGAAAGCGTGGACGGATCAGCCGGAGTCACTTCGAGGCGGTGCTGCACGAGCCGGCCTCGACCCTCTGCTTCGTGTGCGGGCCGGCGTCGCTTGTCAACGAATCGGCGGCCACGCTGGAAGAGCTCGGGGTGCCGGCGGCGCTCATCAGAACAGAAGACTGGCGAAGGCCGACCCGAAGGTCGGCCTTTACGACTGATTTCCTACGGGATGACCTGGAGGGCGTCCTTCACATCGGTGACGCCGTCGACCTTCCGTGCCAGCGCAAGTGCCTGATCGTGCTCGGCCTGGCTCTTCACCCGTCCGGACAATGTGACGACGCCTTTGTAGGTGTCAACGTCAATGCTCGTGCCGCCGACCGCTGGATCGTTGAGCATCGATGTCTTCACGCGCGTCGTGATCGTCGTGTCGTCGATCGTCTCGCCGATCGTCTTGCCGCAGCCGGCTACGAGCGGCATCGCCACGATCGCGGCAAGGAGCATCGTCTTCCAACAACCGAACTTTTGCATTACGGGCCTCCGTTGAGGTGGCGGTCCGAAAGGACCCGGCCGACCCAAGGTAGTCAGCCCGGCTGCAACCTATATGCCCGTGATGTGAAACCCCGCGTCGACCATCATGACTTCGCCGGTGATCCCACGGCCTTCATCACTTAGGAGGAATGCCGCGGCGTCGCCGACTTCGCTGGTCTCGATGTTTCTTCGCAGGGGCGCGCGGTCGCGATACACATTAAGGATGGTCGAGAACCCAGATATCCCCGCTGCGGCGAGTGTCTTCACAGGACCGGCGGAAATGGCGTTCACCCGAATATTGCGCGGGCCGACATCGGCGGCGAGATACCGCACGGACGCTTCGAGCGCCGCCTTCGCGACACCCATTACGTTGTAGTTCGGAAAGACCCGCTGGCTTCCGAGATAGCTCAGCGTGAGGACGCTTCCGCCGCCGCGACGGTTCCATCAGCGGCGCGGCGCCGCGGCGTCAGCGCGATAAGCGAGTACGCCGAGATATCGAGCGCCATCCGGAACCCTTCGCGCGTCGTCTGCGAAAAGGCGCGGAGAGCTCTTCGCGCGGCGCGAACGCCGCCCCATGGACGACGAAAATCAAGGCCGCCGAATTCCTGCTCGATTTTCGTGAAGACCGACGCGATGTCCTGATCCGAGCTGACGTCGCATGGCAGCACGAGCGGCGGCTGCGCGAGCCCTCTGACACAGCTCGTTGACGTGCTCTTCGAAGCGTCCCTGGTAAGTCAGCGCGAGGCGCGCGCCGCGGTTTGCCGTCGCCTGCGCAATCGCCCACGACAACGACCGTTTGTTCGCGACGCCGACAATCAAACCGAGCTTGCCGGTAAAGTCGCTCAACGCCCGCGCTTCCGTCCGGGACCGCGCGACTGGCCCTGAGGACGACCGCCGCCGCGCTGACCGCCGCCGGACGGACCGGGACGGTTGCCGCCGTTCGGCCGCTGACCGCCCTGCGACGAATTCTGGCGTGGACCGCCGCCGAAGCGGGATGGGCCGCTGAACGATCCTTGCGGACCTCGCCCGCCGGCGCGCCGTCCCTGACCGTGGCGCTGGGCACCACCGCCGCCGCCGCGCGATTGCCGTCGAATTCCGCGCCCGCGGCCACCGCCCGGCTGACGGATCGTGAACTCAGGGATCTTGCGCTCGGGCGTCTGCCCTTCGGGCCGAGGAAGCGTGGCGCGAATCAATCGCCGATGGACGGGGCCTTCGTCGTCGCCCTGACCGCTCTCGGCGGCAGCGTCAGTCACAGCCTCGTCGCCGGATTCGGCAGGCTGCTCTTCGCCGGCGGCAGCCTCTACAACAGGCTCGCCTTCGACGAAGGAGGTCGTTTCGTCCTGTCGCTCTCTTCCTGCTCTGATTGATCGGCCATGTCTGGAAGTGTTGAGGGCACGAGAGTGTCTTTCTTACGGCGAGGCGGAGGAATCCTCGCCTGCTTATATTCATGGTCCGCATCGCACGTCGTGCACCGCGTCTGTTTCACCTGGTCGTCGATCATCGCGACGACCGCATGGTTGGTGATGCGGCGCTCACGCGGGCAGTAGTCGTCCAGAATGTCACCGAGCCGAAGCCGGCGTTGCTGCATGAACTCCCCGGAGCCGTTCCTTTCAGGCGGGATCGTGCCCTTCACAAGCTCGGGACACCCTGAGCCCGGCGAAGGGTGTAAAAGGCGGCGGTAAGAAAGTTTAACCAGAAAGCGGCAAATTTGCGAGCCAGTTCCTGCACTCGCGCAAGGAAGCCTGCACGGCATCTGGGTTGGTGGACTGCGGCGTCCGTTTCGGCGTGCACCGATTCCAGGGGCGTCGCGGCCTGGGGGCATCGTCGCCGAAAAAGTCGCTCGCCTCTTTCCATTCCTTGAGCGTCAGGCTGCTGAAGTCGCGACCCTCGGCGAGCAGCCGCCGGACCATCGCGCCGACGATTTCGTGCGCCCGGCGGAACGGCATGCCGCGGATCGCGAGGTAATCGGCCACATCGGTTGCGAGCAGAAGACCCGATGCCGCACGTTCCGTCGTTCTGGGAATTGAGCGCCAGGCGCGAAATCACGGCGTGAGCGGCGGTAAGGGAGACGGCGAGCGTGCGCTCCGCGTCAAATACCGCCTCTTTGTCTTCCTGCAGGTCCTTGTTATAGCCGCTCGGCAATCCTTTCATCGTCACGAGCCAGCCCGTCAGACGGCCGATGGCGCGGCCGCTCTTCCCGCGCACCAGCTCCAGCGGATCGGGATTTTTCTTTTGCGGCATCATGCTGCTGCCCGTTGCGGACGCATCAGCGAGATCGAAGAAACCGTGCTCTTCGCCGGTGAAGATGATCAGGTCCTCGGCGATCCGGCTCAGATGCACCATCGCGAGCGAGACGGCGAACAGAAACGACGCGACGAAATCGCGGTCAGACGACGCGTCCATGCTGTTGCGGACGACACGCGAGAATCCGAGGCGGCGCGCGAGCACCGCGGTATCGATCGGATAGCTCGTGCCGGCAATTGCGCCGGAGCCAAGCGGCAGCGCGTCAGCTTCCTCGCGGGCGGCGTCAAGCTTGTCGAAGTCGCGCCGCAGCGCCGAGGCGTGCGCGAGGAAGAAATGCGCGACCAGCACCGGTTGTGCGCGCCGCATGTGTGTATAGGAGGGCATCAACGCCGCTCCGGCATGCTCGGCTTGATCGGCGCACGCAGCGACGAGCCGGCTCAGAGCCTGTTGAAGCGACGGAATGCGCCGGCGCAAGTAGAGCCGCAGGTCGAGCGAGACTCTGCTCGTTGCGCGAGCGGCCGGTGTGAAGCCGCCGGCCTGCATCGCCGATGCGCTCCACGAGCTTCCGCTCGACGAAGCTGTGAACGTCTTCGTCCGGACCAGACACGGAGGCCGGATCGCGCCGTCCCTCATCGAGGATGGCTTCGAGCCCTTCTTGATCGCCGCCGCATCCTCTTCGCCAGCACGCCACCCGCGGCAAGTGCTTCAGCCCACGCGAGGCTGCCGGTGACATCGTCCTCGAACAGTGCGCGGTCGAACCCGAACGAAACGCCGAAATCGAACGCAGCGGGATCGGGCTCGGTGTCGAAGCGGCCGGACCAGAGTGTCATGAATGTTGAGCGGAGAGAACGCGATGCTGTCCTTTGAACAGCTCGAGGCAGACCGTGGCACCCGAGGCGCGCGAGGCCTTGGCGCCCAGCGCTTCATGGGCGGCCTGGAAGACGACCGCGGCCGGCGCTTCGAGTGGGGTGCCTGAGGTGTCCATCACGCGGCCCACGCCGTGATTGGCCGCGATCGTCGTGACGCTTTCGATGAGTTCGGTCAGCGTCATCGGCACGCCGTTGATTGCGACCGGCAATCCTGCTTCGAAGGCAATCTCCAGACGCGCGGGTGCATCCAGCTCGGGTTTCGGCAGCGCGCTCGATCGCTCGTCTGGCGAGCGCTCCCAGAGCGTCGTGTGCACGGCGCGCCGGACATCCGGCGCCGCTCCGTCATGAGCGGCAATGACGCGAATCGAACGATCCAATGCATGCGCCGCTTCTTCAATCTCGGTCTGGTCTTCCCGGTCGCCGCCGTGCGCGATCGCGCTCCCGCCTTCGATGTGCGCGATCTCGATCAGCTTCCTCGCGATGAGCGGACGCGCCAGCGCATGGCCGGTTGTATACGCCGTCGGCGTCTGCTCGTCCGAGCGAGGTAACGATGCAGTGGCGGGCGAACTCTTCGCGGGCATCGAGGACGTGCGCACGCACCGCACCAGCCGCGAGTGCCGCCTGGCGCACGCCTTCGAGATCGCGCGCCTGACCGACGTCGAGCGTCAAGGCAACGATCTCGGCGTCGAACGCGGTCGAGAGCTTCGGAATGGCCGCAAGGTTGTCGGCGCTGCCCGAGCATGCGAACACGATGCGTGGTTTCACGCCGTCTGTCCCTCTCCTGTGAATCGTTCGAACCGCTTCACGAGCGCCTTGGCGCGTTTCGCGTCCGGCGCAATCACAAGCACGGTGTCCTCACCCGCCACGGTCCCGACCACCTCCGGCAGATGCGCATCGTCAATGGTCACGCAGAGCGCCTGCGCGCGGCCCAGTCCGGTTCGCAGCAGCACGAGCTGCTGAACGCGATCGACGCGCAGCAGGTATTCGGCGACGGCGCGCTGCAGCATCGATTCGGCCGCCTTGCCGTTGGGCGCCGCCGCGCGCCCGGGTGGCTGGTAGGCGCCGTCGGCGCCCCCTTGACGAGGCCGAGCTCGCGGATGTCGCGCGAGAGCGTCGCCTGCGTGACGTCGAAGCCGGCCGCGCGCATGCACTCCGGCGCAGCTGCTCCTGGCTGCGCACCGGCGCGCGTTGAATCACGTCGAGAATCACCGCCTGGCGCCGCGCTTTCACTGTTTCAGCATACATCAAACTCTTGACTGATTATGCATCCGAATGTATAAATATTCTTTCCTGGATCATCGAACGAGAATGGCCATAGCAGCCCCTGTCACCGCGTCAGATCTTTCCGCCGCCGGGCACGCGCGTCGCACGCGCGTCGCGGTCGCCGGCGCCACCGGCTATGCCGGGCAGGAGCTGGTCCGCCTGCTCGCGCGACATCCGGCGGTCACGCTGACGGCGGCGATGTCGTCGGGCGCCAGCAGCACGCCGCGGCCGCTGCCCGCGCTCGCGCGCATCTGGGACGACGCGGTCATGCCGCTCGATATCGATCATCTCGTCGCGTCCGCGGACATCGTCTTCCTGGCTCTGCCCGAGGCCGCCTCCGCCGACGTCGCGCCGAAGCTGCTCGAACGAGGGATGCGCGTCATCGATCTCTCTGGAGCGTTTCCGAATCCGCGACGCCGCGGATCGCCAGCGCTGGTATCCGGCGACGCCGTCGCTGCCGGCGGGAACGGTGTACGGCCTGCCCGAACGCGACGCCGGCGGCTATCAAGGATGCGCGTCTCGTGTCGTGTCCCGGCTGCTATCCGACCGCCGCGCTGCTCGCACTCGAACCGCTGTCGGATGCCGGCCTCATCGAAGGGCGGTCATCGTCGACGCCAAGTCGGGCATCTCGGGCGCCGGCAAGGCGCCGAGCGACCGCACGCACTTCTCGGAGAACCACGGCAGCGTCGCGGCGTACGGCGTCTTCTCTCATCGTCACAACGCCGAGATCGAGCAGGAGCTGAAGCGCGACGTGACGTTCGTTCCGCATCTCGTGCCGCTCGATCGCGGCATTCTCGAGACGATCTACGTGTCGCTGAAACCTGGCACCACCGAGGCGCAGGTCGCCCGCGCGCTCGAGGACGCGTATGCGCGATGCCGCGTTCGTCCGGCTGACGGGCGCCGCGCTGCCGGAGATCAAGCACGTCGCGCACACGAACTTCTGCGACATCGGGTGGAAAGTGGATGAAGGGCGCAACCGGCTTGCGCTCATCGCCGTCCTCGACAACCTCGTCAAGGGCGCCGCCGGCCAGGCGGTGCAGAACCTCAACATCGTCCTTGGCCTCGACGAGCGGACAGGACTGCTCTGATGGCTGCGTTGGCAAAGGCCAAAGCGCGGATCGTGTTGAAGCTCGGGCGGCGAACTGCTCGAGCAGCCTCACGACCTCGAGCAGATCGCGAAAGGGATCGCGGCGCTTGCACAGCGCGCGTCGCTCGTCGTGGTGCACGGCGGCGGCCGCGAGATCGATTCGGCGCTGGCAAGCGCCGGCATCCCGAAGCAGCAGGTTGATGGGCTGCGCGTGACCGACGCGCGAACGCTCGATGTGGTTGTTGCGGTGCTCGCCGGCGCGATTAACACGCGGCTCGTCGCCGCGCTGCGCAAAGCGGGGCCCGCCCGGTTGGGCTCACCGGCGCGGATGCATCGGTCGCCACGATGAAGCGATCGACACCGATGGCGAGCGTCGCCGGGCCGAAAGTGGATCTCGCCTCGTCGGATCGCCGATCAACAACGGATCGCCGCAGCTGCTGACGGACTTGCTCGCGCGCGGCTACGTGCCGGTTGTGGCCTCGCATCGGCGCGACGCGCGATGGTCAGCTCTGAACGTCAACGCCGACACGCTCGCCGCGCACCTGGCCTCGTCGCTTGGCGCGCGCAGGCTCGTCATCGCCGGCGGAACGTCGGGGTCCTCGACGAGACCGGGCAGACGATCGAGCGGCTCGACTCAGGCGCGCGGCGCAGATGATCAAGTCAGGCGCTGCGAACAAAGGCATGGTCGCGAAGCTCGAAGCATGCCGCGCGGCGCTCCGCAAGGGCGTTGGCGACGTGCTCATCGCCAACGGCCGCGAGGTCGCGCTAGACACGCTCGCGGCGGCTACGGGCCCGCTCGCCGGGTACGCAGGTGGTGCGATGAAGAAACTAACGCTCGACGAGATCAAGGCGCTCGAATCGCGACACGTAGTCCAGACCTACAAGCGGCAGCCGGTCGCCTTCGTCCGCGGCAGCGGCTCACGTCTGACGACGTCGACGGACGCGAGTATCTCGACCTCGTATCGGGCATCGGCGTGACGTCGCTCGGACATGCGCACCCTGGACTCGCCGCCGAGATTGCCGACCAGGCGTCGACGCTGCTGCACACCTCGAATCTCTACTACCACCCGCTGCAGGGACAGGTCGCGGAACGGCTCACGAAGATGTCGGGGCTGGCGCGGGTGTTCTTCGCCAACAGCGGCACCGGAAGCGGTGGAAGGTTGCCTGAAGTTCGCGCGGCGCTACTGGTTCACACAGGGCGTCACCACGCGAACCGGTTTTGTCGCGCTCGAGAATGCCTTCGGCGGCCGGACGATGGGCGCGCTGTCGGTGACATGGGACGAGCACTACCGCGCGCCGTTCCAGCCGCTGATTGGGCCGGTCACGTTCGTCCCCGCCGGCGATGTCACCGCCCTGAAGGCCGCGGTGACCGGGAAGACCGCCGCCGTCATCGCGGAGCCAATCCAGGGCGAAGGTGGCATCCGGCCGCTGTCCCGCGAGTTTGCACAGGCGATCAACGACGTCTGTCGGAGTACCGGGGCGCTATACATCGCGGACGAAGTGCAGACCGGTCTCGGGCGCACGGGCTACCCGTTCTACTTCCCGCGCTTGGCCTTCAGCCGGACCTGGTCAGCGTCGGCAAGGCGCTTGGGAGCGGCGTCCCGGTCGGCGCGATGCTGATGTCCGGAGCGCGTCGCGCAGGCGATTTCGCCGGGTGACCACGGCACCACCTACGGCGGCAATCTGCTTGGCCTGCCGCGCCGCTCTCTTCTTCCTCGAGCAGCTGATGGACAGAGGCCTGCTCGCCCACGTGAACACTGTCGGACCGCTCTTCGAGCGGCGGCTCCGCGCGCTCGCGCTGAAACATCCGGTGATCGTCGAGACGCGTGGCGTCGGCCTCATGCAGGGGCTGCAGCTCGCCATCGACGCGGCGCCGATTGTTGACATGGCGCGCGAACGCGGGCTGCTCGTCAACCGGACGAACGAAAAAGTTGTGCGGATGCTGCCGCCGCTGACGATCGAGGCGGCGGATCTCGATCGTGCCGTTGACATCCTCGACGAAGTGTTTGCCGCCGTCCAGACGGAGGTGCACGCGTGAGCCAGTTGCTGTCGATTACCGGGAACGGTGAACCGGGGTCCGGGATCCGAACGTTCGAGGTTCCAGATGCCGAGTCGGTGGCACTCCGCACGGCGGTCGCAGACGACGCCGGCGCCATCCATGAACTGATCGACGAGCACCTGTCGGAAGGCCATCTGCTTCCGCGCGCGCTGGGCGAAATCCTCGTCCACGTCGATCGCTTCGTCGTCGCGGTCCATGACGATGAAGTCGTGGCGTTGCGCGGAACTGGCGCCGCTCAGCCGGATCGGTCGCCGAAGTGCGATCCATGGTCGTGAGCCGCCAGGCACGCAGCCTGGGCGTCGGCCGCCGCATCGTCGATGAACTGATTCGCGACGCGCGGCCGCGGCCGGCTTCGACAAGCTGTGCGCCTTCACCCATTCGCCCGGCTACTTCGTCCATCTCGGCTTCTCGATCGTTCCGCACGCCTGGCTGCCCGAGAAGATCGTGACCGACTGCCACGCCTGCAGCCAGTTCCGGCAGTGCGGACAATACGCCGTCGTGCGGCCGCTCGATCGGCCGCGTCACGGCATGCGTGCCGCTGGCGGCGCTCCATGGCTGAGGTGATGCCGTCCACGCGGCACACGTCGATCATGCCGATCGACGGCGGCATCACGGCGCCGACCGGTTTCAAATCAGCGGCCGTGCACTGCGGCATCAAGGCGAAGGCGGGCGCGCTCGACCTGGTCGTGCTCGCCGTCGATACGTTCGCCTCGATGGCAGCGCATATTCACGACCAACCTCGCCCAGGCCGCGCCGGTCCTGGTGTCGAAGCGGCATCTCGACATCGCTCGTGGCATCGGGCTGCGCCATCGTGGTCAACAGCGGCTGCGCCAACGCCTGCACCGGCGACGAGGGCTGGCCAACGCCGACACGGATGGCAGAAGAGGTCGCGCTCGCGCTCGGCTGCCCGTCCGAGCAGGTGCTGGTCGCATCGACAGGGGTGATCGGCGTCGGCCTCAACATGGATCGCGTCGTGCCGGGCATCCGCGAAGCGTGTGCCTCGCTGCGCACACGGCAACGGCAGCGATGCAGCACGCGCCATCATGACGACCGACCCGTTTCCGAAGGAACACGCCGTGCGCGTGACGACGCCACGCGGGGCCGTTTTCCGTCGGCTGCGATGGCCAAAGGGCTCCGGAATGATCGAGCCGAATATGGCGACGATGCTCGGCTTCATTTCGACCGATGCCCAGGTGACGGCCCGCGATGCTGCAGCGCGCGCTCGTCGAATCAGCGCGCGACACGTTCAACGCGATCACGGTGGACGGCGAGTGCTCCACCAACGACTCGCTGTTCGCGATGGCGTCCGGCAGCAGCGGCGTGCTCATCGACGAGGAGTTCTATCCGGCGCTGCTCGACGGGCTGCTCGTCGGTGTCGCGTCCGCTCGCGCTCGGGATCGTCCGCGGCGGCGAGGGCGCGACGAAGCTGATTGCGGTGACCGTCTACGACGCGCGGACCGCGGACGAGGCGCGCCAGGTCGCGCGCACCATCGCGAACTCGCCGCTCGTCAAGACCGCCGTGCACGGCGCGGATCCGAACTGGGGGCGCATCGTCGCCGCCGCAGGCCGTGCGGGCGTGCGTTTCGATATCCAGCGCGTGACGGTGCGGATCGGCGGCGTCCTGCTGTTCGAGAACGGGCTGCCGCACGACGAGTCGGCGCCGAGAGCGGCCGAAATGCTCAAGCGCGATACCGTCGATGTCGAAGTCGGTCTCGGCGCGGCGACGCCGCCGCGACGATCTGGGGATGCGACCTGAGCGCGGAATACGTGCGGATCAATGGCGAGTATCGGACCTAAAGACCTCGACGTCATGATGGCGAAGGACTTCCTGTCGGTCCTCGATCTGTCCGCCGCGGATCTCGCGCGCTTGCTGGATCTGCGCCGCGCAGATGAAAGCCGACCGTCGCTTCGGCGCGCAGGCACCGACCGCGTCCGCGCTCGCCGGGCGTCACGTCGCGATGCTCTTCGAAAAGCCGTCGCTGCGGACGCGGTCGACGTTCGAGATCGCCGTCACGGAGCTGGGCGCCGAGACGCTGCACGTCCCGTCGGAGTTCGCCGACGGCACGCGCGAGCCGCTCGACGACGTGGCGCGAAACCTCGAGCGATGGGTGCACGCGCTCGTGGTGCGGACGTATGCGCAGGACAAGGTCGCGTCGATGGCCGCCGCCGCGCCGCAGCTCCACGTGATCAACGCGCTCAGCGACGAGCAGCATCCGTGTCAGGCGCTGGCCGACATGATGACGCTGCAGCGAGCACTGGGGCATGCTGCGCGGCCGCGCGCATGGCGTTCGTGGGCGACGGCAACAACGTTGCGGCCTCGCTGCGCGCATGCCGCGCGCGCTGCTTGGCATTCCGTTTCACATCGCATCGCCGCGCGGCTACGAGCTCCGGCGCAGGTCGTCGACGCACGCGTCGCGGGTGCGCGCGCGACGGCGCCGGCGTTCAGCTGTTCAGCGATCCGCGCGAGGCCGTCGCACGGCGCCGACGCGATCTACACGGACGTGTGGACGTCGATGGGCCAGGAGCGCGAGGCCGATCGGCGCAAGCAGATTTTCGCGCCGTATCAGGTGAACGCGTCAGCTGATGGCGCGCCGCGGCGCCGGGCGCGCTGTTCATGCACTGCCTGCCCGCGCACCGCGGCGAAGAAGTCACCGCCGAGGTGCTTCGATTCGCCGGCGTCGGTCGTCTTCGACCAGGCGGAGAATCGGCTGCACACGCAGAAGGCCCTCCTGTTGATGCTGGCCGTCGTAGGCCGACCTCACGGTCGTCGGCCTCATGCGCAATAGAATGGCGCCAGTATGGCCGACAAGCCCTGGCTGGCGCACTACGACGCGGACGTTCCGCAGTCGCTCGCAGCCGTATCCCGCACAAGACGCTTCTCGATTATCTCGCTGACCCTGGCGCGCCGAACACGGCCCGCGGCCGGCACTGCTCTTCAAGGGCGCGACGATGTCGTCACGCCCAGCTTCGACCGTGCACAGCAACGCCTTCGCCGCCGCGCTGGCCGCGCTCGGCGTCAGCGCACGGCGATCGTGTGGCGCTCGTTCTGCCAAACTGCCCGCAGTTCTTCATCGCGGAGATGGGCGCGTGGAAGACCGGCGCGATCGTCTGTCGCCGCTCAATCCGACCTACACCGAGCGCGAGCTCGAAGCGTCGCTCGACTCGACCGGCGCGCGAACGGTCGTCACGCTCACGCCGTTTTACGCAGCGCGTCAAGGAGCGTCCAGGCGCGGACGCGGTCCGCACGCGTGATCGCGACCTCGATCAAGGAGCACCTACCGCCGCTGCTGCGCGTGCTGTTCACGCTCGTTCAAGGAAAACAGGACGGCCACCGCATCTCGATCGCGCAGGGCGATCACTGGTTCCAGGATCTGCTTCGCGCGGCATCGCGGACGGCGCCGCCGACCGGTGACACGTAGGTCCCGACGATCCGAGCCGTGATCCTGTCGAGCGGCGGCACGACCGGCACGCCGAAAGGCGTCGTCGGCCTGCACCGGCACTACGTCGCTGCCGGCCTGCAGCGTCACGAGTGGACGAAGTCGGCGAAGCGTCCCTGGGCTGACGCGATCATGCTGCCGCTGCCGCTCTTCCACGTGTACGCCAACGTCGGCGTGCAGCCGCTCGCGTTCATCGGCCCGAACCCGCTGTCGCTCGTCCCGAACCCGCGGGACATCGACGATCTGCTCAAGACCATCCAGCCAGGTCAAGCCGGCGTTCTTCAACGGCGTTCCGACGCTCTACACCGCCATCCTCAATCATCCGGACGTCCGCGCGGGCAACGTCGATTTCAGCTCGATCAAGCTCTGCTTCTGCGGCGCCGCGGCGCTGATGGCGGAAACGAAGCGGCAGTTCGAGGCGCTCGACCGGCGCGCGGCATCGTCGAAGGCTATTCGCTGACCGAAGGGATGATGGCGCTGCTGCGTCAACCCGGTGCAGGGAACCAACAAGCTCGGGTCAATCGGCGTGCCGCTGCCGGATGTCGAGGTGCGGATCGTCGATGCGGACGATCGGCGAGCGCGTGATGGCGGCCGGCGAAGTCGGCGAGATGCTGCTTCGCGCGCCGCAGCACATGGTCGGCTACTGGAACAACCCGACCGAGACCGCGCGAGACGCTGCGACCGCATGGCCCAGGGCGGCCCGTGGGTGCACACGGGCGACCTCGCGCTACATGGACGCACGACGGCTACATCTTCATCGTCGATCGCAAGAAGGACATGCTGAAGACGAGCGGATTCCAGGTCTGGCCGCGCGAGATCGAAGAAGTGCTCGCCGACGCATCCGGCAGTCATGGAAGTCGGCGTGGCAGGCGTTCCGGACGACGCGAAGGGCGAGGTGGCCCAACGCGTGGGTGGTGCTCAAGGCCGGGCCAGTACGGCTACCGCTGAGGAGCTTCGCGCATACTGCCGCGAACAGCTCGCGCCACAAGGTGCCAGCGCGGATCGGAATTCCAGATCGGAGCTGCCGAAGACGATGGTTGGGAAAGTCCTGCGGCGGGCGCTGGTGGCGAAGACGCCACGGCCGGCAACTCGTGATCTGCCGGGTCCAGAAGGACCCGCGACCTCAGGCCGGCTACCTACCGACAGGCTCTTCACTTCGATGTTCGCGGCCTCGAGCGCCCGGCGGATCCGAGCCGCAAGATCCGCGGCGCCGGGCGTATCGCCGTGCACGCAGATCGTGTCGACATCGGGACTTGCGCGCCATTCCGATGACGTCGAGCCACGGACTTCCACCGGATCGTCGATCACGGTCGCCCGCGTTGCTGCGTGCGCGGCACCAGCGTTCCATCGGCGCGATAGGCGCGATCCGCGAATGCCTCGCGGGCCGTGCGCAGCCCTGCTCGCTGACCCCGCGGCGAGCAAGGTCCGATTGCGGAAGACCGAACAGGATCAACGACGGATCCGCGTGCAGCGACCGCGCGGACGATCGCGTCAGCGACGCGCCGATCTCGAACAGCCATGTTGAAGAGCGCCCCGTGCGGCTTTACGTGCTGCAGCCGGATTCCCAGCCTCGGCGGCAATGGCCGAGCAGCGCGCCAACCTGGTAGCGCGACCAGAGTCCTCGATCATCCGCGCGGCGTAAGCTGCAGATCTCGCGACGCCCGAAATGCTCGCGAGATCCGGCGAAGCCCGGATGCGCGCCGACCGCGACGCCGATGCTCGCGCGCCAGCTGGACCGTATCGCGCATCACGGCCGGAGTCGCCCGCATGAACACCGCACGCCACGTTGGCAGACGTGATGCATCGCATCAGCTCGGCATCCTGGCCGCATCGCCTCGCCGACGTCAGCGTTGAGGTCGATGCGCATGCGATGCGGATGCAAGCGTTGTAATTCTTCCCACATTCCTAGTCGGTGCGGTCCTGTCGGACTTTGCCAGGTTTTGCTGAGAAATTCGCGCGGCACACGCCGTTGCCTGTGTAGACCGTCGGCCTGTGGTTTACGGCAGGGCGCCGTAAATGCTGGGGGAGCCAGGCTGACATCAGGACGGGCGCCCGAAAGGCGCCCCATCCGGTTTGCTAAACCCCAGCGCCTTCCGGATATTCCAACGCCAGCTTGAGCTCACGCGCCAGCGACTCGACCGTCGTGCCGCTCCGCTTCCATGCGCCTTCGGTCTCGAACCGCAGATCGCCGATGCGGCGGCCCCACGGCGCGATGACGCGGCCGATGGCGCGGATAGTCGCGCGCGATCCGCGTGCTCCTGATCGAGCCGCTGGACGACGTCCGGCGCGACCCGGATGAAAGCGCGCAGCGCCGTCGCCGACTTGATGCGTACTTCCGGCCGTTCCACGCGGCGCCGAACACCATCGAGATCTGCTTGAAGTAGTTGACGAAGAAGCGTCTTCGACTCTTCGCGGAACGTCGGCCGCCTTGCGGCCCGCCGAACGCGTCGCCGGCGAAGAGCTTCTTCAGCTCCTGCGCGAGCGGCGCCTGCGCGACGCGGCCGCGGCCCACGCCGAGCAGCTTGATCTCGCCGTGCAGCGGCGAGTCCTCGCGGTCGTTGAGCGCGCGCACGACGTCGTGCGCCGCGGCCAGCGCGTCGTCGCGATACAGCTGCCGGCCCGAGAGGCTGACACGAGGTGCGACGCGTTGAGCCGCGTGTGCTTCGCGTTGATCGTGACGAACATCTGCACGACGTGATCTTCGGGCAGGCGGTCGAAGATGATCGCCGGCACCGTGAAGTGCTCGTCGCCGAATGTTCTCGATGTCGGCGTGCAGCGCGAGCAGCCGGTGCTGGCCGTCGATGGCGCGCAGGATGCCTTCGCGCTCCGGGCACCTTGAGGCGCCCGACCGACGAGCCGCCGCTCGACCGGCTCGAACGTCAGCTTCTCGTCGCACGAGATGATGACGGCGCCGGGAATCGACGGCAGGTCGCGCGCCTGCCGGCACTGCTCGTAATACTGGACGAGTTCGTCGATCTTTCGCCTGATGATCTGGCGCTGGTAGGCCTTCTCGCTCGACGCGATGCGGCGCTCGAGCAGATCCCAGTTCACCTTCGACGGCCGCTCTTCTTCGCCGCCGCGGACCGGCTGCTGCCCTGCGTCCCCGTAGCTCAGCACCTCGAAGCGGACGAGCTTGTCGATGTCGCTCGGCGGTCAGAGAGGCCTGGTAGAACTGCACGCCGAACTGCTGCATCCGGATCGCAGCGACGTTGATCATTCCCGTTTCTCTCGCACCGCCTCGGGGCGGCCTAGGAAAGCTGCGAATTGTAGTCATCTGCCCGCAGGAATCTCAATGATTTTTTGCACTTCTTCTCGCAGTTTCATCGCCTCGAGAAGACCGGAAGCGCCTTTTGAAGCAGGCACTTAACAAGTATAATTTTCGCTTCTCATGCAAAGATTTATCGCACCGTGCGGTTTCGCCCCTAGTTGTGCTCATCGCAGGACAGTCGTCCTGCGCTCAGAACATCGCGACCGGGTCGGCAACCATTCCGGCGGCGGGCCGCGCCGACGCCGCCGCACCCCGCGCTGCCGCGCAGCCGCCAAGGCCGGCCGAGGTCATCAACTACGAGACAATCCACCTCGAAAAGCGGTCTCGGCGGTGCAGCGCGATTGGCGCGATTACGCCTGACGGCGCCCTGGACGAGCAGGTCGTGGAGCGAAGCGCCGATCGCGAACGGCTTCATCCAGAATGATCCGCGCTGAAGGCACCAACGCGACCTACGACACGGACGTGCGAGTGCTCTACACGGACGATGCGCTCTACTTCGGCGTGTTCGCGCACGACATGGAGCCCTCGAAGATCATCGTCAGCGACCTGAAGAAGGACTACAACACCGGCGGCAGTGACGGCTTCCGCATCGTCCTCGACACCTTCCACGACGGCCGCAACGGCTACCAGTTCGCCACCAATCCCGCGGGCGCGAAGTGGGATTCGCAGATGGCCAACGAGGGGCGCGACAACAACGCCAACTGGGACGGCATCTGGGACGTCAAGACGCGCATCACCGAGACCGGCTGGGTGCGCGGAGATCTGGATTCCGTTCCGCACGCTCAAGTTCGGCGACGCCGATCCGCAGGTCTGGGGCATCAACTTCGAGCGCAAGCTGCGGCGCCTGAACGAAGATAGCTACTGGTCGCCGATCCCGCGCATCTACGACGCGCAGCGCGTGTCGCTCGCCGGCACGCTCGAAGGGATGCGAGGGCTGCACGCGGGCAAGAACATCCGCGTGAAGCCGTACGCGCTGTCGAGCGGCAGCCGTCATCACGACGAAGCCGATGGCCGGTGATTTCCAGGGCGGCGTCGACGTGAGCTTACGGCGTCACGTCAGGGCTCGTGTGGGACTTCACGGTCGAACACGGACTTCTCGCAGGTCGAAGCCGACGAGCAGCAGGTCAACCTGACGCGCTTCAACCTGTTCTTTCCCGAGAAGCGCGATTTCTTCCTGGAAAACCAGGGCATCTTCGCATTCGGCGACTCGGGCCAGGGCGGCGGCGGCGGCGACTTCGGGGCGGGCCGAACGAACCAGGTCGCAGGACATGCGGCTCGTTCTTCACGCGCCGTATCGGGCTCTCTGATGACGGCCAGGCGCTGCCGATTCTCGGCGGCACGCGCCTCAGCGGCCGGCAGGGCGCGTATTCGACTCGGCGTCCTGAACATCCAGCAGCGCGAGGATCAGGGCGTCCCGGGACGAACTTCACCGGCCCTGCGGCTGCGCCGCGACGTGCTCGCCAACTCCGACGTCGGAGCTGTGCTGCTCGACAAGGAAGTTGTGGGCCCGGACTTCAACCGGCTCGCCGGCTTCGACGCGAACTTCCGCTTCGGCGATCTGACAGATGAACGGATTTGCGGCGAAGACATTCTCACCTGCGCGCACCGTCAGCCGGTAGGGGGAACGAGCGTCAGCGACCCGGGCGAGCACGCGGTTATCGGAACCGACAATGGCGGATAAACGCGAGATACACCACGATCGGCGAAGCGCTTCAACGACGAGCTCGGTTCCATTCCGCGAGTCGGCGTCAACGAGGTAACGTCTGGGACTCTCCGGCGAACACTCCGAGCCGGTTGGCTGCCTCGCTCGATCCGGGAGCTCGGGCCGCACTGGGTGCTCATCCAGTTCAATCGCGCCGATGGAGCGGCACTCGATCTGCGCCAGCAGGATTTCCACTTTCCACTCAACTTGCGCGAACGGCGCATCATTCATCGAGCCCGGGGCGAACACGAACGTCGAGGTTATTCGCACGCCGTTCACGTTGAATCGCGCTCGGCGGTGTCCAGGGTCGAGTCGGGCCGAGTACGTACAACGAATATTTCTTCCGTACCGGCTACAGCGGGTCATCGCGCGGTCCGACGGAGCCTACGCTACGTCGATCGGCGTTCATGGCGGCTATCGCGCGCTACTACGCCGTTGGTCCCGACTTTCGGCCGAATGAGAAGCTGAACGCGTCGGTGACGATGCAGCTGAACGACATCAGCATGCCTGGCGATCTCGTATCTGTCAACGCTTGACGACGACACGCGTGAACTACAACTTCAACACCAAGGTGTTCGTGAACGCGCTTGCTGCAATACAGCACCGACTCGCATCAGCTCAGCTCGAACATCCGGTTCAATGTCATCCACCGGCCCGCTGAGCGACTTCTTCTTCGTTTACAACGAGCATCGCGACGAGCACTCAGGACTGCTGCAGGACCGCTCGTTGATTGCGAAGATGACCTACATGGTGGCTAGAGCTCCAAAGTCCCAAAAGCGCCTGTTGGGATTTGGGGTTTGGAACTTGGGATTTGGGCGCCAGACGGTTGCAGGCGCCCTGCGTTCCACCAGTCGACGACCTGATCTTTCAGCTTCGCTGCGCCGAACAGCGCAATCGTGAACAGCACGCAGCGCGCTGAATGCCTCGCCGAGCGTCAGGGGTCTTGTGTATGGGAGCTGGACTGAGCACGCCGTAAGCGAGTTCGACGTGTATCCAGCATTAAACAGGGACGCGCGACCAGAATTCCTGCATGACCGATCGGCTCGGTCCAGAGGGCGTTCCACGCGTGACGCAACCGGCAGCGACACAACGACGAGAATCCCGAGGCGCAGGAAGAAGAACGTCGGGGATGTCGTCCAGAAAGATGACCTCGCGGTAAACCGTGGGAAGAAACGACGCGGGCATAACCGCCGGCCACGACAGCAAGGCCGATGACTGCGAAGGCGATGTTGACATACGCCGCTCCTCGGCAGGCGTCCTCACGGCATCCAGCCAAAGACCGATGGCGGCGCCGGCGAGCAGGAATCCCGCCCAGGGAAACAGCGTGAAGGTTCCGCGGCCCGGAATCGGCCGGATGTACCACTCGATCGGATCCGGAAGCAGCGACAGCGAGGGCGCCGCGCGGACGATCGGCGTGATCATCGCGACCGCGGCCGTCGCGCCGAGCATCCATAGCAGGCGCTCCGAGCGCGAACGACCGAGACTCCAGAGCACCGCGGCCGCGAGCATCGAGAGCCCCATGACATGTGAGGATGTCGACCTTCAGGAGCGCCTGCCCGGGATCCCCGCCGCTAATCAGCCACGACTGAAAGTCGAAAGAGGAACGCGAGGCCGAAAATCTGCAGCGCGCGGCGCCTGCGCAAGCGCAGCCGCCTCGCCAGGCGTTCGACCGCGCCGAAGCCGAGATCCCGTGGCGCGAGCACGATTGCAACGCCCGCGAGAAAGCAGGAAGCTCGAGCGGCGAAGCCGCCGACGATCATCGCCCAGCGTACGTGCTGTTGTGGCGCGCGTCCAGCCGCGTCCAGGCATCGAGCGTGTGGGCCTCGATCATGATCAGCACGGAGATGCCCCTGCAGCCAATCGATGTACCCGCGCCGGCTTGGCCCGAGCGAGTGCAGCGAGCCGAGCGGGTTCATGGGCTGACGTGAAACGTTGTCGTGAGCGCGATGTCCTGGCGGAGGGAGTGCCAGACCGAACAGTGAGCTCTCGTGCGACAGCGCGATGGCGCTGCTCCACCTCCGGTGCCACGGCGCCCTGGATGTCGAATTGGAGAGAGATTCGAAGGAACCGGCGCGGCGGCTGCTCGGCGCGCGTGCCGGTAAACGTGACGCGCAGCGCCGTCAACGGATGGCGCCCCTTCCGGATGATGGTCAACGACATCGGCGGCCATGCAGCCCGCAAGCCCTGATGGCCGCGCGCTGCATTGGTGAAGGACCGCGCTGGCCGTCGCCGTACGACGATGGCGCTGCCTCGTGCCGCGTCGAAGCGTCAGTGCAGTCGCCAGGACCACACAGCTCGGCGACAAGCGGCGGTCTGACGTCGGCCATCAGGAGTAAATCAGCGCGCGGTTGCTGTGTGCGGCGGACGTCCCGGTCCCGGCCTTGTGGGATGTGCCGCCCAGCAGCCCCTTCAGCGCCAGCCATCCGGCAGGCAGCAGAACCAGCATGTAGGTCAGCGCATGACCGAACGCGCTGCGTCGGGACCCCACGACTCGGTTGCCTCGTGGATCGGTCCGCTGAACGGCAGCATGTTCTGCTCGGACATCTCCGTGCACGCCGGCGATGAGCAGCTGCACGACGAAGACGAACAGGAAGATGGCCGTCACCTGGAAGAAAGAGGCCCAGGTTCACGCGATGACCGTATCGCGACCAGAGCGACGCAAGACCTGCCGCGCCAACGAGACCGAGCGTCGCGCCGAGCACCAGGTGCAGCGTCTCTTTCAGCTGCATGAGGAGCAGCGCGGTCTCCATGCCTTCACGCGACACCATCAGGACGGTGAAGAGGGAAGACACCGGCAAACGCGCCTGCGCCGGCACGTCCGCTCGACGAGGCGAGACGTCCCTCGATATCCCCCTTCATGTGGCGCCCGCGCGCCACATGTGGATGACCATCCACGTGACAGAGATGGCGGCCACGAGGGCAAGGGGTCCTTCGAGAAGCTCCTGGTTCGAGGCGTTGTAGAGGACGTAACCACCGATGGCGCTGATGGCCAGCGCCGCCAGGATGCCCGTGTGGACCGCCCGTGTCAGCTCCTTGCGCCCTGATTTCCGCAGATACGCGAGGCTGATGGCGACAATCAGGAAGGCTTCGAGCCCCTCCCGCAACGTGATGACGAAGGCCTGTAGCATGGCTGTTGGTCGAAATGAGATTGAGTCGCAGAAAAGTCTAACCCGACCAGTTTGGTCGGATCAAGCGGAACCGCGAACGGCCTGGGTTTGGAGCCACCTGCGCTAGGAGGGCCGCGGGATGGTCCAGAAATAGATGGGCCGGCCGCTGACCATCACTCGCTGCTGCGGCTTCCAGTCGCCGAGGTCAAACGCGTGCGACACGATACGCGTGCCCGGCTTCAAGTCCTTCATCAGTTTTCCCTTGAGCCGGGAATTTACAGGCCCAGACAGGCATACAGCGTAACCACGGTGGCCGGGCTGATGTCCGCGGTGAAGAGATCTTCCTGCCGAAACGTCACCTTGTCGGCGACGCCGCTCGGCGCGGGCGTTCGCGGTCGCCTCGCGGACACGCTCCGGATCGATCTCGATGCCGACGCCGTGTGCGCCGTAGTTTTTCGCGGCCGCGATCAGGATGCGTCCATCTCCTGACCCGAGGTCGCACACAAGCGTCACTGGCTGCGACCTTCGCGAGCTTGAGCATGGCGTCGACGACATCGGGCGGCGTGGGCACGAAGATCGACGTCGGGCTGCCGCGGCGCAGCGGCTTGCTGCGCGAGATTCGGCGTGGACGCGATGAGCGTCAGCAGGACCGCGAGACCGAAGGCGCGAAGTGTCATGCGCTTCCCTCCCTCAACCATCCATGTTACCGCTCGGCACGCTCCGCTCGCTCGGGGCAAGCCGTCGGCTATGCTCAGGCGATGGCGGTCATCGTCCAGAGATGCGGCGGCAGCAGCGTCGCCGACGTCGACAAGCTCAGGCGTGTGGCGGAGCGCGTCATGCGGACGCGCGCGCAGGGACACGACGTCGGTCGTCGTCGTCTCCGCGATGGGAGACACGACCGACGAGCTGCTCGCGATGGCGAAGAAGGTGTCACCGAACCCGCAGCGCCGCGAGCTCGACATGCTGCTGTCGGCCGGCGAACGGATCTCGATGGCCCTTCTCTCCCTTGCGATTCGCGAGCTCGGCGGCGACGCGATCAGCTTCACGGGCAGCCAGTCGGGAATCATCACCAACGATCGTCACGTCGACGCGCGAATCATCGAAGTGCGTCCCTTTCGCGTGCAGGACGAGCTCGCGCGCGGAAAGATCGTCGTCATCGCCGGCTACCAGGGCGTGTCCTATCGCGAAGGAGGTGACAACGCTCGGACGCGGAGGCAGCGATACGACCGCCGTGGCGATGGCGGCGGCGCTCGACGCCGAATACTGCGAGATCTGCTCCGACGTCGACGGCGTCTACTCCGCCGATCCGCGCGTCGTTCCGGCCGGCGCGCCGCATCGGAACGCTGTCGTACGAAGAGACGCAGGAGATGGCCGAGGCCGGCGCGAAGGTGCTGAACGCGCAGGCGGTCGAATTCGCGAAGGAGAAAGGGATTGCGATTTACGCTCGCGCGACGTCGCGGGCCGCTGCCGGGTCCGGATCCTTCGAGCGATGGAACCGTCGTTCGCAAGTCGGCTCCGCGGATGCCCGGGACGGTGGTCGGAGTTGCCAGCGAACGTGACGTGATTGTGCTAGAGGCCGACGCGAAGCCGTCCGGACGTCCTTGCCCTCCTGGACGACCGCGGCGTTGCGGGCAAGCAGCTGCACATGTTCGGCAACCGCGCGGACATGGTGCTGTCGCGAGAGAACCTGCATGACGAACCGCAGCTTCGCGCGGCGCTCGACTCGCAGTTTGGCAGCCGCGCGCGGCTGATCGACGGCCTCGGCTGCAGTCAGCGTGGTCGGCGCCGGCATCAACGCCACCTACGCCAACGTGCGCGCGGGCTCCGCGCTGCTCGAAGAAAACGGGATCGCGCCGGCAATGATCGCCACGTCCTCCTTTAGAATCACCTGGATGGTGCCGAGAGACCGCACGAATGAGGCCGTGCAGGTGCTTCCATCACCGCTTCATCGAGTCGCCACAGCCGCTGGTGCCTTGACGGCGCCGTCGATGACATCGCTAGATCCAACTTCCAAGAAGAGCTTCTTGGAAGTCGGTAGTTGAAGTTGGAAGTTGGGAGTTCAGTTGGCGCGCATCGAACGAACAGCGCGCGGCGAGCGAGCCGGACGCAGACTGAGCAGGCTGCGCACCAGGCGCGCCATCTGATCGCGCCACGGCTCGGTGACCGGCGGCGATCGTCCACCTGCGGCGTCGAACGGCGCCTGTCGGTTGTCCGCCACGTGCTCGAACTCGTCCTGGTAGGTCGAGGCGTGCGCGATGATCGCGGCGAAATCACGGAACGTCGGCTGGGCCCTGCGATCGCCGTGCGGGAACAACTTGCAGAATTCGTCGACGGTGTCGATCGGATCGAGTCCGATGATGCTGGCGTAGCCGCGCACCCACGCTCGCGCGTAAATGCCGCGCGGCCAGTTCTCGAGATCGCCGCGCTCGAACGCTTCGAGTTGCTCGCGTTTGATCCGCGTCTGGCTGACGATCTCCTCGAGGGAAATGTGATTGCGCTCGCGGTGCCGGCGAAGGCGGCTGATGAACGTTTCCTGAGGGGTCATCTGATTCTCCACGTGGAGCAGAGAACCCCAGCAATTACCGCGCCTGTGCTTGATGTCGTCTCAGGAGACGCTACGTCTTCAGGATGTGAGAGTTACCTGACGATGTGCATTTTTGTGATCCAACGAAGTGGTCCGAAATCGCTGCATTGGATCACAAAACGCGTGTTGAGACTTCGTTATTCCGTTAATTGTCGGAACCTGGCCTTCGAGTACGACGCGAGCTGACGGGGCGCGAACTGGAGGCCGGTATAGAACGGACCAAACTCCGCGAACTTCGCGCTCGCCTCGTCGAAGCGCATTTCGTAAATCAGCTTCTTGAACACGAGCGGATCCTGCGCGAAGAGATCGACACCCCATTCCCAATCATCGAATCCGATCGAGCCCGAGATGACCTGCGTGACCCTGCCGGCATAGTGGCGTCCGATCATCCCGTGCTCGCGCATCATCGAGCGCGCGGCGGTCGAAGCTTTCCGAGTACCAGTTGATGCTCTCGCCGCGGCGCTTGTTCATCGGATAGAAGCAGACGTAGCGCGCCCCGGGCATGTCGAGAAACAGCCGGCTGATCACGCGCTGGCGCTGCGTTTCCATTTCCGAGTCAAACGCCCGGTCGAATTCCTCTGTCCCCGGCTTGTGTGCCGCGCCAACCTGCGCGTGCATCTTGGAGGTCATTTCGCACATCCGAGCTCGACGACCGAGACGTATGAGGAGGTCGGCTCGAGCACGTCGTGAAGCGCCGTGCGCGATAAGGCGCAGCTGCGCGTCGGCCAGCTGCTCGAATCCGCGTGCGGAAACAGATGACCATCAGGTCCGCCTTGTGCCCGAGGACCTGAACAAACGCCGTTGATCCCGCGTCGGGCACCGCCAGCGCGCCGACGGCTTCATCAGCCATGCGGCGCCGATCGGCGGCCGCCATGGCCCGAACGCGATCCCACCGCACGCGATACATCAGGTGCAGGAGACTCCATCCCTCGAACGTTTCCGGGAACCGACGGGTTATGCATATCAAAATTATAGGAGCTGATCGAGCTGCGGCAGGACGTCTTCTGCAGCGCCGCGAATCGACAGATCGACGTGAGAGGACGCGGGGTTTTGCTCGAGGTTGATTTCGGCGGTGAACGCGCCCTGTGAACTTCGCATGGCGCACGAACCCCGCGGCCGGGTAGACCACGGCGGATGTTCCGACGGTGAGGAATACGTCACAGGCGGTCGCATCCGATGCCGCGATCGACATCGCCAGGATCGAGCGACTCGCCGAACCAAACGACCGCCGGGCGCGCATGCCCGCCGCAATGGGGGCAGCGCGGAACCGCGTCGGGCAGCGGCACGCGGTCATCGCGCCATGGCGATACGCCGTGTGCGCAGCCGTTGAAGCACTTCATCTCCCACAGCGAGCCGTGCAGGCGAATGACGTCGCGCGTGCCCGCACGGATGTGCAGGTCATCGACGTTCTGCGTGATGACCCGAACGCGGGTGAAATCGCGTTGCGACCAGCGTGCGAGGACGTCATGCGCGGCGTTCGGCTGGCATGACGCGACCTTCTCTCGTCGCCACGCATACCATTCCCACACGAGCGCGGGATCATGGGCGAATGCCTCGCGGCGTCGCAAGATCTTCCGGCCGGTAGCGTTCGCCGACAATCCACCGGGACCCCGAAAGGTCGGGACGCCGCTGGCCGCGGACACGCCGGCACCGGTCATCACCGTGACACGCGCAGCGCTGGGCCGATACGCTCGGCAAGGGCGCGGAGTTGTTGCTCCACGCCGCAGATCATTGCGTACAATCGACGGCATGCCGCCTTTTGATGCGGGGCTCCTGCTCGAGGAGTATGGGGATCGAGGGGCTCGTACGCGATCTCGCGCAGTTGGTCATCGAGACGATGCCCGCGCAAATCACCGCCGTCGAAACGGCGGTCGACGCGCGCGACAGTGCCGCCCTCCGCGCGGCGGCGCACAAGCTGCGTGGGTCGATCACGCCATTCCGGGTATCCGGTGCGGTCGAGGCTGCGCGGAAGCTCGAGGAAATGGGGGCAGCCGGCGATCTCAACGGGGCAGATGCGCTGAGTCGCGAGCTTGTCGGCGGGCGTTCAGTCCTTGCGCGATAGCGCGAGGGCCTGGCTCGATGCCAGCGCCGCGCCGTCGTAGTAGATTCCATTGAACAGGAACTTGAACGTGCCGTGCGCCTGTGCGCGGAACGTAATCTCAGGCCCGAACAGCAGCACGCGCCCCTTGCCGAGCGGCGCATCGACGGCGGCCGCGCCGCCTTTCAGCATACGACTGACCCCAGGCCCATCCGCTCCGCAGCGGAGACGCTGTTTCATACCACGCAACGCGCTTGACGCCGGCGGACGAGGCGTTCGGGACCCAGCGCAAACGCCGGGCTTTCGTCGACGAACACGTCAACCTGTGGGTCAATGCCGAATGCGACGGGGATCGTGTTGTCGACGCTTACACGCAGCAGCGATCCCGGCACGTAGAACTTGCTGCGCGGTAACGGCTGTGACGAGCCGTCTGCGGCCCGTTCGACGAGCGCGCTCGAGACGGGCAAGCCAAAATGCCCGGCGACACTCGTCGAGCTGCCAATGGCGATCAGCGTGCCGCCCTGCTCGACGAAGGTTTTCAACGCCGGGATCGTGCGCGCAATGGTGACCGAACCAAGGTGCGCGCGGTATTCAGCAGGTACATTCGCAGGCGCTGCCGATGCGGTGCGGTCGCGCGCGGGGATCGCATCCGTTGGGAAGATCAGCACGTCGAACTTCGCGTTCAGGTTGCCCGCGTCGAGCGTCTGCGGGTACACGATCTCGAACGGAAACTCGTAGCGCTCGAGAAGCCATCGAATCCAGCCGCTTCTCGACAGATCCGCCGTAGCGATCCCACAGCCCGATGCGAACGGGACGCACACGTCGCCCGCCAGCCGGCGGCGTTGAAACAGCCGAAAACGTCAACCCGAAATCCGCGGCTGCCTTCTGCAGCACGGGCATGGTCCCGGCGCCGGCGCCGACGTAGAACGAGTCGCGAAGCGAATAGACGTCTGCTCCCGTCTTCAGCAGTCGGTTCACGGCAATGAAGGCGTCGTTCTGCTGATGGCTGACGACGTAGCCCGCGGCACCTAGCCGCCGTCACGACGCGCCCGGCCGGCGGGTTTGCGGTGGTCGTGATTGCTTCGAACGGCCCGTCGAAGGCGTCCAGGATGCGATCGAACTTCACGCCCATCTGGAACGCGAGCGTCCAGCCGGCGCTGTCGTACGGCGGCGTTGGCGGCGCGCCCGGGATAGGGAATGTCGTCCGGATAATCCTGCGGCTCGAACATGTCCAGCACGTGAGGCCTGAAGGCCTGGTTCGTCTTGACGATGAACGAGCCGGCCGGATAACGCGTTCCGTTGACGGCAAACGGAGCGGTCGCGCGGAAAACCGTGATGCCGTTGAGCAGCAGCGCATTGACGAACTTGGTCGCGGTCAGGAAGTCCGGTTGATTCGCGGGCAGGATGTAGCCGCGCGCATCTCGAGCCTGTGAGTCGCGCGCCGCGTGATGCGGCGACATGGTCCACGTGTCGCGGCTGCCGCGCTCGATGGAGTTCTTCCCATCCGGTACATGTTGAACAGGAGCGTCTCGCGATAGCGCGACGCCGCATCGAGACACGGCGCGGTTGGCGGTCAGCTCGTACTCGATCGCCTGCCGGAAATGCCATCGCTGCGGCGCAATGGGGAACGGAAGATCGGCGCTCGGCCGCTGGCGCTCCGCAATGAACGGAATATCAAGCGGCGTCGGATTGCCGATGGCCTCCGTCAGCAGCCCCAGCTCGTTGTGAAAATACGCCGTCGTCCGCAACCCGCCGTTCCACCAGGTCGAGTAGGTCGATCCGCTGCGCATCGTCACACCGGGCTTGGATTCGGCGGCGAAGCGTCCATGCATGGCCGCGCCGAGCAGGTCGATGCCGAGCGGGATCAGCGGGTCGAACACGTAGTTGAACGGGTCGCGAAATGGTGGCGCGAACATCACCGTGCCAGGAGGACCGGACTGATGATGGTCATAGACGATTTGCGGGAACCATTCCTTGTAGAGGATCCGGTTCATGTTGATCGTTTCCGCCTGCGTCGACATGTAGAAATCGCGGTTGTCGTCGTGTCCTGTGTAGCTTCTGATACAGCCGCGGAAGTCCGTCGACCGTCCGCTTCGCCGGATCCGCCTCGCGCATATACCAGTTGGCCGTCAGCTCCTCTCCGTCCGGATTGGCGTTCACGAGAAGAATGATGTCGTCACGCAGGACGCGGAGCGTCTCCGCGTCGCTGCGGCTCACCAGCTCATACGCGGTTTCAACGAGCTGCTGCGTTCCCAACACCTCGTTGGCGTGAAGGCCGCCGTCAATCCAGACGACGACCTTCCCTTCCGCCGGCGAGCGCCTGCGCCTGATCGGTCGTCAGCCCTTCGGCGTGCGCGAGACGCTGCGAGATGTCCCTATAGCGATCGAGCGAACGGAGATTCTCGGGCGCTGTGACAATGGCCATCCACTGCGTGCGCCCTTCCTCGGTTCTGCCGATGTCAACGAGCGACAGGCGATCCGATTCAGCGTCGAGCTTTTTCCAGTACGCTTCGATCTGCGTATAGTTCGCAAGGAAGTAGTCGTCGCCGATGCTGGCGCCAAATTGCTGTTTCGGAGTCGTGATGCGTGACGAGTCCTGCGGCTGTGTGCTCGCCCATCGAGCGCCCAGCATCACAACGAGCACGACGGCCGCCGTCTTTTTCATCACCGCGCGCCCATGATGAAGATCGCTACGTGGAACGTCAACGGCATTCGGGCGCGGCAGGCCGAGCTGCAGGACTTCATCGAGCGCGAGGCCCCTGACGTCATTTGTCTTCAGGAAATCAAGGCGGCCATCGATCAGCTCCCGGTCTGGCTGTGCGAGCTCGAAGGCTACTGGTGCTACTGGCACGGCGGCAAAGGCTATTCAGGCGTCGGCCTTCACGTGCGGAAGGCAACCTGCCCGGATCGTCCCGCGTTTCATCATCCCGAGTTCGATTACGAGCATCGGATCGTGGCCGCGCAGCTGCCCCGGGCGACCGTCGCGTCGATCTACGTGCCGAATGGCGGCAAGGACTTTCCGGCGAAGATGCGCTTCCTCGAGGCGATGGACGCCTACGCCGCCGAATTTGAGGCCTCCGGGCGCCCGCTCATCATGTGCGGCGATTTGAACGTCGCTCGGACCGACATGGACGTCCATCCAAAAGAGCGGAAGCCGCGTGCCATCGGCCAGCTGCCGGAGGAGCGCGCCCTCATCGAGCGGATCATCAGCCGCGGGCTTGTCGACGTGCACCGCACGCTCGACCCGGACAACGCGGACCTGTTCACGTGGTGGGCGCCGTGGAGGAATATGAAGCAGCGCAACATCGGGTGGCGTCTCGACTATGTCCTTGCCACGCGGTCGATTGCCGAGCACGCGGCGTCATGCGTGGTACAGCGCGAGGTGGGAACGAGCGACCACGGCCCGGTGATCGCGGTATTCAAGCTAGATTCGCGGCGAACCTCAGTCGCTGTCTCAGGGCGGCACATCAAGCAGCTCATCGAGGATCAGGTCCAGTGCATCATGAGCGCCGCAACTGCAACCGTTATGCCTCGACTTGAGACCATGCCTCGGCGAGCTCATCACCCGCAGCGAGGTGATTGAGCAGGAAGTCGGCTTCCCTGAATGCCTCTCTCAGTAACCCTGCATCGAGCGGACGCGCCGCATCGCGGCACTGGCGCGCGGCCTCGACACGAACCAGCGCCAGCGCCGCGTCAAGGCCCCGAACGATGGTAAGAAAACCGCGTCCCTGGTAAGCGGTCCACGATGCGAAGGCTTTCGCCGCGAGGTAGCGCTTCAGCGGCGCATCCCATTCCGTCCAATACGGCCGCACGTGGCTTCGGTAGACGTCTGCCAGTTCGCGGATGTCCGGGTCGGGTCTCCATTCGTCCGGGACCGCTTTCAACACCTCAGCGTAGCGGCCAAGGCTGGCGTCAAACGTGTCCGGCGCACTCGCGGGAGTGATTTCGTGAGGTAGCGTCGCGATGGCACGCGTGATCGACCCGCTCGTCACGGGCGTGACTGCCCGGACGATATGGGCGTCGCGCTCGAGCGTCGCGATGACGCTTTCGGGCGAGAGCGTCTCGTCCGCACAACGCGAGATCATGTGCCGTTCCCAGGCGGCATAGCTCTCGGGATCCGCGAGCAGCTCGGGGCGCAGCAGCGGCGGCCAGTCGTCTGCCGTCACGACGAGCCCCTCGTATTCGGCGTCCGGAAACGCCGGCGGTGCCTCCACGATTTCGATCGGCACGTCGTCACGAAACAGCGATGCCGCAGCCGTCGGACAGAAATGTGTCAGCGAGATGAAGGTGCCCCGCGCATCACGGACGGCAAGCCGCGGGAAGTGCCTGCAGGTCGCAGGCAGCATCGGCTCTCCGAGATCCCGGTGGATCACGCACAGGCCTGAGTGGCGGTGATAGAAGACACAGTCGCCCGTGGCCGTTCGCGCGACCATCGCTGCCGCTTCATCAGGCAGATCGCCGTCGACGATGAGCGGCGCGGTGTCGTCATTGGCTACGGCCGGCAGGAGCAATACGCCCCGCGCTCAGAGCCGCGCCGAGTGTGCGATAGAGGGGAGCTCGACGAGGCACGTCCCAGTCTGCCGTGCAGCACGCGCCTGAATGGCGACATCGGTAATCGGCGTGAATGCTGAGCGAGAAGACGGGCATCCTCCGCAGAATATCCCGAGGACCGTCCTTTGCAGCCTCGTGAGCCATGAGATTCATCAGGGCTGCTGTGCTGCCTACTCTGCAGTCTAGGGGCGGGTCCTCAGACCCGCTCAGCCGCGGCACCACAAACCCGGTCGCCTGCGCCCGTCATCAATGAGGTGCTCGCCGCGCAGGTCGCGCTCGATCGCGCTGGTTTCTCAACCGGCGAGATTGACGGGCGGTCCGGGCAAAACGTGCAACGCGCACTGTCGGCGTTTCAGCAGTCGCATCAGCTGTCGCCAACCGGCCAAATGGATGATGCGACGTGGAAGCAACTGACATCCGCAGGCGGCGATGTCCCGCCGCTTGTCGAGTACACGCTCACCGCCGCAGATCTCGCTGGCCCGTTCACGCCGGACATACCGCCGAAGCTGCCGGACCAGGCGGCGCTCGACGAGCTGAACTATCGAACGCCACTCGAGGCGATCGCCGAACGGTTCCACAGCAGCCCCGCACTGCTGCAGCAGTTGAATCCGCAAGCCACCTTCCAGCAGGCGGGCGAGCGCATCATGGCACCGAACGTCGCGAATGCTTCACCCACCTCGCCCGCCCAGGACATCACGGTCTTCGTCACGAAGAGCACGAGTGCGCTGACGATTGAAGATGCGGGCGGACGGATTCTTTTGCACGCACCGGTCACGAGCGGTAGCGTTCACGATCCGTTACCGATCGGCACGTGGAAGGTCAACGGCGTGCAGCGCAACCCGAAGTTTCATTACAACCCGGAGCTGTTCTGGGACGCGACCGCTGGCGACCGCAAGGCGACGCTGCAGCCTGGACCGAACAACCCCGTCGGCATTGTCTGGATCGATTTGTCGAAGCCGCATTACGGCATCCATGGCACGCCGGAGCCGTCGAAGATCGGCCATGTCGAGTCGCATGGTTGCGTCAGGTTGACCAACTGGGACGCGGATCGCGTGGCGCAGTGGGTGAAACCTGGAACGCGGGTCGTCTTCCGCGAATGAGACGAATCGATCGCCGGCGGGTCGAACGGCTACGCAGGCGCGTGGTCGGCGCGGGCCTGAGCTTCGCACTCGGTGCCCTCGTGGCGACATGGGCAATCGACCACGTCCGGCAGGCCGACCTGAAGGTCGGCCTCTACGTCCGTTCCGAAACCACGCCGGGTCCGGTTGCGACAGGTGGTACCGCACCCTCTCCGGCGGTCGCACCGCGCGCACTGGCTATCGAAGCCGCGCCACCGCCGATGGCGGACGCGGTTGCGATATTGACCAGGCGCAATCTCCTCATTCCTGTCGAAGGCGTGAAGGCGAGTGGGCTGCAGAACACGTTCGACGACGCGCGGGCGATCGGCCGGCGCCACGAGGCCATCGACATCATGGCGCCGCGCGGCACCGAGGTGCACGCGGCAGACGATGGGACCATTGCGAAGCTGTTTACGAGCGAGGCGGGTGGGCTGACGATCTATCAGTTCGATCCGACACAGACCTTCTCGTATTACTACGCCCACCTCGACCGCTACGCTCCTGGGCTGAGCGAACACCAGCCGGTAAGGCGCGGCCAGCTGCTTGGCTACGTCGGCAGCACCGGCAATGCGTCAGCCAGTGCGCCGCATCTGCACTTCGCCGTTGCACGTCTCGACACGGATCACGCCTGGTGGAAGGGCGATCCGATCAATCCCTATCCCCTGCTCACCAAGTGAGTTAGCGAAGCATACACAAGTATTACAGTCGGCCGCCGCCCGGCTTGTTATCGTGCTAACGCTGTTTTCCCGATAACAGACAACCGGAGGACGAATTCGTGGTGCAGCCGACGCTCATGTACGGGCGCAAGTATCAGAAGGGCATGAACTGGATCACCGCTACGGCGATGATCGGGTTTCACATCGGTGCGGTCGCCGCGTTCTTCTTCATCACGAAGGGCGCGCTGCTGGCGGCGCTGATTCTGTACTTCGTCGGCGGCATGCTCGGCATCGGCATGTCGTATCACCGGCTGCTGACGCACCGCGGCTACAAGACCTACAAGTGGGTCGAGTACTTCCTGACCTTCTGCGGCACGCTGGCGCTCGAAGGCGGTCCGATCTTCTGGGTCGCGACGCACCGCATCCACCATCAGAAGTCCGATCGCGAAGGCGACCCGCACACGCCGCGCGAAGGCACCTGGTGGGCGCACATGGGATGGATCCTGACCGGCGAGGGTCTCCACCATGACGCCGCGATCCTCTCGAGCTACTGCCCCGACCTCTGCAAGGATCGCGTGCACGTGTTCCTCTCCAACTGGCACTGGATCTCGAACGTCATCGTTGGCCTCGGCCTGCTCGCCTTGGGCGGCATTCCCTACGTCCTCTGGGGCATCTTCTTCCGCACGACCGTCGGCCTTCACACGACATGGCTCGTCAACTCGGCGACGCACATCTGGGGCTCGCGCCGCTTCACGACGCGCGATGACTCGACCAACAACTGGTGGGTGGCGCTCCTCACCTTCGGCGAAGGGTGGCACAACAACCATCACGCGCACCCGGTTTCGGCCCGTCACGGCCTCGCCTGGGTACGAGCTGGATCTGAACTGGATCGGCATCAGCATCGCTGCGGCTGCTCGGCCTGGCGTGGGATATCAAGGTCGCGAAGATCGCGCAGCCGGTTCCGTATGAAGAAAACGACCGCCTGCTCGTTGCCGAGGCCGACGAAGCCGTGGCCTGAGCAATACAAAATTCAAAATTCAATGCAAAATGCAAACGACGTATCGTTTGCAGCAAAGGGTGAAAAGCGCCACGCTTTCACCCCTTTCGCGCGTATACAGGCATCGTTTGAATTTTGAATTTTGCATTTTGAATTGCCTAGAATGACTCCGTGACCCGGCGCCAAAAGGCGATCGCGTTCTTCGTCGCCCTGTGCGTCCTGCTCGTCGCGGCGGCGATCTCGCTGAACATCGGCTGGATCGTCATCACCGCCGAGCGCGCGCGGCTGAGCGTCGTCCTTTCGGCATCATCACGTTCGGCCTCATCATCGCTGGACTGATCGTCTACACCGTCTTCCTCGTGCTCGAGATACGCCGCAACGAGGAGCACGACACCTTCATCAACGCCGTCACCCACGAGCTGAAGACGCCGATTGCGTCGATCCGCCTCTATCTCGAGACGCTGCAGTCGCGTTCGCTGAGCGACGAGCAGCGGCGCGGCTTCTACGACGTCATGCTCGCGGATGCCGACCGGCTGCATCACACCGTCGATCAGGTGCTCAAGGCTGGCGCGGTGGGACAGAAGCCGAAGGTGATCGCACGCGCACCGGTCGACATGTCGGCGCTGGCGCGTGAATGCGTTGACCTCGCGCTCGCGCGGCATCACCTGCAGTCAACTGCCATCGTGCTCGAATCGCACGACGAGGGACCGCTGATGGTCCGCGGCGACGCCGAGGAGCTGCGCACCGTCGTGACCAACCTGCTCGACAACGCGGTCAAATACTCGAGCGATGTGGTGCGCGTGACCGTTGCCGTGGCCGCGCCGTCGCCAGATACCGTTTGGGTCCGGGTGCAGGATCGCGGCGTCGGCATTCCGCGCAAACAGCTGAAGCGCATCTTCCGGCGTTTCTATCGCGTCCAGATGCGGGGCTGAAGCAGGTCAAAGGCACGGGCCTCGGCCTCTACATCGTCCGCTCCATCGCGCGCGCACACGGCGGGCGCATCTTCGCGCAGAGCGAGGGCGAAGGGCAGGGCGCGACGTTCACGCTGGAGCTTCCGCGGCTCGCCTCATGACGCGAATCCCGGCATGAGCCGCATCCTCGTCGTCGAAGACGAGCAGCACATCGCCGACGGCCTCCGCTTCAATCTCGAAGCCGAAGGGCACGAGGTCTCGATTGCCACCACTGGAGAGCAGGCGCTCGCGTCCATCCTCGACGAGCGGCGCTCGTTCGACATCGTCGTGCTCGACGTCATGCTTCCCGGGTGCGACGGGTTCGCCGTGGCCGCCGCGCTGCGCACCGCGGGACAGTTCCTGCCGATCCTGATGCTGACGGCGCGCAACCGGCCAGAAGACGTGCTGCGGGGATTCGAGGCGGGCGCCGACGACTACCTGCCGAAGCCGTTCGAGCTCGCGATTCTAATCGCGCGCATCAACGGGCTGCTGCGCCGCCGCCTGCTGGAACGAGGGCAGCCCGCCGAGGCTGCGGCTCCGCCGCCGCGTGATGTCTACTCGTTCGCCGGCCGCACGCTCGACTTCGCGGCGATGGAAGTGCAGGCGCGCGGCAAATCGTATCGACTGACCCAGATGGAATGCGATCTTCTGCGTTATCTCGTCACGCATGCCGGGCCAGCCAGTCTCGCGCGGCGCGCTGCTCGAAGACGTCTGGGACCTGCACGAGCAGACCGACACGCGCGCCATCGACAACTTCATCGTCCGTTTGCGGAAGTATCTCGAAGATCGTCCCGACGCGCCGCGCTTTCTTCAGACCGTCCGCGGCGTCGGCTACAAGTTCGTGCCCGAAGGAAAATGAACGTAGAGGCCGACCTTCAGGTCGGCCTACTCGCGGATTTCCGTCACGTGCAGGTAGGTCACCGGATTCCTCGATCAACATGCCCGTTGCCGCGGTGACATGCCACTGCTGCTGCGCCTCGACGGGCCTTCGGCGCAGGATGCACGATTCCAATCAGCGTGACGCGCGCGCCGGGGCGCATCGTGATCGACGCGTTGCGCTTCACGTCAGGATCGAGCACCACGAAGACAGGCCGCTCGTCGCCTGATCCGATCCAGAAGTAGCGATCGCCCAGCGCGCTCGCGGATCGTGACGTGCTCGAGCGATGCCTCGCGGCCGACCGCGTTGTTCGACAGCAGCTCGGCGACCGTCTCGATCGGCTCGGTCAGCACTCTCTCCGCGGCCGAGCCTGCCCGTGCCCACAGTGCTCGCGCCTTCCTTCGGCGGCGGCCCGACGCGCCACATCGCCACGATGGCCAGGGTCGCGACAATCAACGCCGGTATCCCAAGTCTTACAACCGCTCGTCTCGCCATCCTGCCACCTTCAAGCTGATACCTGCTGACACCTGAAACCAGACCCTGAAACCTGGGATACACGAACCGCATCGCTAGAATGGGCACCCATGGCTGCCAGCGACACGATAGAGGCCGAAGGACACCTGATCGACTCCGGTCATCTGTCGGCAATCTTCGACAAGATCATTGAATACCGGGCGCAGCATGAAATCCTGAAGTTCGACATCGGGCGCACCAACGACGATGCCTCACGCATCGAAATGCGGATCACCGCGACGGATGCGCACCAGCTGGATGAGCTGCTCCAGCAGCTGACCACCTGGGGCTGCCATCCGGTCAGCGAGCGCGACGCGCTGGTGAAGCCGGCCGAGAAGAGATTGCTGCGTGCCGGACGACTTCTATTCAACGACCAACCACCGCACGCAGGTGCGGGTCGGCGGACGCTGGATGGAGGTCGAGAAACAGCGAATGGACGCGGTCATCGTCGTCCAGGACGGGCGTCCCGGTGTGCCGCAAGCTGCGCGACGTGAAGGGTGGCGAGGCGATCGTCTGCGGCCACGAAGGGATTCGGCGTGACACCCGAGTTCCGCGAGCGCGATCGTCTCGGCTTCGCGTTCATGAGCAACGACGTCTCGTCGGAGCGGCGCGTCGAAGGAAGTGTCGCCCGCATCGCCGCCGATGATGCGCGAGGTGAAGAAGACGGGCGGCCGCATCGCCGTCGTCGCCGGTCCCGTCGTCGTCCACACGGGAGGCGTGGAGCACTTCTCGGAGCTGATTCGCGCCGGCTACGTGCAGGCCGTGCTCGCCGGCAACGCGCTCGCCGTGCACGACGTCGAGTTCGCGCTGACCGGGACCTCGCTCGGCATCGACCTCGCGGCCGGTGCGCCCGTCGAGCAGGGGCACCGGAATCACATGGCGGCGATCAACACCATCAACCGCGCGGGAGGCATCCGCGCGGCCGTCGAAAAGCGGTGTCCTGAAGTCGGGCGTGATGATGAGTGCGTGACGCACGGCGTCGAGTACGTGCTCGCCGGCAGCATCCGCGATGACGGTCCGCTGCCCGGACACGGAGATGGATCTCGATCGCCGCGCAGGAACGCTACGCCGAGGTGCTGTCCAGCAACGTGCAGCTCGTGCTGATGCTGTCGTCGATGCTGCACAGCATCGGCGTCGGCAACATGCTGCCGTCGTGGGTGCGAGTCGTCTGCGTCGACATCAATCCCGCGGTCGTGACGAAGCTGAGCGACCGGGGATCGATGCAGACCGTCGGCGTCGTCACCGACGTCGGGCTCTTTCTGCACCGGCTCGCTGAGGCGCTGCGCTGAAGCTGTACCGATGCTACGTCCGCTGTTCACGTCGCAGAATTCGCGGGGTTCGCGGTGTCGTTCGGCTCGCAGGTGCGTCGGTTCGTTAGGGTTCGGCTGGGTTCGTTGCGTTCGGCACGCGTGGCTGCAGCGTGCCGCGGTCATATGGGCGCCGATCGCATACGAAGAACTCGATTGCTGGCAGCTTGCGAATGAACTGAAACGTCGGTGTCTACGCTCTTACCGAATCAGGAACGGCAGCGTGACTTGCGATTTCGCGGACCGAGCTCCGACGGTCCGCCGCATCGGCCCCCAGTAAATATCGCCGAAGGATTCGGCCGCTACAGACCGCCACAATTCCGGCAGTTCCTGACATCGCCATCGCGTCGCTTTTGGAACGTCCAATCATCTTCGCGACGGCGTCGACCGAAAGCACTTCTCAAGCCCGTGGATATCGAGCCCTTCTAGGCACTGGCCGAAGCGAGCATCAGCCGCCGATCGGCGCGTTAAAATGCAGCTACCTCGAAGAACATGCCAAGCCTTCGAACCCGCGACGCCAGGAACCGTGCGACACCGACCCGAGAACCCACGAACCGCGAACCCACTGGACCCACGAACCCGCGAACCCGTCGAACCACCGCGAACCCGCGAACCCAACTCAGACCACGGCGCGAGTGGCAGGGCGCGGGCCGAGCGCATCACCGACCCGCGTTAACGCCTGCTCGAGTCCCGCGCGGGTGCGCGGCGTCCCGACGCACAGAGTCGAACCGCACGCGGCGTCGGTTGATCAGCGACGCAGAATGCGGTCGATGCGTTCACCAGCACGCCACGCGAGCGCATCTCCGCGGCGAACCCGTCGGCGGTCCATCGCGCGGGCAGGTGCAGCCACACATGCGGGCTCGACGGCTGCGTCTGCAGCCGATTGCCGTCGAGCAGCCGCTTCGCCATCGTCTGGCGCGCGGCGACCTCATGGCGCTTCCATTCCAGAATGCGCATGGCGGTGCCATCCTCCATCCAGCCGCACAACAGGTCCGCGCTGATCGGCGGCACGCAGATGGTCGTCGTCCAGACGGCGCGCGCTCAGCTTCTCGACCATCGCCGGCGGCGCGACGGCGCAGCCAAGCCGCATCCCGGGAAAGAGGCTCTTCGACACGCTCGTCACGAAGATCGTGCGATCGGGAATCAGCGCCGACAGCGACGCGCGCTCGGGCGAGAGGAACCCATACACGTCGTCCTCGATCACGGTCAGCCGGTACTTCTCGGCGATCGCGGCGATCTGCCGGCGGCGCCGCTCCGACATCACTGCCGACGTCGGGTTGTGCAGACGCGGCATGCAGTAGAGCACGCGAGCGCGGGTCGAGCGGCATGCCGCCTCGAGCGCATCCGGCGCGAAGCCCTTCGCCATCCATCGCGATGCCGCGAAGCTTGAGATGCATCTGGTGTGAGAGGTCTTTCATTCCCGAGTAGGTCAGCTCCTCCGCCAGCACCGTGTCGCCCGGCTTTGCGGTCACCGCGAGGCGCGATGAGCAGCGCATGCTGCGCGCCGGTGGTCAGGACGATGCGGTCGGGTGATGCAGGCGTGCCCATCGCGGCGAGCCACTCCGCCATCGCCTGGCGGTGGCGTCGATGTCCCGGCGTCGGCACGTAACCGAGCAGCTCGCGTCCACGGCAGCACACGCCGCTGGAACATGCGCGGCTCGAGCGCGCGCGACCTCCTTGTCGGGCATCAGGATGTTGATGCTGAGATCGATCGGGCCGCTGCGCGGACGACTCCTCGAGCTCCTGCCCGCGGATGAACGTGCCGCGGCCGACGTGGCCGGAAATCAGGCCGCGGCGCGCGGCCTCGGTGTACGCGCGTGACCGTGGTGACCGTAACGCCGAGGTGGTCGGCCATGTCACGGTGCGGCGGAAGCCTCGCGCCCGCGCGAAGGCTCCCCTTCTGGACGTCCTCGTCGATCGCGTCAGCGATGGCGGCGGTAGACCGGCCCCCGCCGTCCTTCGAGATTCGGCAGCCACATTGTCATGGCGCAATCTTGGTATTGACCGACCAGACAATGCAAGCGAGCGCCGATTGATTGTCATACATTGGCCGGAAGTCTGGCTACCGTCGAGCCGTCGTCACGCCGACCCGGTCAGATTCCCGTTGAAGCCTCCGCGGTCTCGCAGCGTCTAAGAGCGGAGGTGCTATTCTCAGCCCATGGGCAAGCGCATTTTTCTTTTCATCGTGACCAACCTCGCCGTCGTCCTGACGCTGACGATCATCCTCAGCGTCCTGGGCGTCGGACGGCACGTCGGCCCCGGCGGGCTCAATATCGGCGCGCTCGCCACCTTCTGCTTCATCTGGGGCATGGGCGGCGCCTTCATCTCGCTGCAGATGTCGCGGTGGATCGCCAAGCGCGCGACCGGCATGCAGCTCGTCGACGGCCGCACCGGCGACGCCGCGCATCGACCAGCGTCTACGCAACGATCGCGGGCCTGACGCAGCAGGCCGGATCTGCCGATGCCGGAAGTGGGCGTCTACGACTCGCCGGAGGTCAACGCTTTCGCGACCGGCCCGAGCAAGAGCCGCGCGCTCGTTGCGGTCTCAACGGGCCTGCTGCGCTCGATGCGCGACGACGAAATCGCCGGCGTGCTGGCGCACGAGATCACGCACATCGCCAACGGCGACATGGTGACGATGACGCTGCTGCAGGGCGTCATCAACGCCTTCGTGATGTTCCTCGCGCGGCTGATCGCCTATGTCATCGCCAACCGCGGCGACTCGCGCGCTCGCGCAACGGCGGGTCGCTTCCTCGTCGTGATCGTGCTGCAGATCGTGCTGGGCATCCTGGGATCGCTGATCACCGCATGGTTCTCGCGACAGCGTGAGTTCAGGGCCGATCGCGGCGGCGCGCTGCTGGCTGGCCGAGGATCGGATGATCGGCGCGCTGCGGCGCCTGGCTGCCAACCGCGACCTGGTTGATACGCAGCACGAGGCGCTCGCGACGACTGAAGATCAACGGCACCCGCAGCTGGATGGTGTTCTTCTCGACGCATCCACCGCTCGAAGAGCGGATCGCCGCGCTGGAACGAATGTAGACCCCAAAGCCGCAGAGATCAGAGACGCAGAGTTGGGATTTGGGATCTCTGAGCTCTGGGATTCTGGGACTTTCTACACGGCCGATTACGAAGTCGAGCTCCTCGTCGACATCTCCGATATTGACGTTCGTCTGCCCGGGCTGCTTGGCGAGCTGGTCGCCGCCGCGCAGCTCGACCTCGAGGCGGTACCGCCCAGTCGGCACCTTGATCGTGTAGCCGCCGGTCGTTCGACGTCGTCGCGTCGTAGTGCGCCTCGGTGGCCATATCGATGGCGCTGACGCGACGTCCCTCGAGCGGCGTCCCGCCGGACGACGCACGTTGCCCGAGAGCGTGCCCCGTCGGATTGGGCACGGTGCTGCCCCCGACGATCGGGCCGTCCGTGTCGCGCCGCTACAGCCGCCGCTCAGCATCACGAGCACGACCATTGCCGCCGCAGTTCTTAGCCTCATATAAGATCTCCAACGCTGGTCCGTGCAATGCGAACGCCATGCATACGACACTCATCTCGACCGATACCCTCGCGGCTCACCTCGACAACGTTTCGTGGCTAATCGCCGACTGCCGCTACAACCTTAAGGATGAGCAGTGGGGGCGTGCGCAGTACCTCGCCGCCCACATCCCCGGCGCTGTTTTCGTAAACCTCGCGCACGACCTCTCCGGTCCGAGAACAGGAACCAACGGACGCCATCCGTTGCCATCGCCGGATGCCATGGCCGCGACGTTTTCCCACGTCGGCATCGGGGACAAGACCGCAGGTGATCGCCTACGACCAGGATGCAGGCCCGTACGCGAGCCGTCTCTGGTGGATGCTTCGCTACGTCGGCCACGACGCCGTCGCCGTGCTCGACGGCGGTTTCGCCAAGTGGTTACGCGAGGGCGCGTCCTGTCCGCGGCGGCGAGGAAGCGCGTCCGCCCGCGACGTTCACGCCGCGGCTTCGCAAGGAGATGCGTCTGACTGTTGACGAAACGTTGGCGCATCTCGGCGATCCATCGGTGCTTCTCATCGATGCACGCTCGCCGGAGCGCTTTCAGGGACAGCCGGATCCGCTCGATAACGTGTCCGGCCACATTCCGGGCGCGCGCAACCGTTTCTACAGGCGACAACATCGCCGAGGACGGGAAGATGCGCCCGGCCGGCGAGCTGAAGGCGGATTTCGACGCGGGTGCCTGGCGATCGATCGGCCGACGAGGCCGTGATGTATTGCGGTTCGGGCGTCACCGCGTGTCACAACCTGCTCGCGATGGAACACGCGGGGCTGCGAGGCGCGAAGCTGTTTGCCGGCTCGTGGTCGGAATGGGAAGCCGATCCGAACGCGGCCCGGTTGAGAGAAGTTCGAGCGTCGAAGGTCGACGTGCGAAGCAACTGAACCTTCGAACTTCGAACTTCTAACTTCCAGTCACGGTCACGGTAAAGCCGTGCTGATTCGGCGCCGCGTGCTGACGGTTCTGGCGCATGCGTGAATAGGGAACCTGCACGAGGACCGTGGCGTTCTCTTCCGGCTCGGGGTGGATCTGAATCGTGTGCTCGCCCTGTCCCGACTCGAGCGTGGCTGCCGTTTCGACGTCGGCGAATCCGATCACCACGATCTCCCCATCCGCCAGCTTGTGAGTCTCGTAGCTGCGATACCGGCGCTCGGCGAACAGCGGCGCGTTGGGCAGCGCCGGCGAATACGTGAACCCGATGCACGCCCGGTGGCAGCGCATTCACGCCCATCCCTTCCTCGTCGGAAGAGACGATGCGCACGTCGTGCGTGGTTCGCAGCGTCTGCTGATCGAGCGTGGACGGCGTGTTCGCGTAGGTAACCCTGCTCATGGCCGCGATTATAACGCGTCACGCGTTCACGCCGACGGGGCAGGTGACGCCGGTTCCGCCGAGACCGCAGTAGCCTCCGGGGTTCTTCGCGAGTACTGCTGGTGATAGTCCTCGGCGTAATAGAACGGCGGCGCGTCCGCAATCTCGGTGGTAATGCGTCCGAAGCCCGCATCGTTCAAGCCGATCCTGGAACGCCTGGCGCGACGCCTCGGCGGCGCGCTTCTGCTCGGGCGAGCACGTGTAAATCGCCGACCGGTACTGCGTGCCGACATCGTTCCCCTGCTGCATCCCCTGCGTCGGATCGTGGTTTTCCCAGAAAATCTTCAGCAGCGCGTCATACGACGTGACCTTCGGGTCGAACACGACGAGCACGACCTCGGTGTGCCCGGTCATTCCCGTGCACACTTCGCGGTAGTTCGCGTTCGGCGTATACCGCCCGCGTAGCCGACGGCAGTTGAGTAGACGCCCGGCGCCTCCCAGAACTTTCGTTCCGCGCCCCAGAAGCACCCCATGCCGAACACCGCCTGCTCGAGGCCGGCCGGAAACGGCGGCGAGATGCGATGACCGTTGACGTAGTGGCTGTCAGGAACAGGCATCGCCTGCTCGCGCCCGGGAAGAGCCTGGTCCGGCTGTGGCATTCGCAATTTCATAAAGATCCTTTTCGTCTACAGTCTACCTCTCTTGATTATCCAGTTCAGGGCCGATCGGGGCGACGCGCGATTGCGTCTGGATCAGGTGCTCGTCCGGCGCGTCGTCGAAGTATCGGGAATGTCGCGGGCCCGCGCGCAGCGGTTGGATCGCAGACGGTCTCGTCTCGATCGATCAGACGCCCGCGGCACGCGCATCGATTCACGTTCGCGAAGGCGCGGCGGTAGAAGTGACGCTTCCAGCCTCGTCACCGTTGCGGGAAGCGCCCGCGCCCGAAGAGATCCCGCTCGACGTGCTCCACGAAGACGACGACCTGATGGCGCTTCAACAAGCCGGCAGGGATGGTTGTTCATCCGTCGTTTCGGAATACGTCGGGCACGCTCCTCAACGGCGTGCTGTGGCGGCTCCGCAACAGAAAGGATGTGCGGCCAGGGCTGGTCAGCCGTCTCGACAAGGGACACATCAGGCGTCGTCGTCATCGCGCTGTCGCCCGGCGTACATCGCCCGCATTCAACGCGATACACGAGCTGGACGGGTCACGAAGGAGTACCTCGCGATCGTCCGCGGCACGCCGCAGCCAGCCGAGGGCGCGATCACGCTGCCTCTCGCGCACGACCCTGCCGACCGCCGGCGCATCGTCGTCAGCGAGGATGGCGCGCCGAGCGAGACGCGGCTGACCGGGTCGTCTCGACTCACGGGACGCATTCACTTGTGCACTGCGAGCTCGTCACGGGGCGGACGCATCAAATCCGCGTGCACCTTGCCGCGCGCGGGTGGCCGATCGTCGGCGACGCCACGTACGGCTCGCGCGATCCGTCGATCGCCCGGCAGGCGCTGCACGCATGGCGCCTGACGCTGCCGCATCCGGCGTCGCGCGAACCTCTGATCATCGAAGCTCCGATGCCCAGCGATATGCAGACGCTAATTCGGGGACTCGAAGGAGCCGCGCCGCTCATGGATTCGAAGCGGCCCTGTAAATAGTCGCGGCCGACAGACCCAGCATCGCCATCGCAATCGCAACGATGATCCAGAGATTTGCGGGGAGTTCCTTGAATGGCGACAGGCTGGCGATGCGCTTCTTCGAGCCGCGATGGACGGCGCCAGGCATCGGGTTGCGCGTATGAGGACCTCCGGCTGGCGCCATCGTGTGAGCGACACTACGGAAATCGCACCCGCGCACCGCGCGGTTTTCAACTAACTGTCCAAGGCGGCGAACGAGTGGCCGGTCAGCGACAACGAGCGGTTGACGATCAGGGCACGCTTCAGGAGGCGCTCGCGAAGGACGCGCGACTGGATCCGGCTGACGGGCAGCTTCTGACCGTTGGCGAGGATCGCGCACGTGTGTGCCGCCGGGCATCACGGCAACCTTGCCGAATCTGATCGACGTTGGCCAGCGTCCCGCGACCAAGACGAATGAACTTGGCAGGATCGAGCATCCGCTCCGAGGTCTTTCAGGCGATACGTAATCGTGTGCCGCTCGTTGCGGCTCGTCGTGATCTTCAGCAGCTCGCCGTCGGCGACGATGGACGCGATCTGCTGCACCGGGACGATCACGACTTCCTCGCGATGGCGAACCGGGAATGCGCTCGAGAAACGGCGGACGCGCCGAGGATTCATAGGCGTCGAGCGCCTGGCCGACCCGCGATGCCTGTTCCGCGACGATCTCCGCGTGCTCCATCCGGTCCTGCGCGCGGTTCAGCGTCTCGCGCAGGCGCGACTTATCGACCGGCTTCAGCAAGTAGTCGACCGCGTTCACCTCGAACGCGCGTACCGCGTACTCGTCGTACGCGGTGACGAACGCAATGAGCGGGAGCGACTGCTTGCGAAGCTGACGGACGACGCCCATGCCGTCGAGCTCGGGCATCTGCCAGTCCAGAAACGCGAGGTCCGGCTTCTCCTTCTCGATCATCGCGACCGCTTCCTTGCCGGAGGTGGCTTCGCCAATCACGGCGACGTCTTCAAACGATCGGAGCAGGGCGACCAGGAACGACCGCGCCGGCCGTTCATCGTCGGCGACGATGACGCGAAGCCGGGCGCTCACACGGCCACCCGGTCGGCGGTGACTTCGCGCGAGCTCGAGGTCACGGGCAACCGCACCTCCACGGTGGTCCCACGGCCCGGGTGCACTTTCGATCGAGAGCGACGCGGCAGATCCAGTACTGGCCTTGCAGGCGCCGTTCGACGTTGCGAAGGCCGACACCTTCCTCGCGGCCTCGGCGCAGCTGGTCGGCCGAGACGCCCGCGCCCGGTGTCGCGAATGGTGACGGTCAGCTGGCGCGCGTCGGGCTGCCAGGGATCGACGCGCGCATGAATGGCGACCTCCCCGCCCGACGCCTGCGGGGCGACGCCGTGCTTGACGGCGTTTTCGACGAGCGGCTGCAGCACCAGCGCAGGGAGCCGGACGTGGCGCAACCGTGCCGGCACGTCGATGGTCACCCGCAGCCGATGCTCGAAGCGCGCACGCTCGATATCGAGATACGCCTCGATCACGTCGAGCTCGCGGCCGAGCGTCGTGAACTCGCCCTCCGATCTGAGCACGCCGCGCAGGAGCGACGTGAGACGCAGCAGCGTCTGCAGCGCGCGCGGCGGCGCCGTCTGAATCAGGTAGCCGATCGTCGTCAGCGCGTTGAAGAGGAAGTGCGGGTTGATCTGCGCGCGCAGCGCGCGCAGCTCCGCCTCGGTGGCGAGCCGTCCCATCTCGCGCTCGCGGATCTCGCGCTCGTGGCGCTCCTGCGTCACGCGAATCGCGTCGATGCGGCGCGCCGCGATCGTGACAATCGCCTCGAGCGTCGCCACGTCGTCCGGACAGCAGCCGGCGGCCGCCCGTCAGCGGCGCAATCGCGATCACATATCGCGGGGCTTCGCCCGTCGGCACCATCACCTGCGTGATGGCGTCCTTCCCGGTCATTACCAGGCGTCCGACGAACTCGTGCGCGCGGAGATCGTCCAGCTCTTCCCACGTGACGCGCGGCGAGCTGAGCGACGGGCCAATGAGAGTCGGACACCGCCGACAGGACTGCCGGAACGTCGTCGAGTCGTCTGCACGGCGCCGCTGACCGACGCGCGCAGCGCGCGGTAGTTCGGACGGCGAAGGAGGACCGTGTCGACGAACCACGCGGTCGCCCTGCGCATCGCGGGGTACAGCAGCGCGGTGGCGACCCACAACGTCATGAGCAGCGCGAACTCCCGCGGATCGCGCTCGATGAACTCGGCGAACGCCGCGGAGCGGTCGCCGAAGGTTGCGACGGCGACAAACGCGATCGACACGACCGCCAGCAGCGCGAGCGCCCGCTTCAGGAACAGATCGGCCAGCGCAAACGGATAGTCCTGGTAGAGGATCGCGAGCGCCAGCGGCAGCGACGCGTGGTGCCCAACCAGTTCCACGGGCCACGACGATGTTGCCGCTGTGCAGCTGGCTCAAATGCAGCGCCGAGACCGCGAACACGGCGAGCGCGGTGACCCAGAGCGCGCGCCGCGACCCTGGCTGCCCTCGCGTCGCGGCCGCAAGCGGGATGACGAGCGCGACGAATGTATAGGTGAGCAGCCGCATCGCGTCGGCGGACGGCACGACGCCACCGCGAAATGCCGCGGCGAGCTGCAGCGTCGCCGCCAACGCGCTGACCGCATACGCGACGATCCCGATCGACGCGCCTGATCACACCGCCGACACCCGTGTCGCCGCCGCGCAGCACCGAGTGGACGACGACGGCCGGCAACAGGCCGAGGGCGCCGAAGCCGATCGGCGGAGACGAACGGAAATGGTCCGGCGATGCCCAACTTCGGCAGCACATAGGCCGCCAGCGCGCACAGGTTCCAGACGAGACCGAGAACCGACGTGAGAAGCGAGCAGCGGATCGAATGCGGCGGCGTCGCCCGCGCGGCGCCGCGCGCGGATCACCATCGCGAGCAGCATCGCGTAGAGCGCGACGCCGGTGCTCAGACCGACCAGGTTCAGCAGCTCGCCGAGGTTCACGGGCGACACGGTACGTCCTGCATCAGCGGGTCGAAATAAGAAGCAGATAAACGGTCGATTTGGTGCGGCGAATGGTCAGTCTAGCCCATGACTGGGAGCGGCCGTTCGTCTGGCAAAAGCGCGCACTCACCGTCCAGCGACAACCATCGGTTGGCTTCCGGTCGTCGTCGACGGTTGCCGTTGCTACCGTGACCGGCTTGAACGGCTCTTTTTCCGTTTGAGACGAGGGCTTATGACTGCGCGTCTGTTTTCGAGGTCTGTCTTGTGTGCGTTGCGTGATCTGCACGGCGATGGCGGCGATCGCCGCAGCCCAGGAACTGGGCGGCGCCGGAACCGTCCAGGGAACCGTCAAGGACCCGACCGGAGCGGTCGATGACCGCCGTGACCGTCACGATTGTCAATCCCGTCTCAGGCTTCCGCCGCGAGACGACCACCGATGAAATGGGCAGGTTCGTATTCCGCAACCTGCCGCCGAATCCATATCACGTCAGCGCCAGCGCACAGGGCTTCGAGACGGTGGCGCAGGACGTCGACGTCCGGACAGCCATCCCGATCACCGCGGATCTGTCGATGAAAGCTTGCGGGCACGTCACAGACCGTCGAGGTCAGTCGGCCAAAGCCGACCTGCTCGAGGCGAATCCGTCAGCCCACACGGACATCGATCAGTCGCGCGTGGACAAGCTGCCGATCGAGGCCGCCGGCGGCCTGAACCAGGTCATCACGATGGCGTCGCCGGGCGTCGTGGCCGATTCGAACGGCTTCTTTCATCCGGTCGGCGACCATGCGCAGACGCAGTTCTCGATCGACAACCAGCCGATCACCGATCAACAGAGCCGCATCTACTCGAACCAGATTTCACCCGACGCGGTGCAATCGATGGAGGTCATCACCGGTGTTCCGCCGGCCGAGTACGGCGACAAGAGCAGCCTCGTCGTGCACATCGTCACGAAGTCTGGCCTCGACTCGCCGAAGCCGAGCGGCACGCTCACGGGCGGCTATGGATCGTTCAAGAGCCCGCAGGCCGAGCGTGAACGTCGGCGGCGGCGCTGCACGAAGGTCGGCGACTTCATTTCCTTCAGCGGGCTCCGGACGGATCGCTTCCTCGATCCGCCGGAATTCGAGGCGCTTGCACGACCACGGCACGAACGCGTCGTTCTTCAACCGGCTGGACTTCCACCCGGGCGGCTCGAGCTCGCTGCATCTCAACGTCCAGGCGGCGCGCTCGTCGTTCGACGTGCCGAACACGCTCGATGCGGAGGACGCCGGCCAGGATCAACACCAGAAGATCGCGACCGTTCAACATCGCGCCGGGCTATACGGGCGTCATCGGAACCAGCGCGCTGATCACCGCGAATCTCTTCGTCCGGCGCGATCACCTGGCGGTCACGCCAAGCGCCGATCCGTTCGCAGATTCGCCCGGCACCGTCAGCCAGGACCGTAAGCTCACCAACGTCGGCGCAAAGGTGGACCTCGCGGTAACGCGCGGGGCCAACAACGTGAAGCTCGGCGCTACCTTCGGCAGCACGAAGCTCAACGAAGATTTCACGCTCGGGCTCACCGATCCGACGGTCAACTCGCCCTGTATCGATGCGGCCGGCGACCCGTCGGACAACACGCGGCTGACGGCCACGACGCAGTGCGCCGCCAACCGCTTACCGCGAATCCCGACTTCGTCGCGCGACCTGGTCGCCTTCGATCTGTCACGCGGCGGCAAACCGTTCCATTTCACGGGCGACGGCACCATCAAGGAACAGGCGTTCTACATCCAGGACGACGTCAAGGCCGGCAACGCGACGTTCATGGCGGGCGTCCGCGTCGATCACTACGACGGGCTCGTCGACCAAGTCGTTGTTCGAGCCGCGGCTCGGCGTCTCGTTCACGCGTGCCCGCGCAGCGGCACGATGCTGCGCGCGTCGTATGGGCGCACGCTGGAGACGCCATACAACGAGAATCTGCTGATCGCGAGCAGCTCCGAGGCTGCGGTGTTCGGCACGGAGGGAACGCCCGTGCCGCCCGGCACGCGCGATCAATTCGAGGGCGGCATTCAGCAGGCGTTTGGCCAACTGGGTCGTCGTCGATCTCGGCTACTTCTATAAGAAGACGAAGAACGCGCTACGACTTCGGCGTGCTGTTCGATACGCCGATCGCGTTCCCGGTCGCGTGGGATCACTCGAAGCTGTACGGCCTCACCGGGCGCATCAACCTCGTGCAGCACGGCGGCTTCAGCGCGTTCACGGTCATGGGCCACACGAACGCGATCTTCTCGCCGCCCGGGAACGGGCGGCATCCTGCTCGAGGAGCCGGAGGGCGACTTCCGCATCGACCACGATCAGAAGTTCCAGCAGACGACCAACGTCCAGTACGATATTCCACAAGTCGATCGGCGCGTGGGCGGCGCTCGGCGTGGCGCTACGACTCGGGTCTCGTGGCCGGCTCGGTGCCCGACTACGCGACGGCGCTGACGCTGAGCGGCGATCAGCAGGCGGCCATCGGCTTGTTCTGCGGCAGCGCGGTCGCGACGCCGGACTCGCCGATCACCACTGCGGCGGCGGCGCCGACGCGGGGCCGAGCGGCTCGTCATTCCCGCCGATGGGACCGAGGACGACGTCGACAATCCGCCCCGCATCGCGCCTCGGCATCTGTTCGACCTGGGGCTGGGCGTCGACAACCTGCTCCACACGAGCCAGCGCAAAGCTGCGCGTCCGCTTCAGCGTCGTCAACCTCACCAACAAGGAAGCGCTGCTACAACTTCCTCTCGACATTCAGCGGCACGCACTTCGTGACGCCGCGCGCCTACCAGGTCCAGTTCGGCGTCAGCTTCTAGATACGGCTGACCTGTGAGGCTGACTACGGTTGAAACGCTACTGAGCCGGGGGTTGGCCCCCGGCTCAGGTTGATTCTGCGCGTCGACGCCGTACATGGCTACTCCAGCTCGGGGAGCTGGATCATCATCATCACGGAAGACGGGGTCAATCACATGGATATACCGAACACTCGGACACGTGTCTTCGCTGCTCTGCTATCGGTCGCGTCGCTCGCCACGCGCAGCGTTCGCGCAGTCAGATTCCGGCTCCCGCGGCACCCTCGCAGGGCCGCGCGCTCAGCCATATCCGGATCGACAACTTCGGCAAGATCAACAACAACTATTTCCGCGGCGCGCAGCCCAAGGGCGGCGACTACGCAGACCTCGCGGCGCTTGGCGTCAAGACAGTGATTGACCTCCAGAGGGACGGTCCGTCGAAAGAGGCGGGGCTACGTCAAGGCCGCCGGGATGAACTTCTTCCGGATCGGCATGACGACGACCGACCGTCCGACCGATGCGCAGGTCGCCGCAGTTCTTCAAGATCGTGAACGACCCGGCGAACCAGCCCGTGTTCGTGCACTGCGCGGGCGGACGCCACCGCACCGGCACGATGACCGCTCTTACCGGATGACGTACGACGGGTGGACACCCGCGCAGGCGTACAGCGAGATGAAGCAGTACCGCTTCGAAGGGTTCCCGGATCACCCGGTGCTGCGCAGTTACGTCTACGCGTACCCATCCGGCGCCTGCCACGCAGCCGCCGACGGTTTTTGCGACGACTGTAGTCGGCACGACGACGACCGCAAGCCAGCACGAAATAGAATGCTGGCGTGTCTCTGACACGCCGGCAATTCATCTGGACAGCAGCGGCCGCGAGCCTTCGTCGTGGCCGCTCGCTCGCTCAACGGGAGCGGCAATCAGCAGCGGCGCGCGCTTTCAGCACGGCGTCGCGAGCGGCGACCCGCTTGGCGATCGCATGATCCTCTGGACGCGCGTGACGCCGCGCGATCTCCTCACCCGGTCAATCGATTACCGTGCGCTGGCGTATCGGCGCCGATCCCGATCTGCGCCGCGTCGTCTCGAGCGGCACTGCCGAGACCGGCGCCGCGCGCGACTACACGGTCAAGGTCGATGCCAACGGTCTCATGGCCGGCGCGACCTACTACTACGCGTTCGACGTGGAGGGCGAGCAGTCGCCGATCGGCCGCACCAAGACCTTCCCGCTCAACGAGCGCGGACCGTATGCGCTTCGCGCTCGTGTCGTGCTCCAACTACCCCGCCGGCTTCTTCAACGTCTATGCCTCGATCGTCAAGCGGCCCGATCTCGACGCAATCGTGCACGTCGGCGACTACATCTACGAATTTGCCGAAGGCGAGTACGGCGTTGGCGCGGCGATCAATCGCGTGCCCGCAGCCGCCGCGAGAAGCGATCTCGCTGGCTGACTATCGCGCGCGCTACGCGACCTATCGGACCGATCCGGATCTGCAGGAGGCGCATCGCCTTCTTCCGTTCATTGCCGTGTGGGACGACCATGAGATCGCCAACGACGCGTGGATCGGCGGCGCCCTCAATCACAACCCCGAGAAAGGCGAAGGCGACTGGGCCACGCGCAAGGCGGCCGCCTACAAGGCGTACTCGAGTGGATGCCGATTCGCGAATCGTCTGAGCCAGGCATTCACCTGTACCGCACGTTCCGATTCGGCGGGCTGGCATGATCTCGTGATGCTCGACACGCGCGGCCTTCGCGACAGAGCAGGTCGCGAGCGAGCGATGCTGGCGGGGCTCGCGGACCCGAAGCGGACACTCGTGGGTACGGCCCAGGAGCGTGGATGTTCGATCAGCTTCGGGCGTCGCAGCGCGCGAACACGCCGTGGACGCTGCTCGGACAGCAGATCATGTTCGCGTCCATCACGCTCCCCGGCACGCGACCGACCAACACCGACGCGTGGGACGGCTATCCCGCGCAGCGTACCCGCGTGCTCGATTTCGTCGAGCGCGAGAACCTTCGCAACCTGGTCATCCTCACCGGCGACGCGCACAGCTCGTGGGGGTTCGATCTTCCCAGCGATCCGTGGAACGGCTACCGCGCTGCGACCGGCGAACGATCTGCTGGCTGTTGAACTCCGTCTCACCGGCGATCAGCTCGCCGCCGCCGACGATGTTCGCATCGATCGACGGACACGATGCCGAAGCCGCGGTGCGCGTCGCGCTTCCGCACCTGAAATACTCCTCGACGGCGTCCGCCGTGGGGTACGTTCTCGTCGACCTCACGCCGACGCTGATGAAGGCGCAGTGGTTCTCCTGCACCTGATGTGCGCGTGCGTTCCGGCGCCGAAGTGGTGCGCGGCAGAGCCTCGTCTGCGAGCGCGGCTCGGCGCATCTGCAACCCGCGTACGGGTTCACGGCTTCATCCTTTGGTCATAGCCGAATCCGGTGATGATCGCCTCGACGTTGTGCGTGAACCGGATCCCGAACACGCCGTCGGTTGACTTCAGTTTCCCGGCACTCACCAGCTCGCTCTTGTCGTAACCAGCCGTCACCGTGCCGTTGATCAGGCACTCGGCGCGGCCGCCTTTCACGCGCCAGGCGATCTCCTGCGTCACCGGGCTGTCCAACTGCTGCCGCTCTTGTGCACCGCGGCGTTCGGCGCCTGGCGGAAGAGCGTGAAGACCGCAGGGCCGAAGCCGCGCACCAGCATCTGGCCGTCGCCGCACGCGACGCAGTACCTGAGGCTCATCCTGGTCCGTTCCCATGTCGTTGCCGCCGATGAACAAGCCGTACGAGTGCGGAGTGGCTGTTCAGGTTCATGAACTTCGGCTCGCGAAACGTCGCCTTCACCGTGTAATCGCCCGACGCCGTGTTCGCCGGGTTCCAGAAGGTCGTCGCCGGACCTGTCGTCACGTGCAGCGCGTCGCCCTCCTGCGCGAAGCGGGCGTCGTTCAGGACCCGCCCCTGCTGTCGCGGAAGCCGCGTCAATCTTCCCCGTCCATCCTCTGACGAGAATCCCGCCGTCAGGAATGACGCGATCCGGATCCGTCTGCGCATCAAGCAGCTTCGAACAGCTGACGGTCAACGCGAACGCGACGATGGCTGCGGCAGCAAAACGCATCAAGGCCTCCGCGTCGATCATAGCGCGCTCAGCCGCTTGGCCTGCCTTCTCAAAACCGGATCGTCCGGACGATCTTGAGCGATCCCTTGCGGTCGAAGGTCTGCAGGGTCGTCCGGTCTACCCAGTTGTGCGTGTAGACGAAGAAGATGTCGTTGCCCGGCTTGGTGATCCAGCGGAAACGCGATTGCCACCCGAGCTGGCGCGTGACGGTATCAAACTGCAGGCGGTTCACCAGCGAGATGAATGGATTGAATTGCGTGCTGACGTCGTTGAGCCAGACGCGCGTCGTGAAGCGTCCCTCGCGCAGCGAGATTTCGCTGAAGTCGCCGCCGACATTCACGAGCCATCCCCGATGCGGCCGGACGCTCACCGCCGGTCAGCTTGTTGCCGTCGGCTGCCTGAATAGAACTCGCCGTCCTCGTACGTCGCATTGAGCGACACCGGGACGGCTCGAGTTGTTGTCGCAGCCTGGCAGTGGCGGCGCAGGAAACGTGCATCTGCCCGCCTGCAGGCAGGATGACGCCAGGTGAAATCTGAAAACGCGCGGCAGCCGCTCGTAAAGCGATACGAGGTGGAACTCGAGCACGTCGCTCGAATGCAGATCGACGCGCATCAACTGCAATTTGCCGCGGCCGCGGAAGAAGTGGCCGGGGTGATGGTCCTCACGCTCGTGCTCACTGCCGATCTATCAGTGGGGCTGGGTCTTCAAGTTCCTGATCGGCCAGCCAGTTGTCGCTGGCGATGGGCATCTTCCTCACCTTCGCGGTGGTCGTCGTTCGCGGCGCTGATGCTCAGCGCGACGGCGACACGCCGATGGACATCGCGCTCGAGCGGACGGGGCTCGGCGCGTCGGCGATGCCGCTGGTATTCGCGGTGTTCCTCGCTGCGGTGCCGGCGTACGGCGCGCGCGCCGGGCTGCTGTTCGGGTTCCTGCTCCTGCTCGACGCTCGCCATGCTGGCGGTGTCGCTGGGCCGCCGCGAAGATGGTCACACGATGCACGCGCTCGGCGCGGTGGCGACGCTGCTGGTGTTCGCGATCTGGCTCGCCATGTCGCACTCGAGCAGCGCCTGGATCACGGTCACGGTGTTCGCCACGGTCTGCGGCGCCTTCTACGCGCTGGCGCCGATGGTGGCCACCTTGATCGGCCGTCCGCTCACCGGCGCCGGCGCGACGGCGGTCTACGCCGCGCCGCTGGTCCTGTTCGTCTTCCCGGTGATCGCGCGCATCGAGCCGCGCGGCCGGCGAGCCGCTCGTGCTGTTCGGCGCGATGTTCGCGCTGCTGGGGCTGATCGCGTGGCGCGCCCTGGCGACCGGGAGTCCGGCCTCGTACTTCGTCGCCGCGTTCTTCGCGGTCGCTGCCGAGGCCTCGTGGTCCGCGACGTTTCTGACGCCCGAGCGCCTGCGCGCCGCGATCGTCCTGTACGTCGCGTTCGGCGTCTTCTATCTCGGCGTGCCTCTCGTCAGCCGCCGCCTCGGCCGCGGCCTCGAGCCGGCGTGGGCTCCGGGCGCCGTGCTGATCGCCAGCCTCGGTCCTGCTGCTGTTCCTGGCGTCGGGCGAGAGCGCGGCTTCGTCGCTCTGGGGTCTCGCGCCTGCTGCTCGCGATTCTCGAGGCCGGCGTGTTCATCGAAAGCGCCGCGGGCGATCTGCCCATGCTCTCGGCGGTCGGCGCGCTGCTGTCGTGGCTGGTGCTCGGCGTGTGGTGGAATCGAGCCGCCGCGGTGGTCGGCCTGCTGCCGTCACTGCTCGCGGTGATCGGGCTGACGCTGATCATGCTCGTCGGGCATGCCTGGGCGCACGCGCAGATCCGCCGGCGCATCGGCGAGGCCGCGACGGCCACCGATGGTTTCCGGCACGGCATCTACCTCGCGCTCGTCGGTCACTTCTTCCTGTTCTATCGTCGCCCAGGATCCGCGCTGGTCCACGCCGCCGTGGCCGCTGCTCGGCTCGCTCGCCGTGCTGACGCTGGCGATCAGCGTGTCGTCGCTCGCCGTGTCGGCCGGCGCGCTGCACGCCGCCGGCGTGACCGCCGCCGCGATCGTCGTGCTGGCGTGGGCGCGGCGTCTCGCCGGGCGCCTCGGCGCCCGTCGTGCTCGTCGCCGCTGAAACGGTGATCGCCTATGCCCTCGCCTGGCTGCCGATCGCGATGCGCACGCGAGGCGGAACCCAGCCGGCCGGCATCGGCGCGGCCTGCGCGCTCGTCGTCGGCGAAGGCACGCTCATCGCCATTTCACTCTCCGGCGGATCGCCGGGGATCGCGGTCATGACGGTGGCCCACGTCGTCAACACGTCGCTGCTCCTCGCGCTCGCCTGGCAGTATCACTGGCCCCACGTGGCGCCGGCCGCCGTCCTGCCCGCGTTCTTCGCGTCGGTGGCGTGGCAGCGCGCGCATCCGGAGCCGGCGGCGTGGAAAGAGGTCATGCTGCTGGCCGGATCGCGTACGCTGTGTTCATCGCGTATCCGTTCGTGCTGCATCGCCGCGCGCGCGAGATACCGCGATCCGCACCTGACCGCCGTGGCGGCCAGCGCGTTCCTCTTCGTGGTGGCGCGGACGGCCTTCGCGCAGGGCGGGCTGACGTCGATCGTCGGCGTCGATCCCGGTCGCAGAGGCCATTGTCCTGGCGGTCCTGCTGCGCGGGCTCCTCAGTCTCGAGGCGCCGGGCGCCCGCGATCTGGGCCGGCTGGCGCTGGTCGCCGGCGCGGCGCTCGGCGTTCGTGACCGTCGCGATTCCGCTGCAGCTCAAGCATCAGTGGATCACGATCGGCTGGGCGCTCGAGGGCGCGGCGCTGTCGTGGCTCTACCGCCGCATTCCGCATCGCGGACTGCTCGCCTCCGCGGTCGCGCGCTGCTGTCGGTCTCGTTCGCCAGGCTGGCGTTCAACCCCGCGATCTTCGTCTACGAGCCCCGCGGCATGCGCGTCTTCAACTGGTATCTCTACACGTATCTTCTGTGCGCCGTCGCGATGCTGCTCGCCGGCATGGTGGCTGTCGAAGACCGACGATCGCATCGCGAGCCTGCCGCGCGCGTCGTCCGTGCTGCCCGCGGGCGGCGTCATTCTGCTGTTCCTGCTGCTGAACATCGAGATCGCCGACTTCTATGCGACGGGTCCGGAGATCACGTTCCGGTTCGGCGTGACCCTCGCGCAGGACTTGACCTACACGATCGGCTGGCTGATCTTCGGTCTCGGGCTGCTGACGGCCGGCATCTATCTGCACAACCGCGTCGGGCGGATCGACCGCGGTCGCGCTCATCGCCGTGACGACGTTCAAGGCGTTCCTCTACGACATGGGATCGCTCGGCGGCCTGTATCGCGTGGCATCGCTCGTCGGGTCTGGCGATCTCGCTCTCGCTGGTCGCGCTGGCGCTGCAGAAGTTCGTCCTGCAGTCGCCCGCCAAGGAGGCTCCGTGAGCATCGGTCCGGCTTCACGCATGGTGTGGCCGGCGCTCGCCGCCGGAGCGCTCTTCTGCAGGCGCTGGCGACGGCGCAGCAACCGGCGTCGCCGCCTGCCTTCCGCTTCGAGCGGCCGGTCGCGGCCAACGGACCGGGGCCGCGCCGGCTGGCCATCGACGTGCCGCTGCTCGCCGGCCTCAAGAGTGACCTCGGCGATCTCCGGTTGTTCGACGCGAGCGGGCGCGAGATCGCGCATCTGCTCGTGTCCAGGCCGTCAGGCCGAGCCCGCCTGGAAACCGGCGGCGATTCTTCCGGTCGCCCTCGATCGACGGCGACAAACTGAAGACAGAGCGGCTTCGAGGCCGACCTCGGCGAGATCCAGACAACCGATCGCGGTTCCGGCATCGACAGCCTCGAGACCGCCGTTCCTCAAGCGCGTCCGGCTCGAGGGCAGCGGCGACCGCGCGCGCATGGACGCTCCTCGTCGCGGAAGGCACGCTCTTCGACCTGCCGACGAGAAGCTGCGCCAGACCGAGCTCGCGTTCACGGCCGGTGCGTACCGCTACTTCCGCGCGACATGGGACGACACCAACAGCGCGCCGCGCTGCCGCCGCCGTCGTTCGCGTCGGCGCGTCTGGTCACGAGCGTGGTGCCCCTGCCTCCGCTGACGGCCACGCTCTCCGTCGAGCGCCGTCCGAGCAGAGCCGGGCCGCAGCCGCTACCGCGTGCGCGCTGCCCGGCGGCCATCTGCCGATCATCGCGCTCGAATTCTGACCTGGGCGGCGGTCACGTGCTGCGTGAAGCGGCGGTCTACGAGGCGCGGCTGTCCGGCACGGAGGCGGTGCCGGTTCGTGCTCGGCAGCGGGCACGCTCCGCCGGGTCGTCCAGGGTTCGCTGACCGCGGCGTCGCTGCGGCTGCCCGTGACCGCCGCCGGTCGAGCCGCAGATCGATCTCGTCGTGGACGATGGAGACAATCCGCCGCTCGATGTGCGGGCGCGCAGGCGATCTTCGCCGACCTCCCGTGGATCTATTTCGAGTCCGACGGGACCGCTGGCTGAGCGCGCGCTACGGCAATCCTTCCCTCAGCCCGCCTCGCTACGATCCTCGAAGCCGTGCGCGACAGTCTGCGGATCGACGCGGTCGCCGACGGGTCATGGGGAGAGCCGCACGCGCGCACCGCCGAGGACAATGCCGCCGGCGCGGCGCCGCCCTGCCGACCATCGGCGCGTCGCTCGATCCCGCGGTCTTCAAATACATGCGCGCCATCCCGCCCGGCGACGCCAGGTTTCATCGCGCTGTCGCTCGACGCGGCGGTGCTGTCGCACAGCGCCGGCGCCTCGGCACGCTTTGCCGACGTCCGCGTGATCGACGCGTCGGCCCGGCAGGTCCCGTATCTCGTCGAGCGCGCGTCGGAGCCTCTGTCGATCGATCTCCGGCTGGAACCGGCTGTCGCAGGCGCCCTCGTGGCTCGCGGCGCAGCCGTCGAAGCCGAGCGTGTATCGCGCTGCAATGGCCGTTCGAGCGTCTGCCGTCGCCGCGCCTCGTGCTCACGACCTCCGCCCGGTCTTCCAGCGCTCGATCACCGTCGGTGTCGAGCGCGAAGCCGACCGGCGTCATCGCGATCCGTGGTTCGAGGCGCTCGCGGGGGCCGCCTGGACGCACGCCGACCAGGATCGCCCGGCGTCTGCGCGCTGACGCTGTCGCTCCCGTCGGCCGACGCCAGGGAACTGTTCGTGCTCGTCGAGGAAGGGGATCAACACGCCGCTGCCGCTGGCGAGCGGCGCGCCTCCTGCTGCCGGCGTATCGCGCCTGCGGTTGTTCCGCAGCGCCGGACGCGGCGCTCCGTCTCGCCTACGGCCGCGCGGATCTCGCGCCGCCCCACGGCTGACCTTGCCCTGCTGGCGCCGCAACTGCTCGGCGTCGCGGTGACGGAGGTCGCGGCGGGCGCCGAAGAGCCGTCGCGGTCCGACCGCCACGACCGCGCGGCCCTCGTGTCGCCCCGCGTGTTCTGGGGAGTCCTTGCCGTCGCCGTGCTGGTGCTGATCGTGATGATCGCCCGCTGCCGGAAGAACGCGACACTGAGCCATGCTCTGCGATCGCGAACAGCACCAGCGTGGAAGAGTTACGCGTGGAACAGCGCGCCCGAAGTGGCGCGAGGCATCAAATGGGCCCTCAAGGTTCATGGTATCGAACGCGCCGTCCTCGATCTTTGTGACCTCGTCGATGCGATCGCACGCGCGGGCAATCCGCGTCCGGCCGCAGGTCCGCCTCGTCGAGGAGCACGCCGCGCAAGCCCGCGCTCCGCGCGCCGATGACGTCGACGTAAGTACAGATCCCCGACGTGGATCGTCGTCTCCTTCCGCGCGCCGCTCTTCTTCGAGCGCGATCTCGAAGAACCGCGGATCGGGCTTCTCGACCCCTCGTCCGCCGAATCCAGCACCACGTCGAAGCGCGACGTCAGCTGCCGAGCCGATCCAGGGTGCGCCCGCAGTGCGCCGTTGGCGTTCGACACGACGACGATGCGCAGGCCTCGCCGCGCGGAGCGCTCTGATCGCCGGCAGCACGCGCGTCCGGCACGCACTCCCAGAGGTTGCTGGCGGTGTGATAGGTGTGCAGCTCGGCGAGCGCCGCGGCCGGTGCCCGCCGACTGCGCGACGCCGGCGTGCGCGAGGATGAGATCGAAGAACAGCCACCCGCGGCTCGCGTCCGTCGTGCCGCCGATGACCTTGCGGTCGTCGAGCTGGCGGCGGGCCGCGCGGGCCGGCGGCCTTCAGCGTCCCGGGCTGCGACGCCGGACGCCGTGCTTCGCGATGCGTCCGACACGCGCCCACCAGTTCGGAGATCGTCGGAAGCTGCCGCTTCGGCGTCGAGGAACACGGTCAGAGGCGCGAGTGTACATCCGGCGTAGGGGCAGTATCGGGAGCCACCTACACCCCTGTTGATCGTTGAGGGCGATGAGGCGGGATCCGATTCCTCGTCACGCTGGCGCCGCGCAGGTTGCCGGAACGGCGGGCGCGGTGAACGCGCCGAGGACCCAGCGTTCTGGTCACGAGCCGCGAGGACCAGCGGGTCCATCGGCTGCACGCCGAACAGCTGCGCCTCCATGGCGCGCCGGATCGCGGAGCGCCCGCGGCGAGACCCGGATCCCGGCCACGCCGAGCGCGAGCAGCCACTGACACCTTCGGTGACGATCAGCCCGATGATGCGGCGGCCGTCGCTGCCGAGCGCCATCCGGATGCCGATCTCCTTGCAGCCGCTGCGCCACCTGCGAACGCCGCCGGCACGCCGTAGATCACCACCGGCTGCAGCGAGGAACGGCGCGTCACGCCGAGCAGGCTTGCGAGGGTCGTCGGTGTCCTGGCTCGGCTCACTGAGCGACTCGATCGAGCGCGCTGCTGCATCGGCTTGACCGCGAAGAAGGGCAGGCTCCGGGTCGATCGACGTGACGACCTGCCGAGTTCGAGGCCGGCGATCGACCTTGGATCTCCAGCGTTGCGTCGCGGCATCATGCCGCGCCCGAAACATTCTGTGCGGGCGATCATTGGGGTGCCGACCAGCTCTTTTCGGTCAGCCCCGTCGTCTGATGTTGCCGACGACGCCGACAACTGTGTAGTACTTGGTCTTCGGGCCGGACCCTTGGTCAGATCTTCAGGATTATCTGGCTTCATCCGGCGGCAATCATGGTTGTCATACCGGCGCTGCGCCAGCCGCTCGTCGACGATCAGCGCCTTTGCGGCCCACACTTTCCGATTACGTCCGGAACGCGTTGCCAGCCTTCCGGCACAGGATCGTCAACTGGCCTCGTAGCCGGGGAGATCGAGGTTGCCGGGGAGAGATCGGCCCCGATCGCCCGGCGCCATGGCGTAACCTTCGGCCAGGATCACCGCTCATGCTGTTCAGTTCCGCCGCTCACGGCGGGACCTGGTGGTGATGCCGGCCGCAGCCGCCGGACACCTGGCAGCGCGGACGCGGTCAGCCAGCTGGTTCCGAGGCGCGACGAGCTGCGCGCCTCTCGCCAGCGGGTCGCGGGCGGGCTGACGATGCCGGTGATCGCTGACGTGGCTGGCGTCAGAAGCAGGAACGCCGGACGCGCTGGAAGCTCGCGAGCGAGTCCACTGCGATCAGCGGCATGAAGGCGAACGCGATCTGCACGCCAGTCATGGCACGCCTGCAACCGCGAGCGCCACGCGGCTCCGTGCCGGGCGATCGCCCTAGCCTCGCGGAAGCTTTGAGCTCTGCGTCTGCACCAGACCCAGGACGAGATCAGCCGATGAGGATGGCCGAAGAATAAGCCCAGACCAGGCAGGGCGTCCGTTGCCTCGTCACGGTGCGTGCCCTGCCTGCACGGCGTCGCTTCCGAGGCCAACGCCGGTGAGAGCGCGCGAACGCCGCGTAACCCAACCCAGGCGCCAGGCTCCACCGTACTGGGCCTTTGCGCATCGTCTCAGTGAGCAACTGTGCCCACCGATGCGGGCGGGAGCCCGGCACGCCATGACGCATTGCCGCGTCGTGGCGCTATCACTTTCATCCGCGCAAGGCGCACAGAGCGGCAGCGCGCGGAAAGAGTGACGTTCAGCGCCGACGAAACGGCACGGCGCCACCACGCCGCCCCAGACCAGATGGGGTGCTGCGCGACCTGGACGAGAAAGATCCTGCAGAGCAATACGTAG